>Ga0209390_10001055_pt1 | contig 54489 bp, 54 predicted proteins | sample BON01_FD_187212 | JGI IMG/M metagenome (GOLD analysis project Ga0209390, IMG submission 187212) | Freshwater microbial communities from Lake Bonney liftoff mats and glacier meltwater in Antarctica - BON-01 (SPAdes) (version 2) | ecosystem: Environmental > Aquatic > Freshwater > Ice > Glacier...
TCGTCTCGCAGTCTTCGCGGCCTGGTTCGCGCATGTGCGTATGCAGATCAACAAACCCTGGCGAGACGATGCAGCCGCTGGCGTCGAGCGTCGAATCGGCTCTTAGATTTTTGCCAATTTCTTTGACGACAGAGTTCTCAATTACGACATCGGCCACGCGCTCGCCAGTGGCATCGACAACCGTACCGCCTTTGATCACCAACGTTGTTGACTTCAAGTTTTTTGACATCACGCCACCTCGCGATTCAGCCCATCGACCGCGCCAGCGTCAGCGTTAGGCTGATCGCCAGAGAGTACGTCGAACAGTGCAGCCATTCGCACCGCCACACCGTTGGCAACCTGGCGATGAATCAGCGAGTTAGCGAGGTCGCCGGGGTCGATCTGCATCTCTACCCCGCGGTTCATCGGGCCCGGGTGCATCACAAAACTTTCCGGGGGGAGCATTGCGACGCGCTGCGCTGTCAGACCGAATTGATCGCCGTACTCGCGCAAGGTCGGCACGTGACCCTGAGCCATGCGCTCGCTCTGCAGCCGCAACATGTACAAAACATTCGTCGACGCTAACTCGCGTTCTAAATTGTTGCTGACACGTACGGGCCAGTGGTCGATGTCTGGCGGCAGCAGTGTCGGCGGAGCGACGAGCGTGATCTGCGCGCCGAGCATCGAGAACGCCTGGATGTTGCTGCGCGCAACGCGCGAGTGCTTAATGTCGCCGACGATCGTCAGATTGAGACCCTCGAAGCGTTCGCGGCCAAAGGCTTCGCGCACGGTGTAACAATCGACAAGCGCCTGCGTCGGGTGTTGATGCGCGCCGTCACCAGCATTGACTATCGACGCACTAGTCCAGGCGCTCATTTGCCAGGGAACCCCAGCAGATTTGTGCCGCACAACGAAGGCATCTACTCCCATGTCGCTAATCGTCTCGACTGTGTCACGCAGGCTCTCGCCTTTGTTGGCGCTCGAGGTTGAAACGCTGAAGGTCATGGTGTCAGCCGAGAGTCGCTTGGCGGCAGTCTCGAAACTCAAACGGGTACGCGTCGAGTCTTCTAGAAACAGGCTGACTACCGTCTTGCCGCGCAACGCAGGGACTTTTGGTACCGGCCGCGAGTTAATCTCGGCCATCACCTTCGAGAGCTGCAGAATTCGCTCCAGGCCGTCGATCCCCAGTTCGTCGATGCTGCGCAGGTGCTTCACGACTTGGCCGCCGTAACGGAAACGCCGTCGCTCGTGACTACGACCTCGTCGCCCAGTTGAGTCGGCAAGTTCTTGCCGACATAGTCGGGACGAATCGGCAACTCGCGATGGCCGCGATCGATCAGTACCGCCAGTTGCACGGCCCTGGGCCTGCCGTAGTTATTGATACCCTCGAGAGCCGCGCGCACGGTCCGACCAGTAAACAAAACATCGTCGACGAGCACGACGGTGGCGCCGGAGACATCACAAGGTATTGAGCTGATCGCCCCGACGACTATCGGCCGCAACGAAAAGTCATCTCGATACATGCTCACATCAATGGCGCCGACGGGTACGCGTTGATCTTTTTCGATGGCCAGAATCGAATCGCCGATCGCATCAGCTATCCAGGTGCCACCCCGCTGCAAACCGACGATCACGAGATTTTGAACGCCATTATTGCGCTCGACTATTTCGTGAGCAATACGGGTAATGGCACGACGTACGTCGGCGCCCGACATGACCTCTACAGATGTTGCTGGCACTTCATTCCCTTCGTTTGAGCCTCACAGGGCTCAATTAACGACACTCAATCTGAACTACTAGCCAGCCACATTAGCACTTACCGGCACACGTTGATACAAAACCCAGAAATCGTTCTCAGCCAAAACCACAAAGTCGTCGCGCTCAGCCTCCCAGATCGCGCCGGGCTCGCCGAGCAGTTCGCGCGGCAACATCACGTACTCAATAGTGTCGGCCTCCGGTAGCCGGTCTCCCTTGGCGAACACATCGGGCCCGTACAGCGATCGCACAAACGGATTTGGGAACGAGTAGACGTATTGCCTACGGGCCAATTGGCCGGCCAGCTGGTGGTAAACGCTGATCTTGGCGTCAGCCGGAATCAATGCACCAAGTTCGTGGAAAGCGGGTACCGCCGGGTGATCGGTATGCCACACCTGCACCGCCGTTCGCGCCCCCGGGAGCGGCGACCAGACGAAGGCAGCGAGCAGCGAAGACCCCAGCACGAGCGCGACCAAAAGTCTCCGCGACTGTTCGCGTGCGCGAGAGAGCGCATAGGCGGTGCCGATCACGATCACCGGCACAACCACGAGTGAATAGTGATACTCGATGTTGTATTGATACCAAAACGTGCTCAAGATGTTTGTGAACAACACGACCCCACCGATCGCGACAACGGAGGGTGCCGTCACGAACACGAATCCGACCGGTGCCAACATCTGAAACAAGTAAGTAGGCCGGCCGTCACTAGCCAAGTGCGCCACCAATTCCCACGGCCTGCGCAGGGTTGTCTTCAGCAATCCCCATGGGCCGCCGAACGGAATGCGCCACGAGTTGCGAAAGGCGACGCCAGTGAAATGTTTCATCCACACAAGGAATAAAAACGCCATCGCGGCGAGCGCGGCGACGACCGTGGCTACCCCGCGCTTAGCGTCGCGATGCAACGCAACCCAAATGCCCAGCGGCACGATCACGAGCGCGACATCTTCCTTGACCAACATCGCCAGCACCACGAAAACAAAATAGATTCGCCACTTTCTTTCGATCGCGCCGTACAGCGCCATACCGACGAACAAACCAAGGAAGGCATCAGGGTGAAAATTCTCGAGCGCCGTGAAACTGACGGCTGGGTGCAACAAGTAAACGGCGACCATTGCCGCGCCGAGAATCTCGCTTTGCAGCGCCTTGCGCGAATACCAGAACACCGGCAACGCGCCCGCGGCAATCACGATCGACTGCACGACGAACAAAGTAGCGGTGCTCGAAAAAACCCAATACAGCGGCACTAGTGGCAGTAATACGAACGACGAGTGATCGCCGAGCAGGTTGCGGCCCATCAGTGTCACGAACGGCGTTTTGCCACGTGACATCAGCCAGATGCCCTGGTCGTATAGGCCAAAGTCAAAGGCCGAGGTGCCCAATGCCATCTGGGTGCGCACTGTCAGTGTGACGAAATAGGCCGCATAGATAGCGACGAGCGCGTAGGCGACGATCGCGCCAATTGAAATTTTGTGATGCCTAGGCACTTAACGTCTTAGCGTTACTTTTCGTCGGGCCGAACTACCGCAGCGATGGCCGACAACACGCCGTTCACAAAGCGTCCTGACTCATCGGTCGAAAATGTCTTGGCCATCTCTACGGCCTCGTTGATAATCACCGCTATTGGGACATCTGGGCGGCCCAGCAACTCGAATGAACCAATTCGCAAGACGTTGCGATCGATACTCGGCATTCGCGCCAGCGTCCAGCCAGTGGCGTGCTCTGAGATCAACTCGTCGATAGCCATAGCGCGCGCAGCCACTCCGTTAACGATGGCGATCGTCATCTCGTCAACGGCCAACACTTGTGCCTCTAAAACTGCCTCCGTGGCGATGCTCTTGGCCTCGGCTTCGTACAGAACATGCAGCGCCCGCTCGCGGGCATTCGATCTAACGTCTTCGCCCGACTGACGGGTTCGTCGGGCAGCTGCCATTGTCAGACGCGCGTTACGTATTCACCAGAGCGCGTGTCAACCTTGACACGGTCTCCGATATTGACAAACAGCGGCACTTGAATGACTTTTCCGGTTTGCAAGGTTGCCGGTTTGCGCGCGCCCGAAACCCTGTCTCCTTGTAGGCCGGGCTCGGTGAAAGCGATCTCGAGTTCGACCGACGCCGGTATCTCGACGCTGACGACCTCGTCGTCGTGGGTGGCGATGATCGCCACAGCATTCTCAACCAAATAGTCGGCGGCGGCGCCGAGGGCGACGGGTGCAATGTTGACCTGGTCGTAGGTGCCAGTGTCCATGAACACATACTCTTCGCCATCTTTGTACAGAAACTGCATGTCGCGCTTTTGCAAAATCGCTTGCTCGACGCGAATTCCGGCGTTGAAAGTGCGATCGAGCATGTTGCCCGAACGCAGGTTACGAAGGCGGGTGCGCACGAAGGCGCCGCCCTTGCCGGGCTTGACGTGTTGAAACTCGACGACCGTGTACAACGTGTTGTCGATGTTGAGTGTGATCCCGTTTCTTAGGTCGTTCGTGGTGATGGCAGGCACAGTTGATCTTTCTGACTTTGGGTAAGGACTCGATTTGAGGCTGGCGTGACTACGAGTAGATCCTCGATTCGCACTCCACCGAGACCTCCACGATAGACCCCAGGCTCTACGGTCACTACCTCGCCAGCCTGTAACGGCTCAGAAAAATCTTTGCGCAACCATGGGAGTTCGTGGATCTGCAGCCCAACACCGTGCCCTGTGCTGTGAATGAACTCCGGACCGTAGTCGTGACCGGCGATGTATTCGCGACAGACTTGATCGACTTCACTGCACAACACGCCCGGAGCCACCTTAGCGATGCCCAGTAGTTGCGCCTCTGAGACCACTCGGTGCATGTCGCGCAGCACGGGGTCGACATCGCCGATCAGGTAGGTGCGAGTCATGTCGGAGTGGTAGCCGTCGACCAATGCCCCGACATCAATCACAACGCTGTGTCCGTCGACAATCTTCGTGTCGGTCGGTCGATGATGCGGGCGCGCACCGTTTGGCCCTGTCGCCACGATCGTGTCGTAGCTCGGTCCATCTGCACCGTGGCGACGCATCTTGTAATCCAACTCGTCACGAATGTCGCGCTCGGTAGCACCAGAGTAAAGCAGCGGCTCAACCTCGGCCAACGCCAGGTCGGTGGCGTGCGCGGCCGCTTCGATCCGGGCGATCTCGGCGTCTGTCTTTATCCGCCGCAGTTTGGTGGCAAGCCCTGGCGTCTGCGCCATGCCACCAGCGAATGTCGTCTTATAAGTCTCAAAACTCTGCACCGAGACATCCGCTGGATCAAACGCGCATGCGCCAGTTGTGCCAACCAGTTCACTCAAGATGTTCTGATGAGCCGCACCAGACACAGCTAAGCGAACCTCTACCTTCGCACCCGCCTGCTCGGCTTGTATCGCGGCCTGCTCTACGTAGCGGCCGTCGGTAACGAAGATCATGTCGTTTTGTCGCACGACCAGCGAACCGGCGGAACCAGTGAAACCGATCAGCCAACGAATACTGTCCGGCGACAACACCAACATCGACTTCGCCTTAGAGACGCTATTGAGTTCGGCTCGCAGCATGTCGTCACGGCCCGTGACGATTAGTCTCGGCAGGCTCTTGATCATCTCCGCAACAATCTATTCAGGACTTTGCGAGATGCGCAGCAATCGCCTGCACAGCCAATACATAGCCGTACCCACCGAAGCCGGCGATCGAGCCAATTGCGACTGGTGCGACAACGCTGACTTGGCGCCACGGCTCGCGAGACGCGGGGTTGCTCAAGTGCACCTCGAGGACGGGCCCATCGAATGCCGCCAGCGCATCGCTGATGCTCCAGGCGTAATGGGTGAACGCGCCGGGATTAATAATGATCGCCGCGCACCGAGCACGAGCGCCGTGAATAGCGGCTATCAACTCTGACGCGCTGTTGCTCTGCAGCGATTCGATTTCAAAACCGTGATCGCCAGCCGCGTTGTTGGCCGCGGCCATGTGATCACTCAGACTCGCGGTGCCGTAAATCTCTGGCTGGCGCGAGCCCAACAAGTTCAGGTTCGGTCCGTTTAGAACGAGCACTATCGAAGCGTTACGGGCCATCGCTCTAGATTAGTTGCATCGACTCGAAAGCTTTGACCACATTTTCGCGGCTCACGCCCTGAACCAGCTCGATGCCAGTCGCACCGTCGAGCACGAAAGTAAGCCCATTTAGAGCCTTCTTGTCGGCGGCCATCAGGTCGATCAGCGAGTCAAGCTTGCAACCGCCCGGCAATCTCACTTCGAGGCCGTAGGCGCCACCGATTACTGCGTAATGTTGCGCGACCCTGTCGCTTGAGATGCGACCGAGCACCCGCGCCAAGTGCGCCGCGAAAATCATGCCAATTGCTACTGCCTCGCCGTGTGCGACCGCAAACTTGGTCGAGATCTCAACCGCGTGACCAAGCGTGTGCCCATAATTGAGCACAGCTCGTTTGCCGCCCTCGCGTTCGTCGGCGGAAACTATTTTCGCCTTGATCTGCACGCAGCGTGCGACGCGGCTGGCCTGATCAAGCGAGAGTAGATCGTCTCCCGTTAGAAAGTGATACTTGGCCATCTCTCCGAAGCCGCAGCGCGTCTCGCTTTGGGGCAACGTCGCTAGCGCATCGAGATCACAGATCACGGCGCTGGGCTGCCAGAACGCGCCGACGAGATTTTTCCCCTCCGGCAAATTCACGCCGGTCTTACCGCCGATCGCGGCGTCGATCATGCCGACCAGAGTCGTTGCCACGTGCACGACCGTCGTACCACGGTGCCACGATGCCGCCGCGAAACCCGCGACGTCAGTGACCATCCCGCCGCCGACCCCGACGATCACGTCGCCGCGAGTCAAACCGATCTTGGCGAACTCGCTACAAAGGTCGCCAACTACTAGAAGCGTCTTGTGCTCTTCGCCCGACCCGATGTTTATCGTTGTCGTCGGCAGACCGGTATCAACTTCGAAACCAATATTGCCCTGCGTCACGACTACCGCGCGCTTCGCCGACTTCGGAATTACATCGGCAAGTTCACTCTTGGCGCCGTGACCGACGAGAACGTCGTACGAGCGCTCTGCGAGATCGACCCGAACACGTTGAATGCTCATCGTTTTATTCTCCAACAGTTTCGACTCGCGAATCAGCACACATTTCGGTTTTTACGATGCCGTTCGCCAACAGATCTTCGTACAACATCGCGGCTACGGTAGTAACAGTCATTCTGTTCGTGTCGATTCTCGTATCGGCAAGACCTGCATACAATTTTTCGCGGGCGATGCTCATTGCTTCAAGTGTGGCAGGTGCATCGCCGATAAGCAGTGGACGATGCGTTCCGGACGCCGCCCGCTCGACCAAAGTCATGGTTTCGGCCTGCAGCCACACGACATACGCGCCGGAGGCCTCGATCGCCGCGCGGTTCTTATCAGCCAACACCACCCCGCCGGCAGCGGCGATAACCCGCGGTGTCTTGTCTTGTAAAATCTGCGACAGCGCCGAACTCTCGTATTCGCGAAACGCGGCCTCACCGTCGCGCTCAAATATCTCGCGCACCGCAATGCCAGTCACTTCGCGCACAACATCGTCGGTGTCGACGAACTGGCAGCCGATCTTCTTGGCCAGGCGCCTACCCGCAGTCGTCTTGCCAGAGCCCATCAGACCGATCAGAACAACCGAGCGCGTCAGCATCTCAATAATTGAGCATCGGAAATTAGTTACGAGCCTTCAGCGCTGCCGCGTAGGAATTGGCGTTGCGCACAAACTCATCAACCGAGTCGCCGCCGAACTTTCGCTGGGCCTCATTCGCCAACACCAGGGCCACCATCGTCTCGGCGATTACGCCAAGCGCGGGCACCGCGGTCACGTCCGTGCGTTCTTTGAAACTGACGGTCTCTTGTTTGGTCTTGATGTCGACAGTCTTGAGCGTCGGTCTGTTCAGCGTCGCCAGCGGCTTCATCGCGGCGCGCACCACCAAGACCTCGCCAGTCGTCATCCCGCCCTCGGTGCCACCGGCCAGGGTCGTCTCGCGGCGATAACTCTTGTTGCCCTCGTCCCAAGTGATCGCGTCGTGGGCCTGGCTGCCGCGTCGGCCTGCGACTTCGAAGCCGTCGCCGATCTCGACGCCCTTAACGGCCTGAATGCTCATCATCGCTTGCGCCAGCGAAGCGTCTATTTTACGGTCCCAGTGCACGTAACTGCCCAAGCCCACGGGTAGGCCGTAAGCCAACACCTCGATCACCCCGCCCAAACTGTCGCCGTCTTTAGCAGCTAGTTCGATCTCGGCGATCATGCGCGCCTCGGCGTCCTTATCGAAGCAGCGCACCTCGGACTCATCGACTCGTGTCAAATCACTTGGCGTCGGCCGGTTGATAGTGGTGCTACGCACCGAACCGAGCTGCAACACATGAGAGATCACGCTGACATTGATCGTGCTCAGCAGCAATTTGGCGAGCGCGCCAGCGGCAACCCTGGCGGCGGTTTCGCGCGCACTAGCCCGCTCGAGCACATCGCGGGCATCATCGAAACCATACTTCTGCATGCCAGTGAGGTCGGCGTGACCGGGGCGCGGCGCCGTGAGCGGCTTTTTCGTCGTCCCCGGCGCAGGCGACATCTCTTCGTGCCAAATATCGCTGCGCGTCCACTCGGTATTTTTGATCTCAATCGCCACTGGCGAACCAAGAGTGCGACCGTGGCGAATGCCGCCGACAAGCACGATCTCGTCTTGCTCAAAGCGCTGGCGGGGGCCGCGCCCGTAACCAAGCCGCCTGCGCGCAAGTTCGCCACCGATGTCTTCCGCCGTTACTTTCAGACCAGCGGGCAGCCCCTCAACGATGACAACGAGCGCTTGCCCGTGGCTTTCGCCCGCCGTGAGATATCGCAACATATATTTCAGGCTATCGGTGAGCGCCGCGCCCGACGGGCTGCTATTTCGTTTAGCGCGGCTTGGCGCATCACCGCGAGATCTGGCAGGCGACCGAGCCACATCTGTTGCTGTAACGCCGCTTGATGCACGAGCATGTTCAGACCGTCGACGGCAACCGCTCCACAACTTTGCGCGGCGCGCAGAAGCGGCGTCTGCAACGGGTGATATACAGCGTCGAGAACTATTTGCTGTGCTCGCAACAAGCCGACGTCGAATGGCGTCTCGCCGTCGCCGAGAGCACCCATGCCAACTGGGGTGGTGTTGATAACGACGCTTGCCTCACTGATCTCGCTCGGAACACCGACGCGCGCAACGTTGCTGATCTCGGCGGCATCGCTAGCACGCTGAAGCGAGCGGTTGACGATCACGATGTCGCTCGCTCCCCGTCGAGTCGCCGCGTCAATTATGGCGCGAGCCGTACCGCCACCGCCGATCACGACGATGCGAGCCCCCGAAATAATCGCGCCGAAAGCCTCGAGCGCGTCGCAACATCCATCGCCGTCGGTGTTAGCGCCGAGCAACTTGCCGTCTCTTGCGACGATCACGGTGTTCACGCCGCGACACACTTGCGCCGATTCGTGCACCACGTCGACGGCTGCGAACGCCGCGTCCTTGTGCGGCATCGTCACCGAGAGCCCAGCTAGCCCGAGTTCGCGCATCGCTCGCAACGCGTCGGGTACATGCCCGGGCGCGACGTGAAACGAACCGTAAGCCCAGTCGTCGCCGTACAGGCGAAACGCCGCGTTGTGAATGGCCGGCGACAGACTATGCGCGACCGGCGAACCGATCACCGCCGCTATCCTCACGGCAACAAGCCCGCCTCGCGCGCCTTTTCAACATTGCGTTCGTGCTGTGCAAGTGTTGCCGCAAACACATGACCGCCATCAGAGTTGGCCAACACGTAAAACAAATACCGGCACGGCTTGGGCGTATCTTTACAAATCGGATCGGACGCCGGCGGGTTCGGTGCTGGATGTAGTGCAGCCTGGATCGACGCGCGTCCGGGGGCGGCGATCGGAGTAGGCGGCAGACCCTTATATAGGTATGTGTTGTAGGGCGTGTCAAGCGCCTTCAATTCGGTGAACGGCGTGCCCTCGACCGCGCCGTAGTAGAGCGTCGCGTCAATTTGCAACTTCATGCCGGCGGCTAAGCGATTATGGATGACGCGCGAAATCTTGGCGCGATCTTCGCCAACCTTTGCTTCGCGTTCGATTAGCGAAGCGATGATGAGCGCCTTGTACGGCGGCACGCCAACCGTCGCGTTGCTGTTGGCGAGAAGCTCTTGTCGCCCGACTCGCTCCATCAGCGCAATCATCCGCTGCAGCACCGTCTCTTCAGTGTCGTTACCAGAAATCTGGTAGGTATCCGGGAACAGCAAGCCTTCAAGCGAGTTCTGTCCATCGGGTTGGAACTTAGAACGCAATTCACCGAGCACAGTCGCCTCATTGAACCTGTCGACAGAAATCTGAGGGGCGTTGGCCGCGAGGCGATCGGCGAACTGGCGCAGCGTGAAGCCCTCAGGAAACGTCACCTTGGTGAAAGTGTCACTCGGGGGCGTCGCTAGGCGCTTGCGGATGTTGCCGAAGTGATCGTGCGGGATGATCTGGTAGTAGCCGGGCACCAACTCGATGCCGCCCTTGCGCGCCACGTACCAGCGAAATACGCGCGCATTGGTTATTAAGTCTTCGGTCAGCAATCGCTCACTCACCGATGCCACGGTGTCGCCCTCGTTTACCGTGAACGTAATCGCCACTGCGCCGCCACCCGACGGGTTGACCTGATGCAGATACCACAACCCGACCGCGCCCATCGCCAGCAAAAGAACTGTGACCACGGCAACCGCAGCAACGGCGATTTTCGAGAATTGGCGAAACGAGGGTGGCTCGTAGTCGAGGTCGTCTTCGCTGAGCGAACCTAGGGCGGCGACATCATCCCACTTGTCTTCACGCCAGGACCTGGTCGTGCTTCCACCATTTGCCTTGTCGAGTAGCGGGTCAATCATCGCGATGCCCGCCTTGCGTATTCGCGCGATGGTCTAGCCAAGCCTGCAGGATCACGGCCGCGGCAACCTTGTCAATGACCTTGCGACGATCCTGGGCACTCATGTTCTGCTCAATCAAAATGTTGTCTGCAGTGACTGTCGTCAGTCTTTCGTCGTAGGTGTACACGGGGACACCGATAACGCTAGTCATCTGCTGCACCTCGATCGCAGCCAATTTCGCTGCCTCACCAGACCTACCCGACATGCTCAGCGGCATGCCGACGACAACGCACTCGGCTTCGTTCTCGACGACTAGCGCGGCGATCGACTTGTGATCTTGCGCCCGCGTGCCGCTGCGTAATAACACTACGAGCGGTGTCGCAATCGTTCCGCTGCGGTCGCTTGTGGCAACACCGATTCGCTTAGACCCGAGATCTATCCCGAGTGCGCGCATATCAGAGCGCAACAACCCTAGCGATTGTTTGTCGGGCCAGATCTAACGCTTCGTCGAGAGCGGCCGGAGTCTTACCGCCCGCCGTGGCGATGTCGCCCTTCCCTCCTCCTCCGCCGCCGACCGCGCGCGCCGCATCTTTAATCAACTCGCCAGCACTCGCTGTAAAACCTTCTTGGATCGCCGCAACCAACGCCACACCGCCTGTGTCGGTTACGCCGCCCAACACCACCGCTCGCACGTCGCCCGCCGCCCGAACGGCGATCGCCAAATCACGCAAGTCTGACGCCGAGATGTCGTCCACTCGGGCGACAACGATGCCGTCTTTGGCCGACGCGGCGATGGCCACCGAGCGAGATCGCACCGCGACTGTGCGCAGGTTCTTGAGTTCGTCCTGTAGTGCTTTCAGTTCTTCCAACTTGCGCTGCACCGTCATCACGAGATCCGCAGGTTGGGCGCTCAATAACGATGCGGCCGCCGACAAGGTTCGAGACATTTCAAGTACGTATTCAATTGACCGCTCCCCCGTCACCGCTTCGATGCGGCGCAGGTTCGAACCAATTGACGACTCGCCAATAATTTTGATGAAACCGATATCGCCAGTTGCCTGAACGTGCGTACCACCGCACAGTTCAATGGAGTTTCCGGCTTCCAACACGCGCACGATGTCGCCGTACTTATCGCCGAAGAAGGCGATCGCCCCCGAGTTTGTTGCTTCATCCTTTGTGGTCTCATAGGCACGCACGGGCGCGTTGCTTAGCACCTGGCTGTTGGCCAGGAGTTCGATCCGTTCAACTTCTTCGGCGCTCAACGACTCGTAGTGGCTAAAGTCGAAGCGCAGACGGTTTGGCGAGACCAGCGAACCGGCCTGCTTAACGTGCTCGCCCAAGACCTTGCGTAGCGCCCAATGCAAAATGTGCGTCGCCGTGTGGTTGCGGCGAGTCGAGTTGCGAGCCTCTACGTCGATGCGCGAATTGGCTTGTTGACCCACGACGATCGCGCCACCGCTCATGCGACAAACGTGGCGACGCAGACCCGGAAGAGCAAACGTTGTGTCGAGCACCTCGGCCTGACCAGTGTCGGTGCGGATTGTGCCCGTGTCGCCAACCTGGCCGCCGCTCTCGGCGTAGAAAGGCGAGGAATCTAGAAATATCTCGACCAATTCTGCGTCGTCGCCGCTAATGGGATCGCCGGCAGTCGGTGCAACTTCGATCACGGCAAGCACCGTGCCCTCGCACTCGTCTTGGGTGTAACCGACAAAGTTGGTGATGCCATGCTCATCGAGCACGCCGCGGTAACTACTAATTGCCGACGCGCTTGTCTTCGTGCCCTTGCGCGCGGCCTTGGCGCGCTCGCGTTGCGCGCTCATCTCGAGTTCAAAACCGGCGACATCGACCTCGACGCTGCGCTCACCAGCAATCTCTTGCGTCAGTTCGAGCGGGAAGCCGTAGGTGTCGTGTAACAAGAAGGCGGACTTGCCCGTCAGCGACGAGTTGGTTTTCATTTCATCTTCGAGAATCGCGACGCCAGTCTTGAGAGTCTGACGAAAGCGCTCTTCTTCTTTGGTTAGCACTCCGAGAATAAAATCGCTGTTCGCTCGCAGATCAGGATTAGCCCCAACCATCACGTCCATCGCGGTTTGCGCAAGCCGCGGCATTACCATCTGCTCGCAGCCCAGCAAGTAGGCGTGGCGCACGGCCCGGCGAATGATTCGCCGCAACACATAGCCGCGGTTCTCATTAGTTGGGAACACGCCGTCATTGATGAGCATTGTCGCCGAGCGGGCATGCTCGGCTAAGACGCGCAGCGAAAAACTATTGCGGTCGTCATAATCGCCCGAAATATATTTTGCCGAGGTCAACGACTGTGCCTCTTGAATCAGCGGGAACAGCACGTCGGTCTCCCAAACCGAATCGACACCTTGCGTCAGTGCAAGAATGCGCTCGAGTCCGGCCCCCGTGTCGATAGATGGTTTGGGTAGCGGTGTTCGCGTGCCGTCTTTGGCCTGGTTGTATTGCATGAACACGAGGTTCCAGAACTCTAGGAAGCGATCGCCGTGCGGATCGTTGAGCGGGCCGCCCTCGGGGCCGAACTTTGGGCCGCGATCGATGTGAATCTCGGAACACGGGCCACACGGGCCTGTCTCGCCCATCTGCCAAAAATTGTCGGCGTCACCGAGACGCTGGATGCGACTCATCGGCACGCCAACTTGCTCGTGCCAGATTGCCTCGGCCTCGTCGTCGCTCTCGTGCACTGTGATCCACAGGCGGTCGCCATCGAAACCTAAAACCTCGGTCACCAACTCCCATGACCAAGGGATCGCGTCGTTCTTGAAATAGTCGCCGAACGAGAAGTTGCCCATCATCTCGAAAAACACCAGATGCCGTTTGGTGCGACCAACATCGTCAAGATCGTTGTGCTTGCCGCCCGCTCGCGCGCACTTTTGCACGCTCACCGCGCGGCGATATGGCGGCACCTCGTCGCCCACGAAAAACGGCTTAAACGGCACCATCCCGGCAACGGTGAACAACACCGTCGGGTCGTGCGGGATCAGGCTCGCGGACGGAACCTTAGTGTGACCCTTTTCAACGAAAAAACCGGTAAAGGCCTCGCGCAATTGATCAGCGGTGCGAATTTGCGACGACATCGCCAAACAGTCTACTCGCGGTTGACGTACACCTGACCTTCATTAGATTGCTCGGCCTCGTTGTCGTCGCTACGCAAATTGTTGACAAACTCGACGCCCTGATTCACCAACCATAAAGCGCCGTCGTAAAGATCGCTTGCCACCTGCGAGGGCGACAATTGTGACACTGCGCTCTTGGCCTTGCTCTTCACATAGCGCGAGCCAAACACGCCCGCGACGACTCCGACACCGAACCAAAATATCCGCTTCATCATTTCTTGCCCCGATCATCTTGCTGCTTGTTATCGGCATCATTTTTGACGCCCTGTTCTTCTCCCTGGTCAGATGGACGGTAATAGGAGTTTTGGCGAAAAACTGTGGCCCCGTCCTGGCTAGGCAGGTATTGCGCTTCGACCAACCCCCGCGGGTCGCTGTGTGGCGAAACATAATCTTTCCCGTGCCCGAGCGCGTCAGCCCCCGAGTAGTGGCCATCGCGTAAATGCGCCGGAACCTCTACCGCCACGCCCTGGCGGACATCTTCACGCGCGCCCCAGATTGCGAGCGCGACGCGATTACTCTTCGGCGCCTTCGATAGATAGACGACGGCCTGCGCCAGATTCAGTTGCGCTTCTGGCAGGCCGACGTGTTCAAGCGCCTGCGCGGCCGCGACGGCTATCACGAGCGCCTGCGGGTCGGCCATGCCGATGTCTTCGCTCGCCAAGATCACCAGCCGTCGGGCGATGAACTTGGGGTCATCGCCCGCCTCGAGCATGCGCGCCAACCAAAATATTCCCGCATCGGCGTCGCTGCCGCGAATGCTCTTGATGAACGCCGAGACGACGTCGTAGTGATCGTCGCGCCCATAACTCAGCGCGCTCACGCCTAGCGCCGAGTTGACGTGATCAACCGTAACAACCGCTGTTGCAACGCCAGCCGTTGAATCTCGGCCTGCGACCTTGTCCTCGCCGCGACATAGCGCGCACGCCACCTCGAGCGCCGTCAGCGCCTGTCGCCCGTCGCCCGCACACCGCGCCACTAACAGAGCAATTGCATCTGGCGTCGCTACGACCGATTCGGCCGCGATGCCGCGTTCGATCAATTGTTTTATCGCCTCGGCATCGAGCGACTCAAGTCGAAACAACGTGCTGCGACTGCGCAACGGTCCGTTGATTTCAAAAAATGGATTCTCGGTAGTCGCGCCGATCAGCGTGATGATGCCGCTCTCTACGCTCGGCAACAGCGAGTCTTGCTGCGAGGTCGAGAAGCGATGAATCTCGTCGACAAACACGATCGTCCGCTTTGCATGTTGGCCGAGCCGCTCATTGGCACGCTCGATCACCTCGCGAATATCTTTAACGCCCGAGCTCACCGCGCTAAGGCGTTCGAACGCCGACGCGGTTGTCAGCGCCACGACTTCGGCCAAAGTCGTCTTGCCAGTGCCCGCGGGACCCCAAAATATCGCCGAAGACAACCGATCGCTCTCAATCAATACACGAAGCGGCGCGCCCTTGGCAACGAGGTGCCGCTGCCCAACCACCTCGTCGAGGGTTCTTGGCCGCAACCGGGCCGCAAGTGGTGCCTGCGAACGCAAACGATCGCGCACGGCGGCAGCAAATAAATCGTCAGCCATGGGGCCTACCGTAGTTGCCCTAATTCTTGGTGGGCGGCGGCAATACGCGGATGCCCAACTCGTTAAGTTGGGCTTGACTCACAGGCGTCGGCGCGTTTGTCATCGGATCACTTCCCGACTGGGTCTTGGGGAAGGCAATGACTTCGCGAATGTTGTCTTCGCCGGCCAAGATCGCCACCAAGCGATCAGTGCCGAACGCAAACCCACCGTGCGGCGGAGCGCCAAACTTAAATGGCTGTAAGAAAAATCCGAAGCGCTTGTCGGCATCTTCATCCGAGATGCCGAGTTGGCGAAACACCCGCTTTTGCATTTCTGGGTCGTGTATTCGGATTGAGCCCGAACCCAGCTCCCAGCCGTTGAGCACGAGGTCATACGCCAACGCGCGCACGCTCATCGGGTCTGACTCAAGGCGCTCGATGTCGTCGGGGTGCGGTTGACAAAACGGGTGATGACCTGGCTGAGGCTTGCCCGTCGTCGCGCTGATGCCGACAAACAGCGGGAAGTCTGTGACCCACACGTATCGATACGGACCCTCGTGTACGGGTGGTCGGCCGATGTCATTGCGCAAGTGGCCGAGCACCTCGCAAGTAGTGGCCCACGAATCGGCCACGAGCAACATCATGTCGCCGGGCTTGGCGCCAAGCGTTGTGGCCAGCGCATTCTGTTCTGAAGCGGACAAGAACTTGGCGACAGGCGAATCGAGCGTGGCGTCGGCGCTCACCTTGATCCAGACCAAACCCTTGGCGCCGATCTGCTTGGCTCGATCGGTCATCGCGTCCAACTTGTTGCGGCCCGAAGCGGCCGCTTCGGGGTAGACGCTGGCGTCGACACGAATGCCCTTGATGCACTCAGCCGAGGCGAAGGCCTTGAACTCTGTCGCGGCGAACACCGAAGTGACATCGACGAGTTCCATCGCAAATCGTAGATCGGGCTTGTCGACGCCGAAGCGATTCATGGCGTCGCGCCATGTGATGCGCTCGATCTCTGGCGGCTTGCCGCCGATCACGGCCTCGGCTGCTGCGAGCACAGCCTTACTAATCGCCTCAAGCACATCGTCTGTGGTCACGAAACTCATCTCGGCGTCGAGCTGCATGAATTCGTACTGGCGATCAGCGCGTAGGTCTTCGTCGCGCAAACAACGAGCGATCTGGTAATAACGATCGATGCCCGCCACCATCAACAACTGTTTCCAGAGTTGCGGCGACTGTGGCAAGGCGTAGAACGATCCCGGCTCTTTGCGAGATGGTACCAAAAATTCGCGAGCGCCTTCAGGCGTGCTCGGCATCAAGAACGGCGTCTCGACCTCGACGAAGGCCTGCGCCTCCATTGCGTTGCGGATCGCGGAGTTAACCTTGGCGCGTATTCGCAGGTTGCGCTGCATGCGCTCGCGGCGAATATCTAGGTAGCGGTATTTAAGGCGCACGCTCTCGTCAACATCGTCGGCGCGCTGGTCGATCGGAAACGGTGGCGGCTCGGCCGAGTTAAGAACTGTAATCACGCAGTCGGTTAATTCGACTGCACCCGTGGCGAGGTTGGTGTTGACAGTGCCTTCGGGCCTCGCCTGCACCCTGCCAGTAACCTGCACGACCCATTCGCTACGCACGTTGGTGGCGTTGTCGACGACGCATTGCACGATGCCGCTGTAATCACGCAAGTCGATAAAGGCCAGATGCTCGCCATGCTCGCGGCGCCTAGCAATCCACCCGCACAAAGTCACATGACTGCCGATATGTTCGGATCGCACGCTGGCGCATAAGTGCGTGCGCAACGATGTCGCCTGATCGATCGTCGGGTCGATGGCCACGCTCTGTTTCACAACTTTGCTCATTTACCCGTGATCTCCTTACGAACTGACTCGATCAGTGTGACGCGCGCAATCGCCATTTGCTCGCCGCCGGCCATCGGTCGCATCACGACTGTGCCCGCAGCCACCTCGTCTGTGCCGATGATGATCGCGATCCGAGAATTGCTACGGTCCGCGGCCTTCATCTGCGCCTTCATGCTGCGGTTGTCGAAGGCGCGGTCGGCGCTAATGCCGGCTAGTCGCAACTCTTGGCACACCTGTGCGGCGTGGGCGCCTCCCGTGGTGTCGACGACGAATACCTGCACTGCGACTAGGGGCGCGGCGAACACATTCTCGGCGTCGCACGCCAGCAGGGTGCGGTCAAGACCGAGTGCGAAACCGATGCCCGGCGTGCTTGGCCCGCCGAGCGCCTCGACCAAGCCGTCGTAGCGGCCGCCGCCACCGACAGCGGTGTGCGCGGCCTGCAATTCAGTCGAAATAAATTCGAAAGTCGTGCGGCGGTAGTAGTCGAGTCCGCGCACAAGCCGATCCTCGAGCGCGAACTTCACGCCGAGATCCTGCAGCGCAGCCAGAACTGTTTCAAAATGTTGACCTGCCTCGCTGCTCAAGAAATCTTTGATCTTCGGCGCGGCGGCAATCACCGCCTGATCATCGGCTCGTTTCGAATCGAGCACGCGCAACGGGTTACGGCCGAGCGTGGCCAGCGACTCAGTCGACAGCGCATCGCGGTGCGCTTCAAAATAAGCGCGCAGAGCATTGGTGTACTTCTCGCGATCGCCGTCGTCGCCGAGCGAGTTGATGGCCAGAGTTACGTGCCGCAATCCAAGACGCTCGTAAAATTGCATCGCCAGCGAAATCACCTCGGCATCGAGGTACGGGTCATCTACTCCCAAAACTTCGATGCCGACCTGATCAAACTGTCGGTACCGACCCTGCTGCGGTTTTTCATATCTGAAATTAGGCCCCGCATACCAAACCTTCCACGGCGTGACGGGCCGATGCTCGACAAACGCGCGGCACACGCTGGCGGTCTGTTCGGGGCGCAACGCCACTCGCCTGCCGCCTTTGTCTTCGAAGTCGTACATCTCTTTGGTGACCACCTCGGTGGCCTCGCCAAGCCGCAAAAAAACGCCAAGGTCCTCGAACATTGGGGGGATGATGTGCCCGTAACCAGCAGGCTCAACGACATCAGCAAAGACGGCCTGAAACGCGCGCCATCTGGCGGCATCGGGAGCCAGAATATCGCGCGTGCCGGGGCTTGTTCGGAACTGTGTCACGCGAAGAGGTTAGACGCTGGATGCGCGTCTTGTGAGTGTTCGCCATCTTCGTGATCCGACATCACGCGATAGGCGTCGTAAACCGAGTTGATTCGCTTGATCGTGCGCAGCACCGACTGCACATGCGACGCGTCTGCAAACTCGAATTCGAAGCGCATTTTGGCCACTCGGTCGGCGCCCGTGCGCGTCGAACAGGCGACGATATTGACGTGCTCATCCGACAGCGCGTTGGCAACATCGCGCAACAACCGCGTGCGATCGAGGGCTACCACCTCGACCGCTGCAACGAACGCCGTGCCCTGTTGAGTGCCCGACCATTCGACATCGACAATGCGGGCCCCCTGCTGGGTGACTGCCGACGCCGCGCTAGGGCAATCGGCGCGGTGCACGCTGACGATTCGATTCTTGTTCAACACCCCGACGATCTCATCGCCCGGCAGCGGCGTACACGACTTCGAGAGATGCACCATCGCGTCGAGCATGCCAACAACATGAATTCCGACGTTCTGTCCGATGCCTGCGCCCGCAGGGTCTAGTCGCAACCCCACCGAGCGCTGGTCGCCCTTGTCGGCATCGTTTACCGCACGAGCCAATCGTGACGCCAACACGTCAGACGCAACGTGACCTTCGGCGACCGCCACGAACAGCGTGTTTTGATCCGCGAAGTTGTGCGCGGTGAGTTCGTTGGCAAATGCGTCAGATTCGAATATATTTTGTACCGTCAATCCCTCGCCGCGCAGGCGCTCGATCAGTTCGTCACGACCGCTCTCGATCAAGTCGTCGTGACGCTCACGCGAGAACCACTGTTTGATCTTGCTCTTGGCTTTTGGCGAGGCCACGAAATCGAGCCACTGCTCGGATGGCTCGGCGTCTTGCGCGGTAGAGGTGAGTATCTCACAGGTGTCTCCTGCGTTGAGCACCTGGTCCAGCGAAACCAAGCGGCCATTAACGCGTGCGCCGATGCACGAGTGACCGATCTCGGTGTGTACCGCGTAGGCGAAATCAACCGTTGTCGAGAGCACGGGCAACGCCACCACCTTGCCCTTGGGCGTAAACACAAACAGTTCTTCTTGATCGAGGTCGGTCTTGAGACTCTGCAAGAACTGACTCGGGTCAGAGACCTCGCCCTGCCAGTCGATGATTCGGTTCAGCCAGTCGATGTCTTGCGTCGGAAGGCCATCTTTGTACGACCAATGCGACGCCACCCCAGACTCAGCACGTTCGTGCATCTCGCGCGAGCGAATCTGTACTTCGATCGCCTTGCCCTCTGGGCCGATCACTGTCGTGTGCAGCGACTGATACAGATTGAACTTAGGCATCGCGATGTAGTCCTTGAAGCGACCGACAACCGGCTTCCAGTGACCGTGGATGCAGCCGAGCGCCGCGTAGCAATCTTTCGACGAACCGACGACAATGCGTACGGCCATCAAATCGAAAATCTCATCGAAGTCGCGACCCTTTTGCACCATCTTCTCGTACAGGCTCCACAAGTGCTTGCCGCGCGCCGTCAGTTCAGAGTCAACATTTACTTCCTTAAGCCACGAACCAACTTGGCCAAGCGCACGTGCCAAGTACACGTCGCGCTCTGGTGCGCGTATCGACACCAGATGGTCTAGTTCGGCAAAACGCTTCGGGTATAGCGCCGCGAACGACAAGTCTTCGAGTTGCTGCTTGAGATCTTGCATGCCGAGTCGGTGTGCGAGGGGCGCGTAGATGTCGAGGGTCTCTTGGGCGACCTTGCGCTGCTTCTCGAGCGGAGCAGATGCGATCGTGCGCATGTTGTGCAATCTGTCGGCGAGTTTGATAATCAGCACGCGCAAGTCGCGTGCCATCGCCACCAACATCTTGCGCATCGTGGCCGCCTGCTGCGCCTCTCTAGAGTCGAACTGCAACCGCTCCAACTTGGTGAGTCCGTCGACGATCGACGCCACCTCGGCGCCAAACTTCGCTTCAACATCTGCGAGCGTGATTTCGGTGTCTTCCACGGCATCGTGCAATAGCGCCGCCACGAGCGAAACCTCGTCGAGGCCGAGGTCGGCGACGATTCGCGCGACTGCGATTGGGTGGCTGATGTATAACTCGCCGCTATTGCGGTGCTGATGCTGGTGGGCCTCGCGCGCCATCGCGTAGGCGATATTGATCCGCGCCACTGACTCTTTCGGATGACGACTCTTAAACGCCGCCAATAGAGGCGCGAGGTCTTCGGCGACGGCGGTCTGTTGACGACGCCACGGCAAGACTCGTGATGTTGTGCTCAATTTGAGCTACTCATACTAGAAGTATATGGGCAATCAAGTGGGGGTAATCGACCGGGACAATCGGTTACGGCTAAACGACTAGTTCTACGCCTTACTGCGTTTTTTGCGCGGGCGAGGCGGGTGCGTCAACGCGTCAGCCACGGTGGCTTGCTCGCGAACGGCCACGCTCTCTGGCATTATCGCGTTAGAACTCGCCGCGCCGACTTTGGCGCGAGTCGCGAGCGTGTTGATACCCGATAGCCGCGTCATCTCGTCGCCGAGCGAGAGCTGCCCGGCCAACGAACGAAACTTGGCGTCACGCTGCTTGAAAACTGCCAGCAGCGGCGTGGCGATGTAGATGGATGAATAAGCGCCGAGCAACATACCCACCAACAGCGCCAGGGCGAATTCTTCGAGAGCCACCGCGCCGAGAATCCACGAGCCCAACACGAGCAGCGACAGTACGGGCAGCACGGCGGCGATACTCGTGTTGATCGAGCGCATCAGCACCTGGTTCATCGAGATATTGGTGATGTCGCCGTACGAAACACGCGACGACGAGAAGCGGCTGGTGTTTTCGTGCACCTTGTCGAACACCACGATCGTGTCGTACAGCGAGAAACCCAAGATAGTTAAGAAGGCAATCACTGTCGCCGGCGTTACCGAGAAACCCGTTACCGAATAAATCCCGACGCTAATCAATACGTCGTGCGCCATGGCAATGATTGCCGCTAGGGCCATTTTCCACTCAAAACGCCAGGCGATAAACAACGATACGAATAGCAAGAACACGCCGAGAGCGCGCAACGCCTTTTCGGTGATCGTTCGACCCCACGATGAGCTGACCGCCGCCACACTAACTTCTTGCGTCATCACCTTGGCCGCTGTCGCCAGCGACTCCTGTACTTTGACGCGCACTTCGGGAGTCTGATCGCCCACCTGCACCCTGATGCGCGTGCCGTCGGCGCCGCTGAGTGTCTGAATCTTGGCGTCAGTTGTCGAGATGCCGTTTTCATCGAGCACCGCACGAGCCTGGTCGATGGTCAGCGATGTCGCGGGCACCTCCCAGGCGACGCCGCCCTTGAAGTCGATGCCCAGGTTAAGACCACGGGTGAACAACGAAAGCAGCGTGATTGCCACTAGCGCCAGCGAGAAACCAAAACCAATTTTGCGACGGCCGACGAAGTTAAACGTTGTCTCGCCCCGATACAGGCGACTCAACCCGCCGCTCATGACGCAACCTCTGTCAAGACCTTGTTGGTCACGCCGAGAATCTTACGACCGCTCATGAATTTGCTGCGCGCCAGCAATAACACGGCCGGTCGCGTAAAGAAGTATGTAGAAATCATGTCGGCCACAGTCGACAGGGCAAGGAAGAAGGCGAAGCCACGCACGGACCCGACCGTCAACTGCCACAACACAAGTGCGCCGATAAGTGAAACCGTGTCAGCTGCCAGGATCGTACGCCACGCTGATGTGAAACTGCGCTGCGCTGAGTTCTTCAGCGTCTTGCCCTTGCGTAGCTCGTCCTTGATGCGCTCGAAGAACACGACATAGGAGTCGATGGTGACACCGACTGAGACGATGATGCCGGCGACCCCAGAAAGCGATAGCGCCAAGCCGTTGGTCTTCGACAAGAACGCCACCGTGCTCCACAACAGGCCACCAGAAATCATCAGGCCGGCAACAACAACTGCCGTAAGCAGGCGGTAGTAGAAGAAGAAAAATAGAATCACGAGCAGCACCCCGACAAGGCCCGACAGCAGTGCCGCGCGCAGCGAATCTTTGCCCAGCGTTGGCGAAACAGTCTGTACCTGGGAGACGCTGAACTTCACCGGCACCGCGCCGAACTCGAGAATCTTGGCCAGATCGCGCGCCTCGGTCTCACTAAACGCGCCGCTGATCTGCACGCTGCCGCCCGTAAATACGGCCTCGCGCACCACTGGCGCCGAGATTACCGTGCCGTCGAGCACGATCGCCACCTGCGCGGTCGGGCATGTCGCATCGCGGTTGAAACACTTTGTCGTTAGCGCGTTCCACATGTCGGCGCCCGTCGCGCCCTTGTTCAGGCCCACGGCAACCGTCCATTCACCGTTTTGGACTTCCGCCGTGGCGTCGTTCGAAAACACTTTGCCGCTGGCGCCCGCTGGGCCGGCGTAATAGCCGATCACGCCGGCCTTGTCGAGCAACAGCACCGTTGCGGTCGGATCATTCGGGTCGCCGAGTTGCGGCGCGGTTGAAGTCGTTGCGGCACCACTTGAATCAACAACGATGTCAGTCAGTGGCACCGTCGTTTCAGGTACTGCGACAGCAACCGTCGCGCCGCTGACACGACGTGAGCCGCCCACCCCGCCGCTAGACGGCGGCAAGGTTGTCTCGGTCACGGCTGGCGCAACCGCCGTCACGCCAGGAATAGTAGTGGCGCCGGGAATACCAGTTTCGGTCGGCTCGGTGTTCAGCGGTCCGGACTGCAAAACCGGCCGTAACAAAACCTCGCCCTGGCGGCCGACAATGTCGAGCGCGCGTTGGTTGTCTTCTACGCCGGGCAGGTTGATCACGACGGTGTCGCCCTGGCGAATAATCTCTGGCTCGGCGACGCCGATCGAGTCAATACGGGCACGAATAATCTCGACGGCGACATCAAGCGAAGCGGCGTCGTAGACGCCCTCTGGCTGCAGCGTCACCGAAGCGCCGCCCTGCAAGTCGAGACCCAGCGACGGCGTGTTGTTGGCGGCAAGGTTGGCGATGAGCAACCCAGAAACCAGGACGATGATCCCGATCAACGAGATTAAGAGACGACGTACCATTGCAATCTTTGAAAAAATTTAACGGCGCCTATTTGGCGTCTGTCGGCTTGGCATCTGTCGAGGAGGCCACAACGCGGGCGATGGCGCTACGAGCGACGCGAATCTCTACCGAATCCTTAGAGCCCTTCGGATGTTCGGCGATGTCGAGCCAGATGAAATCATCTTCGACGCCATTGATAAAACCGTAGATGCCCGAGTTGAGGATTACCTCGTCGCCAACGGCGAGGGCGCTCTGCAATGTGCGGGCAACTTTTTGGCGCTTGCGCTGCGGTTTGAGCAACAAGAAGTACATCGCCACGAAGATCAAGATCAAAGGCAAGATGCTCAATATGCTGCTCCCGCTTTGGGTCTGCGCGGCACCTATTACAAGTGAAAGAGTCGTTGACATAGGGACTTACTCTAGCGACTCAGACATCTAAATTGCAGGCTGGTCTGGGTCTTCGCCACCCCATACGCCGAGCACTTCGCGGCGCATCTCGGCAAATGTGCCGTTGATAATTGACTCACGCATCTGGCGCATCAACGCAAATGTCCACGCCAAGTTGTGCAGAGAAACCAGCCGCGACGCCGTCGGTTCGCCGACTTGAAATAGGTGACGCAAATAACCCCGCGAATGACGAGCGCACACGCTGCAACGACAAGACACATCGATCGGCTGATCACTATTGATGAACTCGGCCCGCTTTAGATTCACGCGACCCACAGATGTCAACGCGGTGCCATGGCGCCCGAGGCGAGTCTGCAGAACACAATCGAATTGATCGACGCCTAAATTCACCGCCTCGATTAAAGACGCAGGGTCACCGACGCCCATTAAATAGCGCGGTCGATTGGTCGGCAATTCGCTCAACGCTGCCGCGAGCGCTGGCAGCATCTCGGCGCGCGTCTCGCCCACCGACAAGCCGCCGATGCCGTAACCATCAAAATCTAAACTGGCCGTGCGTCGGGCGCTCTCTAGACGCATCGCGACGCTGGTGCCGCCCTGCACGATACCGAACAGCGATTGATCGGTGCGGGTGTGGGCGCTGCGGGCCCGGGCGGCCCACGACGCTGTGCGCTCGACCGCTAGGCGCACGACATCGCTGCTGCTCGGCAGAGGAATGCAAACGTCGAGCACCATCTGAATATCTGCGCCAATTTTTTGTTGGGTGTCGACTGCGATCTCTGGCGTGAAGCGATGCGATGAGCCGTCATAGGTTGACTTGAAAGTCACGCCGTCATCGTCGACGTGCGGGTCAAGTGAGAAAACTTGAAAACCTCCCGAATCGGTCAACGTAAGACCGTTCCATCCCGCGAATTTACCGAGGCCACCGAAGTCGGCGACCACCTGTGCACCGGGGCGCAACATCAGGTGATACGTGTTACCTAAAACTATTTGCGCGCCTAACTCTTCGTAGTCTTGTGCGCTCAGATACTTGATCGCACCGCGCGTGCCGACCGGCATGAAGCAGGGCGTCTCGTAACCGCCTCGGTACGTGGTCGCAGTGCCCGCGCGGGCCAAACCGGCGCGCGCTGTCTCAACAAATTCAACAGCAAACACCCTCTTAAGAGTACCGAAAAGTTTTACCGCAGCGAGCGGTCAAGCAACATTGCGTCACCAAACGACAAGAACCTGTACTCCTCACGCACTGCCTCGGCGTAGAGATCGCGCCAACGTCTACCAACGAACGCCTCGACCATCAGCAGCAGCGTGGTTTTGGGCATGTGAAAATTAGTCATCATCACGTCGACGAGTTTGAAGTCGTAACCGGGCGTGATGAAGAGGTCACTACGCCCGATCAAGTGTCCTGTTGTCGCGGCAGTCTCTAAGGCGCGGGTCGCCGTGGTACCCACAGCAATCACACGGTTGGCCTGCTGACACAGTTCGATCGTCGCCTCCGGTACCGCGTACGACTCTGTATGAATTATGTGATCGAGCGGGTCTTCGACGCTGACAGGGGCAAACGTGTCGAGCCCCACTACGAGTTCGACATTGGCAATCTCGACACCCCGCGCCGAAAAAGACTCGAGCAACTCGGTGGTGAAATGCAGGCCAGCAGTTGGCGCGGCGGCCGAGCCAGGGTTTTTCGAGTACACGGTCTGGTAACGCTCGACGTCACGTAGTTTCTCTGTGATGTACGGCGGAAGCGGCATTTCGCCGATGCGCGCTAGCAACGACAGCGGGTTACCGCCGAGCATCGTCACCATGAAGGTGTCGCCCGCCGCCGTGCGCTCGCCGACCTCTAGTAGCGGCCGCTCAAGATCGTCGTCGTCACGACCGAGCAACTGCTCACCCAGTCGCAACTTGCCGCCCGGTCGCAGCAACGCCTCCCATAAAGTGCGCTCGCGATTTTTCGCCTCGAGCAACAACACCTCGACCGCGCCGCCGGTCTGACGCCGCAGCTGTAGGCGCGCAGGCAACACCCGCGTGTTGTTAACCACCAAGACATCACCGTGTTCAAAAAACTGGGCGATGTCGCGCACGTGTCTGTGCAGCGGCGGCCTGCTTCCCTGATCGACCAGTAACCTCGCCGAGTCGCGCGGTTCGATCGGAATCTGCGCGATCAGATCGTGCGGCAGTTCGTATTCAAAGTCGGAAATGTGCACGGTTAAAACAACTCGGGCATGACCTCTGGCGGTTCGATCCCGAGGTGTCGCCAGGCGCTCGGCATCGCCACGCGACCGCGCGGCGTGCGCGCGATCATGCCCTGCTGAATCAAAAATGGTTCGTACATGTCTTCGATCGTCTCCGTTTGCTCGCTGACACTTATCGCCAACGTCGACAACCCGACTGGCCCTCCGCCGAACTGCGCGCATATCGCCGTCAGGATTGCTCGGTCAACCTTGTCGAGACCCCTTTCGTCCACGCCAAAAACCGCCAGCGCACTTTGCGCCGTTTTCTGATTAACAGTGCCGTCGCCGCGCACCTGCGCGAAATCTCGCACGCGCCGCAACAAACGATTAGCGATGCGTGGCGTGCCCCGCGAACGGCGCGCGATCTCGGCCGCGCCAGCCGCATCAATTTGCACATCAAAAATGCCGGCCGTACGCAACACAATCAGTTCGAGTTCGGCCTGATCGTAATAATCGAGCCGGGCAACCAACCCAAACCTGTCGCGCAGCGGCCCAGTGATCATGCCCGTACGCGTGGTGGCGCCGATCAGAGTAAATTGCGGAAGAGTCAGTCGAATCGACGAGGCGGCAGGACCCTTGCCAACGACGATGTCGATCTGAAAGTCTTCCATTGCCGGGTACAAGATCTCTTCGACATTGCGTGAAAGGCGATGAATCTCGTCTATGAACAAGACGTCATGTTCTTCGAGTTTTGTAAGAATCGCCGCCAGATCACCGGCACGCTCTAGTGCGGGCCCCGATGTTACGTGCAGAGTCGCCGACATCTCGGCCGCTACGATTCCGGCCATCGTGGTCTTGCCTAACCCGGGCGGCCCCGAGAGCAAAATGTGGTCGGCGGCCTGCTGCCGCAAACGAGCCGCCTCTAGGACGATGTCAAGGTGTTCTTTGAGTTCGCGCTGACCGACAAAATCGCCGAGTTTGCGGGGCCGAATACCGCTCTCGAGCGACGCGTCTTCGAGGTCGCTTACTGCGGGGTCGAGAAACTCTTCACGCACGGCGAACCCCCAGCGCATTCAACGCCAGCCGCAACAGTTGCTCTGCGGTTTGCGTGGCGGGAAGGTCGCGTAATACATCGCGAATTTCGTCGGCGCCATAGCCCAGGCCGGCCAACGCCTCGCGCACATCCCCAACCGCCGAAGATGCTGCGACCCGCTCGTATGCACTATCGAGTAGCGGCAAATTAAGCCTGCCCTTGAGCTCGACGAGCAGCCGCTCGGCGGTCTTGCGACCAACACCGGACACGAGCGTCAGCGAACCAATGTCTGCCGTCGAGACGATGTCGATGAGCGAACGCGGCGAATAAGTGCTTAAGATCGCCATCGCCATCGCTGGCCCGATGCCGTGCGTCGCGATCAGCGTTTCGAAACAAGAGCGCTCATCGCGATCGAGAAATGCATACAACGTGTGCGCGTCTTCGCGCAAGTGCTCATACACGTACATAAACGCGCTCGACGTGGGTTCGAGTTCGGCCAAGGTGCGCGGCGTCACGTGTACGAGGTAACCGATGCCCGCTACTTCGATCAGCGCTGTGCTGTCGCTACTGCGCTCTAAGACTTTGCCGCGCAGCGAGCCGATCATGCCGGCTTCCTAACCTTGAGCGCAGTCTTGATGCTGCGTTGGAGTGGCGCCATGGCGATGTAACAGAGCGCCAATGCTGCGGCGTCGGCGGCGTCGGGCGACTTCGGCATCGTCGCTAAGCCAAGTCGCTTCTGGACCATTTTTTGCACCTCAATCTTTTCGGCGTTGCCGCTGCCCGCGACGGCCATCTTGACCTGACTTGGCGTGTACTGCACAACATCGCAGCCGCGCTCGGCGGCAATCGCTAACGCCAAGCCGCTCGCTTGCGCGACACCCATTGCCGTGCTCGCATTGTTTTGAAAAAATACTTGCTCGACAGCGACGGCGTTCGGCGAGAACTCGTCGAACAATCCACACAACTCACGATTGATCTCGGCCAATCGCTGCGGCAACGGCGTCGTTGGTTTAGTCGTGATCACGCCGATACTGACAATTTTTGGAGTCGCCGCCCCAACACTGCGCAACACCGCGAACCCGCAGCGTGTCAAACCCGGGTCGATCCCAAGCACACAAGTCGCCCGTTGGTCATGCTTGGCGAGCCGTGTCTGATTAGCGACCCTGTGCTGTGAGGCGAACATATGTTCTATAATAGCCACTAGGGGCACTACCTGTGAGGATTAGACGCCGGTCGTGGCGGCCTTTACGGCCTCTAACAGTTCTGCAGCGGGGCGAAAAGTGACGCCGAGCAGGCCGCGGTGCGCGTAACGAACAATGCCCGAACCATCGACCACGAAGACGCTGCGACGCACCAGACCGAGTGGCCCGACTACGCCGTACAGATGAGAAACAGTCTTGTCGACATCGGCGAGCAACGGAAAATTGAAGCCGTGCTTGCCAGAAAACTTGTCGTGGCTCTCGACCCCCTGCGCTGAGATGCCCAGCACCTGCGCGCCTACCCCGGTGAAGTCGTCGATCTGATTGTTGTACGAACACAACTGTTTGGTGCAGATCGTCGTGTTATCGCCGGGGTAGAACGCCAACACCACCTTGGTGCCGAGGTAATCAGAAAGTGAATAACTCTTACCACCGGTACCAAGCAATGTAAATGCTGGCGCCTTGTCACCCACTCCAATTGATTTATCGCTCATTGTGCTGCCTCCGCCAAAATATCTGCTGGGATGTCAAAATTAGCGTAAACATCCTGCACGTCGTCGTTTTCTTCGAGTTCGTCCAAAATATGTAGCACCGCTTTGGCGTCTTTCAAGTTGGTCACCGGCACGGTTAATGACGAGACCATCGTCGACACCGCCGACGCAACGGTCATACCCGCAGCGTCAAGCGTTGCCTTGAGGTCGTACACGAAGTGCGAATCGCATACGACTCGCCAGGAGTCTTGGTCATCGGTAATGTCCTCTGCACCATTCTCGAGCGCCAGCGACATCAGCGCATCTTCGCTGACCTCGCGCACAACTTGCAACACTCCTTTGCGCGAGAATTGCCATCCGACCGCCCCCGGTTCGGCCATCGCCCCACCGAGTTTGCTGAAAATTATGCGCACGTCTGCGGCGGTGCGATTGCGGTTGTCGGTGAGAACGTCAATCAACATCGCCACACCGCCAGGTGCGTAGGCCTCGTAAGTGATCGACTCGTAAACCTTGCCATCGTCGGCGCCCATGCCGCGCTTGATGGCGCGATCGATGGCGTCCTTGGTCATCTGCGACGCCTTGGCCTTGAGCACGATCGTGCGCAGCGCAGCGTTGGTTGTCGGGTCGCCGCCGCCGTCTTTGGTAGCCACTTCCAACTGCCGTGAAAGTTTCGCGAAAACCTTGCCGCGCGCCTTATCGGCGGCGCCCTTTTTGTGTTTAATGGTTGCCCATTTGGAATGTCCGGACATTATCGCTACCCCCTACTTGATGCTCGCTAGAAACATTTGGTGGATTCTTGTATCTGGCGTCAGCTCTGGGTGAAACGACGCCACCATCACATTATTCTCGCGCGCCAAAACAACATCATCGCCGAATGTCGCGAGCACTTCGACTGTGTCGGCGACCCGCACAACCTGCGGGGCGCGAATGAACATGGCGTGAAACGGGGTCTTCAGCGACGCGACCTGGATGTCGGCCTCGAAGCTGTCGACTTGAGTGCCGTAGGCGTTACGACGCACATCGATATTGATCGCGGCGAAAGACTTCTGGTCTGGCCGGGCATCGTGCACCTTGTTGGCCAACAGAATCATGCCCGCGCAAGTGCCGAACACGGGCAGCCCGTCACCAACGAGTTTGCATATCGGATCGAACAACGCAGAGGTCTCGAGCAACATTGACATGGTGGTGCTCTCGCCGCCCGGCAGCACCAGTGCTTCTAAACCGTCTAGGTCGTGAGAATTACGAACCAGTCGGGTGTGCGCTCCGCTTTCACTTAGTGCGAGTTCGTGCGCCCAAAACGCACCTTGTAACGCCAACACTCCGACAAGACGACTCACTGGGAGGCCTCGATTCGCTCAATTGCCTCGATCGGCGTAGCGCTCGTGAATCTCGTCCATGCCGATGCCTGTCATCGGCTTACCGAGACCGCGGCTGACCTTGGCGATGATGTGCGCGTCGCGAAAATGCGTTGTCGCTTCGACAATCGCCTTGGCGCGCGGCGCTGGGTCTTCACTCTTAAAAATACCCGAGCCGACGAATACGGACTGCGCGCCGAGCTGCATCGCCAACGCGGCGTCGGCTGGCGTCGCCAAGCCGCCGGCGCAAAATAGCGGCACCTGCAGTTGCCCGGTCTCGGCAATTTCTTGCACAAGTTGCAACGGCGCGCCGAGACGCTTGGCCCAATCGAAAAGTTCTGCAGAGTCAGCCTGCGTGATCTTGCGGATGTCGCCAAGAATGTTGCGTAGGTGACGCACCGCCTCGACCACGTTGCCGGTGCCGGCCTCGCCCTTCGAACGGATCAGCGCCGCGCCCTCGCTGATGCGGCGCAATGCCTCACCCAAGTTGGTGGCCCCGCACACGAACGGCACCGTAAATGCGAACTTGTCGATGTGATGCGTCTCGTCGGCTGGTGTCAGCACTTCTGATTCATCGATGAAGTCGACGCCCAACGCCTCGAGCACTTGGGCCTCTACAAAGTGGCCGATGCGAGCCTTGGCCATGACCGGGATAGATACCGCGCGCTGAATGCTCTCGATCATTTCCGGGTCGCTCATGCGCGCTACGCCGCCGTCACGACGAATGTCTGCGGGCACGCGCTCAAGGGCCATTACAGCAACGGCACCAGCGTCTTCCGCGATCTTGGCCTCTACAGGTGTAACGACATCCATGATCACGCCGCCCTTGAGCATTTCGGCCAGACCGCGTTTGACGCGCATCGAACCAGTTGTTGATTGCCCGTTGCTGGAATCTTGTGGCGTGGTCATGACCTAAGCGTAATAGCAGTAGGACTGGTTACGGGTACTTGACTTCAGCCGGGTCTACGCCAAGAGTGATAATCGCCGACTTATCGGCGCGGGCGACTTCGACGAACGTGCGCCCCGGTGTCAGTTTGATAACTGCTCCGCTCGAATCCTTCAGCGTGAACGGCAACAACCGATCAGCCCTAGTCCAAGTGCCCACCATCGCCACACCGTTCGTGAATACCGTGACATTGCCGCCGCCGAGGGTCTTAGCAGTCGGGCTGTAGGTTTTGGTGTACTCAACTTCAAGCACTACGACGTTGCGCACATTCAATTGCACATCGGCTACATCGACGTGCGGCTTATCGTTTTGAAAGCGATCAAATGTCGAGTTCGTTGCATTCCACAACCACTGCACCTTCACGCCGTCCATCGAGACTTTTACGCCGTCAACTTTTTGAACCCCGGTCGGCATGGCATCGCTGGCGCCACGGTAAACAAATTGCGCTGGCGGCGGGCCCGATCCATCTGGCGCCAACGTCCACAACTTGGTTGTCTCGGCGATTAAATCATGCGGCGCCTTTCGATCGTTGTCGCGCTTATACCCGCCATCTTTGTTGGCGATGGTGTGGCTGAGATCCACCAAATCAGATTTAGTAATCGCCCTAGACACTTGGGCATTGCCGCCGCTCCACACGAACAAGGGTTTGTTCAACGAACCGAGCAGGTTGATGTCTTGAAAGCGGCCGCTGCGAATCGGACCAACTGGGTCGCTGCCCTGGCTCTGAAACACCGCAGCGAAGCGAGTTAACTTCTCGACGTTTTCTTCGAAGATGATGTCGGCCTGGTTAATGCCCGCCTGTGGGTGCGCCGAGGGATGATTATCGATCTTGACGACCAGCGCCGGGCGGCTGAGAGTCGTCTCGTCGGTTGCAGGCTCGCCGGTCAACGGGTTGACAACCGCAACAATGGTCGTGGTGGTCTCGGCAGCGACGGTGGTGTTCGTGGTGTCTAGAGAGGCCGTGTTATCTGACCCGCTCGTCGAGTTAGACGAACCGCCGCACGCCGCCAGGATGACAAGCGAACTGGCGAATACGGCGCGTCGAAAAGTTGAAACCTGAATCATTTGTCTGCTCCTGCTTACATTTCTCGCAGCAGAGCGATGCGCTCTGCCAATGGTGGGTGGGTATTAAACAGTTTATGCAACGAGCCCAGCCGACCCAAGTCATTCACGCCTGACAGCGGCTGCTCAATCCACATATGCGCCGTAGCCATGCTGGCCGAATGGGTCGTAGTCGTATCTGCCTGCAATTTCTCGAGCGCGGCGATTAAGCCTGGCGGGTAGCGGGTCATCTGGCAGGCCGAGACGTCGGCCAAAGTTTCGCGCTTCCGGCTAATCGCGGCCTGCATCAACTTGGCCAAAACGGGGGCCAAGATCAACATCGCAAAGCCGATTAGCGCCAGCGGATTGGCGCCGTTCTGACGATCGCTACCGCGGCGCACTCGCCCGCCGTTCCACCACATCATACGAATCGTGATGTCTGTGATCAGCGCGACGGCGCCCACGAGAGTGACGGCGAGGGTTGAGACCAAAATGTCGTAGTTGCGAATGTGTGAGAGTTCGTGCGCCAGCACGCCCTCGAGTTCGACGCGATTCATCTTCTCGAGCAGCCCCGTCGTTACGGCGATCGCCGCGTGTTGTGGGTTACGACCTGTCGCAAACGCATTCGGCGCATCGTCGTGAATCACGAATATTCGGGGCTTGGGCAACCCGCTGGCGATGCACAGGCCCTCTACCAAGTTGTGCAGCCTCTTAAATTCGTTCGGGTCTGCGGGCACCGCGCGACTCACACGCAATGCAACTGCGTCAGACTTCCAGTACGAGCCGAAGGCGAACACGCCCGAGAACACCACGGCGAAGATGGTGCCCGTTGTCGAGTTACCGATTAGCGAGCCGACCGACGCCCCCACAAGCACGACGATGAACACAAAGCCCGTCAGCAAAAATACGGTCCGACGCTTATTTGAAGAGATCAGATCATTCATGCTGGCTGGAATCTAGAACTTGACCTGCGGAGTAGTTCGGGCCGCATCTTCGGCCTCGAAAAATTCACGCGCGGTGAAATTAAACATCTTGGCGATAAACACTGTCGGAAAATTCTGGATTGCGGTGTTGAACTTGGCAACCGAGTCGCTGTAGAACTGTCTGGCGTAGGCGATGCGGCTCTCTGTATTGGCGAGTTCTTCTTGCAGCGACACAAAACCCTGGTTGGCCTTCAAGTCTGGATAGGCCTCCGACAACGCGAACAACTGTCGCAGCGCGCCGGTCAAGACATTGTCTGCACCGGCCTGCGCGGCGGGTGTGGCTGGCGCGGCCATAGCCGAGCTGCGTGCGGCCACCACGGCTTCGAGCGCTGTGCGCTCATGGACCGCATAACCCTTGACCGTCTCGACGAGATTAGGGATGAGGTCTAGGCGGCGCTTCAGCTGGACGTCAATCTGCGACCACGAGTTGTCGACATCGTTACGCCGGCGCACAAGGCCGTTGTAGGCCAAGGCGACAAACCCGGCGATCACCACTACCACTATTAGAGCTACAAAAAGGTCCATGCCGTTATTCTACCGAGAGCGCGCTGAGCCGGAGCGCCTAAGTAGCCTGTCGCCGAAGTACGACAAGATTTTATTTGGGGCCGTCACTAACGCTGCCGAGGCCTCATCTTCTAACAGCTTTCGATAAATCTGCAAATAATGTTGCGCCAGCGAGCGCATCGAAAAGTCTTCGGCGCGCGACACCCCGCCAGCTACTAGTCGCGCCGACAAATCTTTATCAGAAATGATTCGTGCCAGCGCCGCCGCTAAAGCGTTGGCGTCGCCTGGTTTGACCAGCAGCGCATCTTTATCGTCGGTGGCCACATTGCGGTACCCGTCGAGCGCACTCGCCACCAACGGCGTACGCGCGGCCATCGCTTCGAGCAACACAATCCCGAATGATTCGCTATGAAGGGATGGCGCGCAGAACACGGTGCACTTGGCCAGGCGATCGATCTTGTCGTTCTCGGTGATTCGACCCAGCCACTCGATGCGAGTGTCGCTCGCGTATTGGGCCCGAAGCTTTTCGATACCAGCGCCGCTAGACGCAACCCATAGGCGCACGTCGGGCGGCAACAACATCAGCGCGGCGAGCAGCACCTCTAGTCCCTTGCGCGGTTCGTAGCGGCCGCAGAATAATATGGTTGGCAGTTCTGTGCGCGGGATATCGGGCCTGTAATAACGACTGACCTCGATGCCGTTAAATAAAATTTGGTACTCGCCATCTAAGTTGCGCGCCGCTAATTCGCGGGCGTGCTCCGACACCGCTACGCGCACATCTAGGTGATTGGCAGCCCACCTCGCGGTGCGATTTAGTACCTTGTACGTTCTCGTTCCGGCCCCGGCCGCATGAAAGGTACCGACGGTTGGGGCGATACGCATCAACAGCGCGGTCACTGTTGGCCCGGGCACGAGCGGCTCATGCAGATGAATCACATCGAACGCCTCGTCGTTTAGGGCGCGAACCGTTCGCAGAGCCGCAGCTGGGTCTGGCGCGAGCGGCGCTACCGATCCGTTCGACTGCGTTGGCAGGCTATTGCCGAGCGGCGTGACGAAACTCTCTGGCGGCGGCCCGTCGCACGGCGCCAGCACCCGAACCTCGTGACCGAGCCTGCGCATCTCGCGCGCGAGACCCATCACCTGCGACTGCACGCCTCCCGGCACCGAGACGCTGTAGGGGCTAACCATCGCCACGCGCAGCATTTTGAAACTCTCGGGGGCGACCACCTCATCTACGGTACGCCAAACGGGTAACTTTGCCGACATGACAACACCGACAAACATGCCCGCACTTTCGATCGTCGCTACACCTACGAAGCGGCGCGCAATTTTGGAGTTGGCGGCCGAGGCAGAACGGCGCGGGTTCAGCGGCCTGGCTTGCCCGAGCCTCGGGGCGACGATGGGGCTGTGCGTGTCGCTCAGTCACTCCACCTCGACGATTAAGTTCTGGACCTCGATTCAGCCGATCTATTACAGCCACCCTGTCGAGACCGGCAATACGGCGGCCCACCTCCACGAAATATCTGGCGGACGATTCGCCATGGGCATCGGCGTGAGCCACGGGCCAGTCGTGGCTCGGCTCGGCGTCGACAGCGGCAAGCCTCTCGCCGACACCCGCAACTATGTAGCAGCGATGCGCGCCAACGAGCGCTTCAGCGGCACACTTCCACCAATTTATCTCGCTACGTTGCGCGACAAGATGCTCGGGTTGGCAGCCGAAATTTCGCAGGGCGCGATCTGGGCCAACGCTTCACTGAGCCACGCTCCAAAACAAATTGCCCAGATACCGATCGCTCAGCGCGGCGAGTTCTTCGCTGGCAATATGTTGCCGACTGTGATTAGTGATGACCGGGCCGCCGCCCAACAACAGCACCGCAAGACCCTGACCGGATACTTGTCGCTACCCAACTATCGCAATTATTGGCGCGCGGCCGGATACGAAGAAGAGATGAATTCTGCCGAAGATGTATTGGCAAATACGCCAAAAGATCAGGTCGCCGAAAAACTAATGGGCGTGATGAGCGATGCCTGGCTCAGCGACTGCACCGTGTCGGGCAACGCCACTCAGGTGCGCGATCAGTTCGAGGCCTGGTATGCGGTCGGCGTAACGCCGATCGCGGTGATGTCGAGCACCTCAGGCGGCCAGGCCAAGGCAATTCAAGAGTTGTTCGATATCTACGCTTAGCCCGGGTTTCTCGTTAAGTCGGCGAGTAATTCGATAACCCGCGACTTTATCTCGTCGCGAATCTCGCGCACGACACCGATTTCCTTGCCCGCGGGGTCTGTCAACGGCCAGTCGATGTACTTCTTGCCTGGGATGAACGGGCATGCATCGCCGCAGCCCATCGTGACGACAACGTTGACCGCGTCGAGCATCTCCATCGTCCAGAGTTGCGGATGCGCAGTTGAAATGTCAATGCCAACCTCGCCCATCACAGCGACCGCGGCCGCATTTAACCCAACTCCCGGCGCCGAGCCAGCAGAAAAAACATTGACGCTCTCGCCGGCAACGCTGCGCATAAACCCCGCAGCCATCTGCGAGCGACCAGCGTTGTGCACGCACAAGAATAGAACTCCGGGAGTGCTCACTTGCTTTTGGCGTCAGGCTTATCGAACACGAAGTCAATTATTAACCATGCAACAACAGCGCCACCAACCTGCACGAGCACAAACATTGGCACCGACTCCGGGGCGATGCCGGCGAAAGTGTTGCTCAGCGATCTGGCAATGCTGACTGCCGGATTAGCCAAGGATGTCGACGAGGTAAAGAAATACGCGCCAGTGATCCAAGCCGCGACCATCATCGGCACCCAAGCCGCGCGCTTGGCGCGAATGGTGCCGTGAATCACGAGCAGCAGTCCGACAGTGGCGACAAATTCAGAAAACCAAATATTGCCGCCGGTGCGAATTTTTTGCGAGACGTTTATTGCGGGAAGATCAAACATTAAGTTGGCAACAATCGCGCCGATGCATCCACCAATCACCTGCGCCATCGCATAAGCAAGAACCTCAGCGGTTGTTGCGAGTCCGAGTAATCGGTTGACGATCCCGACAGCCGGGTTAATCGATGCACCAGAGACTGGGCCAAAGATTGTGATCAACGCAACCAGCGCGCCGCCAGTCGCGATCGCGTTGCACAAAAGCTGCAACGCCACGTCGTCTGTCAGCCGTTCTGCCATTATGCCCGAACCGATCACTGCCATTATCAAAAGCCCCGTACCCAAGGCCTCGGCTGCGAGCCTCCTCTGCAGGGTTGGCACTAACAGCATGTTTGGATCGGAAGTTCGCTCATTGACTTGGCATCAGCGAGCACCGTGCAATACTCCCAATCGACGCCATCGGGATCGTGCACCCAGACCTTGTCTTGAACCGCGAAGTAACAGGTGCTTTCCTTTTCGACGGAATCAACTAGCCCCGACTGGTCAAACTTTGAAATCGCCATCTCTACTTCGCCGCTTGACCCCATCTCAACACCGAGATGACCAATTCTTTGGTACGCCTCGCCGGCAACTTGCGGCGTCTCAATCAAAACGAGTTTTAAGGATGGATCGGCTTCACTGAGAATAGAAACATTCAGGGCTAGCAGCAGTCGTGACGCCATGGCGACTATGATATATAGATGGTTGTCAATATGTCAACACCCACTAAAAGACGTCTTGCGAGTAAGACTCTTGCAGCCGCCAAAATTGCGATCAAATGTTGCCCACCGGTTACCCAAGCGCCGCTTTCTGGGCGGGACGCCAAAGATCTTGCCGACGGCTTTGCCGCTCTCAGCGACCCCGTTCGCCTCAAGTTGTTCAGCCTGATTGCGGCCGCGGGAACCAACGAAACATGCGCCTGCTCACTAGTCAAACCAATCGGACGCTCGCAACCGACGGTGAGTCACCATCTCAAAGTGTTACGTGAGGCCGGTCTTATCACCAGCACAAAACGGGGTATCTGGGTGTGGTACCGAGCAGTCCCGCAACGCTTGGCCGAATTGCAATCAATTCTCGGCTAGCTGTAATCAGTGCCTAGTGGAAAATCACGACCTCGGTGTCGTGACTGAGGTGCACATCGATGGGAGCAAGCGCGCGAATGCACGCCAGCGACTCCCTTGCGATATCGCACCATCCCTCGTCATGAAGATTCGTGGAAGCGGGAATGCCTGTGTGCAATTCGATCGCCCGGAAGGCGCACTGCCCTGCCAATGCGACTCTGCCAGCCGCAGTCTCAACGATCACCGATTGGTGTCCCGGCGTATGGCCTGGCGTGGGGAGCAATCTGACTCCGTCGAGGAGCTGGTGCTCGCCGCGAACAACTCTCAGTCGATCGGCATCGATCGCGGCCCATTCCGGGATGGTGTAACCAGGATTCTGGGCGGCTTCGTACTCGGCAGCTTGAACGAACACGGGCGCCTCGAGCGCGGCATGCTGGCCGCAATGATCGAAATGAAGGTGCGAGATCACGACGGCCGTGATGTCGGAGATGTGGAGACCGATCGAATCTAGGGCATCGGCGAGAGGGATGATCACCGGCCGATACCACTCGTTGATCCGTGCGTTATCGGTACCGATGCCGGTGTCGACGAGAAGTACTCCGTCGCGGTGTCGGACGACCCAAGCGTGTACCGGGAACGGCGAGAAGTTGGCGCTCTCGGGATGCCATGACGGCAAGGCAGTAACTGTGGCCAGCGTTAGCCGCTCCACCGTACATGTCCACGGAGAATCCACTCCGTAACCGTATCGACTCCGCTATACGCCAGTTGCGCGTCCCCGCAACCCTTGGCCGAACTGCAAACGATTCTTAGTTAGCGACGAAAGTTAGACGGGCCCGACGAAGAGACAGAACGGGTGACCCGCCGGGTCAAGCATCACCCAAACATCATCTTGCGGTTGGTGATCGGCCACCGTGGCTCCTGCGTCGCAGGCCATAGCCACGGCCGCATCGAGGTCATCAACCGCGATGTCCAGGTGCGCCATCATCTGCTGCTTGCCCGGAACTTCTGGCCAAATCGGTGGGACATAGTTTGCCTCAAATTGGAAGGATAGGCCGATCCCGCCAGAAGGTGGTCGCAGAGTCACCCAGTCGAGCTCGTCGGTCACCACGGTCCAACCGAGCAGACGCTTATAGAAAGCCGCCAGTGTCCGCGGTTCTGAGGTGCCGAGCACGGTCGCAACCATGCGCATGTGGGGTTGGGTCATGAATGCTTCATCAGTAGCCGGGGTCTCTCGGCCAGTTGGGCTGAAACAAGTGCCACTGCTCTGGCGCGCGTTTGATTAGCACTTCCATCTCGCAAACTAATTGTTGAGTAATGCGGGCGATGTCTTCGCGTAGAGATCCCTCGCGTTGCACGACTAGCGGCGGCCGCACAAGCGCGTAATGACCGTCGACGCGCTTGGTGAAGTAAACCGCCATCGGTATCAGCGGCGCGCCAGTACGCAATGCAAAGTAAGCGGGCCCCGCGGGCACAGTTGTGCGCTCTCCGAAAAAATCAACCTCAACCCCGTTGCGTTTACCGTTTTGCGGGATGTCGCGATCGCACAACAACGAAACAGGCCGATTCTTTTTGAGCGCCTCCTGCACGAGTACTCCCGCGCGATCATCTAACGGAATGATGTCAACGCCCATCTTGGTGCGCGCCTCGAGGAACATCTCAAATATTTCTTGCGACTCGAGTTTCTCGACAACACCCGTCAACTTGTAACCCTTGTCGCAGAACCAGCGGCCTGCCCACTCCCACCCGCCCACGTGCGGTAACGCCAAGATCGCCCCCTTACCACCCTGCAACGCGGTCTCGATGTGCTCAAAACCGTCGATGCTGAAACTTCGCGCTACTTCGTCGCCGCTAATTGTCGGGAGACGAAATGTCTCGACGTAATAGCGGGCGTAACTTTGAAAAGCTCCGCGCACGGCACGGTTCAACGCGAAACCTGTCAGCGTCGGGTCGACGCGTCGAATGTGTCGCTCGACCATTTTGCGCGCGTCGCGCATAGCGAAGCGTAGAGCTGGGGCCACTGCATGTACCGCGCAATGTGCCACGGATGCGGGCGTAAGGCGGGCCAGCATCGCTGCCAACTTAAAACTCTTGGCAACCGCTGCTTCGTTCGCCGATGCGCGGCTAGCAGCCATCTTCGCCGATCGCAGAACTAACTGTCTCGGCGGCGGGTCTGCAATTTGGCGCGATAGCGATCGCGTGTCACGCGCCTCGATGCGCGGCGCGAGCGACTGACGGCTTGACGCTCGGCCGTGCGCGGGGCTACCGCGGCTGCTTTCCAAACCTTGATGAAACGCTGCAGTGCCGTTATCGAAGTCAGTACCAGCATCGCCCACATCACCCAATACAAGATCGAGCCGAACAGCAACCCGAAGCAAAGTAAAATGATTCGCTCGGCGCGCTCCATTAAGCCGCCCTTGGCCTGCAGGCCGAGTGATTCTGCCTTGGCGCGCTCATACGAGATCAACATCGACACGCCCATCACTGCGAACGGAACTAATCCGGCGTGACCACCGCGCTCGGTCGTGAGATACCACGCCACGCCGCCCAGCAGCACCGAGTCAGTGACGCGATCAACCACCGAGTCAAAAAACGCGCCACGTTGGCTCGCCGAGTTCGAAGCCTTGGCCAGTGCGCCGTCGAGCAAATCGGGCAGAGCCGCAAGGATCACCAGAAACAAACCGAGCGGCAACTCGCCTGCGCCGATTGCCACGGCCGCGCCGACGGCAATGACTAGACCAAGCATTGTCAAGTGATCTGGCGACATCTTGGTGCGCCGCAACAATTCGCCAACAGGCCTGATCGCCTTCTCAATTTCCGACTTGAAGCGACCGTCAAACATCGATAAGAGCCTAGTTGGTGCCGTTGTCGGGGTTGGCTTCAACGAGCAACTGCACGATGCTTGCATCTAGCGCATCGATCATCACTAACCCGCGTTGTAGCGGCGGCTCTTCGGCGCTGTAACAGAACACGCGCCAGGTTGGGCGGCTGCGTAAACCCCGCCACACCTGTTGCGCCGAGGCATGACCGACTGCGAAGTCGACTGCGCGTGAAGCGTGCACGAGGGCCTGCTTCTCGTCCACTGTCATCGGCCAACTCGACGACAACACATACAACCCGAACACGCCGAGCACGACAGCGGCCGCGAGCATGCCGTCATTTACAAGGCCGCTGGGAGAATCGTTAAACGCGAGCCACAATACGACGCACACTGCGCTCGTGACAAGGTACAAAATCGCCGGGATCTTGCGGCGGCTGTTGTCTGGAAACTGGTAAGCGCCGACGAAGCCCGAAACATTTAGATCTTGCGGCAACTCGTCGCGCAGTTCGTCGCGTATTTCACTACTTTCGCTCATTTCGTAACACGCTCCCATGCTTGTTTCATTCTCTGCGATGTTACATCTAGCGCCTCGGGCAAGATCTTGGTGTTGGCGATGGCGACCATAAAGTTGCTATCGCCACCCCAACGCGGCACCACGTGCACATGCAGATGTTTGGCGATACTGCCGCCCGCGGCATGCCCGAGGTTGATGCCGACATTCACGCCCTGCGGCCCGTATTCGTCTTTGAGCACGCGCACACCGGTTGTCACTGTCTCCCACAATTCGGCGTGCTCTTGACTGGTCAGCAGTTCGAGATCGGCAACCTCGCGATAAGGCAACACCAGCAAGTGGCCCGGCGAATACGGAAACGCATTCAAGATCACGAAGCAAGTTTCGCCGCGATGGATGATGTGCGATTCGTCGTCAGGAATATTGCTGCGCAATATCTCAGTAAACACCGACTCTGTTGTCGCGTGCGTCTTGGCGTCGCGTTGCACGTACTGAGCGCGCCACCCGTTCCATAGGCGCTCGAGCATCACAGGCAAACGAGCATTAGTCGCTCGTAGTTTCGCTGCGCAACCGCTCGATGAATTCGGCCACCGCTACCCCGCGCACGACCTCGCCGCCACGAGGGTTGAGACCGACGGTGTTATTGGCGACGTCGTCGTCACCCACCACCAGCACGTACGGCAGGCGCTCGAGTTTGGCGTCACGAATTCGCTTACCCAGTTGATCGTCGGCGTGATCGATGTCGACCCTAAAGCCGGCCTTGGCCAACTTGTCGACCAACGCCGCGGCGTACTCTTCGTGTGCAGTAGCAACGGGCAACACCCGCGCTTGCACGGGGGCCAACCATGTCGGGAAGGCGCCGGCGTAGTGTTCGAGCAACACGCCAAAGAAACGCTCGACCGAACCGAACAACGCGCGGTGCAACATGATCGGACGCCGACGCACGTTGCCGGTGTCGATGTACTCGAGTTGGAAGCGCTCAGGCAGGTTGAAGTCGAGTTGGATGGTGCTCAACTGCCACTTGCGACCGATTGCGTCGCGCACATCGATGTCGATCTTGGGGCCGTAGAAAGCAGCGTCGCCTTCGTTGATTGAATACTCGACGCCGTGGCGATTCAGCGCCTCTTGCAGCGCCGCGGTCGCCTTCTGCCAAATCTCGTCGGTCCCGACAGACTTCTCGGGGTCGCGAGTCGAGAGTTTGAACTCGAAGTCTTCGAAACCAAATCGCTTCAGTACCGACAGCACGAAATCGAGCAGCGAGGTGATCTCGTCGACCATCTGATCCTCGGCGCAGAAAATGTGGCTGTCGTCCTGAGTGAAACCGCGAATGCGCAATAAACCGTGCAGCGTGCCCGCACGCTCGTAGCGATAGACGGTGCCGAGCTCGAACAACCGCATGGGCAACTCGCGAAAACTGCGCTGGCGGCCGCGGTAGATCAGGCAGTGCATCGGGCAGTTCATCGGCTTGGGGTAGTAGGTGCCGTTGTCCATCTCCATCGGCGGATACATGCCGTCTTTGTAGAAATGCAGGTGACCGGAAGTCTCAAATAATTCGGCGTTCGCCAAGTGCGGGGTGTACACGAACTTGTAGCCGCCGTTGAGGTGCCGCTCGCGGCTGTAGTCCTCCATGATTTTGCGCACGATCGCGCCCTTCGGGTGCCACACCGCGAGGCCGGCGCCCAACTCGTGCGGGAACGACAGCAGATCCATCTCGACAGCGAGCTTGCGGTGATCGCGCTTTTCTGCCTCGGCGAGGCGCGTGATGTGCTCGTCGAGTGCAGCCTTCGACTCCCATGCCGTGCCGTAGATGCGCTGCAACATTGGGCCCTTGTCATTACCGCGCCAATACGCACCGGCAACCTTCATCAACGCGAAGTGGCCGAGCCTGCCAGTGGTCGGTACGTGCGGTCCGCGACACAAGTCGACGAATGACTCACTGTTGCGGTACACGCTGACCTCTTCGGCGCTGTCGTCACTACCGTCGAGGCCTCTCACCTCTGCGGCGTCTGTGGCGTCTGCGCTGCCACCGGTGACGCGTTCGATAATCTCGCACTTGTACGGCTGATCGGCAAAGAGTTTCAGCGCCTTAGCGGCTGACATCTCTTCACGTGTAAAAGATTGGTTGGCCTTGATGATCTCGCGCATGCGCGCATCGATAGCGACGAGGTCGACCTCGCTGAAGGTGCCGCCACCAGGCAACTCAAAGTCGTAGTAGAAGCCGTCTTCGATAGCCGGGCCAATCGTGAACTTAGCGCCAGCGAACAGTTGGACCACGGCCTGAGCCAAGACATGCGCTGTCGAATGGCGCAAGACATGGCGACCGGCATCGGTGTCGATGGTGATGATCGCGACTTTGTGGCCCTGCGCAAGAACACTCGAGAGATCGGTCTCGGCGCCGTCGATCGTGCCTGCGACAGCGGCCTTGGCGAGCCGCGATCCGATGCTGGCAGCAAGATCTAGCACCGTTGACCCGGTCGGCAGAGTGCGTTGCGAGCCGTCTGGAAGCGTGACTTGAATCTCTGCGCTAAAAACTGTCATGAGGCAACAAGTTTAGTAGCAAGGCTTAGTTAATAAGCATGCCTTATCTAATAAGCGTCACTCCGAGCAGCGCCGCCGCGCTCGTCACTTGATGGCCCGAGGCCGCCGCGGCATCGATAGCTGCGACCGCCGATGGCGAATCGAGGTCGTTATCGAGCGCCGCGCGCACTTCATCTAGCACCGCGCTGCCGTCGCCGTCACCACCCTGTGCTGCCGACCACTTTGCGAGTCGTTGCTCATTACGCGCGACAAGTCCGTCGCCCCACTCCCATTCGACTCGGTAGTGATGCTCGATCAAAGCCAGACGAATCGCGCGTGGGTCATGTTGCAGTCGCAACTTGTCGACGAACACTAAGTTGCCGATGCTCTTAGACATCTTGCTGCCGTGCATGTGCACCATCGCCACGTGCATCCAATGCTTGACGAACTCCTTGCCGGTGGCGGCCTCTGATTGGGCGCGCTCGCACTCGTGATGCGGGAAGATCAGGTCGCTGCCGCCGCCGTGCAGGTCGATTGTCGCGCCTAGATCGCGCAGCGCCAGCGCCGAACACTCGACGTGCCAGCCGGGCCTGCCGGCGCCCCACATCGTCTCCCACGACGGCTCGTCAACAGCCGACGGATGCCACAGCACGAAGTCGAGCGGGTCGCGCTTGTTCGGATCTTCGATGTTGCCGCCGCGCTCTTTGGCCAGGGCCACCATCTTCTCGCGACTGTAGTGACTGAGTTCGCCGAAGTGTTTGCTCTTGCTGACATCGAAGTAAACAGAGCCGCCGGATTCGTACGCGTACCCGTTGCTCATGACCATGTCGATCAGCGCGCGAATCTCGGAAATTGCCGACGACGCTCGTGGCGCGCTGTAAACGGGCAACGCGTTGAGCGCGATCATGTCGGCATTGAACCGTGCCTCTTCACCAGCCGCCAAATCTAAATAGTGCACGCCGAGTTCGCGCGCCTTGGCGAAGAGTGGGTCGTCAATATCTGTGACGTTGCGCACGCAGCGAACCTCGTGACCGAGGTCGATCAGACGGCGCTGCAGCAGGTCGTAAATTAAAAAAGTGAAAGCGTGGCCCAGATGCGTGGAATCGTACGGCGTGATTCCACAGGTGTACATCAATACTTGCGGCGGTGGCGCGAAGTCGACGACCGCATTGCGCGCCGTGTCAAATAGTTTCATCGTCTAAGCACGTCTTCAAGGCAGCGGCAGATCTCTACCGCTAACAGGGTCAGTAGCTGGTATCCCGGTTAAGCGCGGCGCGACACGGGTCTTGTAACGAACGTTGAGTTGCAGCAAAACCGCGGTGAATGCCTCGAGCGCCAGAGCATTCGATAGGCCGCCCGTATTCAGCGGACGACAACCGGGGATTTGCTGCACGAGGTCGCTGACAACCTCTATGGCTTCCGGAAAATCCGAACAGATCAAGACGTCGCTGTCGACGTGATGATCAAGATTGCCGAGTTCAGTAGCTGGTAAATGTTGAAACGCCGCCACCACCTTGCTACCCGGGATCGCGGCCTGCACGTGGGCGGCAATGCTGCCGCGCGGCGGCACCAGTGGCTGAAACTCCTTGCCGACCCGCACGAGTGCGTTGGCCATCGTAATTACAATCTTGCCTCGCAGGGCCTCGGTATGCTCGCTGACCATCGTTGCCACCGAATCCCACGGCGTGGCGATTACCACTAGGTCGCACGCAGCGGCGTCCGAATTGTCGCCGCCAGTCATCGACAGCGAGTATTTAGACCAGTTCGCTTTACGCTCACTCACCACTTCGTCGGCGCGTTCGCTAGTGCGAGAGCCAAGGACGACATCGTGGCCGGCGACGGCGAAGCGTAAACCCAGTCCGCTACCGGCAGGGCCAGTGCCACCAATGATTCCGATACGCATCGACCAAGCCTTACACAAACGGCACGCGCCAACTACGGTTGAGGGAATGGGAATACTCGCTGGCAAAAGAATCGTCATCACTGGCGTGCTCACCGACGCATCGCTGGCGTTCGGCGTAGCGCAACTAGCCCAGCGCGAAGGCGCAACGGTCGTGCTCACTGGCGCCGGACGCGGACTCTCGATCACTCAGCGCACTGCGCGCAAACTCGACACCCCCGTTGAAGTCTTCGAGTTCGATGTCACAGTCGCCGAGCACGTGCAGTCGGCCCAAGACGCGGTCCGCAACGCGCTCGGCACGGTCGACGGAGTGTTGCACGCGATCGGATTCGCTCCTGCGGCATGTCTCGGCGACAACTTCATGGCCGCGCAATGGAGCGACGTCGCAGTCGCGATGCAGATCTCGGCATACTCTCTCAAGACACTCGCCGATGCGTTCGCGCCCCTGATGACCAACGGCGGAACACTTGTCGGTCTCGACTTCGACAACACCGTGGCGTGGCCCGCCTACAACTGGATGGGCGTCGCCAAGGCCGCCCTCGAATCCACGAACCGCTACCTCGCTAAAGAACTCGGTCCCAAAAATATTCGCTGCAACCTCATCGCCGCCGGCCCGATTCGCACGATGGCCGCCAAGTCGATACCCGGGTTTGCAAAATTCGAAGATGCCTGGGGCACCCGCGCGCCGCTCGGCTGGGATGTCAACGACGCCTCGGTTGTTGCCCGCAGTTGCGTGGCGCTGCTGTCGGATTGGTTTCCCGCCACGACTGGCGAGATAATTCATGTTGACGGTGGCTTTCATGCGATGGGTGTCTAAAGCACGCGGAGCCACCGCACTCGCAGCGATATTGTTCGCGATTGTCGCGCTTCCGGCGCAAGCAGCGACAAACGACCCGCTCGTCGATCAGCAATGGGGACTAACCGCAATTGGCGCTCAGCAGGTCTGGGGCATTAGCACCGGCGTCGGCGTACTCATCGCCGTTCTCGACTCGGGTACCGGCCCGCACCCTGACCTCGACGCCAACTTGAACCCGGGCACTACGATCAGCAACTTGATCGAGGCCGCCGGGGCAGACGATGTTGACGCCGACGGCCATGGCACGCATGTTTCTGGCATCATCGCCGCGGTTGCCAACAACTCAATCGGCGTAACCGGCGTTGCCCCTGGCGCGCGCCTGTTAGCGATCCGCGTTTTGGATTCACGCGGATCTGGCGACTCGCGCGATGTCGCCCGCGGCGTGCGCATCGCCGTCGATGCTGGCGCCAAGGTAATCAACCTTTCGCTCGGCGGTCTTACTGAGAGCACAGCACTCACCAAGGCGATTCAGTACGCGGTCGACCACGACGTCTTGGTAATCGCTGCCGCCGGCAACGGTGGCGAGACCGCCGCACTGACCTGGCCAGCCAGCGGCGACAACACGATCGCGGTCACGGCCGTCGATCGCAATAACAACGTCGCCAGTTTTGCTCAGCGGGGCGAGTACATCGACATCTCGGCTCCAGGCGTCAGTATTATCTCGACAAAAATATCTGGGTACGCATGCCCCACCAGCACCAGCGCCGGCGCCGTCACTTCTGGCTACGGCTGCCATAGCGGCTCGAGTATGGCGGCAGCATTTGTAAGCGGAGCGGCCGCGCTGCTGTTTGCGGCTCAGCCCGGCGTCACCGCCGCACAGGTGCGCACTATTTTGATGACTACAGCGACGGACATCGGCGCGCTCGGCCGCGACACGACATTCGGCGTCGGTCTCGTCAACTTGCCAAGTGCCTTCGCCGCGCTCGCCTTGATGTTCCCCAAGATGCAAGAAGTGGCCATCGCTACTTCGGGCCGTGTCAACTCGCTGGCCAGCAGCTCAACGCAACCAAGCACACTGGCGCCCCAGTACCAGTGGTACCGCTGCAGCGAAGCGGGCGCCAAGCAGGCACTTCTGCCAACAGGTTGTTCGGCGATCGCTGCTGCCACTGCGGAGACATATAAAGTCACCGCCAAAGACCTGCGCCTGTTCTTGCGCCTCGGCGTGACGATAGCAACCACGACATCGTTCTCTGCCGCCACGACAAAGGTTGTCGGTGTGTGGCTCAAAGGCGACACGGTTGTGGCAGGCGCGTCGTACTCGCTCGCCAATATTATCTCTAGCCCGTCGAAAGGCACGCGCAGCATCAGAGTTGTCGCCGGCCAGTGCAGCGTCAACGGCACGACGGTGCGAATTAAGAACGTCGCCAGCAGTTGCAAATTTCGGGTAAGTATTTCCGCTAGGGCGCCGTTCCCCGCGCTCGGATTCACCGCAACACTCAAAGTCGCCTCGTGAACCGCCTCGCGCAAGAGACGAGCCCATACCTTCGTCAACACCGCGATAACCCCGTCGAGTGGTATCCGTGGGGTGAGGCAGCATTTGCTGCGGCCCACGAGCGCAATGTACCGATTTTGTTGTCGGTTGGTTACTCGGCGTGCCATTGGTGCCACGTAATGGCGCACGAATGTTTCGAAGACCAGCAGACCGCCGAGATGATGAACAAACTATTTGTCAACGTCAAGGTCGACCGCGAAGAGCGACCCGACGTCGACTCTATATATATGGACGCGGTGCAGTCGATGACGGGCCGCGGCGGTTGGCCGATGACCGTATTTTGTACTCCCGACGCCAAACCGTTCTTCGGCGGTACCTACTTTCCTAAGCCGTCATTCATGCAGCTGATGTCGGCCATCGATGACGCCTGGCGCAATCGTCGCCAAGACATTGACTCCAACATCGCCGCGCTGATGGAGTCGCTGCAGCGCACAACGCACATCGCCCCAAGCGACGACATGCCTGGTGCCGAGTTGTTCAACAACGCAGTCGCCCAACTGAGCCGGACCTTCGACGCTTCTTGGGGTGGATTCGGCGGCGCGCCTAAATTTCCGAGCACCATGAATCTTGGCGTCGCTTTGCGCGCGTATCTGAACGACGAGAGCCCAGAACTTGCCGCGCTCGTTACCACATCGCTCGATGCGATGGCCTCTGGCGGCATCTACGACCACATCGGCGGCGGCTTCTCGCGCTACAGCGTCGACGAGAAGTGGCTCGTCCCCCATTTCGAGAAGATGCTCTACGACCAGGCGTTGCTAACCGGCGTGTACCTGCACGCCTCCCTGGTCTTCGACAAGCCAGAGTGGCGACAGGTTGTCGACGAGACAATCAACTACGTCCTTAGCGAGTTATGCCACGAAGATGGTGGTTTTTTTAGCGCAGAAGATGCCGACTCGCTCGACGATCACGGCCACAGCCACGAGGGTCACTTTTATGTCTGGAGCGAGGCTCAAATTGCCGATGTCGTGCCGGCTGAAATCTTGCCGGCAACACTCGATTGGTACGAGATAACCAGCCACGGCAACTTTGAGGGCAGCAATATCCCCGCGCGCCTAAACCATCGCGGTAACTTGCTTAGGACGCCAGATGTGGAGCGTGCGCGAGCGTTACTCCACGCCGCCCGAACCAAGCGCGCGCGGCCTGGCCTCGACAACAAGATCATTACGGAATGGAACGGGTTGATGCTCTCGAGCCTCGCTCAGGCCGCCGCCGCCTACCACCGCCCAGACTGGCTTGCAGCGGCGAGCAAGAACGGCGAGTTTCTGTGGCGCGAGTTGCGCGACGGCAACGGTCGCTGGATGCGCAGCTGGCAACAAGACGGCTCGCCACGCGCTCGACACACCGCCTTGGCATGCGATCTGGCCGCGGTTGTCGACGCCTTCACTCGCCTCGGCGAAGCCAGCGGTACGAGCGTGTGGTTCGCGCGCGCACGGGAAACAGCCGACCAGCTACTTGATCATTACTGGGACGCCACCAACGGCGGGTTGTTTACGACTCCCGACGACGGAGAGCAACTCATCGTGCGCCAAAAAGATTTGATGGACAACGCCACCCCGTCAGCGAACTCCATTGCGGCATTAGCGCTGTACCGCCTCGGCGCGCTCACTGGCGAATCGCGTTACGAGCGCATTGCCGACCAGATCTTGTTGTTGCTCGGTCGCGTCGCCAATAGCGCACCGAGCGCGTTCGGCAACTTGCTGGCCGCGGTGCACCTCCGGCAAGTCGGCGCCACCGAAATTGTCGTCGCCGGCGACAGGCCAGACCTCGTTGCCTTCGTCCAAGAGAATTGGCTCCCGACAGCCGTGATCGCTTGGGGCGAGACCTTCGACTCGCCACTATGGCAAGATCGAACTGGCGACCGCGCCTTTGTGTGTCGCAAATACGCGTGTCAGGCGCCGTCTACAACGATCGATGAACTCAAAGAATCGTTGCGTCTCGCTCTCAATTAAATTTGCTTACCACGTTTGATAGTGGATAATTTCTTTAGCAGGGCGACGCGCCCGCGATGCACTCACGCCCAAGCTCGAGTCGACGCCAGGTCCATCGTCGACCGAATCGCCGCTCGCCCATCCCAGCGCGATGGCGCCGATCAACTGTAAGTTGTCTGGCACTTCGAACTCGCGGCGCAGTTGGTCTGCGCCATTGAACACGGCGAAAAAGAGCGCGCCCAGGCCAGCGTCTTCGATCGCTAACAACATCGTCATCACGCTAAACGCTGCGTCGACTGTCCAGTAAGGGGTTGGCCACGCATCGGTGCCAACGCCAAGACCGGTCGCCGCCTTATCCGTTTGGGAATATCGGGCGACGTAAGCATCGGGGTCGGCAAACGCCACGGCGATGACGGGCGCACTAAACAATTGCGGCCAGCGAAAGTTCTCTCGGCGTTGCGCATCGAAGGTTATGTGCCAAAACTTGGCAACTTGTTCGCCTTGCAAAACCAACAGGTGCCAGCCCTGCGTCTTGCCGGCCGACGGCGCACGCGCTGCCAGGTTGACTATTTTTTCGATTACATCGGATTCAACTGCTCGCTCTAAAAACGAGCGGGTCATTCGTCGTCCGCAGACAACGTCGCCGAACTCCACTGAAGTGGCTCTAGTGTTTGCCGAGCTTGGCGAGCGACTCGGCCATCGTCCATCCATGAACGATCAACACGCCGCCCTTGGATACGTTGACGCCTAGAAATTGTTGGGCAACATCCGGCGAGACCTTCTCTGGCTTTGACGTGTCGTGATCAAGAAAACCGCTGTGCCCGTCTTTTTTAACGACGAAGTTCTGATCGTTGTAATGCGCATCGACACCGAAGCGGCGGGCCAGCCGTTTGCCCCAGGCGCGCTCTTCGCCGACGGCCTTATGGCCAGGGCGCGGTATTAAATCTGTCAGCGGCTTAAACGCTTCGAGTGCGCCCGCGTCAAGGAAGCGCGATCCGATCACGACGTCTTCGTCGGGAAAAGCCATCAGAGCGCGGTGGTAGGCCTCGCCCATCAGCCCCTTGAGCACCGAATCGCGCTTGCCGGTGCGCTTAATGCTCAACACCCCGAGCAACACGCACGGCGTGCCGCCGATGCGCTCAAGGGTCGAAAATGTGAAGCCGTGCAGCTTGCCGTCGATATGTGCGCTCGTGAACAGCACCCAGTCGCCCTTGGCCTTCGAGATCGCCCCAATGCCGAACGATCCGCCCATCGCGGCCAAGTCGTCAAGTTCGGTGTCTGATAAAGAAGCGCAATCGCGAGTGTCTACCACAACTGCCATGCCTATATTCTGCCAGCAAAAAACCTCTTTCAGACGCGCTCAACTAGGCAATATAAGCGGCGTCACCAAACACGTGCCGAAGTTGGCCAATGGCGCGATCGATGTTGACACTGAACTCCGAACCGAGTTGCACGACTTTGTCTTCGGCGAGGTGCACAAACACTGGCGCATCGCCGGGGTGCTCGCGCAAGATGGTTTGCAATTCGGCGATCAACTTTTCGGTCATCGCGCGAGCCACAAACTTGAGATGCAACACCTCTTGTCCGACTCGTAAGCCCTCCAGGACCGTGATGTCAGATGCCATGAAACCGACGCGCGATTCATCGCGCTTGTCGAGGCGCCCGCGCACCGAGACGATCAGGTCGTCAGCGAGCTGATGGCCGTGTTTCTCTAATGTCTTGGGAAACACGGTGACCTCAATCGTGCCCTGCAAATCTTCGAGGACGAACGTCGCCATCTGGTCGCCCTTGCGGGTGTACTTGCGATTCAATGCGCTGATAATGCCGCCGATCGTGAAGAACGCGCCGTCCTCGCGGTCGCCTGCCTCATTCACGCTGCAATCGACGCGTCGCCGCAGCGAACCTTCGATCCCCATCAGCGGATGATCAGAAACGTACAGGCCGAGCATTTCTTTTTCGAACTTCAACTGCTCGCTCTTTTCAAACTGCACATTGGGAATATCGAGTCGCTCGCTAAAACCGATCGCCTGATCTTCGGTGTCGCCGAACAGACTCATCACCCCCTGGTCGCGCTCGTGGCGACGCAAAATCGTGGCGCTGACAATTGGGTCGAACACCGCGAGCAAACCTTTGCGCGGGTGGCCGAGGCTGTCGAACGCGCCGGCTTTAATCAGCGACTCGAGCGTGCGCTTGTTGAGTACCTGCTCGGGCACGCGCTCGGCGAAGTCGTAAAAACTGGTGAACTCGCCGCCGTCGTTGCGCGTATCGACTATTAGCCCGACGAGACCTTCGCCGACGTTGCGAATCGCCGACAGCCCGAACGTGATCTGCTTGCCGCTGGCAGTCTCGACCGGCTCGAAGTTGATGTTCGATTTGTTGATGTCTGGCGTGAGCACCGTGATGTTGCTCGCTCGTGCGTCAGAGAGATACACCGCCGCCCTGTCATAGTTCGTCTTCACGCTCGTCAACAAGCACGCCAAGTACTCGACCGGATAATGGGCCTTGAGGTAGGCGGTCTGATATGTGATTAGCCCGTAGCCGTAGGCGTGGCTCTTAGCGAAGGCGTAGTCGGCGAAATTTTCGATCGTGTTAAATAGTTCTTCGCCCAGCTCGCGCCCGTAACCGGTCGCCTCGCAACCGTCCTCGAACTTGAAGCGCTCTTTGGCCATCAACTCGCGGATCTTCTTGCCGCAGGCCTTGCGCAGGTTGTCGGCCTCTGCCAGGGAGTAGCCCGCAAATTTTTGGGCGACGCGCATGATGCTCTCTTGATAGATCATCAGCCCGAAGGTGTCGCCGAGCAACTCGACCGCATCGGGGTGAAAATACTTGGTCTCTTTTCGACCGTTCTTAAAGTCGGCGAAGTCGTTGTGCATGTTCTCGCCCATCGGGCCCGGGCGGTACAGCGCCAACACCGCGGCGATGTCTTCTAGTTTTTCCGGCACGAGAGACTTAAGCAGCGCGCGCATCGGGCTCGACTCGAGTTGAAACACGCCGATGGTGTCGCCGGCCGCGAGCAGGTCGTAGGTCGCCTTGTCATCGATCGGGATGTTGTCGATGTCGAAGTTTGGGTCGTATTTAGCGCGCACCATTTCGTTGGCGTCAGTGATCACGTCGAGGTTGCGCAGTCCCAGAATGTCCATCTTCAGCAACCCGAGGTCTTCGACGCCGTGCATTTCAAATTGCGTCACGACCGGCGCGTCTTCGACGGGCTTACCCTGCTCTGGCTTACGCTGAATCGGCAAATACTCGGTGAGTCGCTCTTTGGTGATCACGACGGCAGCGGCGTGAATACCAACCGAGCGCTTCAGACCCTCGAGCCCGCGCGCCACGTCGACGATGCGCTTGACATCGGGGTCGGCGTCGCACAGCGTGCGCAATTCTTGCGCCGCAGAATACCCAGACTTGTACTTTTCATCGAGCTCGAAACAATACTTAAGCGGCGTGTCTCGCCCCATCACCAGCGGCGGCATTAGCTTGGCGATCTTGTCACCAATCACATACGGGTATCCGAGCACACGCGCGGCATCGCGCACCGCGTTACGCGCCTTGATCGTTCCGAAAGTAATAATTTGCGCGACGTGATCGCGGCCGTATTTGTCGGTTGCATAGCGGATCATTTGGTCGCGATACCGCGAGTCAAAGTCCATGTCAATGTCGGGCATCGAGATTCTGCTCGGGTTCAAGAAGCGCTCGAACAACAGGTCGTACTCGATCGGGTCGAGGTTGGTAATGCGCAGACAGTAGGCGACGGCGCAACCAGCGGCCGATCCGCGGCCCGGTCCGACCCGAATATTGTTTTCGCGAGCATAGCGAATCAGATCCCAAACAATTAAGAAATACGAGCTGAACCCCATGTCGGCAATTATTTTCAGTTCGTAGGTAATGCGCGCGGTAACAGATTTTGGCAGCGACGCTCCCCAACGCTGCTCAGCCCCTTGCATAGTCAGATGCAACAAGTATTCGCCACCGTTGGCGAACCCCTTCGGGATCGGGAAATCCGGCAGCACGGGATTACCGAATTCGATCACCAAGTTGGCGCGCTCGGCGATCAGCAACGTGCTGTCGCAGGCCTCCGGTACTTCGCGAAACAACCAGCGCATCTCCTGCGCCGTCTTGAGGTAGTGCTCCTGGCCCTCAAATCGAAAACGATTGGGGTCAGCGATCGTGCAGCCGGTCTGCACGCACAGCAAGGCGTCGTGCGCGGCGTGGTCATCGCGATGCGTGTAGTGCGTGTCGTTGGTGGCAATTAGGGGCGCGCCTATTTTGCGTGCGATCTCAATGAGTTGTGGGTTGGTGCGCTGCTGTTCGGCAATGCCGTGATCTTGAATCTCGATGAAAAAATTGTTCTTCCCGAAGATGTCCTGCAGCCTCGACGCCTGCTGCAACGCGCCCGCATCGTCACCGCGCAGTAACGATTGCAAGACGTGTCCGGCGAGGCAACCGCTCGTGGCGATCAACCCCTCGTGGTGCTCTGCCAGCAGCTCCCAGTCCATCCGCGGTTGGTAGTAGTAGCCCTCCAAAAAGGCGCGGCTCGAGAGTTGGATCAAGTTGCGATAGCCGACGTTGTTTTCGCTAAGCAGCGTGAGGTGGTAATAGGCCTTCTTGCCACCCTCGGTCTCGCCACCAGAGTCGTCGATCTTGCCGCGTCGCGCCGGTCGCTCTGAGCGATGCTCGTGCGCCATGTACGCCTCTATGCCGATGATCGGCTTAATGCCCTTCTCGTTGCAGGCCTTATAAAAATCTAAAACGCCGTACATGTTGCCGTGGTCCGTCATGCCCAACGCGGGCTGCCCGTCTTCAACTGCCTTGTCGACTAACTCCGAGATTCGAGAGGCTCCGTCCAGCATCGAGAATTCGGTGTGCACGTGCAGATGCGAGAACGATTCCGCCACCCGAGTCTCCTTTTTTGAATAATTTCGCGCTATTTATAAGTAGGTGCCGG
>Ga0209390_10001056_pt1 | contig 54480 bp, 60 predicted proteins | sample BON01_FD_187212 | JGI IMG/M metagenome (GOLD analysis project Ga0209390, IMG submission 187212) | Freshwater microbial communities from Lake Bonney liftoff mats and glacier meltwater in Antarctica - BON-01 (SPAdes) (version 2) | ecosystem: Environmental > Aquatic > Freshwater > Ice > Glacier...
GGGTTTAGCCAAGCCAAACTCAGCGCTGTCGCACGCCAACTAAACGAGCGGCCGAGAAAGACCTTGCAATACAAGACGCCAGCAGAGAAATTTGAAGCTTGTGTTGCAGCGACCCGTTGAAACCACAAGCACAAACCGTTTGTGAACGCGTGCAATCTTCATGCCAGATTTCAACATGGTTTCGGCGGCGGGCTGATCATCGCCAAATCCCATCCGGCTGTAATAGGCCAGACCGCCCGCATTGTCACAGCGGATCATCGCGTTCAGATGCGTTAGCCCCAAGCCCCAAGCCGCGCGCCGCCTGTTTGGTCACGGCAAACAGCGCCGTTCCCACGCCGGCTTGGGCCTGTCCAATCTGGGTGTAGGTTCCCATTTCGCCCCAATGTGCAGGCAGCTTGTCGGTATTTCCAGCCGATTGAAACCCAACCACAACATTGCCCTGCAAGGCGACATGGCCACACCAAACCCGTGGGCCGGGGGTTAAAAACCATTCGGCCACCTCGGCTTGCGTCAGCGGGTCTTCGATCACTGTGCTGCCACCCACGGCGATAATTTGGTTTAGCAAAACGGTTGCTGCGGCAATGTCGCCCGGACGTGCGGCGCGGACGGTCAGACCCATTGGCCCGGCTCCATCAACCCCAAATCCATCAACTGCTGGCTGTTCCATTGGAATTTGGTCGAATTGTGCCATTTGAAATCATGGATGTCATAGCGTGAACCGGGGTTGGATTTCAGCGCCTTGGCGGTGCGAAAGGAAACGACAGCCGTGGTGATATTGTGGTGCCACGGGCAGGCATAGGTGTTGTATTCCTCATCCGAGAAGGTGAAATCCGGCCTCAAAACCAAACCCGGCTTGGTGCGAAACAGCGCAATCCGGTCAATCTTGCGCCGTGCGGCGGGAATATGTTCTTCAAACCGCCAGCGTAGCCCGCCGAAAAAGTCTAACTGTCGTTCGCGCGGGTGGTTATGGTTGGCCGGATCGGGCCGCCCCAGCGCGTAATAGCCCGACCTGTCCAGCATCGCATCGTCCAGTGACACGGCGCTGGGATGGGTGTTCAGGTCATCTGCATAAAGGTCGATTACATATGACAGCAGCGCCCCGCGCCGTTCTTCGGTGTGAAAGGCCAACAATTCCCCGATTTTGCGGCTTTCGCAAAACGGGTGGAACAGATATTCGGCATTGAACCCGTAATAAAGCCAAATGCTCGGCACGGCATCATTCACCCGATTGACCGCCGATTGCATTGCCTCGGGGATATGGGTCTCATAATCAATCCGCGCCACTTTTTCCTCAACCGAAGTCGGCACGTCAAGGCCGGGGTTGGCCAGCAGCAATATTTTGCGAAATCCGATATCGAGGTGATGCAAAACCGTGCTTTCAACCTCGACCTCATCTTCGGCCATTATGATGGCAATTGGGCCAAGCGCCAGCGTGTCGCGACCCTGTTCCAAAAAGGCTGTCAAACTTTTGTATCGCATGTGGTCCCCGGTGTTTGGCCCAAAGCGGTGTTGTGCGCGAATGGCTACACGCCAAACGGTACTGGAGGGGGCGACCCAAACGCAAGACCTGACCGTTGCAAGCAGGGGGTCAAGTGAGGGGATGTGGGCGTTGCGGGCAAGGGCAGGGCGGTGTAGACATGCCCGCAATCTGCAAAAGGTGCTGCCATGACCGATCCTAAAAAACTGTTTATCAAAACCTACGGGTGCCAGATGAACGTTTATGACAGTGAGCGCATGGCCGAAAGCCTGGGCGCCAGCGGCTATGTGCAAACCGACCAAATTGACGGCGCCGATATGGTGATGATCAATACGTGCCATATCCGCGAAAAAGCGTCGGAGAAGTTGTTTTCCGATCTTGGCCGCCTGCGCCCCGCCAAAGAGGCCAATCCAAACCTGAAAATCGCCGTGGCAGGCTGTGTGGCCCAAGCCGAAGGCGCCGAGATTATGCGCCGGATGCCTTTGGTTGATTTGGTTGTCGGCCCGCAAAGCTATCATCGCTTGCCCGAAATGGAGGCCAAAATCCAAAAGGGTGAGCGGGCGATTGAAACCGAATTTCCGGTTGAGGATAAGTTTGACCACCTGCCCGAACGCAAAGCAATGCGCGGCCCGGCGGCGTTTTTGACCGTGCAAGAAGGCTGCGACAAGTTTTGCGCCTTTTGCGTCGTACCTTACACGCGCGGGTCGGAGGTGAGCCGCCCGCCCGAACGCCTGTTGGCCGAGGCGCGCAACTTGGCAAGCCGCGGTGTGCGCGAGTTAACGTTGCTGGGCCAAAACGTGAATGCCTACCGCGCGGGCGGTTACGGCCTTGCCCAACTGATCCGCGAAATGGCACAACTCGACGGAATTTCGCGCCTGCGTTACATGACCAGCCACCCAAATGATATGGAAGATGACCTGATCGCCGCCCATCGCGATTGCCCGGAACTGATGCCCTATTTGCACCTGCCTGTGCAGTCTGGGTCCGACCGTATTTTGAAGGCGATGAACCGCAAACATACGGCGGATGACTATCTGCGTGTGCTGGACCGGGTGCGTGCGGCCCAGCCTGATATCTTGCTGACCTCAGATTTTATCGTGGGCTTTCCGGGCGAAACCGATCAGGATTTTGAGGATACGCTCGCCCTTGTCCGCAAGGTTGGGTATGGCATGGCCTATTCGTTTAAGTATTCCGCCCGCCCCGGCACACCTGCCGCCGAAAAGCCTGATGTGGAAACGGCTGTGGCCGATGCGCGCCTGCAAACGCTGCAAGCGCTGCTGACCAGCCAGCAACGCAGCGCCCAAGAAGCTATGGTTGGGCGCGAGGTTGACGTGCTGTATGAAAAAGCAGGGCGGCTTGACGGGCAAATGGTTGGCAAGTCACAACATCTGCATGCAGTGCATGTGACTGACCCTAAAGGCACTGTCGGGCAGTTGGTACGCGTGCGGGTGACAGAGTCGAAATCGAATTCCTTGGCGGGCATTCCGATCTGTTAACAATGAGTTTCCAAAATCGCACTATAAACGCCAGATGTGGCCCTGACTGATCCTCAAAGCGCAACCATTAGTGAAGTGTCTTAGCCCGTGCGCCGTTTTTTTTGCTTTACAAATGGGCAGCACGGCTGCAAATCTTTGTAGTAATTGTAAAGTCTGCGGAATGCCCGGGGGGGTTGCCACTGTGAATCGTAATATAAGTAAAACGCTGAAAATGGTGTTCGGTGGGGCCGCGCTTGCGCTGGGCCTTTCGGGGCCATCCGCCGTGATGGCGCAGCCCAAAGTCACCGGGCAAATTGAATGGGGCCTTTGGGTCGATGATGACGGCTGTATGCACTGGTGGGCCGATGGCGGCATCGAAGGCTATATGGTTCCGCGCCGCAACCCCAAAACCGGCAAGCCTGTTTGTCTGAAAAAGAACACCTGTCTGGTTGAAAACACCGACACCTTGTTCCACACCGACAGCGCGAAATTGACCAGCAATGGCCGCGCGCGTTTGGAGCAGTTTTTCCAAAGCACCGATGCTTTCGGCTATGCCATCTATGGCCATACCGACAGCCGCGCATCAAACAGCTATAACCAAAAACTCTCAGAACGCCGCGCAGCTTCGGTTGGCGCTGTGGCCCGTTCGGTTGGTGCCGCGGTTGAACGGCAAATCGGTTTTGGTGAAACACGCCCCGTCGCGTCGAACAATTCTGCTGCTGGTATGCAACAGAACCGCCGCGTCGAAGTCATTTGCTACAGGTGGTAACAGATATGATCAACGCAATGAAAATAGGTGCGGGTCTGGTTGCCGCTGTGGCTCTGTCGGGTTGCATCACCAACGAAGGTTTTGAAGGTACTGAAACGTATCGCGATGGAAATTCGATCATCGCGACGGGCCAAGACCAGGGTTTCGATCCGGGCGTCTTGAACAATGGCGTTGCGGCCATTGCCTATGACCCCGATGGTTGCCAAAACTGGATTATTGACGATGGTTTGGAAGGCTATTCCTCACCGCGCTATGACCCGGTGACGGGCCTGCCGATTTGCAACGATCTGTACCCACCGGGCACAGTGATTCGCGATTATCAATCGAATACCCAAGGTATTCCGGATCGCGTTTCCGGTCCAGGCCGGAAAACCGTGGTTGTGCGCCGTTAATGGCTGCCATGCCGACCATAAAGGCCGCAGCGAAAGCTGCGGCTTTTTGCTTTGCGCCTAGGGTTCTTAAAAAAATCGCTCGAGTCCAAAATTTTACAAAATCGCCCCTTGTCAGAGGGGGGCTTGCGCTCCACTCTTTAGACATAACCGTTGTAAAAAGGAGATATCCTTGGGCATCAGCGCGCTGACCCCCCCGACCGCACAGCCAAGCATTGGCGAAACTCTGCTGGAATTTCCCGACAACCGCATTTTGATTGATCTTTGTGGCGAATTTGATCGCAACCTTGCACAGATTGAACATCAGACTGGCATCCATATTTTGCGGCGCGGCAACCGCCTTGCGGTTTTGGGCGAAAGCAGCGCGCGTGATTATGCCGCCGCAGTCCTTACGTCGCTTTATGCGCGGCTAGAGGCGGGCAAAGGGATAGAGACGGGCGATATTGACGGCGCCATTCGGATGGGCCGCCCGATGCCAGACCGCGCGCTGCCTGCGGTGGAGCAGATCGAAATGTTTTCCGGTGAACGCTACGAGTTGCGCACCCGCAAGAAACCTGTGGAACCCCGGACCGAGGCGCAAAAAGCCTATGTCGGCAATCTGTTTGACAATGATCTTGGCTTTGGCATTGGCCCTGCGGGTACCGGCAAAACCTATCTGGCTGTGGCCGTGGGCGTAACGATGCTGCTGGCCGGCGCGGTTGATAAGATCATCCTGTCGCGCCCGGCGGTGGAGGCGGGGGAACGGCTTGGCTTCCTTCCCGGTGACATGAAGGAAAAAATCGACCCCTATATGCAGCCACTTTATGACGCGCTGAACGATTTTCTGCCGCAAAAACAGCTTGCCAAGCTGATGGAGGACAAGCGGATCGAAATCGCCCCGCTGGCCTTTATGCGGGGGCGCACGCTGTCGAACGCCTTTGTTGTGCTGGATGAGGCGCAAAATGCCACGACCATGCAGATGAAAATGTTTCTGACTCGTTTGGGCGACGGGTCGCGGATGGTTATTACCGGCGACCGTACCCAAGTTGATTTGCCACGCGGCACTGCCAGCGGCTTGGCCGATGCCGAACGGATCCTCAAAGGGGTTAAAGGCGTCAGCTTTAACTACTTTACCTCCAAAGACGTGGTGCGACACCCGCTTGTCGCCCGCATCATCGAGGCGTATGAGGCGCATGATGGAGCCTCTGGTTGAGACAGTTATAGAAGACCCACGGTGGCAGGCGTTTGACCTGCCCACCGTGGCCACCCGCGCGTGCAAGGCGGCGCTGGCGCAGCTAAACCTGCCTGAGCAAGGCTTTAGCCTGTGTGTGATGGGCTGCGATGATGCCCATATCGCGGCCTTAAACGCTGATTTCCGGGGCAAGCCTGTGCCGACCAATGTGCTGTCTTGGCCATCGGACGAACGCGCCGCCGAATACGCAGGCGAGGTGCCAGACCCACCAGAACCTGGCCCGGCAGACAACCCCGAAAGCCTTGGGGACATCGCCATCGCTTGGGAAACCTGTGAAGCCGAGGCCGTGGCTGCGGGCAAGCCCATGGTCGATCACGTCAGCCATTTGGTCATTCATGGCCTTTTACACCTGCTGGGCTATGATCACATTGACGACATAGATGCCACATTGATGGAAACGACTGAGGCGGGCATACTTGAAACCTTGGGTATTACAGACCCATATAGCTAATGCACGCCCCAGATCGGGGCGATATTTTTTGGAAAAGGACAGATGGGTAGTACGCAAAACGGGTCGGTTGCTGAAGGTGACTTGCAAGGCTCTTCGGATCACGACACCACGCATGACGGTGAAGACCCTCCGCAACGTGGTTTCTTTGGCCGCATCATTGACGCCCTTAGCCCGTCTGAAACCGATGCTGAAAATGCAGCCAAGCCTGTTCAAGGGCCAATAAGACCTAGTAATGGCCAAGCCACGCATGGCATGGCAAACCTGCGCCGGATGCGGGTGGATGATGTCGCGGTGCCAAAGGTCGAAATTACCGCCGTGCCTTTGACCATTGGCAAAGAAGACCTGGTTGAGGTGTTTCGCGAAAATGGCTTTAGCCGCGTTCCGGTTTACAAGGGCACGCTTGACCACCCGCTGGGCCTTGTTTTGCTGAAAGATTTGGCGCTGCAATACGGATTTGCCGGCGCGTCGGGCAAGTTTTCCTTGCGCAAACTTCTGCGCCCTATGCTTTATGCCCCGCCGTCCATGCCTGTCGGTGTTTTGCTGCAAAAGATGCAAAAAGAGCGGGTGCATATGGCGCTTGTTATTGATGAATACGGCGGCGTTGATGGGCTTGTCACCATTGAAGACCTGATTGAAACCGTGATTGGTGAGATTGAGGATGAGCATGACGAAGTCGAAGGCCAGCTGTGGAAAGAGGAACCGCATGGCGTGTTTCTGGCCCAAGCCAACGCGCCCTTGGATGAATTTGAACAAGCCCTTGGACTGACCCTGCGCAATGGCGAAGAGGATGATGATATAGACACCCTCGGTGGCCTTGTGTTTTTGCGCTTGGGGCGCATTCCTGCGCGGGGCGAGATTGTGCCGCATGAAAGCGGTGCAGAATTTGAGGTGGTCGAAGCCGATCCGCGCCGCTTGAAACGCGTGCGTGTGCGCTTGCCTGCAGCTGTGGCGCGGCGTGCGGCCATCGCGGCGATGCCACCACCAGAACCCAAAGCCGCCCAAGCATGATCCGACAGCGCGTGCGTTTCGTCACAAACGCGCTGTTTGGCTCGTGGCCCGGCTGGGTGCAAACCGGGGCTGCCTTTGGCCTTGGGGCTGTCATCGCCTCGGGTCAAGCGCCGCTGGATTTTTGGCGCCTTGCGCTGGTTGGACTATTTGCCGCTTTGCTGCTTATCGCGGGTGCGCCTGTGGCCGGGGCGGCAGGCTGGTTTGGGCTGTTTCTTGGTGCCGGGTATTTCATCCTTGCCTTGTCATGGATCGTTGAGCCCTTTTTGATTGAGCCAGACGTTTACGCTTGGATGATCCCTTTTGTCCTGATCCTGATGCCCTTTGGTTTGGGCTTGTTTTGGGCGGCGGCATCTTGGGCGGCGCACCGCCTTGGGCAAGGCCGTACCACGCGGGTCTTGTGGCTGGCGCTGTTGCTGACATTGGCCGAAATGGCGCGGGGCTATGTGTTCACCGGCTTTCCTTGGGCGCTGCTGGGCCATATCTGGATTGACACGCCGATGATCCAAGCCGCGGCCTTTGTTGGTGCAGGCGGCCTGACAGCTTTGACCCTATTGGTTGCAGCGCTGCCAGCCGCCTTTGGGTGGCGCACATCGGCTTTGTCTATCCTGATCCTTTTTGGGCTTTACCTCTATGGCGATGATCTGGCCAGCCCACCCTTTGCCAAGGACCCGGCCATCGTGCGACTGGTGCAGCCCAATGCCGAACAGCACTTGAAATGGGACCCGGATCGCGCGCGTCTGTACTTTGACCGCTTGACCGAACTGTCTGCCGCCCAAGTAGCCCCCACAGACCCGCGCCCCGATTTGATCGTTTGGCCCGAAACCTCGGTCCCTTATTTGCTGAACGACAATCCTGGGTTGGTGCAGGCGATTGCGCGGGCAGGGCGGGGCGCGCAAATGGCCGTGGGTATTCAGCGTGTCATCGGCAATCGCGGCTTTAACAGTATGGCGGTTATCACCCCCGATGGCGACATCGCTCAGATTTATGACAAACACCACCTTGTGCCTTTTGGTGAATATATCCCGTTTGGTGATTTGGCCTTCCGCCTGTTTGGCATCACGGCCTTTGCCGCCCAACAGGGCGCAGGCTACTCCGCCGGTCCGGGGGCTGCGGTGCTTGATCTTGGCCCCCGGCTTGGTCGCGCCTTGCCGCTGATCTGCTATGAGGCGGTGTTCCCCCAAGACCTGCGCGCCGCCGCCCGGCGCGCGGATTGGATATTACACATCACCAATGACGCTTGGTTTGGCACCCTGACGGGGCCTTGGCAGCACTTGGCCCAAGCTCGCCTGCGGGCGGTTGAAAACGGGCTGCCGGTGCTGCGCGCCGCCAATACCGGGATTTCGGCAGTGATAGACGCGCGGGGCCGCGTGATTGCGGGCCTCCCGCTTGGACGGGCCGATTATATTGATGCCCCTTTGCCCCCCCCTCTGCCCCCCACATTTTATGCCCGTCACGGTGATTTGCCCGTTGTTTTGTTGCTGCTGGGACTCGCTATGTGCTTGCTGCTGACACGGCGTTTGGCAAAGGCTTGACTTGGAAGCTTTGCGCGCATACTCGGGCCTTCTCATGCGTCACAACGGCTTCCTGGCGTGGCGTGAACAGCAAACGGAGCACGTCCCCCATGTCACGAAATAACTATGTCTTCACCTCTGAGTCCGTCTCGGAAGGTCACCCCGATAAGGTTTGCGACCGGATCTCCGATGCGATCCTGGATGCGTTCATCGCGATTGAGCCGAACGCCCGCGTGGCTTGCGAAACCTTTGCCACCACCAAACGCGTTATTGTTGGCGGTGAGGTTGGCCTGTCCGACCCTGTAAAACTGACCGAAATGATGGGCAATGTCGAAGGGATTGTGCGCGAGTGCATCCGTGACATCGGCTATGAGCAAAAGAAGTTTCATTGGGAAACCCTGAAGGTTCACAACTACCTGCACGAACAATCCGCCCATATCGCCCAAGGCGTTGATCGGGACGGTGCTGGCGACCAAGGCATCATGTTCGGCTATGCTTGTAATGAGACCGAGGCGTTGATGCCCGCCCCGATCCAGTACAGCCACGCGATTTTGAAGCGTTTGGCCGAGGTGCGCAAATCGGGTCAGGAATCCACCCTGCGCCCCGATGCGAAATCGCAGATTTCCTTGCGCTATGTGGATGGCAAACCGGTTGAGGTAACCTCTATCGTGCTGTCGACCCAGCATGAGCATAAAAAGCAAACCAGCCACGACATTCGTGCCATTGTCGAACCCTATATCCGCGAAGTGCTGCCTGCCAGCTGGATCACCCCCAATACCGAATGGTGGGTCAACCCAACGGGAACCTTCGTGATCGGTGGCCCCGATGGTGACGCAGGCCTGACCGGGCGCAAGATTATCGTTGATACCTACGGCGGTGCGGCCCCCCATGGCGGCGGCGCGTTTTCGGGCAAAGATCCGACCAAGGTGGACCGTTCGGCTGCCTATGCCGCGCGCTATCTGGCAAAGAACGTGGTGGCTGCAGGGCTTGCTGATCGTTGCACCATTCAGGTGTCTTACGCGATTGGCGTGGCCAAGCCGATGTCGATCTATGTTGATACGCATGGCACCGGCAACGTGCCAGATGCCGAGCTGGAAAAGGTGATCTGGACCGCGATGGACCTAACCCCCCGCGGCATCCGCACCCATCTGGACCTGAACAAACCCATCTATTCCCGCACCTCCGCCTACGGCCACTTTGGCCGCGCACCAGAGGCTGACGGTGGCTTTAGCTGGGAAAAGATCGACCTGATCGAGACGCTGAAAAAGCCGTTCTGATTGGGGTGGAGCGATTGGAAAAGCCCCGTGAAAGCGGGGCTTTTTGCATTTTGAGGTCTGTTAAAAGGACAAAGTGTGAGATCGCCATCAGATCAACAATGTTCGCATTAGGGAAGCCGTTCAACAAACGGTGGTTTTGGGGACATTGTTTGGATGCAGAAAAAAGTCCATAAAACCCAAAAAATAAACGTTTAGTTGCACTACCAAAGCTACGTCATCGAACAAAACTGAACTGCGTTAGGGCATTCAACGACTAGCGTTCCCCTAACGTAAGCGGGCATCTTCCATACGAACCGGAATTCGAGTTGGTGTGAATATCTCATTGGTTTAACAAAATTCATAGCCTCTCCGATCATCTCGACTGTCCGATGATCAATTCTTTCAAATGAGTGCTCAGGTTTTAGTCCACCAATGATGGCGTTTTCTTCGCAGTAGACACATTTTCCAAACGAGTAATTCTGAGCGTCCAAGGCAATCTGTACAGCGTTTGCAAAGCCCCTCGAATCATTGATAAAATAACAAGAATCGTACTCAAACGCGTTTAGTACAGCTGGATCTGGATCGCCCAAATATGTGCAGAAAAGGTAGTTATCCCCTCCACACATAAACCTCCCCCAAGCAGTACTGTCGACTCCACGGCCAACTAAGGTAACAAACCCTTCCTGATCGTCTCTTACTTCAATATTTCCAGCGTTTCGAAAAAAATCGTAAGTCCCTAACTGAAGAATTCCTCGATCGAAAAAATCGTCTAGATACTTCTTTTTCGTCATTTTAGCGACGCGCTGTGAAGGCACCACCATCAGCTCGATGTCGTCTTCCTGAGCAGGTTCGATGAGTTCGGTGATTGTTTCAGAGGAAGATGCCTGAGCGTAGTAGGTAACCAGCTGGCTAACTTCCAGTGAGCTCAAAGCTCTATCGATCCAACCATATCCATATAGCCTCAAAACTCTGCTCCAAATAGATTGACCTCAGTGCCGAGGGGAAGCCTTGATGGTAAACTAATACAGCACAATCGACAACTATCTGACAACGTTCAAAAACCCTCGTTTTGGAGCCGCTGGAAAAAGGTCGATTTTCGGCGGCCACAAACCCCATTCAAAACCTAGGCAGTTGTTCAAGGATTTTGCATCCATCGCAAGAGCAGCCATTCGCGGCGTTGCAGATTATTGATCCGACGGGCACAGAGCGGAGATGACCCCCCTCACCCCTTCCACTTCTTTACCAACGCTTTGCACCCCGCAAGCAACACCCCGATATCCAACCCCACAGCGGTGAACGTACACCCCGCCGCAACCACCTCACGCAAAAATGCAGGGTCCGACCCAAGGTAGCCCGCCGCCTTGCCCGTGGCCTTGATCCGGCGGATCGCGTCCAAAATCGCGGCCTTCACCTCTGGGTGTGCTAATTGCCCCGGATAGCCCAAAGACGCCGCCAAATCGGCAGGGCCAATGAATATCCCATCCACGCCGTCTACCGCTGCAATCGCCTCAATCTGGTCTAGGGAGGCTTTGGTTTCCACCTGTACCAGCAAGCAAATCTCATCATTCGCTGTCGCTGTATAGTTCGGAATGGCCCCAAATCGACTGGCGCGCGACAGGCCCGAAACGCCGCGCATGCCGTGCGGCGGGTACATCACGGCGGCAACCGCTGCCCGCGCCTCATCGGCCGATTGCACATAAGGCACCAAAATCGTCTGCGCCCCCACATCCATCAACCGCTTGATCTCTACCGCGTCATTCCAACCGGGCCGCACGCCTGCATGGGTGGGGTAGGGCGCAATCGCTTGCAGCATCGCCTGCACCTGTGCGGGGTCATTGGGCGTGTGTTCGGTATCGACCATCACCCAATCAAATCCGCAGGTCGCCACCGCCTCGGCCGAGGCCGCATTGGCAATGGACACCCACAGCCCGATCTGCTGCTTGCCCGCCTTCAGCGCCGCCTTAAACTCATTCTTCGGCAAATCCATCCTATCCCCCTAAACCAATTCCACCCGAACGCCTTGCGCGGATGAGGCCAAAATCGCCTCAATCACCGCCAATGTCCGCATCCCTTCGCGCCCTGTTACCAACGGCGGCTCTTGGCCCCGGATTACGCGGGTGAACTGTTCGATCTGTAAGACCAACGGGTCGCCATGCCCTCGCGGATGCGTCGTGGCCGAAACCGGCTCCCACCAACTGCGCGCACCTTCATGCTGCCACAGCCGCAAGCGCGGCAATTCCAACGCGCCATCCCGCCCACCAATCATGTAGCAGGCCTGATCTGTCGGCGGATACGCCGGGTTCTCGCCGCTCGTCAGCTCCCACGACCACGGGGCTGGGATCGTGTCGGATATATTCACCGTTCCCAACGCACCATTCGCAAACTCCAACGTGGCGACACAGGTATCCTCGACCATGTGGCCGCGGTGATGGGCGACGCGCGCTTGCACGGCCACCACCTCACCCACCAAATGGCGCAGCAGGTCCACATCATGGATAAGGTTCACAAACACCGGCCCCGCGCCTGGTTCGCGCCGCCAAGTGACGTTGAAATAATCATCTGGCTTGCACAGCCAAAACTGCGCCTGCACCGATACCACAGGCCCAATTCGTCCGGCGTCAATCATCGCCTTGGCCGCTGCAATCAACGGGTTGTGCCGACGATGATGCCCGACCAGCACGGCCACGCCTGCGGCCTCGCCAGCCTCGACCAGCGCGCGTGCTTCGGCCACATCTGTGGCAATTGGCTTTTCCACCAAAACCGGCAAGCCGCGCGCCACACAGGCCAAACCACCCGCCACATGCAAGCGGTTCGGGGTCGCCAAAATGACACCATCCGTCAGCCCCTGCGGCATGTCATCGAGGTCTGCAAACCACGGCACGCCCTGCGCCAAAGCCACATCCCGCGCGCTTGCATCCGGGTCAATCACACAGGCCAAAACAGCCCCAGATGCCGCCTCAATCGCCGCAATATGGCGCAGGCCAATCAGCCCCGCGCCTACAACTGCAATCCGCACGCTCATGCAAGCAGCGTGGCCAAACGCCGCACGGCCGCCTGATAGCCTTCGGTCCCAAGCCCCGCAATCACACCTTCGGCGCGCAAGGACACATAGGAATGATGTCGAAACGCCTCACGCTTATGCACGTTGGAAATATGCACCTCAATCACCGGGCCTTCGAACGCGTTGAGCGCATCCAAAATTGCAACCGACGTATGGGTGAATGCACCGGGGTTGATTACAATCCCCGCAGCCGCCTCGCGCGCCGCGTGAATCTTGTCGATAATCGCCCCTTCATGGTTCGACTGAAACGCCTCCAGCCCCAAGCCCAAACTTTTGGCCAAGGCGGCACAATCGCGCTCAACATCGGCCAAAGTCTCATGCCCGTAAATTTCGGGCTGGCGCTTGCCCAACAGGTTCAGGTTCGGGCCGTTCAACATATAGATCGTCTTCATATAGCGCACACTCCGGCAATTACTGCGCCAAGTTTCGCCCCGCGTGCGCCAAATAGCAACGCCTCTGCATCATCCCGGCCCAAATATCATCTGTTTACAAATATCCATCGTGCCTTGTTTTGCAAACGCATCGCCACAGGCCCTTGCATAACCCTCGAAACACCCCGGTTGTGCTTGACGCTACGGCCCCCACAGGCTACCCCCGCCCCGCGCAAGCCAAGGGGGCCGCCATGTCTGATCCATCTGAGACTAAAGCCGCAGACCGCCGCAATTTCTATGGTCGCCATCATGGCAAAACCCTGCGCCCCAGCCAAAAAGCCTATTTGGCCGAAGATCTGGAGCCTCTGCGCCCCGCCGGCACCAGCCATGCCGAAAATCCCGATCGCCGGGTCATCGACCCCGCAACCTTCTTCAATGATGCCCGCCCGTTGTGGCTGGAAATTGGCTTTGGTGGCGGCGAACATCTGGTCCACATGGCAGCCTTGAACCCACAGGTTGGCATCATCGGCTGCGAACCCTTTGTCAACGGCGTGGCGATGCTCTTGGGCAAAATCCGCGCGGCCAATGTAAATAACCTACGCGTCCACCCCGAAGATGTGCGCGACCTGTTCGACATTCTGCCCGATGCCTGCATCGCCAAAACCTTTCTGAACTACCCGGACCCCTGGCCAAAGGCCCGCCACCACCGCCGCCGCTTTGTCACGCCAAACCACTTGCTGCCACTGGCGCGGGTGATGATGCCGGGCGCCGAGTTTCGGGTGGCCACTGATATTGACGACTACGTCCGCCAAACGCTGGAAGAAGTGCCGCCCTCAGGCTTTACCCTAACCCACCAATCGGCAACACCTTGGGAAGATTGGATTTCCACACGGTATGAGCAAAAAGCCATCCGTGAAGGCCGCCCGCAACACTACCTGACCTTCCGGCGCAACGCATAAACGGGGTTCCTCCCGCCATTCGTTGCAGCGCAATCGCGCCGCGCCTCAAGGTTGGGCCGCGCCTCCCGCGTGCCGCGAGCGGCGACCGCTCATACCAGGTCAGTTTTGCTTTGGGCTTTCAGGCCGTGGTGGCTTGGTCCGGTAAACCGGCAAACTCCACCCAAACACGATGCTCCCTGCCCGCAATACGAACGTGACACCCGCACAAGCCAGCAGCGCATAGCCCGTAGCATAGCCCAAGCAAACAGCCAAAACCGCCGCCCCAGACCCTGCAAAGGCCGCCGTTGCGTATATTTCGCCCTGCTTCAAAACAAGCGGCACCTCGTTGCACACGACATCGCGCATCAACCCGCCAAAACAACCCGTGACCACACCCATCACCATCACCACGGCCCAGTGATGGCCCAAACCCAGCGCCACACCCGCACCCGCAGGCACAGCAATAGCCAAGGCAAATGCATCCAGCCACACAATCGCGCGGTACCGGCTTTCCAACAAATGTGCGCCGAAAAATACCACAACCGCCGCGGCCACAGCAGCCAACAAGATCGTTGGGTCCGCGATCCAAAACACCAGATCACGGTTCAAAAAAACATCACGAATTGTGCCGCCGCCCACTGCCGTCAAACAGGCAATGAAAATAAACCCCACAAGGTCCAACTGGCTACGCGAGGCCACCAGCGCGCCCGTCAAGGCAAACACGGCCACCGATGCAAAATCCAGCGCCAGCAAAAGCGTCATTTTGCCCCCACAGGTTTCGCAGGCTTGTAGGGTGCCATCCCAGCACGGGCCAACTCATCCGCCCGCTCATTCTCGGCATGGCCTGCGTGGCCTTTGATCCAGCGCCACTCCACTGTGTGCCGCATCCGCGCTTCGTCCAGACGCTGCCACAAATCCACATTCTTCACCGCAGACCCGGCCGCCGTGCGCCAATTCTTGCGCTTCCACCCGGCTAACCACTCGGTAATCCCGTTTTTCACATAGGCGCTGTCGGTCACCACAATCACATCTGACGGCCGGGCCAGCGCCTCAAGCGCCGAAATCGCCGCCATCAATTCCATGCGATTGTTGGTGGTATCGGCCTCACCACCCTGCAAGTAGCGTTCCTTAACCACCACATCGCCATCACGCGCCACCATCAGCACGCCCCAACCACCGGGGCCAGGGTTGCCCGAACAGGCACCATCCGTATAGGCATAAAGCTCGGGCATCCGCGTCTCCTCTTTGCGGCGTGGTCTAGCCAGCCAAAGGTCAAAGGTCCAGCCGCCAAAAGCCCAGCTGCCAAAAGTCCAACCACCGCACGGATTTCATCTTTGCAAAAATACTCATCTTACTTTGCGAAGCAAACCTGCGCAGCCGCAGCCTCCCCAAAGCAGGGTCAAAGCCAAACATCAAGCTTCGCGCAGCACCCGTGGCACCTTGAACTCGACTGTCTCTTGCGCCGTTTCAACCAATTCTACAACCGTCTCAAACCGGGCACGAAAGGCGTCGATCACCTCATTAACCAAAACCTCCGGCGCACTGGCCCCGGCGGTAATGCCAACGGTGCGAATACCCTCCAGCGCGCGCCAATCAATATCGATCGCGCGCTGTACCAATTGGGCATAGGCACAACCGGCGGTGCGCCCCACCTCAACCAAACGTTTGGAGTTGCTGGAATTGGGCGCCCCAATCACCAACAGCGCGTCAATCTTTGGCGCAATCGCCTTGACGGCCGCTTGTCGGTTGGTCGTGGCATAGCAAATATCTTCCTTATGCGGCCCAACAATTGCCGGAAAGCGTGCTTGCAAGGCCGCCACAATCCCTGCGGTATCATCCACTGACAAAGTGGTCTGGGTAATATAGGCAAGCTTGCCCGGATCGCGCACAACCAAGCCTGCCACATCGGCCTCGGTTTCGACCAAGACCACCTCACCCTCAGGCAATTGGCCCATGGTGCCCACGGTTTCGGGGTGGCCTGCATGGCCAATCATCACCATCTGCAACCCATCCGCCGAATGGCGAGCGGCCTCATTATGGACTTTCGTCACCAAAGGGCAGGTCGCATCCACGGCGATCATCTGGCGGGCAAGGGCTGCGGCAGGCACTGATTTCGGCACCCCATGCGCCGAGAAGATGACAGGACGGTCATCAGGGCAATCATCCAATTCCTCAACAAACACCGCCCCCTTGGCGCGCAGATCATCGACCACGAATTTATTGTGGACAATCTCATGGCGCACATAAACCGGCGCGCCCCATTTCTGCAACGCCAGCTCTACAATCTTTATCGCCCGGTCCACGCCAGCACAAAACCCACGCGGGGCGGCCAAATAAAGCGTCAGGGGTGGCAAACTCATGCGATCGCTCCGTATCTAATTGCCTTTTACAGGTAAGGCCCAAGCGGCAACAGGTCCAGCCCAAGCCTTGAGCTTTTTGGTAAAATACTACCTTGGCCTTAGCCGATCAGCCCGGCGGTGATCAGCGCAAGGCCAACATAGCGCGTGGTTTTGGCAATGCCGACCAACAGCATGAACAGCCAAACCGGGGTGCGCATCACGCCAGCCATCACTGTCATCACATCCCCCACAGGCAGCCAACTGACCAACAACACCCACACGCCCCAGCGCTGAAACCACGCTTCGGCACGGGCCATCTGCGCAGGCGTGGCCGGAAACCAGCGCTTGCCTTCAAACCGGGTGATGCCCAAGCCGATGTAATAATTAACCAATGCCCCCAAGGTGTTGCCAATACTGGCAATGATAACCAACCAAACCACGGGAACATGATCCGCGACTTGCAAAGCGACAAAGATGATCTCTGATTGGAACGGCACGACGGTGGCCGCCACGAACGCCGCCACAAACAACCCAAACAGTGATGAGAGGACTACCATCCCCCGCTCGTGCCGCAAAACTGGGCGGGTTGCAAAGGCAAATCACGCCGCCTGCGCAATCAAATGCAGGCTGCCCAAACGAAAAGGGGACGCAACCTTGCGCCCCCCCCTTTAACTATCTACAGCCTCAGACCCTGAGCGCCCCTGCAAAACCGCCCAAACCCAATTGCCTTACTTCACCGTTTCAGACGCCAGCATCACCTCTTCGCCCTCAAGCCGAGGTTCGCGCGGCGGGCGGCCGATGACATCACGCAGCTCATCCAATTCGATGAAATTATCAGCCTGACGGCGCAATTCATCCGCAATCATTGGCGGCTGGCTGCGGATGGTCGACACGACCGACACCCGAACGCCTTGGCGCTGCAAGCTTTCGATCAAGGGCCGGAAATCACCGTCGCCGGAAAAGATAACCGCATGGTCAATCCGTGGCGCAAGTTCCATCGCATCCACGGCCAGTTCGATGTCCATGTTGCCCTTCACCTTACGACGACCTTGGCTGTCGGTGTATTCCTTGGCGGGTTTAGTCACCATCGAAAACCCGTTATAATTCAACCAATCCACCAGCGGACGAATGGGCGAATACTCGTCATTCTCTAGCAAGGCGGTATAGTAGAACGCGCGCAACAGCTTGCCGCGCCGCATAAACTCATGGCGCAACAGCTTGTAGTCGATATCAAACCCAAGCGCTTTTGCTGCGGCGTATAGGTTAGAGCCGTCGATGAACAGCGCTAGTCTTTCGTCCTTGTAAAACACTACTTTTTCCTTTCAAATAAAACCGCTCATATCAATTTTTCGGCCCACAATGCGCCCTGTCCCTAAGGCGGCATCAAAGCCGTTCAAGTTTGAAAAAAATGAACTAGCGCGAATGATTACTATCTCTATTTAGTTACTTATTCTAAGTCTACTATGTATTGAAGATTCAGAGAAAAAAAACGAGGAAAAATGCGCGTCTTAATCGCACTTGGCGCTAATCTGCCGAATGACGGGGCGGCAACTGCGCGGCCTCCCGCCGATACCTTGGGTTATGCGATAGGAGACTTAATCGCCTCTAACCTTGTTTTACACACGCAAAGCCCACTTTTCGCCACCCCCTGTTTTCCCGCTGGTGCTGGTCCCGATTATGTAAATGCCGCCGCGGTCTTTGATGCGCCCGAGGCAATGACCCCTCATCACATTCTATCCCTTCTGCACCGGGTTGAGGCAGCACATGGCCGCGCGCGTGCAGGGCGCTGGGCTGGCCGAACGCTGGATCTTGACCTGTTGGCCATCGGTGACACCGTGTTGCCCGATCTGCAAACCCATACCTATTGGCAAACCCTCTCGCCGCCAGATCAGGCCCGATTGACCCCGGATCAGCTTATCCTGCCGCACCCTCGTATGGCGGACCGCGCCTTTGTTTTGGTGCCTTTGGCGGAGGTCGCCCCCGACTGGTATCACCCCACCCTTGGCAAAACCGTCCTGCAACTTCGGGATGCTTTGCCTGCCGCAGATTTGGCCGCTGTGCGCCGCTTGGCCTAACCCGATTCGTGCTGGTCTGTTAATTCTGTGGCAAATCACGGCAAATTGTCTCGTTTGACCGGAAAACGAAGGGCATAAGGCGCTTGTCAAGGGTTTTGCCAACCCTTACACAGACCATTCCTAACCTCTTATCTGAAAGGGTGTCATTATGGCCCGCGTCACGGTTGAAGATTGCGTTGATAAAGTACCGAACCGGTTTGAACTGGTTATGCTTGCAGCCCATCGCGCTCGCGAAATCCAAGCCGGCTCTCCGATCACGGTTGACCGCGACAATGACAAAAACCCCGTCGTGTCTTTGCGCGAAATCGCAGATGAAACACAATTGGCCGATAGCCTGCGTGAGCGGATGATCGAAAGTCATCAGACCCAGATTGAGGTTGATGAGCCTGAGGAAGATCAGATGTCCTTGCTGATGGGCGGCGAAAACGATCGCCCTGCCCAAGACGACATGTCTGAAGAGCGCTTGCTGCGCGCCTTGATGGAAGCCCAAGGTTCCAACTAAGAACCGGGCCTACCCAAGCTAAAAGATTACAGGGCGCCGCAACAGGCGCCCTTGCCCAGGCAATCCGCCCAAAATAGGATGTGTCGAGGATGATCGACGTCGAAGACCTTGTCGCCCTCGTTCAAAACTACAACCCACGCTCTAACGCTGATCTGATCCGCCGCGCCTACGCCTATGGCACGCGCGTGCATGACGGGCAGTTTCGCCATTCAGGCGAGCCGTATTTCACCCATCCTGTCGCCGTTGCCGCCATTTTGACCGAACAGCGCTTGGATGACGCGACCATCATCACAGCCTTGCTGCATGATACGATTGAAGACACCAAAGCCACCTATTCTGACGTGTCGCAAATGTTTGGCGAGGAAGTGGCCGAATTGGTCGATGGCGTGACCAAGCTGACCAACCTGCAACTGTCGTCAACCCAATCCAAACAGGCTGAAAACTTTCGCAAGCTGTTCATGGCGATGTCCAAGGATCTGCGCGTAATTTTGGTCAAACTGGCCGACCGTTTGCACAATATGCGCACCATCAAATCCATGCGCCCTGAAAAGCAGGCGCAAAAAGCGCGCGAAACCATGGAAATCTTTGCGCCTCTTGCTGGCCGCATGGGCATGCAATGGATGCGCGAAGAGCTGGAGGATTTGTCCTTCCGGGTGATCAACCCCGAGGCCCGCAACTCGATCATTCGGCGCTTTATCACGCTGCAACGCGAGGCGGGTGATGTGGTCTACAAGATCACCGCCGATATCCGCACCGAACTGGATCGCGCCGATATTGATGCCGATGTGTATGGCCGCGCCAAAAAACCCTATTCAGTATGGCGCAAAATGCAGGAAAAGGATCTGTCCTTTTCGCGGCTTTCTGACATCTACGGCTTCCGCATCATCACCCGCAATGAGGCCGATTGTTACCGCGTTTTGGGCGTGATCCATCAACGTTGGCGCGCCGTGCCGGGCCGGTTCAAAGACTATATCAGCCAGCCGAAAAACAACGGTTACCGCTCATTACACACCACCGTTTCAGGCCGCGATGGCAAGCGGGTTGAGGTGCAGATCCGCACCCGCCAAATGCACGAAGTGGCCGAAGCAGGCGTGGCGGCCCATTGGTCCTACCGCGAAGGCGTGCGCGCCAATAACCCGTTTGCGGTCGATCCGGTGAAATGGGTCGCCAAGCTGACCGAGAATATGGATGAGGAAAATCACACTGATTTCCTCGAAAACGTAAAGCTGGAAATGTACACCGATCAGGTGTTTTGCTTTACCCCCAAGGGCGATGTGATCCAACTGCCGCGCGGCGCCACCCCGCTCGATTACGCCTATTCCATTCACACCCGTATCGGTAACTCTACCGTGTCGGCCAAAATTGATGGCATCCGTGTCCCGCTCTGGACTCGTCTGAGAAATGGTCAATCGGTCGAAATTATCACCGCCGAAGGGCAGCGCCCGCAAGCGTCTTGGATCGAAATTGTCACCACTGGCCGTGCCAAAGCCGCGATCCGCCGGTCCTTGCGCGAAGAAGATCGGGGCCGCTTCGTTAAGCTTGGCCGCGAGTTGGCCCGCGCCGCTTTTGACCATGTAGGGCGCAAAGCGACCGACAAAGCTTTGCGCACCGCCGCGCGCATGTTGGCGCTTTCCGATGAAACCGAACTTCTGGCCCGTATCGGCTCGGCTGAGCTGACCGCGCGCCGTGTGCTGGAAACGCTTTATCCTGAACTGACCCAAGCCCCCGGCGATGTGGTGGATGCAAGCCGCCCCGTGATCGGGCTGAGCGATGATCAAACCTTCCGCCGCGCTGCCTGCTGCCAGCCAGTACCGGGCGAACGCATCGTCGGCATCGCTTACCGCGGCCAAGGCGTTGTGGTTCACGCCATTGACTGCGCCGCCTTAGAGGAGGTCGAGGCCCAACCCGAGCGCTGGGTCGATCTGAACTGGCAAGCTGGCCGCCATGCCCCCGTCAACACAGTCTGCCTAGATCTGACCATTTCGAACGATGCAGGCGTGTTGGGACGCATCTGCACCTTGATCGGTCAGCAAAAAGCCAACATCTCCAACCTGCAATTTGTTGACATGAAACCAGATTTTTACCGTTTGCTGATTGACGTTGACCTGCGGGACGTAGAACATCTGCATATGATCATGACCGCACTAGAAGCAGAAACCGATGTCGCCGAGGTGAGCCGTCATCGCGACCCACGGCGCAAGCCCTGATCGCATGAAAAGCCTGATCGCAGGAAAAGGATAACCTCAGGGTATGGTGTTTAAGCGGCGCAATAAACGATCTTGGGGCCGTGTCATGGCCGAGGGGCTGTGGCCGCGCGGGGGCTGGACTCGTGCCGCCCATTACATGAAGCACCGTCTGCGCCGCTTGCCCGATGCCCCTCACCGCATCGCGCGCGGCATTTTGGCCGGGGTTTTCATATCCTTCACCCCGCTGTTCGGCCTTCACTTTGCTGGTGCGGCCTTCCTGGCATGGATCATGCGCGGCAATATTCTTGCCTCGCTTATGGCCACCTTTGTCGGCAATCCCATCACCTTCCCTTTCATCGCGGGTTTCAGCGTGGAACTGGGGAATTGGATGTTGGGCCACCCCGGCGTTATGTCGCCTTTGGAGATATTTTCTGATTTTGGTCAGGCCAGCGTTGAGTTTTGGAACAACATGACGTCGCTTTTCAGCGATCTTCCCGCGCATTGGGACCGTCTTCACCGCTTTTTCTTTCGTGTTTATCTGCCGTTTTTGGTGGGCGGGACCGTGCTTGGCATCTTTAGCGGCATCGCAGGATATTACATGAGCTTGCCTGTCATTCTTGCCTATCAAAACCGCCGCAAGAAAAAGCTGCGTGAACGCCTTGCCAAACGCCTCGCCGCGCGCGAAGCAGAGGCGGAAAAGCAGGCTGGTGCGGCAATCTCGGATGATGACGCGGCCGCATCAAAGCGCTAAGATCTGCCGCGTACCGCCATCGCGGTGCAAGATTAAAAAGGACGACGAAATGATAGCTTTGGGTCGGCTGCGGCTGGGTATCAATATCGACCATGTGGCGACCATTCGCAACGCGCGGGGCGGTGCGCTGCCAGACCCGTTGCGCGCGGCTTTGGTGGCCGAGGTGTCGGGTGCGGATGGCATCACGGCCCACTTGCGCGAAGACCGCCGCCATATCCGTGATGCCGATATTGAGGCGCTGATGGCAGGCCTCACGGTTCCGCTGAATTTTGAATGTGCCGCCACGCCCGAAATGCAGGCCATCGCGCTGCGCCACAAACCCCATGCGGTTTGCCTTGTCCCGGAAAAGCGGGAAGAGCGTACCACCGAAGGCGGGCTTGACGTGGCGGGCGATGAAAGCCGTCTTGCCGCGTTTATTGCCCCGTTGCGTGATGCCGGGTGCCGCGTGTCCTTGTTCATCGGCCATGAAGCGCGGCAAATCCAAGCTTCGGCCAAAATTGGGGCCGCCGTGGTTGAACTGCACACAGGCCGCTACTGCGACCTGTTGGCCGAAGGTCACCAAACGGAGGCCCACGCCGAACTGGACGCTTTGCGAAAAGGTGCGACCCTCGCCCATTCTTTGGGCCTAGAGGTGCATATGGGCCACGGGCTGGATTACGAATCTGCCGTCCAAGTTGCCCTGTTCCCAGAGGTGGTCGAGTTGAATATAGGCCATTTCTTGATTGGTGAGGCGGTGTTTCGCGGCCTTGGCCCTGCGATTGAGGAAATGCGCCGCCGCATTGATGATGCGCGCAACAGTTTGCTGCGTGGTTCCCAATTGGGTGCGCGCCCCGCATGATCCTGGGTATCGGCTCTGATCTGGCAAATATTGACCGGATAGCGGCAACTCTGGCCCGCTTTGGCGATCGGTTTCGCAATCGGGTCTTTACCGAACGCGAACAAACCCGTGCCGAAAGTCGCGCCCATGCCCCTGCCACCTATGCCAAACGCTGGGCCGCCAAAGAGGCCTGTTCCAAAGCCTTGGGAACCGGCCTGCGCATGGGCATCGCGTGGAAAGATATGGCCGTGTCCAACCTGCGCACCGGCCAGCCGCAAATGCACCTGACCGGATGGGCCGCCGAACGACTTGCCGCAATGACCCCGCCGGGCTTTGAGGCGTTTGTGCATGTCACCCTGACCGATGACCACCCATGGGCGCAGGCCTTTGTGGTGATAGAGGCCCGCCCGCTGAAAACGGTTCTCGCGCCGACCAACACGCAGCCTTAAACCCGCCCTAAACACGCCAGCCGACTTGACTCCCCTCGCCCCCGCGCGCATGTAGCGCCGCAAAGCAGCAAAAGGCAAAAGACTATGGCCAGCAAGGCAAACTCTGAAGGCGGCATCGTCGAGACGATTAAAACGGTCGTCTATGCCCTGCTTATCGCAGGCATTTTCCGCACCTTGTTTTTTCAACCCTTCTGGATTCCGTCCGGGTCGATGAAAGACACGTTGCTGATTGGCGATTTTATCTTCGTCAACAAAATGGCTTACGGCTATTCCAAGTATTCCTGCCCCTTTGCGATGTGTCCGGTTTCGGGTCGCGTGCTGTTTTCTGATCCGGAGCGCGGCGATGTGGTGGTGTTTCGCCACCCTGTCAACGGGTCTGACTATATCAAGCGCTTGATCGGATTGCCGGGCGACACCGTGCAAATGCGCAACGGTGAGATTATTCTGAACGGCACATTGGTTCCGCAAACCCCCGATGGGCAGTTTTCTGAACTCAACGATTACCAAGGCCCGATCGGCCATTTGCCGCGCTGTGAAAACTCAAACGGGGTGCTGGGTATCGGCGCGGAATGTCTGAAATCGCGTTATATCGAAACCTTGCCGGGTGGGCGCGTTCATGACGTTTTGAACATTGATACCAATGGCGCGTCTGACAATACCGATGTGTTTACCGTGCCTGCTGGCAATTATTTTTTCATGGGCGACAACCGTGACAATTCCCAAGACAGCCGCGTGGCCCAATCGCGCGGCGGGGTAGGTTTTGTGCCTGCCGACAACCTGATTGGCAGAGCGGACCGGGTTATGTTCTCGTCTGCGGGTACCTCGTTGTTCTACTTCTGGACATGGCGCCCCGACCGCTTTTTCAAAGCGGTTGAGTGACCTTACTATGAAACTGGCCTGCGCATGACGCCAAACCAAAACCTTTTCAGATCAGTTTTTGATATGAACGGTACAGCCTCGCGCAAGCGGGGCTGGTTGGTTTTTGGCATCTGCACTTTGGCCACCCTTGCGTTTTTCGCGCTCGCCAGCACGCGCCCCGATGTGGCGCGCTGGTTTTTCCCGGTGCTCGGGCTGTTGACCGCCATCCAAACCATAACCGTTGTACAGCGCCTGCATGATGCGGGCCGTTCGGGCTATTGGTCGCTGGTCAGTATCATTCCTGTAATTGGCACGCTGGTCACCGCCGCATTCAACACCCTGCGCCCACGTCCCGGCAGCTTTACCGCACCCGGCCATATTTGGGCGCAACGCGCAGGCTATGCCGCGCTTTGGGTCTTTGCGGCCTTGTGCTCTGCGCGGTTGTTTGTGGGTGCCTATTGGATTCCCAGTGGCAGCATGAAGCCCAATTTGCTGGTGGGCGATTATATCCTTGTGCCGTTTGGCGGTGCAGGCAGTTTGCAGCGCGGTGATGTGGTGGTGTTTCGCCACCCCGTCACCAATACCGATTTTATCAAGCGCCTGATCGCCGTGCCGGGCGATACGGTGCAGGTGCAAGCGGGTCAGGTTATCTTGAACGGCACCGCCTTGCCTCAAGCCCCGCAAGCCCCCTTTATCGAAAGCTCTGCCCCGCAAGGCCCGGCAAGCCACATCCCGCGTTGCCAGCAAATGCTACAAGGCACGGGCGATGATTGCCTGAAAACCCAAGCCCGCGAAACCATGCCAAATGGGCGCAGCTACATGGTTTTGAATATTACCGACACGGCGGCCGCTGATACCACTGCGGCGCAAACCGTACCGCCGGGCCATCTGTTCTTTATGGGCGATAACCGCGACAACTCTTTTGACAGCCGCTTTAGTACATCCATCGGCGGCTTGGGTGTTGTGCCATTCGCCAATATCATCGGCCCTGCCGCGCGTGTCGTGTTTTCCTCTGCCGGGGCGTCACTGCTCGATATCTCCACATGGCGCGCAGGCCGGTATTGGAGGGTGGTCGAATGAAACTTTCCGGCGATCTTCGGGCCTTTGAGGCCCGCTTGGGCCACAGCTTTGCCAATCCTGAAATTCTGGTTGAGGCGGTTACCCACGCCTCACTGTCGTCACCCACCCGCCCCGACAATCAACGGCTTGAGTTTTTGGGCGACCGTGTGCTGGGCTTGGTGATGGCCGAGGCGCTGCTGACTGCCGATTTGACCGCCGCCGAAGGCCTGCTCGCCCCGCGCTTCAACGCCATGGTGCGCAAAGAAACCTGCGCCGATGTTGCCCGCGACATAGGTTTGGGCGAGGTGCTGAAACTGGGCCGGTCTGAAATGATGTCGGGTGGCCGCCGCAAAGAGGCATTGCTTGGTGACGCGCTTGAAGCGATCATCGCCGCCGTTTATGTCGATGGTGGCTTTGATGCTGCCCGCGCGCTGATCACCCGGCTCTGGGCAGACCGCATTGCCAGCGTCAAGGAAGATGCCCGCGATCCTAAAACCGCCTTGCAAGAATGGGCGCAGGCCCGTGGCATGCAGCCGCCCAGCTATACCGAACAAGCCCGCTCTGGCCCCGATCATCAACCCATCTTTACGGTTGCCGTCCGGTTGGACAATACTGAACATGAAACGGCATCCGCCGGAACGAAACGCGCCGCCGAACAGGCCGCAGCCCGCGCCCTTTTGGCCCGGATGGAGCAAGACACATGACCGACGACACCAAACCAACCCCGCCCACAGGTCCGGGAACCAGCCAAGAAACCGGCCCCGTGGGCGGTGACGGCAACACCTGCGCAGGCTTCGTTGCCCTTATTGGCGAGCCTAATGCGGGCAAATCCACCCTGCTTAACCGCATGGTCGGGTCCAAAGTGTCGATTGTGACGCATAAGGTGCAAACCACCCGCGCCCGCATTCGCGGTATCGCCATGCAAGGGTCGGCCCAAATTGTGTTTGTGGATACTCCCGGCCTGTTTCGCCCACGCCGCCGCCTTGACCGCGCGATGATTGCCGCTGCTTGGGGTGGGGCTGCTGATGCCGATGTGATTGTGCTGCTGATTGAGGCGCACCGCGGCCTGACCGAAGGCACCGCTGCGATCATCGACTCTATGCGCGACCGCATTCCAAAGGGGCAAAAAGTGGCGCTGGCGATCAATAAAATTGACCGGGTTAAGGCCGAGGTTTTGTTGGCCCTTGCCGCCAAAATGAATGAGGCGTTTCCCTTTGCCGAAACCTTCATGATCTCTGCCGAAAAAGGTTACGGCGTGGACAAGCTGCGCGAATGGTTGGCGGGCGAGTTGCCGAAAGGCCCGTGGTTCTATCCCGAAGATCAAATCGCCGACTTGCCCATGCGCATGATCGCCGCCGAGATTACCCGCGAAAAACTGACACTGCGCCTGCACGAAGAGCTGCCCTATCAGCTGACCGTGGAAACCGAGAAATGGGAAGACCGCAAAGACGGCTCTACCCGGATTGACCAGCTGGTCTATGTTGCCCGCGATGGCCATAAAGGCATCGTTTTGGGCAACAAGGGCGAAACCATCAAATCCGTGGGCCAAGCCGCGCGGGTTGATTTGATGGAATTTTTGGGCCGCCCAGTGCATTTGTTCCTGCAGGTTAAAGTGCGGCCAAACTGGTTGGAAGAGCCTGAGCGGTATTCTGAGATGGGGCTTGAGTTCAAGGACGGAAACTGACGCTTTTACGCCCATGGCCTGTGTTTGTGGTACGGGTAGGTGGATATTTGTGAACAGATGATGGGGGACGGTATGGCCACGCGTCTGACAGCGGATTTTTGGGTGCGCGCTTATGTGAAGCGATTGGAACTGGTGGGCATTCCGGCCTTTATCACAGCGCATGGTGATGCAACGGCGGGCGCGGTTTTGGTGAAACAATGCCCGCTGGATGGTACTGCGCGCGCGTTTCAGCGCAGCTTTGATCTGATGTCGGGCAATCGTGCTTGGGTCGTGTTGGTCGAAGGGGCCGAGGCGGATGTAGATGCGGCCATCGCGCGCCAACGTCAATTTGACCGTGATCTCTGGGTGATCGAGGTTGAAGACCACGCAGGCCGCCATTTGCTGGACGAAGACGGGCTGGCAGAGTGATGTGGCCCTTTTGGGCAGGCGCGCGGCCAAAGGGATTGTAGCCAAGGACGGAAACCGCCGTGATGGAATGGCAAGATGAAGGTGTGTTGATTGCCATGCGCGCGCATGGTGAGTCTTCGGCCATCATTGAGGTGTTTACCGCTACCCATGGCCGCCACGCCGGTGTTGTGCGCGGTGGTGGGTCGCGCAAACAGGCCGCGACCTTGCAACCCGGCACCCAGCTTGCTGTGGCGTGGCGCGCGCGGCTAGAAGACCATATCGGCAGTTATACTGTAGAGCCGTTGCAAAGCCGAGCGGGGCTGATGGACGATCGTTTGGCGTTAGCGGGATTGACCGCGATATGTGCCATGCTGCGCGTGGCCTTGCCTGAACGAGAGGCTCATCCCACCTTGTGGCGTGCGACGATGCATTTGCTGGCCGCTTTGGAGCATGACCCCGATTGGCCTGCGCTCTACCTGCGTTGGGAAATGATCTTGCTAGAGGAGTTGGGGTTTGGCCTTGATCTGTCGCGCTGTGCGGTAACAGGCAGCCGTGATGGTCTGGCCTTTGTCAGCCCCAAAACCGGCCGCGCTGTGAGCCGCATCGGTGCAGGCGATTGGGTGGACCGCTTGTTTCCTTTGCCGCAATGTTTGATGGGGCAGGGGCCTGCATCGCCCTTGGAAATCACCCAAGGCTTGGCGATCACCGGCCATTTCTTGTCGCGCGAATTGACCGAAGGCCTGATGGGCCGCCCATTGCCCGAGGCGCGCACGCGTTTGATCACTTTGTTAGGAAAGCTGAAATGAAAGCTCTTGTTGTTATCGGCCACCCTGCGCCAAACAGTTTTAACCATGCGTTGGGGCAGCAGGTTGCCCAAGGATGGCGGCAAGCAGGCGTTGATGTGACCGTCCATGACCTTGCCACCCAAAGCTTTGACCCGTGCTTTACCGGCGCGTCCAGCGATGACCCTCAGGTGCAGCGCCATATCGCAGACCTGACCTCGGCTGATTTGCTGGCCGTGGTGCATCCGGTGATGTGGGGGATGCCGCCTGCGGTTTTGAAAGCTGGATTGATCGAGTCTTCGCGCTGAACGCGGCCTATGGCCTGACCGAGGACGGCGAGGCGATTGGCCTGCTGCCTTTGCGCGCAGCCTTGATCCTTAACACTTCAAACACGCCCCCCGCGCGGGAGGCTGCGCGCTTTGGCGACCCGCTCGATCGGATTTGGCGCGATTGCATCTTGGGGTTTTGCAGCACGGCCCATGTGACCCGTAAAACCTTTGCGCCTTTGGTCCCCAGCACCGATGCGACCCGCGCTGGATGGTTGGCAGATGCAGGCCTGCTGGCCCAAGAGGTGCTGAGGCAGGCCCGCAAACACCGCTAACCATTAGCGCCACGCCATGTCGTTTTTGGCTGCCTTTGTCGCACAGAGCCAAGACATCGCCCGAGGATAGGGCGCAAAAAGAGGTAACGACCAAGGAAGCGACCTTTATGGCGAATAAGTATATGCCGGTTTTGCTGCGCCACAGCCCGGTCCCCAAAGTGCGCGATTTCGCTTTGTTGGCAGGGTTGGATGCGTCAGTGCGCGGGATGCTGATCTCGGTGATGCCGCTGACGGTCTATGACGCCCTGGGCAATGCCGAATCTGTCAGCGAGGCGTATTTTATCGCGGGCTTCGCCTCGCTATGTCTTGGTCTGATGGTGCCTTGGGCGACGCGCTATATCCCGCGCCGCTGGCTGTATACGCTGGGCACCTTCCTTTATGTGCTGGGAGCCGCGTTGGCCATGCATGGCGGCCCAATTTCGGTGCCGCTGGCCTTGATGGCCAACGCAGGGGCTACGGCCACCACATTCGTGTGTTTTAACGCCTATGTGCTTGACTATATTGAGCGTTCAAGTCTTGGCAAGGCGCAGTCCACAAGCATGCTCTATGCGGCGGCGCCTTGGGCGATTGGCCCGCTTTTGGGGGTCTGGCTGCGGGAGGTTTGGGCGCCACTGCCGTTTCTCATCGCGGGCATCTTGGGCCTGGTGCTGCTGATTACATTCTGGATTTTGCGCCTTGGCAATGGCAAGCAAATCAGCCGGGCGCGCCGCCCCGCCACCAATCCGCTTGCGTTCATGGGACGGTTTTTCGTGCAACCAAGGCTTATCGCGGGCTGGCTTTTTGCCGTAATCAGGTCCTGCGGTTGGTGGGTTTATGTTGTCTATTTGCCGATCTTTTGCATTGAAAACGGCTTGGGCGACAAGGTGGGCGGCGTGGTGCTGTCCCTGTCCAACGCCTTGCTGTTTCTCACGCCGTTGATGCTGCGCGTGGTCAACCGCATATCCGTGCGCCGCGCGGTCAGGGGGGCCTTTGCGCTTTGCGCTTTGGCCTTCCTTGGCTCGGCGCTTGCGGCACCCTTGCCTTGGGCCGCGGTGGTCCTGATGATGTGCGGGTCTATCCTGCTGGTCGTGCTGGATGTGGTCGGTGGCCTGCCGTTCCTCATGGCCGTCAAACCGTCAGAGCGCACCGAAATGGCCGCCATCTACTCCAGTTTCCGCGATGTTTCGGGCATCTTGACCCCCGGCACAGCGTGGCTTGTGCTGCTGGTGGCACCGCTTCCGGCTGTCTTTGCTGTGGCAGGTGCGGCGATGGTGGGCTGCGTGGCCGTCGCCACCAAACTCCACCCGCGCCTCGGCACGCAGCGCCCGTCTCATGGCCGCACCGTTCCGGGCGAATAGCCGTCTTTAATCCAGCAACCGCCGCGCAATCACCTGCGCTTGAATCTCGGCAGCACCTTCAAAGATGCTCAAAATCCGCGCGTCGCACAAAATGCGCGAAATCTGATATTCCAACGCAAACCCGTTGCCACCATGGATCTGCAACGCATTGTCCGCCGCAGCCCAAGCCACCCGCGCGCCCAGCAGTTTGGCCATCCCGGCCTCCAGATCACAGCGCTTGTCGTGATCCTTTTGCCACGCACTAAAATACGTCAACTGGCGCGCGATCATAATCTCCACGGCCATCATCGCCAGCTTGCCCGACACGCGCGGAAACGCGATCAGCGCCTTGCCAAACTGCTTGCGGTCAATGGCGTATTGCATCCCAACCTCAAGCGCGTTCTGCGCCACGCCAATCGCCCGCGCGGCGGTTTGAATGCGGGCAGATTCGAACGTTTGCATCAACTGCTTGAACCCTTGGCCCGGAACCCCGCCCAAAAGGTTCTCGCCCTTTACGGCAAACCCGTCAAAGGCCAGCTCATATTCCTTCATTCCGCGGTAGCCCAGCACCTCAATCTCACCGCCCGTCATACCGGGTGTCGGAAACGGCACCGCATCGGTTCCAGCTTCCTTTTCCGCCAAAAACATCGACAGCCCGCGATAATCCGTGGTGTCAGGGTCGGTCCGCGCCAGCAAGGTCATCACTTGGGTGCGTGCCGCATGGGTGATCCAGGTCTTGTTGCCCGTCACTACCCAATCCTCGCCATCTTTCACCGCCCGCGTGCGCAATGCGCCCAAATCCGACCCGGTGTTTGGCTCGGTAAACACCGCTGTTGGCAAAATCTCACCGCTCGCCAGCTTCGGCAACCACTGCGATTTCTGCTCATCCGTGCCACCGCACAAGATCAACTCAGCGGCAATTTCCGTGCGCGTGGCCAGCGACCCCACACCGATATAGCCGCGTGACAGCTCCTCGCTGACCACCACCATCGACGCTTTGGACAACCCAAACCCGCCCAGATTTTCCGGAATGGTCAGGCCAAACACGCCCATTTTGGCCAGCTTGTCGATCACCTCCATCGGGATCAGCTCATCGCGCAAATGCCAGCCATGCGCGTGCGGCGTCACCTCTTCGTCGGCAAAGCGGCGAAACTGGTCGCGGATCATCTCCAATTCTTCGTCCAACCCACTGGCGCCAAAGGTGGCGCGCCCATGGTTGTCTTGCATCAACCCAACCAAAGCCGTCCGCGCTGCCTGCGAATTTCCCAAAGCGATTAACCGCGCCGCCGCCTCACCCGGCACCCAACTCAGGCCCAGATCGCCAATCCGCGCGATCTCTCCTTGAGACATCGGAATTCCACCCGAAATCTGCGCCAAATACTCGCCAAATCCAATTTGCAGCAGCAAGCGCTCCATATCGCCCAAGCGACCCGTTTCTGCCAGCTTGCCCGCCCAAGCCCGCATCTGCACAAGGCTTTCGCAATAGGTCGCAAGCCAGCTCAGCGTGTGTGCGGCCACTTGGTTGGCCTCAAGCGCTGCTCCCGAAACCTTACCACCCACCGTCACCATGCCCCGCAACGCCTCGCGCCCTTGTTCAAAAAGAGCGATCACTTCGGGCAAGGCGGCTGCAGTTACGCCCAACAAATCGCCCAAAATAGGGCTGTCGTTTTCGGCGAAAGGTTGTCCATCATGGGCCATGGTTTGCTCCGATTTCTGCTAAATGCTGCATGTGCAAAGGGTTTAAAGTCTTTGCACATGCAGCGCAACAAGATTTCAATACGGCCGCCCCATGCGACCGATTGTGTCGCGCTTAATTTAGGGCGGCGCAGAGGCTCGGCAAGCCTATGGCAACACGCATCTCACCGGGCCAAAGCCCTTAAAAACCATCGCCTTCGACGCGCCACCCCGCTATGCACAAGAAAACACCGCAACAAGCCAAGGCATCATGGATATTCTCAACCACATCATGGCAGGCCAAAGCGCGATTTTCTTTGTAGCAGCCTTGGTCGTCACCGTCTTCGCAGGTTTTGTCAAAGGCGCCTTGGGCTTTGCAATGCCGATGATCATGATCTCGGGCTTTTCCAGTTTCTTGCCGCCCGAAGTGGCCCTCTCCGGCCTCATCCTCCCCACGCTCGCAACCAACCTCAGCCAAGCCTTGCGCGATGGCCCACGCGAATTTGCCCTGTCCGTGCGCAAATTCTGGCGGTTCTTGCTGGCGACGGTGGTGTTTATCACGATCGCCGCGCAATTTGTCCGCGACATCCCGCAGCCCGTGTTCCTCGCCCTTTTGGGCGTGCCGATCACGCTTTATGCACTGGCGCAACTAATGGGTCGCAAGCTTGCGATCAAACTCGAACACCAAACCCGCGCCGAATGGTTGCTCGGCGTGCTCGCAGGCATTTATGGCGGCATCTCAGGCGTCTGGGGGCCACCGCTAATCGTCTATCTGATGTCGATTGATGCGCCAAAACATGAAATGCTGCGTGTTCAAGGGATGATCTTCTTGCTCGGCGCGGTGATCTTGCTCTTTGCCCATATCACCTCTGGCGTGGTCACCGGCCCGAACGCCGCATTTTCCGCCGCCCTCGTCGTTCCTGCCGCCCTCGGCATGGCCCTCGGCATCCGCGCAGGTGCGACCTTGGATCAAGCCCGCTTTCGCTGGTGGACCCAAGCGCTGTTGGTGGTCGCAGGCCTAAACTTGCTCCGCCGCGCCGCAGGCCTGTAACCGCCTCAAAATCCGGTTACTAAAAACAAGATTTTTAATTAATATCAATAACATGCAAGACTTCCGCGCGCGGGCAAATTCCCGTCCTCGCCATTTCATCTTGGCAAAAATACCTAAATCCAAGCCCTCAAGGCCCAGACAAGCCGGGGAAAACAAATCCCCCGGCCCGCCAATCTCAAATCGCCGCCGCTTTCACATCATCATCAATATACGGCACATATTGGCCAAAGTTATCGGCAAACATCCGCACCAATTTCGCCGCTTGTGCATCATAGGCCTCTGCATCCGCCCAAGTCCTGCGCGGGTCTAGCAACACATCGGCCACCGCAGGCACCGTCACCGGCACCTCAAACCCAAAGTTCGGATCGCGGCGAAATTCGCCCGTGATCAGCGTTCCATCCAGCGCCGCCGTCAACAATGCCCGCGTCGCCCGAATAGGCATCCGCGACCCGGTCCCATAAGCGCCCCCCGTCCAGCCGGTATTTACCAGCCAACAGGTCGCCCCATGCGCCGCAATCTGGGCCTGCAACAGCTTGCCATAAACTTCTGGCCGGCGCGGCATGAACGGCGCACCAAAGCAGGTCGAAAACGTCGGTGTAGGCTCCGTCACCCCCCGCTCGGTCCCCGCCACTTTGGAGGTGAACCCGGATAGGAAGTGATACATCGCTTGCGCCGACGTCAGCTTGGCAATGGGCGGCAGAACCCCAAAAGCATCACAGGTCAGCATGATGATATTCTTGGGGTGCCCGCCCAAACCTGTTTCAGACGCGTTCGAAATCGCTTCCAAAGGATAGGCGCAGCGCATGTTCGCGGTCAGGCTGTCGTCGTCAAAATCCAGCTCCAGCGTTTCTGGATCATAGACCATATTCTCAATCACCGTGCCAAAGCGGTGCGTCGTTGCATAAATCTCCGGCTCGGCCTCGGCGCGCAGATTGATCGTCTTGGCGTAACATCCGCCTTCAAAGTTGAAGGTGCCTTTCTCCGACCAACCATGCTCATCATCGCCAATCAGCGTGCGGGCAGGGTCGGCGGAAAGCGTTGTCTTGCCGGTCCCCGACAGGCCAAAAAACACCGCCGCATCCTCGGGGTCATCCACCGCGTGGTTGGCCGAACAATGCATCGCCATCACACCCTTTTCGGGCAACAGATAGTTCAGCAACGTAAACACTGATTTCTTATTTTCGCCCGCATATTCGGTATTCGCGATCAAAATCTCGCGGCGGTCAAAGTTCATCGCGATCACCGTTTCCGTACGGCACCCATGGCGCGCAGGATCGGCCTTAAAGCTAGGGCAGTTGATGATCGTCCATTCCGGCACAAAGCTGTCCAGTTCTTCGCGCGCCGGGCGGCGCAGCAAATGGCGGATAAACAGCCCGTGCCACGCCAGTTCTGCCACCACGCGCACATCCAAACGGTGGTCTGCATCGGCGCCCGCGTACAAATCTTGCACGTGATAATCGCGCCCCTTCATATGGGCCAGCATATCGGCACGCAGCGTATCAAACGCCTCAACGGTCATCGACGCGTTATTTTCCCACCAAATCGTCTGCTCAACAGACGGTGTGCGGACGACAAATTTATCCTTGGGCGATCGCCCGGTAAATTGCCCGGTCGAGACAAGGAAAGCCCCGCCAATCCCCAGCTTTCCTTCGCCGCCTGCAATGGCAGCCTCAATCAAAGCGGGTTCGATCAGGTTATAGTGAACTGTTCCCAGCCCCGTGATGCCCTGATTTTCAAGCGTTTGGTTTGGGTTTACGCGTCCTGTGTTCATCTAGTGCAAGCTCCCGATGCCGATGATGCGACAAGTTTTGGGTTTTGAAGCGGGCGCGGTCTTCAATCCGCGATCCGGTCGCCCCCGGAGCTGAGGCCGACAATTTGCCTATAGCACGGCGCTTTAGATATGGAACAGGACGCTTTGGCACAGTTAGCGCAACCAAATCGTCGTTAGCGCAACCAATTCCGCCAAAATGCTCAAGTGAGGCAAATTAGTCATTCATTCGGTTTTTTGTTGTCAACTAAAGGCGTCTTGGCAGGTGATTCGCAGTTTGCAGTTGATTCTTTGGTGCGAAAAAGTGAAAATGGAAAAAAATAACAATGAGCAGTATAGGGAAAACACCCATGTCAAGGATCGCCCTTGTGGACGACGACAGAAATATTCTGACGTCGGTTTCGATGACTCTGGAGGCAGAGGGTTTCGAAGTTGAAACATATAATGATGGTCAATCCGCGCCTGCCGGATATGGCCGTGCTGGATATAAAGATGCCGCGCATGGATGGGATGGATCTGCTGCAACGGTTGCGGCAAAAAAACCAGCATGCCCATCATTTTCCTGACCTCCAAAGATGATGAAATTGATGAGGTTTTAGGCCTGCGGATGGGTGCCGATGACTATGTGAAAAAGCCGTTTTCGCAGCGTCTGTTGGTCGAACGCATCCGCGCCCTGTTGCGCCGCCAAGAGGCGATTGCCACTGATGAAGTGGCCGTGACCGAAGAAACCAAGGTGATGGAGCGTGGCCATCTGCGCATGGACCCGCTGCGCCACGCCGTGGCCTGGAAGGGCAATGATGTGTCGCTTACCGTGACCGAATTTTTGCTGTTGCAGGCACTGGCCACGCGTCCGGGCTTTGTGAAAAGCCGCGATCAGTTGATGGACGTGGCCTATGATGATCAGGTCTATGTTGATGACCGTACAATCGACAGCCATATCAAACGTTTGCGCAAGAAAATGCGTACAGCCGATGATGATTTTTCGGCGATCGAAACGCTCTATGGCATCGGCTATCGCTATAATGAAGAGTGACGCGCCGAAATGACCGCCGTGCCGCAAATTACCAAAGTTGTCCCCCGCAAGGTTGTTAAAGACCACAATAGCGGTGACGTGCTGCTGGGTGAGGATTGGACCGCACCCGAAGATCTGGTTGAGCCAGAGCTTCGGGGCTATCGCGGTCGGCGTGGCATTGTTGCGCTGAACCGCTCACCTTTGGCGCGCAAAATCATCATTTTCAACATGATGGCTTTGGTTATTTTGGTGGCCGGTGTTCTGTTTATGAACCCCTTCCGCGACAGCCTTGTTACCCAGCGCGAACAAGGTTTGGTGACCGAGGCGGAGCTGGTTGCCGATGTGTTTGAAAGCCAACTCACCGGCGTAACGACGGTCGCACTGAATGATCCTGCGGGCATTGATGTCGCCAAAACCTTGGCGGTCGTGACCATCGCACCCGGCGTGGATGCCTTTGTCTTTGATAAATCCGGCAAGGTTATTGGCAAGCAAGAAGGCAAGGCACGCAGTTACCCTATTGATTCAACGCCTCAATCTACCCTTATCACTGATTTCCTGAACACCGTTTGGGAAACCGTGTCCAGTGTGCTGTCTGGCCCTGAGCGCGGGCAGGCCAAGGTTAATTCCGAAAGCCTTGCGCGCAACGGTTTTGAGGCGGCATTGGCTGGGAAGACCATATCCAACATGGCCAAGGATTCCGGCGGCGGCACGCTGTTTTCCGTGGCCACCCCGATTTGGAGCGCAGGAGAGGTGCTTGGCGTTGTGGCCCTCACCTCGGCTGAAGGCGAAATTGACCGACTTGTGCGGCATGAGCGTGAACAAGTCTTGCAGATGTTTGTGATCGCGCTGTTGGTGTCTATTGGCCTTAGCCTCGTTCTGGCCTCGACCATCGCCAACCCGCTGTCCGATCTGGCCGCAGCCGCTGAATTGGGCCGCGACCGCGATGCTCGCAAAATGGCCCCAGGCCGGGTACGCATCCCTGATCTGGCCGCCCGCCCTGATGAAATTGGGCGCTTGTCTGTTGCGATGCGTGGCATGGTTGCAGCCCTTTACGACCGCATTGATGCCAATGAGCAATTCGCAGCCGATGTCAGCCACGAAATCAAAAACCCGCTTGCCAGCCTCCGCTCGGCTGTGGGCAGCCTGCGTATGGTTAAAAGGGAAGACCACCGCGAGAAACTGCTTGATGTGATTGAGCATGACGTGCGCCGCCTTGACCGTTTGGTCAGCGATATTTCCAACGCCTCGCGCTTGGACAGTGAGCTGGTCAAAGAAGAGCAAGAAGAGTTCAACCTTATCAAAACATTGCGCAATTTGTCGGATTATCTGGGCGAGCAGGCCAAAAAGAGCGGTGTAGATTTCATCACTGACTTGCCCGATGAACCCATTGTTATCGGCGGGCTTGAAGGGCGACTTGCGCAGGTGTTCGTCAATCTGATCACTAACGCCGTGTCGTTCTGCGAAGAGGGCGATGCTGTCCGCGTTTGGGCGCGCCGCCGCGAAAATCGCGTGCTGATCGTGGTCGAAGACACGGGTCCCGGCATCCCCGAACAAGCGCTGACCAAGGTGTTCAAACGGTTTTATTCTGAACGCCCTGTGGCCCAGTTCGGCGATCATTCGGGCCTTGGCCTTGCGATTTCCAAGCAAATCGTTGAGGCGCATGGTGGTGTGATCTGGGCCGAAAACATTCGCCCCACGTCGGCTGATATCACCTCGGAACCGCTGGGCGCGCGTTTCGTGGTCGGCTTGCCCATCTAACCTCAGGCAAAGGTGGGGCGCGCAGATGCAAAACCCCCAAGACCAAACGCATATAAACCTGCATGCCACCTGCGTGGCGCTCAACGGGCGCGGCGTCCTTATTCTTGGCGCGTCGGGCGCGGGCAAGTCTGCACTTGGGCTGGAACTCATGGCCTATGGTGCCAGCCTCGTGGCCGATGATCGCACCATCGTGACCCGGCAAGGCTGCCGCCTGATCGCCACTTGCCCCCCCGCCATTCACGGGCTGATAGAGGCGCGCGGCCTTGGCCTTTTGCCCGCCGACCCGGTGGATCACGCCGAAATCTGCCTGATTGTCGACCTAGATCAAGTTGCGACAGAACGCCTCCCCCCCAAACGGCAACACACCCTGCTGAATGTGCCGATTGCCCTTGTATTTGGGGCAACATCTCGCCACTTTCCGTTTGGAATATTACAAATTCTACGCAAAAAACCGCTGACCACATCGGAACCAAACGACCAAGCATGACCCAAACCAGCCAAATATCTGAGCATCGCGTGGTGTTCGTCACCGGACCATCCGGCGCCGGGCGCAGCACCGCGATCAATGCGCTCGAAGATATGGGGTATGAGGTTATTGACAATCTTCCGCTGTCTCTGGTGCCTCGGTTGATAGAGGGCGAAAGCCTGGGCCGCCCCATCGCCTTGGGCCTTGATGCGCGCAACCGCGATTTTAACGCGACCGCCCTCATCGAACTTATTGACCGTTTGCACGTTGATCCGCGTGTATCCCTCAACGTCATCTACCTTGATTGCGCCGAGGATGAGCTGATCCGCCGTTTTTCGCAAACCCGTCGCCGCCATCCGATGGCCCCCGATGGCACCCCCATGATCGGCATCGCGCGCGAGGTGGATCTTTTGGCCCCGATCCGTGCCCGCGCCGACCATCTGATCGAAACCACCGAGATGTCGCCGCATGACTTGCGGGCCGAGGTGGCGCAGTGGTTTGGCAGCGCCCAAGATGCGGGGCTTGCCGTGTCGCTCCAATCATTTTCCTATAAACGCGGGGTGCCGCGCGGTATCGACATGGTGTTTGATTGCCGCTTTTTACGCAATCCGCATTGGATCGCTGCTTTGCGTGCGCTCGATGGCCGCGACCCAGAGGTGGTGGCGCATATCGAAACCGATCCGCGTTTTGCCGAATTTGTCGCGAAAATCACCGATCTGATCTTGTTTTTGCTGCCTGCGCAGATGGATGAAGGCAAAACCCATTTGGCGATTGGATTTGGCTGTACCGGCGGGCAACACCGGTCTGTTGCCGTTACGGAACTTATCGCAACGCGGCTTGCATCCGCAGGCTGGCCAGTGGCAAAACGTCACCGGGAATTGGAACGCAGGGCAACCGTTATGCCCACAACCGGGACGGACGCGGGGATAAAGGTGAAACAGGCGTGATTGGCATTGTCATCGTTGCCCATGGGGGGCTTGCGCGCGAATATCTTTCGGCGGTTGAACACGTCGTGGGCAAGCAACACCACATGATCGCCGTGGCGATTGAGGAAGAGCATGACCGCGCGTCCAAACAAGCCGAAATTTGCGCCGCCGCCGATACCGTTGATACCGGCGGCGGCGTTGTTGTGGTGACTGATATGTTTGGCGGCTCGCCGTCAAACCTGTCGTTGTTGGCCTGTTGTGGGCGCAATCGGCGCATCATTTACGGCGCGAATTTGCCGTTGCTGATAAAGCTGGCCAAGTCGCGGCAACTGGCAGTCCAAGACGCGGTTTCCCTTGCGCTAGAGGCGGGGCGCAAATACATAAACAGCCTAGATCTGGGCGCCGAAGGGGACCACCCATGACCGAGCGGCGCTTAAAAATCGTAAACGAAAAAGGGCTTCACGCCCGCGCCTCCGCTAAATTTGTTGAGGTAGTAGAAGGGTTTGACGCCAGTGCCGAAGTCACCAAAGACGGGATGAGCGTGTCTGGCGATTCGATCATGGGCCTGCTGATGCTCGCCGCCTCACGCGGGACCGAAATCGCTGTTGTCACGTCAGGCGCAAAGGCGGATGATCTGATGGATGCGCTGGATAAGCTGGTCCAGAATCTGTTCGGCGAAGATTTCTGAAAAGTCGCCGACTGCTTTAACGCGTCGGCACCGGAACTTCGCCGCGATAGTCATAAAAACCGCGCTGGGTTTTGCGGCCCAACCAGCCCGCCTCCACATATTTCGTCAGCAAAGGGCAAGGCCGGTATTTCGTATCTGCCAGCCCGTCATGCAGCACGTTCATAATCGCAAGGCAGGTATCCAATCCAATAAAATCCGCCAATTCCAGCGGCCCCATTGGGTGGTTGGCCCCCAGTTTCAGCGATTCGTCGATGGATTTAACCGACCCAACCCCTTCATACAGCGTATAAACCGCCTCATTGATCATTGGCATTAAGATCCGGTTCACGATAAATGCCGGGAAATCTTCGGCACTCGCCGCCGTTTTGCCCAACTGCTCTACCACGGCCAGCAAGCTATCATAGGTTGGCCGGTCCGTCGCAATTCCGCGGATCAGCTCTACCAACTGCATCACTGGCACCGGGTTCATAAAGTGAAACCCCATGAATTTTTCGGGCCGGTCCGTCCGGCTCGCCAAGCGCGTGATTGAAATGGAAGAGGTGTTCGATGTCAAAATCGTATGCGGCGCCAAATGCGGCAGCAAGTCATCAAAAATCGCCTGCTTTACCGTTTCGCGTTCGGTTGCCGCCTCAATAATCAGGTCCAACTTGCCCAGATCTGGCAGTTTCAGCGTGGTTTTAATCCGCCCCATCGCCGCCGCCTTTTCCGCGGCCGTGGTTTTGCCCTTGGTCACTTGCCGCTCAATATTGCGGTCAATCAGCGCCACAGCTTTGGTCAGGCTCTCTTGGCTAATATCCGTCATCGTCACGTCATAGCCCGCAAGCGCAAACACATGCGCAATCCCGTTGCCCATTTGCCCCGCACCAACGATCCCGACTGACTTGATTTCCATGCGCCTATTCCTCTGCATCTGACCTTGGGCAAACCATATGCCTGCCCCCCACCTGCGCGCAAGGCCGCACGCCACTTTCTGGCACTTTCCGCGAAATACAAACCATTCAAAGCAAATTCAGAGTTTAGCATTTTTGTAAGGTCTTTGCCCCACTCTCTACTTTGGGTGTTAAAACAATTGGGTGGGTGCAATGGCCTATGCTTATCCGGGCGAGGGGTCGCTCGACTATGACGCGTGCCGTTATGGTACGTCTAAACTGATTTTCAGGGGGCCAAAAAAATGCCTCGTCAAACCCTATTTTGCCGCCATAGGGGGGACGGAAACCTATGGCAAATTCGTACCAACGCCTTTTGCAAGCGTGTTGGAACAAGAAACCGGCCGCTCTGTGGTCAATTTGGGGTGGATGAATGCAGGCCCCGATGTTTTTCTGAATGAGCCTGAGGTGCTTGATATTGCCTGCGGTGCTGATCTGACCATCCTGCAAGTGTTGGCCGCGCAAAACCTCAGTAATCCCTATTACACGGTGCATCCGCGCCGCAATGACCGCTTTTTACGCGCCAGCCAAAGGTTGCAAAACCTGTATCGAGAGGTGGATTTCACCGAATTCCACTTTACCCGGCATATGTTGCAAACCTTGCACCAAACCTCGCCCCACCGTTTTGCGGAGGTGGCTGCGGCCCTGCAAGCCACTTGGATCGACCGCATGGGCCAGTTGCTGCGCGCCCTCCGGGGGCCGCGCTTGCTGCTCTGGATGGGCGAACGTCCACCGCCACAACCGGGGTTGGGGGCAAACCCCTATACCAATGGGGCAATGGTCAATGCCGCGATGATCGAACAAGTGCGGGGTCAGGCCACCGCGTATCTTGAGGTGGTGGCAAGTCGTGAGGCTTTGACTGAAGGCGTTGAAAAAATGGCCTTTTCACCACTAGAACGCCCCGCTGCCCAAGGTGTACCCGGCCCCTTGGCGCACCGTGAGGTTGCGGCAGCCTTGGGTGCCGCCATCAACCAGTTGCTAGGCTGAACCTTAGCGCGCCAATAAAAAAAGGGCACCGACGGGTGCCCTTTTTCAAATTATTCCAGGCCTTTTACAGCTTTTCAATCAGCTCTGGCACGGCCGTAAACAGGTCTGCCACCAGCCCGTAATCGGCCACTTGGAAAATCGGCGCTTCTTCATCCTTGTTGATCGCCACGATCACTTTGGAATCTTTCATGCCTGCCAAATGCTGGATAGCACCGGAAATCCCGATTGCCACATAGAGATCCGGTGCCACCACCTTACCGGTCTGGCCAACCTGCCAGTCGTTCGGCGCATAGCCACTGTCAACCGCAGCACGGCTGGCACCAACGGCGGCGCCCAGCTTATCGGCCAGCTTTTCGATCAAGGCGAAATCGCTTTGCGACCCCACACCGCGGCCGCCAGAAACAACCACTCCCGCACTTGTCAGCTCAGGCCGGTCCGACGCTGCAACCTTGTCTTCAACCCAAGATGACATCGCAGGATCTGCTACCGCACCAATGGTTTCGACTGTTGCAGACCCACCCATTTCGGCAGCGTCAAAGCCGGCAGTGCGGATTGAGGCAACCTTGATTTTATCCAATGATTTCAAGGTTTGGATCGCATTGCCAGCATAAATCGGGCGCTCAAAAGTATCGGCGTCGATAATGGCTGTTATGTCTGAAAGGATCATCGAATCCAGCAGTGCTGCCACCCGAGGCAACACGTTTTTTGCATCGGTCGTCGCCGGCGCAAGGATATGGCTATAGCCCGAGGCCAAAGAAACGATCAGCGCTGCTGTCGGTTCTGCCAAACGGTGACCCAGTGATGCATCTTCGGCACACAGCACCTTGGATACGCCTGAAATTTTGGCCGCTTCTGCCGCTGCTGCCGCCGCGGATGCGCCCGCGCACAGCACCGTCACATCACCCAAAACCTTTGCGGCCATGACAGCCTTTGCGGTTGCGTCCGCATTCAACGCGCCATCGGTCACTTCGCCCAAAAGAAGAACAGCCATCAGATAACCCCCGCTTCATCTTTGAGTTTTGCAATCAGCTCGTCGACCGATCCCACCTTGATACCAGCCTTGCGGCCCGCAGGCTCAACCGTTTTAATCACGGTCAAGCGCGGCGTCACGTCCACGCCGTAATCGGCTGCCGTTTTCTCATCCAGCTGTTTCTTCTTTGCTTTCATGATGTTGGGCAGGCTGGCATAGCGCGGCTGGTTCAAGCGCAGGTCTACCGTCACAACCGTGGGCATCGTCACCTTGATCGTCTGCAAACCGCCGTCAACCTCGCGAGTCACCACGGCTTTGTCACCTTCAATCGCCAATTCGCTGGCAAACGTCGCCTGCGACCAGCCCAGCAATGCCGAAAGCATTTGCCCGGTGGCGTTCATGTCATTGTCAATCGCTTGCTTGCCACACAGCACCAAGCCCGGCGCTTCCTCGTCCACAACCGCTTTCAGCAGTTTGGCCACGGCCAGCGGCTCGATGTCATTATGCACATCGTCGGTCGCCACGATCAAAATCGCGCGGTCCGCACCCATCGCCAGCGCGGTGCGCAGCGTTTCTTGCGCTTGCTTTACGCCGATGGACACCACGATAATCTCATCAACGGTGCCGGCTTCTTTCAGGCGGATAGCCTGTTCGACGGCAATTTCGTCAAACGGATTCATCGACATTTTGACATTGGCAAGATCAACACCGCTGCCATCCGCCTTGACGCGGACTTTCACGTTATAGTCGATCACACGTTTGACAGGTACAAGAACCTTCATTGGCGCGGACTCCTTGGTTGGGAAGGGGCGGCAAGCCCCGAAAACTCACTTGGTTTTGATATAATCTTGCGCCGGGAATAAACAGGCCAAAATCGTCATGTTAGCGACAACAGACGCCGCGTTCGGCACCAAAATCAGCGCAGCCCGTGCCAGACCGCTCCCACGCATTAGGATTCGCGTGTCAGCCCCGGCACCCACAGCACATCATCCTTGCCGTCATTATTGGCAATCCGGCCCGCTACGAAAAACCAATCCGACAGCCGGTTCAGGTATTTCACTGCCGCTGGGTTCACGTCTTCCACTCCTGAAAGCTCCACCGTCAACCGTTCGGCGCGCCTGCAAACGGTCCGGCACAAATGCAATTGCGCGGCCAATGCCGTGCCGCCGGGCAAGATAAAGCTGCGCAGCGGCGTCAGATTGGCATTCATCACGTCAATCTCGGCCTCCAGCCTGTCCACCTGCGCGTCAATCATCCGCAAACGGGGGTAGGGGGCCGCTCCATCATTTTCGCGGTCGGGCGTGCATAAATCGGCGCCCAGATCGAACAGATCATTTGACACCCGCGCCAAGGCTGCGTCCATTTCGCCAGTGCTGTGCTGGCGCGCAAGCCCGATGGTCGCGTTGGTTTCATCCACCGTGCCATAGCTCGAAACCCGCAAGCTGTGTTTGGCCACGCGACAGCCATTGCCCAAAGCTGTTTCGCCTTTGTCGCCTGTGCGGGTATAGATTTTGTTCAAAACAACCATGGCTCAGCCTCCCGTTTTCCGCATCCACACAAACAACAAGATCAGCGCAACCGCCCCGGCCTGCGCATAAATTCTGTATCGCATCAACTTGTTAGACCGCTTGGCGCTGCCTTCACCCCCTTTGCCAAACGTCCCGATCCCAAGGATCAGGATGACAAGAACGCCAAGGCAGGCGATGGCGGCAATGATAAAGAGCGGGTCGCTGAGCATGATCTATCCTTCATTCTTTGCAGGGGGATGTAATCGGCGTTTGGCAAAAAGCGAAGACTATTTGCCCTAGGCTTACACGTCTTTTATGCACGTTTGCCGCCGGCGAGCACCCAATCCAAGGCCCACACCGGCAAAATCCGCCGCGCAACTCCCATCGCATAGGTCGGCACCGTCACATAATACCGCGCCTTGGGCCGCGCGCTTTCCACCGCATGGATCAGCTTTTTGGTCACCGCTGAGGCTGGCAGTTCAAACTTGTCCGGTCCCGTGGCATTCTCAAACCGCTTCAAAACTTCGGCATATTCATCGCGGTGGGGCGAGGTTTCCCATTTAATCCAGCGTTTGAACTGCACCGCGCTGTTGTCGCGAAATTTGGTGGTTATCGGTCCCGGCTCAATCAAAATCGGGTGGATATTGGTGCCGCGCAGCTCAATCCGCAGCACATCGGTGATCCCCTCCAGCGCGAATTTCGTCGCCACATAGGCCGTGCGCCAGCGCAGGCCAACCATCCCCAACACAGACGAATTGTTCACAATCCGCCCATGGCCTTGGGCGCGCATCATCGGCAGCACCCGGCAGGTAAGGTCATGATAGCCAATCAAATTCGTCTCTAAAATCGCGCGAAACGCCTCACGCGGCAGGTCTTCATAGGCACAAGGAATCGCAAACGCCCCGTTGTTAAACAGCGCATCCAAGGTGCCGCCGGTCCGCGCGGTAATCTCGGCCACCGCCGCTTCGATGCTGGCCACATCATCGTAATCCAGCACAAAGCTTTCCAGCCCTTCCCCCCGCAGCCGTTCGCAATCGGCCTCGGCGCGGCAGGTCGCAAACACCCGCCACCCGCGCGCGTGCAAAGTCTGTGCCGCATCAAGGCCAATGCCCGACGAACACCCTGTGATCAAAATAGATTTAGCGGACATGCAAGCGCCTTCGTGAACCAGGCCGCAGCCTTAGCGCCAATTCAGCCAAGCCGCAATCCGTGGGTTAGTTGGCGGCTGGGTCTCTGTCGCTCAGCAACCGCGCGGCGATATAGCCTTCAAGCCCATCGCCTTCGATGCTGATTTTCACCCAACCGTCTTGCTCGGCTGACAGCACGGTCACCGCTTCAGCACGGGTCAAACGCCCGACAACCTCAAAATTAGTCGATGGGCCTTGGCGTACATTCACCGCATTGCTGCTCACATACATAATCGGCAAGGTAGGCACCGCACTTACGGCCTGCTCCACCACCGGGGCTATCTTTGGCGCACCTGCAATCACAAACGCACCGACGATCACCGAATTCGATGACTTTGTCAAAACCGGCGGCGGTGCCAATTGGCGGGACGTCACGGTCATAGGCGCAAAATTCGCCAGCTTCACATCTGTGACAGGGGCTGCAACAGCCGCGCGCACAACAGGGCGTTCCACCGCAGGCGTCTTGGCCACACCGATCAAGCCTTGCCGTGTTTGGCCATTATCTTCGCCCCCTATTAACAAGGTCAAAAACATTCCAGCTGCCAAAAGCGACACTAACTTAATCATACCAAATCCACCCAAGTTTAAGCAATTTTGAATCTCTAACTCTCACATTATATCACTTTTTGGTGTGGGGAAAAATGCCAAAATTCCCCAAAGCACAGATTCCTTAACATTTCCTTTCTGTCAGCCCGAGTCTTTCGGCTGGACCGTGCAGTCGCGCCCGATTACACAACATCCATGACAAAACCGCCAAATAATCCCAACACCCAGTCTGTAACCGTGTCGGAACCGCTCCGCCGCGCCATTGGCGAGCGGTATTTGACCTATGCTTTGTCCACTATTATGCACCGCGCGTTGCCAGATGCGCGGGATGGGCTAAAGCCTGTTCACCGCCGAATCCTCTATGCGATGCGCGAATTGAAACTGTCGCCAACGGGTGGTTTCCGTAAATCGGCCAAAATCTCGGGCGATGTGATGGGCAACTATCACCCGCACGGCGACATGGCGATTTATGATGCGATGGCGCGCTTGGCCCAAGATTTCAACGTCCGCTACCCGCTGGTCGATGGTCAGGGCAACTTTGGCAATATCGACGGCGATAACCCCGCCGCCAGCCGCTATACTGAGGCGCGCCTCACTGCGATTGCCGAGAAGCTGATGGAAGGGCTGGCCGAAAACGCGGTCGATTACCGCCCCAACTATGACGGAACGCTCGAAGAGCCCGTGGTTATGCCCGCCGCCTTCCCGCATCTGCTGGCCAACGGCTCAAGCGGCATCGCGGTTGGCATGGCGACCAACATTCCGCCCCATAACCTGCATGAACTTATCGACGCTTGCCAAGCGATGATCAAAGACCCCGCTATCGACGATGACGCGCTGATCGAATTTGTCCCTGGCCCCGATTTCCCCACAGGTGGCGTGATCGTAGAACCGCGCGGCAATATCATTGATGCCTACCGCACAGGCCGCGGCTCTTTCCGTCTGCGCTCCCGCTGGCAGGTAGAGGATTTGGGTCGGGGCCAATGGCAAATCGTCATCACCGAAATCCCCTATCAGGTGCCAAAATCGCGTCTGATCGAAAAGCTGGCTGAACTGATCCAGACCAAGAAAATCCCGATTTTTGGCGATGTCCGCGACGAATCTGCCGAGGATGTGCGCCTGATTATTGAACCCAAGGTGCGCACGGTTGACCCGGATATGCTCATGGGCATGCTGTTCAAAAACTCAGATCTCGAAATCCGTTTCAGCCTGAACATGAACACGCTGATTGATGGCCGCACCCCCAAAGTGTGCAGCCTCAAAGAAGTCTTGCGCGCGTTCCTCGACCACCGCCGCAATGTTTTACAACGCCGCTCACAGCACCGCATGGACAAAATTGACCATAGGTTAGAGGTGCTTGAAGGCTTTATCACCGCCTTCCTTAACCTCGACCGCGTGATTGATATCATCCGCTATGACGCCGACCCCAAACGCGCGCTGATGTCCGAAAACTGGGGCCTCAAACACCCCCGCGCGATGTCGGAAAAAGACTACATCTCGCCCCCCGTGGCGGAAGGAGAGCTGACCGAGGTTCAGACCGAAGCCATCCTTAACATGCGCCTGCGGTCCTTGCGCAAGCTAGAGGAGTTGGAACTGCTGGCCGAGCGTGACGCGCTTATGCAAGAGCGCGCTGATCTGGATGACCTGCTGGCCGACCCGCGCCTGCAATGGAAACGCATCAGCGCAGACCTGAAGGATGTGCAAAAAACCTTCGGCAAATCATGGGCGCAAGGCACCCGCCGCACCACATTTGCCGATGGTGGCGTGATTGAGGATGTGCCGTATGAGGCGATGATTGAACGTGAACCGATCACCGTGATCTGCTCTAAAATGGGCTGGATCCGCGCGATGAAAGGCCATTCCGCGCTTGATACCGAGGCCAAGTTCAAAGACGGCGACGAAGGCCGCTTCTTGTTCCACGCCGAAACCACCGACCGGATCATTCTTGTCGGCAGCAATGGTCGGTTTTACACCCTGCTCGGCGCTAACTTGCCCGGTGGGCGCGGCATGGGCGAACCTGTGCGCCTGATGGTCGACCTGCCGAATGAGGCGGAGATCGTTGATCTGATGATTCATAAACCCGGCATCAAACTGCTTGTCGCGTCTACCGATGGCGATGGTTTCATTTGCCCCGCCGATGAGGTGGTCGCCCAAACTCGTACGGGCAAACAAGTGCTATCCTTGCGCGGGGATGCCAAAACTGCCGTCTGCAAACCCGCCGTTGGTGATCATATCGCGGTCGTCGGCGAAAACCGCAAAGTGTTGATTTTTGCACTGAATGAGCTGCCGGAAATGGCCAAAGGCAAAGGTGTTCGGTTGCAAAAGTACAAGGATGGCGGCTTGTCCGATGCCACCACCTTTACGCTGTCCGAAGGCCTTAGCTGGAAAGACCCCGCAGGCCGCACCCGCACCGAAACAGCACTAGAAGAATGGCTGGCCAAACGCGCCACCGCAGGCCGCATGGCCCCGCGCGGCTTCCCGCGTGATAACAAGTTCAACTGATCCGCTCGCGCAATCCTCCCTTTCGCTGGCCTCAAGCGCCTTTCATCTTGGCGAAAATACCTGCGGGGGGCGCGGGGGGCTGGCGAAGCCCCCCGTCCTGCATGTGCCACCCGACCCGAGGCCCCCAGAACACGCGCCACGGGCGTCACCCCTCGGACCACATCCGCAACAGGTTTGACCGCGTTTTGCACAAGCTATCAAACAGCGCCGATTTGCCCGCACTTGCGTGCAGCTCGGCAATCGACCTATCCAAATCAAACAAAATCTCGCGCTGATCGGCCTGCCTAACGCGGCTTTGCACCCAACCTACAACCGCCAACCGCTCACCTCGCGTGACAGGCTCGACCCGGTGCAATGTCGTGGATGGGTACAAAAACACCGACCCTGCCGCCAATTTCACCGCCCGCGCCTCAAGGCTGTCTTCCAAGATCAACGCGCCGCCGTCATAGGTCGCAGGGTCTGATAAAAAGACGGTAAAAGAAATATCCGTCCGCAGCCCACCCATCAGCGCATCGTCCACATGCAAATCATAGGTTTGCCCAGCCCGGTAGCGCGACAAAATCAGCGGCGTCATCGCACGCGGCCGTGTGGCTGCGGCAAACAACGGGTTGTCTTGCAACGCCCGGCTCACCATCCCCAGCACAGCATCGCGCGCGTCCGATGGGGCCGCCTGATCATTGGCCTTCACCTCACGCGCAAACAGCCCGGCGGTCTTGGCCCCATCCTCAAACACCAGTTCCGCCGCCTCGTCGCGCAGCGCCCCAATCGTGGCAGCCTCCAGCAAACCGTCTATCGCCAAAAACATCCCTTACCGCACCTGAGAGCTGATAAGCTCTACCCGTGCTGCAACCCCCAGCAAAATCGCCGGGTCATTGGCAACAAAGCCACCCTTGACTGCCCCAAACGCCGCAGCCGCAGGGTCCATTGCCGCCTGCGCCCGCTCAGCCAGCCGCACCAAAGCTGCATCACCGGCAATCCCGCCCAGCACATCGCGCGCCACGGCCACAAAAGCCTGCGCTTCATGATAGGCAAGCACATCGGTCACCACGCCGCCTTCAATACTGCCCGCATATTCCGCCGCCGCCGCCCGCAACACGGCCACAGCTACCTTGAACCGCACTGAGGCATCTGGCGCCTCGGCCTCGATTGCCGTCCCGACCGCCGCCTGAAACGTCATCAGCGCAGGCTGCACATCCGCCGCCCCGTTTTCCATTTCAGTCGAAAAAGCCTGCATCAATTGGGTGAAATCTTCCCTCCCATGCGCCACCAGCGTGGCACGCACCTCATCCATCATCTCTGCCTCGGGATGATAAGACAGCCCGATCGCGTCATCGACCAATCCCGCCTTGTATAAATTTCCCGCCGCAATCAGATGCCCTTCGACAATCGCCAACCGCACCAGATAGGCGGTATCACCGTCTACCCCGGCCACCGCTCCGGCCTCGCCACCTTCGCCGCCCTCCGATTGCGCCAACCAAACTGTTTGGTCCTGCGCGGCAACAGGCGGCACCATCCGCGCCTCGGCCATCCCCACACCCAACGCGCCCACACTCAGCGCGGTTGTGGCCAGCAAAAGGCTGGTCCATTTGTGGGCTATCACGGGTCTGGGAGACAAATTACGCATGGGGGTTCTCATATTTTCATCAGAGTTTTCACGGCAATAGCGCCGAACGGCACGTCCGTCAATAATAACTTAGTAAAACAATCAGAAAATACAAAACCCCAAGCCCTACTCTGACAACCCAAAGACTTGGCGTGCCAGAAACACCGCGCAATTTCACTTTATCCACAGGCATAAACACGGTAACACCCTCAAAGGGAGCTTGCGAAAACTATTTATTGTAGAGGTGTTCATGTCGTTAAGCTTAAACAGAAATACTCGATATTTGGGCCAATCCGCACCCGCCTTTAAACTTGCCTTTGTCACGGGTTTGCAGACGCTGATCACGGTAGGGATCTACCGTTTTTGGGCCAAAACCCGGATGCGCAAATACATCTGGTCCTCGGTTTCCATCGACGGGGATGTGTTTGAATATACCGGCACCGGGCTGGAAAAACTGCTGGGGTTTCTCATCGCAATCGTCTTTCTGGCTGTCTATCTGGCGGGCATCCAACTTATCCTAACCTTTATCGGGCTTGGCATGATCAACAACCCCGACAATGAACTGGCCATCTTGGCCTCGGTCTACCTGTCCTTCTTTGCGATAGCCCCCTTCCTGCTGTTCGCCATCTACCGTGCGCGGCGTTACAAACTGGCGCGCACCCGGCTGCGCGGCATCCGTTTTGGTATGGACCCTGCGGCCTGGGGCTATGCCTTCCGCGCCATCGGCCACTATTTTCTAACCTTCATAACCCTTGGCATCCTCTTGCCACGCCAAAGCTTTTATCTTGAAAAATTCATGACCGATCGCAGCCATTACGGCGATGCACGCTTTGAACAAGGCGGGCGCTGGCAAGGGCTTTACGGCGCGATGAAACACCTCTTTATCGGCCTTGGGGTAACGATCGCGGGTGCCGCTTTGGCCGCAGCCGCAACCCCAATACTGGGCACCATCGCCATCGTTATCGGCTACGTCTGGCTCATGCTCGGCTTTCTCTATTACCGCGTGCATTCCTATGCTTATCTTGCCAATCACAAAACCCTTGGCGGGCAAGTCACCTTTACCGCAACCCCCCGCATGGGCGAGATTGTGAAAACAGTCATCCTTGGCACGCTTGCGATCAGCCTTGCAGGCGGTGTCGCCTTTTCAGTGTTGGCGGCGGTCATGTTCGCCTTGTTCGGCGGTCTGGGCGCAGGTTTAGATGCAGGTCTGGGCGCGGGCATGGATATGGACATGGGGCCAAGCATCGCAGCCGTCCTGCCATTGATCCTTGGCTATTTGCTCATTTTCGTCGCCTTGGGGGCGCTAAGCGTTGTGATGATCACCCAACCGATCATCGCGCATCTGGTTAACACCTTGCAGGTTAACAACACCCAAGCCTTGGCTGATATTCGCCAACGCCACTATGACACGGGGGCCGATGCAGATGGCTTTGCCGATGCGCTGGATGTGGGTGGGGCCATTTAATGATCGGAGCCGCGCCATCCGAGGCTGTATTTTTTGATGGCCAAACGGCGCAGCGCCACCCGGTTCTGGTGTCTGTCAGCAGCGATGGCCTTGGGCTGATCATTGATCAACAAACGGGTGCCAGCCCGTGGCTTTGGCCGCTCAACCGCTTGCGCATGCTGGCCGATCAGGCTGCCCTCTCCACCCTAACGCTCACCCTGCACTCTGACAGCAATGACGAATCCCCGCGCGACCCCGCCCGTCTTGTGCTGTCCAACCCCGACCTGATCGCTTGGGTGCGCAGCACCGCCCCACAACTGGCCAAGCGCGATGTGCGGCGCGGAACGGTCCCCAAAATCCTCAGCCGGCTTGGGCTGGCGGTGGTGTCGATTGCCGTCATCCTGTTCGTGATCTTGCCGCGTCTGTCCGATTTTCTGGCCAACCGCATGCCCTTGGAAACTGAGGTCAAGTTTGGCCGCGCCGTTGTGTCGCAGATGGAGCGTTTGCTGGGTATGGGCAAAAGCGGTGACATACTGTGTCGCGACCCCGCGGGTGAGGCTGCGCTGAACCGCATCGCGTCGCGTTTGATGGACGGCCAAGACCTGAATTATGCTATCAGCTTTTCAGTGCTGGACCATGAGATGGTCAACGCCTTTGCGGCACCGGGTGGCCAAATTGTCATCCTGCGCGGCTTGCTCGATACGTCTGATACCCCCGAAGAGGTGGCCGCCGTGCTGGCCCATGAAATCGGCCATGTAGAGGCGCGCGACCCAACCCGCCTGATGCTGCGCGCGGCGGGCTCGGCCGGAATTTTGTCAATTGTGTTGGGCGATGTGACAGGCGGCACCGTGATCGGGGTTATCGGCGATCAGATGCTGCAAGCGTCCTACACTCGGCAAGCCGAAGCGGCGGCAGATGCCTTTGCCTTGGCCATGCTGCAAGCGGCACAAGTGGATGCCTCAGCCTTGGCCGATTTCTTTGACAAATTGTCAGGGCTTGAGGGCGGTTTTACGCCCCCCGAATACCTGTCCAGTCACCCGCCCAGCACCGCCCGCGCCACCCGCGCCCGCGACTTTGCTGCGGGCCAATCGGCGACAACGCCGGTGATCTCGGATGCTGAATGGAAAGCGCTGAAAGCGATTTGTAAAGGCTAGGGCAGGGGGCTGGTACGTGTGACCAAACCGGCACCGGAACATGGGGCGGGCCTGCTTTCGCCCATGCGCCGATGCTCCGTGATCAAGGCCCGTTTCCTCGCAAAACCCTCCCCGCAAGCTTAGGATAACTGCCACTCTGGCCGCCGCGAAGCCGGGTTAATATTCTATTACTAAAAATACATATATCATTATTTATCAATGGCTTATATAAACGTCCGCGCGCGAATCTCACTCCCCTAAACCGGGTCGACTTTCAACCAAACCCCGCCTTCGGGCCGCAAGGTCAAGATCATCACAGGCTTGGGCTCCTTGCCTTCAATCGGCGAAAATCGGTGCCGGGCCAGCAAGGTCGCCAAGATAATGATCGCCTCTTGCAAGGCAAAATTGGCCCCGATACAAATCCTCGGCCCATCCCCAAAAGGCAGGTAAGCAAAGCGGTCAATCGCCTTTGAATCGGCAAACCGCGACGGGTCAAATTGGTCGGGGTTTTCCCAAAGCATATGGTGGCGATGCAGCGCATAAATCGGCAAAACCACCGTATCGCCGGGCCGAATTTCGCGGCCACACAGCTCATCCGCGACCTGAGCAGTCCGCGACAAAAAGGCAGCCGGCGGGTACATCCGCAGCGTCTCATCAATGATCTGGCGGATGAGGGGGAGGCTCGCAATATCGGCCTGCGTGGCGGCCCTGTCCCCCAAAACAGCGCGGGCCTCATCGCGGGCAGCCGCCTGCACGCGCGGATCGAAGGCGCACAAATACAATGCCCAAGACAAGGTAAGGGCCGTGGTTTCATGCCCGGCCACGATAAAGGTCAGCAAATTGTCCCGCAGCTCGGATGTGGTCATCTTGCGGCCCGATTTCGGATCTTCACCCTCCAAAAGCAGGTCAAGCAAATCCGGCACGGCGCGCCGGCCTTCCTTGCGGCGGCTCTCAATCGCCTCATCCGCGAACCGCTTGGTTTCACGCATCGCAGCCCCGGCCATGATCCGCCCCGGACGCGGCACCCAACCCGGCACGCCCAGCAAATCCAGCACCGACACTTTGGCAGCATGGCCGATATAATCTTCAATCGCGCGATGAACGGACCCGCGATCAAACCCCTCGCCACCCGAAAAGGTCACGTCTGAGATCACTTCAAAGGTCGCAGTCACCATCTCGGCAAACATATCCGCAGCCCGCCCGTTGGAGGCCGCGATCCGCGCGCTTGACCGCTCAGCAGCAGCCGTCATCACCGGGGCAAGGGCTGCCACGTTGCGGTGGCTGAACACGGGTGCTGCCGTACGACGCTGCCACAACCACTCCGCCCCTTCTGCCACAAACAAGCTGTCACCGATCGCCTGTTCCAAGATCAACTTGGTGACGATCGACTTGGGATAATCGTCAACCTTGTCGCGCAGCACCCGCTTCAACGCGCCCGGATCCATCACCATATGCCAGCGCTTGCCGGTCCGCCCTGACAGCATCGGCTGGCGCGTCGCAATTTCGGGGATCAGTTCCAGCACATTTCGCTGCCCCGCCCGCGCCGAGGCCAATATCCCCAACGGCGTGTTGTGCAACGGCACCCTAGCTGGAACTCTTTCGGCCTGTGCTGTGATCGTGACACTTGGGTTAGGCATGGCTTGCTCCGATCCTTCAACGTCTACACCCAACATAGGCGCTTTGGGCGCAAGGGAAAGGTGGCATGGTTGCGCAGTTCACTTGCAAAGGGTATGGCTGGGGTCTTGTTTTGCCCAAAGGACAGTTCATGATGACCGCACGTTTTTATGCCCTTTTGCTTGTTGCCGGCTTGCTTTCGGCTTGCGCTGGCAAAAACATTGTCGAAGCCCCGGTGAATTTGGGCAATTTCAAAATGGGCCATAATATCGTTGTGGCGGACAATCCGCAAAAAGTACCAATCTCACGCACCGCAGACCCCAAGGATTGGGATGACAGCCTGACCGCGGCCATTCAAACCCGTTTGGGCCGATATGAGGGCGAAAAGTTCTATAATCTCGGCGTGTCAGTTGATGCCTACGCGCTTGCCCCTCCGGGTATCCCGCTGGTGATTTCGCCAAAGTCGGTTGTGGTTGTGACAGCGACCATTTGGGACGATGCAAGCGGCCAAAAACTCAATGAAAAGGGTGAGCAGTTCACGGTTTTTGAGGGCATAGACGGCGAGACGATGATCGGTTCTGGCCTAACCCGCACGGCCGCACAGCAGATGGAAAAGCTGAGCTTTAACGCCGCCAAGCGGATTGAGCGTTGGTTGTCCGATCATCCCGAGTGGTTTGATATTCAGCCCGAAGCGGCAAAAGATGCTGCCTCGACTGATATTGGTTCATCGAAACCGGTTGTCGCTTCTACGAAGTGACGCTTGATTTTTCCGCGTATCATGGCTATCTCGCCCCCGATGTAGAACGGGGCCAGCGACCGGCCCCCCCCCCAAGGGTTGAGGCATTTCACGATGGCAAAGGCAAAGTTTGAACGTAACAAACCGCACGTAAACATCGGCACGATTGGTCACGTTGACCACGGCAAGACGACGTTGACGGCGGCTATCACGAAGTATTTTGGCGAATTCCGCGCGTATG
>Ga0209390_10001064_pt1 | contig 54333 bp, 44 predicted proteins | sample BON01_FD_187212 | JGI IMG/M metagenome (GOLD analysis project Ga0209390, IMG submission 187212) | Freshwater microbial communities from Lake Bonney liftoff mats and glacier meltwater in Antarctica - BON-01 (SPAdes) (version 2) | ecosystem: Environmental > Aquatic > Freshwater > Ice > Glacier...
CGCCTGGTAAGGGATTATGAAAAGACCGAATCCAGCGCCACCGGCTGGATTCAGCTCGCCATGATCGGCGTTCTGCTCCGCCGACTGGCCTGAAATCCGGGCTCCACCGATTTTTCGGACAGGCTCTAAGACCCACAATGTTCAAACTCGTTCCACTAAAATACGTTAACCTTCGGGTTTCCAGAAAAGTTGCGGCGATTCTTTCGCGGAGGACAACGATATCAAAGCCCTTTGTTTCGATCGTTTCCCTGTTCGCGCCTATTCACGAAATTCGCGTAAACTCCGGAACCAGTCACCCGTCCGTTTGCGATCAGGTTTGATTTTCCGGTCGACGATGGTCACAGTGCCCGCCTCACCATGAACCGCAGACATTTCATCAACCGGACCGGCGTGTCAGCCGCAGTTGTCACCTTGGCGGCGTATCCATTCTCACTCCTCGCACAGCAACAAACGAAGTCCCACATGAAGCTCGATCTCACCTTCCCCAAACTCGGCATGAAGTGCGACCAGACCCTCGCCGTCGAGCTGGCCTCACGGAACGGTTTTCAATCCGTGGGCGGCGACACCGGACAGATCGCGGCCATGAACGTTTCGCAACTCGATGCGTTGAATGAGCTGCGCGCGGGAAAGAATCTCGTCTGGGGAACCTGCGGGCTGACGGTCGATTTTCGGCGCGACGACAAGACGTTTGAGGACGGGCTTCGTCAGCTTCAGGAGATCTGCCCGAAGGTCAACCGGCTGGGTATCCCGCGAATGACCACATGGATATCACCGTCGAGCGACGCGTTGACGTACCGTCAGAATTTTCAGCTTCACGTAGAACGGCTCAAACGTATTGATACGATTCTGGCGCAACACGACATCCGGCTCGGGCTGGAATACGTCGGCACGCAGCTGCTCCGGTTCAATCGCAAACACCCCTTCATCCACACGTCCGCCGAAATGGTCGAACTGATCAACGAGACTGGCGGAACGCATCTTGGATTGATCCTCGACTCGTGGCACTGGTGGACGTCCGGTGAAAGTGTCGACGATCTCAAAGCGATCAAGAAGTCGCAGATTGTCAGCGTCGAAATCAACGACGCACCCGAAGGAATCGAACGTGAGCAACAGAAGGACAACCAACGCGGAATGCCGGCGACCACCGGCGTGCTGCCACTCAAAGATTTCCTGACCGCCGTCGCCGAAACCGGATTCGACGGCCCGCTTCTGGTGGAACCGTTTTACGCACCGCTCAGAAACATGCCGCCTGCCGAGGCCGCCGTAGAGGTTGCGAAATCGTTGAAAGCGGCGGTCGCCCTGATCTCATGAAACAATTTCTCCACCAATTGATCTGTTGCCTCGGCGTCATCGTCGTCGCGGGTTGCCAGCACAATTCTCACGTCGCTCCGCCGGTCGCAATCCGCGTGATGACCTACAACATTCATCACGGTCGTGGGCTGGATGAGCGCGTCGATCTGGATCGGATCGCGAAACTGATTCGCGACCAGAACGTCGATCTGGTGGCGCTTCAGGAAGTGGACAAGGGAACCGAGCGCACCGGCGGAATCGACATCGCAGCGGATCTGGCCGGGCTGACAGGAATGCATTTTGTGTTCGAGAAGAACATCGATTTCCAGGGCGGCGCATACGGAAATGCGATCCTTTCCCGGCAGCCGATCCTCAGCTCGACCAACCTTCACTACCAGATGCTCCGCCCAGGTGAACAACGCGGACTGCTTTCCGCCGACATCGAAATTGGCGGACGCTTGATCACGTTTGCCGCGACGCATCTCGACTACCGGCCCGACCCCGCTGAGCGAATCAACAACATGGGCGAGATTGAGGAGTTCGTTTCCGCGTCGGGCAAAAATCCGGTCATCATCGCGGGCGATTTTAACGATCAGCCGGGCGGCGCGGTTTATTCTAGAATGACAGGAACATTCATCGATGCGTGGGTGGAAGGTGGGAGCGGAGACGGATTCACCTACTCAAGCGAAGTCCCGACCAAGCGGATCGACTACGTTTATCTGTTTCCGAAAATGTCCTGGAGTGTGAAAAGTGCGGACGTGCTTTCAAGCGACGCCTCGGATCATCTGCCGCTCGTCATCGAGGCGACGCTGTCGAACTAGTTCGCACGGCGAATTCGGTAGTAGCGATGGTCGGGCGCGGGAGCAGCATCGATCAGCTCCATGTTGCTGCCGGACGCGGTGTTGGTCACGATCGGCGTCCAGATTCCGCCGAGGTCGTGAGCGTAATCCAAGGCGTATTTCGCGCCGGGATTGGAGGAGAAATTCAACCGGACCTGTCCGCCCGCGAGACCACTCTGCGACAGCGGCGAGATGACTGGCTCGAATGTGTCCTGATTGGCGGTCACCCGCAGTGTGGCGATCCGCAGACGCGGTTCACCGTTCATTTGTGTAAACTCGCCGCCCACGTGAACCCGACCGGGGGCGTCGGTATCCACCGACCAGACCAACGCATTCGCGCCGGACCCGGGATTGAAGACGGTGTCCACCGAACCGGTGGAAGTCAGCTTGGCGATCCGGCTGCGGCTGGTCGCGCCAACGGCGGTGAAATCGCCGCCGATCACGACGCCGTTGTCCGATGAAACGGCGACCAGACCACGCACAAAATCATTTGGCCCGTTCGCAGTCGAAAACGTGGGGTCATACGAACCGGTCGAATTGAGCCGGCCGACGTATCGGGCGGACTGGCCGTCCAGGACGGTGAACTGACCGCCGAGGAGAATCTTGCCGTCCGGCTGAACCGCCACCGCGCGTACGGGAGAATTCGCCCCGACCAACTGGCCGAAGGAGGAATCCCAGTTTCCATTCGCCAGCAACCGACCGTAGTACTGCCCGAAATTCCCGCTGACCTGGGTGAAGTCGCCGCCGATCACGATCTTGCCGTTCGCATCGACCGCGACCGAGCGTACCGCGCTGTTTGGGCCGGGGCTCGAGTTGAACGAATTGTCGAGCGCCCCATTCAGTCCCAGCCGGGCGATGTAATTCTTAGGGGTTCCCGCGTAGTTCTTGAAGAACCCGCCGATCACGATCTTTTGATTCGCGTCGATGGCGATTCCACGAACCCAATCGTCGGGGCCGACGCCCGGATCAAATGATTCGTCCAACGATCCGTTCTCGTGCAGCAGTGCAATATTGTAGCGAGTGACGCCGTTGACCGCCTTGAAATCCCCACCCAACACGACCCGTCCATCCGCGAGGAGATCCACCGCGAGAACCGAACCATCGACCCCTATTCCGGGATCAAATGTCGGATCAAACGTGCCGTCCGGATTCAGCTGGGCGATGCCCGCCTGCCGCCTGCCGTGGACTTGGGAGAAGACCCCGCCCACCAGGAGTTTTCCATTGGGGCGCACCTTCACCGAATACACGATGTCGTTCAAATCCCCGGAGTTGTCCGCGTACGGGACGAGGCCGCCGGGCCGGTCGTCGTCGAGAATCTTGACGACGACGGACGACGGCTGCACCAGGACCACGCCTGCGGAGGGATTGGATAATTGCAGACGGAACGTTTCGTCCGATTCAGGCACGAAGTCGTTGAGGATGGTGATGTTCGCGGGCTTCAGTTTCTCACCGGGCAGGAAAGTGATCTGTCCGGACGCAGCGACGAAATCCTGGCCGCCGAAAGCGGTGATGTTCACCAACGCATAGTCGAGCGTCGCGGTGGTGTTTGTCTGCCCGCTGCGCACCACCATGACACTCGCCTGACCGACGTTCTCAAAAACACTCATCGAGCTGGTCTGCGCGAAGAAGCTGCTTTCGTCATCCTCGATCACGATCATCGCGGTTTCAGGCGTGCCCAGCGCAGAGTTTCCCAGCGGTCTGGGGATGGAGAGGCGGACGGTGAAGGTTTCCGGCAATTCGTGCAAAGAATCGTTGATCAGGTTCACGGAGAACGACTTTTCCGTCTCGCCCACAGCAAACGCCAGCGTGCCGTTCGTGGCGACGTAGTCCTGTCCGGCCTTCGCCGAGTCGTCCGCGGTCGCATACTGGATGGACATGCCACTAATCGAGGAACCCACGCGTTTGACCGTCACCAACACACTGCCGCCCGCCTCGTTACCGGTGAATTGAACATCGGCAAACGAGTAACGCCGCGCGACGGTCAGGTATTTTGAAACCACATTCGCGGACGTGTAACGAATCGTCGCCGCGTTATCGGTCGCGAACAGGGAATTGGACGAGACCCCCGTGGGTGTGCCGTTGTAGGAAATGTCCGGGTTGGAAAAATACGGGATGCGCACGCCCGGCGGATACGTCATCACCGTCGCGTAGGTGACCCCTTGAGCGGTAAACCGCTGGCCATAGGAATAGGGGAACGCGCGGTAGGTGTTGTCGGCATTGTTGCGGTCGTGGGCACAACCCAGGTTGTGCCCGATCTCATGCGGGAACACATAGTTGCCGACGGCATAGGCGCGGCGCACGACGCTGAAGGCGCTGGAGTCCCGATTTCCAGGGTCGCTCAAATTATACAAGATCCACGCGATACCGGCGATCGTGCCGCTGTCCTCACGTTCCGTGATCATCGATACGAGATCCGCCTTGTAATCGGCGTAACGCAGAGTCTCCAGGTCCGGGATGCTTCCGTCCGAAAGATTGTAGAGATCCGATTCGATGTTCCCCGTCTCCGTATAGTTCGCCTGTACGACATTGACGAGGTTCAACTGCATGTTAATCCCGCTGGTGCTGAAGCAGAGGTTCGACTCCTCGATCGCGAGCTGGGCCAGCGTTTCGATCCCGTCCTTCCCTCCCGCACCGGCCTTTGATAATTCGGTATAGACGACCAGGATGTCCACAATCGTGGGAGCCTCATCCTGCAGCCCGGGCAGGCCGTCGAGTGACGGTGTCGGCGTCGGTTCCGACGCAACCGGCAAACCGCCCGGCTCCGCGGGGGGCCCGACACTATCGCTGCCGTTGTTGTTATTGTTATTGTTGTTGCCAGCCGGAGCCACGAATTGGTCCGGCAGCAGATCCACACCGCAACGAGCCATCTTCGACGGGTCCAGTTCGACGATCTGATGAATCCCGTTCCCGACGTACTGGATCTTGAACGCGCCTTCGCCGGGGATGTTCACCACACCCGCCATCACGCCATTCTGGGTGACAAACAGGCCGGTGCTCAATGGATCATCCCCGATCTGACCGCGAAAGGCATATCCTCCGAACTCCGTGCGGCGCTGTTCATCGACCGTCAGTTTCAATTCGCGATCCGGAAAGAGATTCACGTTCATCTCGGGCGCCACCCGCCGCCCGTCGGTTCGAGACTGCGGCACGGCGGGAGCCAGTCTCACCAACCGGCTCCGTTTCTCCGCCGCCTCCGGAGCGGGCAGCGAGTTCAGCGACGGAATCGCCGACACGGCTTCGAACATGGCGGGTTCGGCCGCGAATATTTGAGAGTCAAACCCCAGTGCGATTACAAACAGCAAACTGGCTCGGGTGAGCAGGACTTTCCACTGAGGCATCATAATAGTCAGGCAATGATTGATTGACGCTGAGACTAGCCCGCAACCCTCCAAACCTCAAGCGACAGTCTGAGACAGATTGAAAGCGGCTCCAAATGTGAATCCCGAGCGCCGGATAAATTCCGCCACCCAGTCACCAAACCTTCGGCGGCGCTCTGTTTTTGTATCTGGAATTCCATCAGGTTGAAATCCCTAGCATCTCGTTTCCACAAATCTTCATCAACGTCAGCAGAAGACTACATTCCGCTCAACTTGTCCACTGTGCGTCTGAGCGCACAGGCGAGCTGGGCTTCAAGAACAGCCGGACTGATCTCTGCGCGGGCAGCCCCTGTCCGTGACGGTGAGGCCTGGCAAAACGGAGCGCCTCGTCGTTGGTGGAACCGCTGTGACCGGGGACCGGTCGCGGCCCGGAACGTTTACATGATCACAGCCATCGGAAATTCGATATTTGCGGCTGACGCCGGTCCAGCTTTCACCCATTCTCTCGCGGTGCTGGATTCATTCAAACACGTCCATTTTATCGGGATCTGCGGAACGGCGATGGCAGCAGTCGCTGCGGCCATGAAATCACGCGGCCACACGGTGACGGGTTCGGATCGGAACGTGTATCCGCCAATGTCGACGTTTCTCGAGGAACAGGGAATCCAAGTGCGCGTGGGATACGACGAGAGTCACGTGGCGGAAGCGCCCGACCTGGTCGTTGTCGGCAACGCAGTGTCGCGTGGCAATCCCGAGGTCGAGTCGGTGCTGAATCGCAAGCTCCGCTACTGTTCGCTGCCTGAGCTGCTAAAGGAGGGTTTCATTCGCGGGAAGCGGGCGCTCGTGGTTTGCGGCACACACGGCAAGACGACCACGACGGCGCTTCTCGCCTGGGTGTTCGAGCACAATCAATTGAACCCAAACTATCTGATCGGCGGTATCGCAAACAACTTCGGGCGCGGCGCGCGGTTCACGGACAGCGAATGGTTCATCATCGAGGGCGACGAATACGACACCGCGTTTTTCGACAAGCGCAGCAAGTTCGTCCACTACCTCCCAGAGGTCGCGATCATCAACAATCTGGAATTTGATCACGCGGATATTTTTGCGGACCTGCCGGCGATCCAGACTTCGTTCCGGAGGCTGATCAACATCGTGCCGGGAAACGGACTGCTGCTCGTGAACGGCGACGACGCGAACATCGCGCCGTTGCTCGACGTGAAACACTGCCCGGTGAAACGGTTCGGCACCGGTCCGGGAAACGACGTGCGCTGCGAAGCATCGGCGTTTGACGAAAGCGGTTCGTCCTTCACGCTGGGTGCGTTCCGGTTTCGCATTCCGATGATCGGGGAGCTGAATGTGCGTAACGCGATGGCCGTCATCGCATGTGCGCGTCATGCGGGACTGACCGACGAACAGATTCAATCGGCATTCGACACGTTCAAGGGAATCCGGCGACGGCAGGAAGTTTCCGGGGAAGTCCGGGGCATCACAGTGATCGACGATTTTGGTCATCATCCAACGGCGATCCGCGAGACGTTGAAGGCGTTGAGGCACCGGTACGCGGGGCGCAGATTGTGGGCGTTGTTCGAACCGCGTTCCAACACGACGCGCAGAAAAGTGTTTCAAAACGATCTGGTCTCCGCACTAACTGAGGCCGATCACATCGTGGTGGCGCAGGTCGCACGGCTGGACCAGCTGTCCGAAGGAGAACGGCTGGATCCAGCTAGGCTGATGGCCGACATCGCAGCCGCCGGACGAGCCTCCGCCTATCTCGAAGACGTCGAGCAGATCGTGCGGCACGTAGTTTCGGAAGCGGCCGCCGGGGATGTGGTCTGCGTGTTCAGCAACGGCGGCTTTGACGGGATTCACAAAAAGCTGCTCGCGCGGCTCAGCCTGGAAACGTTGCCGGCATAGGGCGCGCGGGACGAGAGCCCGTCGGGAGGTCGCGGCCGGCGGTGAGACAGCAAGCCGGGTAGAAAATCATTTCAATTAAACGTCTCGCGATGATGAAACCAAAGAACAGATGGGGCCGGCTTCAGCCGGTGTTCTGGGCGCTGTCCCTCGCATTCGCCACCGCAGCGCAATGTCAGGGCATCACCAATCGGATGGGGGAACTCATCGTCGCCCGGGAGCTTCCGGATGTCGGGGAGCCAAGCTTGTTCGACCATTACGAGCCGCAGTTCTGGGATATCCAGGACGGCCTGCCCTTCAACCGCGTGTCCGCGATCTTCATCGACCATCAGGACTATCTCTGGCTGGGCTCGTTTTTCGGCATCACCCGCTTCAACGGCGAGGATTTCGTCGCGTTTGACCCCAACAACCGGCAGGCGTTTCGGTCCGATACGGTGACCGCAATCCTCCCGGATGACGATTCACACTTCTGGGTCTCAACGCAAAAGGGGCTCTATCGGAGCAACAGCCGGGACTTTGTGGAAATCCCGCTGCCGCCGCCCTATGACGATATATCCGGGATGGCCAAGGCTACAAACGGAGAGCTGTGGCTGGCCACACTGGGAGGGCTGGTCCGCCACACCGACGGACAAACCACCATGTACGGCCGGACGAACGGCCTCAAGCGGTCGATGCTGCAATCCATCCGCGTGTACGGTGGCGACCAGCTGCTTGTTTTCAGCCCTCCTTATTCGCAGTTGTTCAACCCCGCCCTGGAGCGATTCGGTGAACTGCCCTGGGGCCTGCAGACGGCCGAACCGCTGAAGGCCTCGTGGCGCGGACTGGAGGGACCCGATTCCCGCGGTTACGTGTGGTATCAGAACAACGACGGCGTCCACCGGTTCCTTCCAGGCGAACCGGCGGAACTGGTCGAGCCCAGCCATCCCGATGGGTATCCAGCGATCCGTCTGCTCGCGCTGGATGACGCCGGTGACATCTGGGTGAGCCACACCGACGGTGTCCTTACCCGCTATTCCGGCGGCCTCAAACAGTCGATCAACCTGAACAGCCGCTACGGAGTCACGCTGGTGGACACGTTCCTGAAACACAACGATGATTACTGGCTCGGATCCGAGGAGGGCTTGGTGCTGCTCAAGAAGCGGACGGTGGACAATTACTCGTCGCTCAACGGCCTGCCAGACCACTTCGTGGCCTGCATCACGCAGTTGACCAAGGATAAATTCCTCATCGGAACCGGCCGGGGCTCCGCCATTTTGAACCGGTCGAATCAGGAAGTTACGGTCATTCAGATCAACACGGATGATCAGCGCATCCGCAGTGTCTGCGCGGCCCCCGACGGCGGTTTCTGGATTTCCAACGAACATCATGGCCCGCTGCTCATCGACACCAACTTTGTCGTCCACCTGTCCCCGGCCCACTCCTTGTGGAGCGGCCCGCTCGAGGGAGGGTCAGAGCGAATTTCCGAGATGATTTATGATTCCAAAGGATTCTTTTGGATCGGTAGCACGATGGGGGCGACACGAATCGATCCCTCCGGTGATTTCGTCCACTACGATTCACAGTCCATCCCCCCGCTCCCCATGTCGAACATCTGCGTGATCTATGAACACTCCGACGGATCCATCTGGATGGGAAGCGAAGGAGGCGGCCTGGCCATCCTGAAAGATGGTGCGTTCAAACATTTTACCACAGCCAACGGTCTGAGCGGCGACGAGGTATTCGCCCTGACCCGCGATCCCGACGGCAAAACCGTCTGGGTTGGCACCGACAACGGCGTGACACGCCTTCGCAATGGAGTCATCCGTTCGATCGGCGACAGCCGGGGAATTCCCGCCGGCACCATCAACCAGATCCTGATCGACCGTTACCGGAATCTGTGGATGACCTCGCTCCAGGGCGTCCACCGGATTTCCGTGAGCGAACTCAATGCCGCACTCGAAGATGAAACCGTTACGGTAGCGATGATGACCGTTGATTCCTCGGATGGAATGTTGAACGCCGAAACGAACGGCGAACACCAACCCGCCGGCATCATCGATCACGAGGGGAATCTGTGGATCCCGACGATCAAGGCCGCCTCCACCTTTGATCCCGGCCTGTTCCAGAATATTCCGCAGCCCATCCCGCCGATCATCGAGCGCATTACGCTCGACCGGAAGACGATCTACGACAACACCACCAACGACCCCTCCTTCCTCCGGGGCAAACTGGTCCTCCGCCCCGATCAGGGTGACCTCCTGGAGATCGAGCTTTCCGCACCGTCCGTGAGTCTCACTGACACGGCCCATTATCAGGTAAAACTGGGGGGGGATGACAATTCCGAATGGCTGGACGTGAAGGCGCCAAGAGCGCTCTACACCACGCTCAAACCCGGCAGCTACGCCTTCCAGGCCCGCGTCGCCACCGCCAAGAACAAGTGGAGTGAATCCGTGACCCCGCTCAGAATCGAGCGTCCTCCCTATTATTATCAGACGTGGGGGTTCTACCTGTTCGTCGGCCTCTCCGCCATCGGGACGGGCCTGCTCCTGCACAGCCGACGGATGCGGGTGGTCAATAAAATCCAGCACCTTGAGCATAAAACGGCGTTGATCTCCGAACGTGAACGTATCGCCCGGGACATGCATGATGATCTGGGAAGTCGGCTCACCCACATCTCATTGATCGCCGAAATTTCCGAACAGGAGGACCGGAGCCTGACCAAGGAACAGACCCACGAACTGAATATCGCCGTGCGTCAGGCCGCCCGCGCAGTCGAGGAAATCGTCTGGGCCGCCAAACCCGACAACGACAACTCGGACAACACCATTGATTTCCTGATCCAATACGCGGAGCACCTCCTGTCCGCCGCCCAGATCGCCTGCCATAACAACTCCGGAGAACACTTGTCGCAGGCCTATCTTTCCCCCGAACACCGGCACGCCGTATTCCTGGTCTTCAAGGAAGCCATCAACAATGTCATCAAACACTCCAACGCCACCGAGGTGAAACTGTCCATCTCGAACGGCGGTGAAAAATTCACGGTTCGCATCTCGGACAACGGCGATGGGTTTGATTCCCAACAGGTTCCTCAAGGCGGCGGCAACGGTCTGAAGAACATGGTGGCCCGAATGACCGGCATTGACGGTGTCTGCTCGGTGCGGAGCACGGTGAACGACGGCACAGTAGTTAAAATTATTTTCCATGCTTCCAATAAAAACGAGACCGGGTTACGTAGAAATAGGGTTGCCAGATAGTCTGGTTTTGTGGATAGATTGGTGAGGAAACAGGAAGTAATCAGGGACCAAATCATGTTTACCAGAGTTTCAATTGTGGATGACGACGCGGGTATTCGAAAGAATCTCTCGAAGCTGATTGACGTTTCCGGAGAGTTCCGATGCGTGAGCATGCACTCTTCCGGAAACGACGCAGTGAAGGAAATCCCCGAGATCAAGCCCGAAGTCGTGCTCATGGACATTAACCTCGGGGCGATGGACGGCATCGAATGCGTCGCCCGCATCAAGTCCGGCAATCCGAACATGCAGTTTGTCATGCTCACGGTCTACGAGGAAACGGAGAAGATCTTCGCCGCGCTGGAGGCGGGAGCCACCGGATATCTGCTGAAGCGTTGCTCCACGGATGAACTCTTCGAAGGCATCCGGCAGGTGACCCGCGGAGAGTCCCCGATGAGCGGCCCGATCGCCCGGAAAGTCGTTCAGTTCTTCCAGAGAAAACAGGCCAATTCAAAACTCATCAGCCAGCTCACTCCCAAGGAGCACGAAGTGCTCGACCACATGGCGAAGGGATTTCGTTATCGGGAGATCGCCGACAAGATGGAGATTGGAACCGAAACGGTCCGCACTCACATCCGGAGTATCTACCACAAACTCCAGGTCAACACCAAGACTGAGGCAGTACTGGCGTTGCTCGGAAAGGTGTGAGGCGCGCCGTGGCCCGGACCCGCCCGGCCGAACAGAGAAACCGACCGGACAATTCTCAGAACGTCACGAAGATGCTGCCGGCCGCTTCACCCTGCCACATCACGGATCCCGACCATTCAACCAGACAGGATCCGTCGGCGCAGAGAAACCCGGTATCGCCGTTGATCAACGTACCGAATCCACGGAGGTCGAGACGCACGCCAAAGTGTTTCGTGATGTAGTAATTCATGCCGACCGCCAGCCCGAAGCCGAATTTCAGGTCATTTTCATAACCGGTCGGCTGCATGTAGGTGGCACCCACGTAGGCTCCGACAAACGGGCGGAACTTGTCGTCATAAAGTTCCTGAATCGCTCCCACCATGATCTGATCCACGTCGACATCAACGCTCGGGTTCAGGAGGGAGTCGGTGAGCTGGGCAGTGGTCCCCTGATGGCTGTAAAGCAGCGCAAACTTCAATCCGGAGTCCATCGGATCGAAATCGAGCTCCAGGCCGTAGCTCAAGCTGTCATCGATCAGGATCTCGGCGCCGGTGGAAGAGCTTTGAAGCGAGCCGCCAAACCGATATCCGGCAAACGGTGAGATCGTCCATCGCTGCGCCAACACGGGTTGAACACCAACGAGGAGGAGGCCGAGGACGAGAAGCATTCGGGATTTCATGTGCGACGAAATAGCATCAGCGGAGCTTTGTTTGAAGCAAAATTTGAAACCCATCTCAATCCACAACATGCCCGCCGATCACCTTGTTCTCCGTAGAACTCAGCGCCACGCTGTGGAGCACCTCGCTGTAACCGGGGAAGGCCACGGCATAGTCGAACCCCTTACCGACGCCGGCCGCGCCATAGTTTCCCCGCTTGTCCAACGCAACGAAATTGATCGCCAGATCGATCCCCTTCGGATCTTTCCGGGCAATCCTTAGAATGGTCTCGATGCAGGCCTCAGTCGGGCTCGCACCCAGACGCATGTATTCGACGATCTGGTAGGTGGCGCAGTAGCGCATCACGTTTTCACCCACACCCGTTGCCCCGGCCGCGCCGACTTCATTGTCCACGTAGAGTCCGCTGCCGATGATCGGCGAATCCCCCACCCGGCCGGGCAGCTTCCAGGCGAGCCCGCTGGTGGAACACCCGCCGTAGAGATTCCCGTCCGGCATCAGAAGGAGCATCGCGATGGTGTCATGCCCCGTCTCACCGTCTTTTTTTTGCTTCCATTCTTCCCAGCTTTTTTTCGAACTCTCAGTCAAAAGATCGGCCTCGTGAAATCCCTCGCTGAGCGCAAACTGCTTTGCGCCCTCGCCGACGACCAGCACGTGGGGTGTTTTTTCCATGACCTTTCGCGCAACGGCGATCGGGTGCTCGATGCCTTCGATCGCCGCGACTCCGCCCGCCTGATGGCCGGGGCCGGACATGATGCATGAATCAAGCTGCAAAACACCGTTCGCATTTGGCAGGCCTCCGGCGCCAACGGAGCTGTTCATCAGGTCCGACTCGGCGACGCCGATCCCGTCGACAATGGCGTCGAGCCCGCCGCCGCCGGACTGAACGATGGATAGCGCCTTGTCGTTGGCCAGTTTTCCAAACGGCCAGGTGGAAACGACGAGGGGACGCTGTTCGGTGGAAAGAGATTTCACAGTATATGGTTTTCCTGTCCGGCAACCCGCGACGAGGGCAAGCGCCGACAGCGAAGACCCGGTGATAAAGTTGCGTCGAGTTATCATGAATGGCTAATTCTGATCCGGAACGGGTTCGTTGAACAGAACACAAAGCGCGGGCGGGATTCGCGAACAGAACGGAACGGCTACTTTTTCATCCGAAAGCCCTTTGGAAGCGGGCTGTCGGACTGATCACCCGCCAACGCAGCGGAGTTCGAAGAATCTTCCTCGGCGTAGTCCTCCTCCTGTTCGTCGTTGTTGCCGTCATCCTGACTGGCCTCCCACAGATCCAGCTCACTCTGGAATCCGGGATCGATCTGGATCAACCGCTTGCGGGCCTTGTTCGCCGCCGCCGTCTGACCGTATTCCCGGTGAATCCGGGAGAGCAGCTCGATACCCAGTTTCGGCTTGTCGATCTTTCCGAAATACAGGTTCACCAGATGAATTGCCGACCAGGCCCAGCGTTCTTTCGGCAGTTTCTGCTTCAGCAACTCTTCGTACTCGAGAGCGGCCGCCAGATAATTCCCAAGGTCTTTTTCGTAAATTTCGGCGATGCGGACCATGACATGAACTTCGCGCGGGTTCTTGTTCAGATAACTGCGCATCATCCGAACGGCCTCAAGATGCTGGCCGCTGGCCCAGACTTCCTCGGCGTCGTCGTAGGCGGCGCTGTGAACGCCTTCGCCCTCCTCATTGTGAAGGAGCTTGTGGGTGCTTCGTCCGAAGAAAGACGAAATATCGTGCGCTGCCAGAGCACCAAATCCAAGGATAAGACCGAACAGCGCAACAATGTAGAGGCCGATGCCCGACGCATCGGCTGAGCCCGCCCGGTCAATTGAACGCTTGGTCATGAGTTCCAGCGGGTCCCTCCGTGAACTCGCCCCTGCAACCACGCCATTGTTCTCTTTGGCTTCCACCGTGGGGCCATCCTCGACAGGTTCCCCGGTGCCCTGGAAGGTTTCCGGTTCTGATCCGATGCCAGATGTCGGACTCGATTCAGCGGCCGGAATTGTCGGAGTCGGTTCGGGACTGTAGATCTCCGCCATCGCGTACGGATCCGAATTCACCTCCGTGGACATCAGCGTGGAATACTTGTCCAAGAACCTCTTGCCACAAAACAAGATAAGCCCGAGCAGCACCACATACAGCGCGATCTTGGTCACGTTGATATTCATCGTCCGGGCGGAAAATAGTCGTTCCGCACCAACCAACGAAAGCCTTTTCTGTCATACTTCCGTCAACCGGACGCAATAACGTTATATTTAGCAAGGTGACCGGGCGAGGACACCGCAGAACATCCCCCTGAACAATCAGTCTGAAACCGCCGGACCAAATTTCATCTCGATCATGATCGAGAACTTGGAAAGAACCACGGGGCACGACGCGTCCGAAAACAGGGTCAGGTCTTGTCCCCAACCGGCGACTTAGGCCATTGACAGATCGCGCTCCAGAGCCGAATGAATAGCCTTTCTGATGAGCTTGTTGACACCTGTTTTTTTTCAGTTTTGGTTCTGTCTCCTGCTGGTGATTTCACTTTTGGAAACAGCCGCCACCACGAGCTTGGCGGCCGATTCCGGCGTGGGGTTGGTCACGAGGCAACCGACGGACAAGACAGCTTCGATCGGCGGTTTAGCCACCTTCGCGCCGATCATTTCCACATCTCTTCCGACGACGTATCAGTGGCTGCTCCACGGCGCACGGATCCCGGATGAGACCAACCTGAACCTGACGATTCTAAACTGCCAGCGAACGGATTCCGGCTGGTACGTCCTCCAAGTCGACAACGACGCGGGCCGGATTAATACCAACCCGGCCTACCTCACCGTGCGCGGAATTCCGGCCGGAACCATCCAGTTCCGCAACGGCGGATTCTCCGCAGCGAGGATCAATTCCTCGTCCGGAAGCGGCGTGGCCGGAACGTCCATCGAGCTGTTTGCGGGCACCGAACCGGACCGGGTCAAATCGACCGGCGCCATCGCCTCCGTCAACAACGGTTACTTTGTCGGGAATACAATCCAGTTTCCGTCCGTGGCGCCCTTGCAGATTGTATTCGTCCAAGCGCGGCTCGGGGACGGACGCATATCCAATCTGTTTCCGATCCAAAGCGGAAACGGCGTCGTCGGTGGCACCCTGGAAAACCTGCGTTTTCCCACCGCCAACTGGCCAGCACCCGTGTTTCTAGCGGAGCCTCAGGACGTCGAACTGAATCTGGGCGAGCCCCTGACTCTCAGCGTAACCATTCGCGGTTACACAAACATCCGGGTGTTCTGGATCAAGGACGGGGCGCAGGTTTCGCTGCACGAAGAAACGCTTTCTTTGAGCTCGCAGACGACGGTGGAGGGAACCGCGACGTTCACAATCCCGGCAGTGACTCTGGAGGACGCTGGAAACTACAAGGCCATCCTCAACGTCGGCGATGGGTTCACCTACGCGGTGTCGGCCGAAGCCAATGTCCGTGCGGTCATTCCTGCCGCTGGCCGCCTCGACACAATCAAACTGATCGACGGCGTACTTCAGATCACCGGCACCGGTCGCGCGAACCGGGTGTACACCCTCCAATCCAAGACCCCGGCGACATCCTGGATGTCGGGCTCGTCCGCATCGAGTTCGACCGGGCTGTTTACGTTTCCATTTCTCAATCCTCCCGCAGAACCTACCTGGTTTCGCCTGCGAAGTTCGAACTGACGCCGAACCGCACTTGATACCCGTGGCACTACCGATGCTTGGTGGCGGGCAAAATGAAGAAAATTGTCTATTGCCTCGGTTTGATCGCGTTGCTGGTGGGAATTATCTCAGGAGTTCGTGCGTTCACGGTTTTTCAGGCGAACGCGCGGTCAAAGGAGTTCAACAAGGATGTGAACAGTCTTTTTCTCGCACTCCAAAAATACAAGGAGCGCACAGGTAACTACCCGCGTGGCAGCAACGCCGAAATCGCCAAAGACCTGAATGGGGAGAATGACAAGAACCTCATCATCATGGTCGGCCGTGACATTACGAAAAACACCAAGGGTGAATTCGTCGATCCATGGGAGACTCCGCTGCGAATCTACTTCAGTGAAAACGGCGTGCTGGTCAGATCAGCCGGGCCGAACCGCAGTTTTGATGACACGACTGTCGTGGAATTTGACGACATCCTCCGGGCGAACTGATCGTTCGGAAGCGATTCCGGAAAATCACCATGGGGCTGGCAACCGGTCAGTTCTCGAACCGAAAAACGGTCTCGCCTTCCTTGCTGTAGCCCAGATTCTCCCGGGCCAGACGTTCGGCGCTTCTCGGGTCATTCTCGTAACTCGTCAGCTTCCTCCTGCTGCTGCTGATCTCGCCCTTGAGCAGCGACATCTTCGCCTCCTGATCGGCGATCTCGCGGCGCAGCGACTGGTTCTCCTTGATCAGGGGAAAATACCATCCGAAAACGCCGACGACGCAGATCAGAACAATGACCAAAATCGCCACGCGGGACAGAAAGTCCGTCAGTCGATTGTCAGTGCGCATGCGGCGGGACTATGAAGTATTTTTTATATTTGTGAAGTAGAGAATCACCTCATGAAATCTGTCCAGTTCGCCAGGAGTCCGTGGGGATCGAACACCAGCCGCAGATAGGTGTCTGAGCTTCTGTTGAACACCTCGGCGGTCGCCAAATAACCGGGGTAGGCCCCGTATCGGCCGTACGGCGCTCCGTAGTAACCGAAAACGGGTGCCGATCCGTAGTATCGGCCGCGGTCTATCATCCATTCGGCAACGGTCCCGCCGTCGGAAAGCTTCGCCATCTTATCCGGCGGCCCGAGGTCGATCACGGACTGGTCATACGAGTAAACACCAACCCGAGAATTCCAATCAACGCGGGGCGTCGTGGCGCACCCGGTCGACAAAACACCGACAACCAGAACCGCACACCACGGCATCATCGAACGCAATATAGTTACCATGGCCAGAAGGTAGATTAGTCCGCCCTAAATTCAAGAGGTTGAACGAGTTTGCTATTTTATTGTCTTCCAACTGACGACCACTAGACTCGCGCGCCCCATGCTCAAGGCATTGCAACTCATATTCGAACCATCGACCGCCTGGGCGTCGATCATTCAGGCAAAACGAAGTATCTGGCAAATCGCCTTTCTCTACCTGATTCCCACAATCCTGATCGTCTGCGCCCTGGAATCATGGGGACTCCATTCACTCGGGAACCTGCCGTCCATGACCGGTTTTGTCGAGCGGGCCGCCCAACCGGTCGAGCCCGCCACCATCATCCGTTATCAGACGGTCCAGGTGATCCTTATGGTGGCCTGCGTGTTCCTCCTCTCGCTGTTGCTCCGCGTTCTCATGCGGACCCTGCACTGCAAAGCGACTTACACAGAAGTCTTCACGGCCGTCACCTACAGCTTCGCCCCGGTGTTTCTGATGATCGCAGTCAACGGACTACCGGCGATCAATCCCTGGTTATGCACTGGAATTGGTGCGATCCTCGCTGCGAAAGTGTTGTACGTGGGATTAGTCCGCGTCATCAAACCCGAACCAACCAGCGCGCTGGGCATCTATCTGACAGCGTCATTCCTGATCTTCGCCTTCGTCGGGCTCTGCCAGTTCGTCGCTCTGCAGGTCCTCGAAAACAGGTTGTTCCGCACGATCGGAAGTTAGATCTGTCCCCTGCCCCGCCTTTTCCTCCTGCCTGTCCATCAACTGATACAAGCGGTCGCGGAGCGCGGCGTATTGCGGCAGCGTCACCTGCCGGAGGTAGTCCCTCGCCACTTCGGGCCGCCCACCCTTGTTCTCAATGCGCGCGAGATGGATGAACACGTTCTGTTGTTCGATCTCGGTCTTCGCAAGTTTGAGCACTTCATTCCAGGTCGACAACGCCTCCTCGTAGCGAAATGGCTGGATGCCGTAGTACGTCTGCGCGAGATCATTCGCCACCTCAAAACTTCCACCGCTCAGCTCCAGCGCCTTCCGGTACAACTCCAGCGCCCGATCAAACACCTGTTGCTCGTTGAAGTTGTAATACTTCTCGGCGTCACGACGGAACAGGTAGACGGTGGTCGCGAGATTCTGATAGTAGACCGGCTCGGCTGGCGACAGCTCAATGGCTTTTTCGTAATAAGGAAAGGCCAGGGCTACCGGACCACGATGACCATAGTGATTCGCCAGATTGTTCCACGAGGCTGGCTGGCTCGGATCCATCAACCGCGCCTTGTCCCACTGCTTTTCAGCTTCATCCTCGTCGTTGATCTCGTTGAGAAAACTTCCGTACGCGATCGTCGCGTCGACGTGGCGCGGATGCTTTTCTAGGAATTCCTCATAGCCCTTTCGCATAGTCGACAACCGACTGGCAATTTTTGACGCCAACGCCTCGGGTTCCACCCCGCCACCCGCGCGACGGAATGATTCATTCTCCTCGATCCAGCCATTGGCGTCATCCAACGCGGCCTGGTCCGCCTCCAGCAGGGCGCGGTATTCCGCCTCGACCGCCGGATCCTGAGCGACCGGTTCAGGCTGTGACAGGCGGACCGCGACAGGCGAGTTGGTGGAAAGCAGGGCGCTCAAGACGCCGATGGCCAGTTGGTTCATAATGAGTGGACCACGCCGAAGCGGGATCTGTTGAAAAGATTATCGGAAGAATGGCCCGACTACCCAAATTATGATCGGAACATGACTTCCTCACGTTGAAACAGTTTGACCGCCGCCCACAGCGCAGCCCCGGCGTAAACCGTCGACGAGCAGAGGATCAACACCAGATAGCCCCATTGATAAGTGCCCGACAGCAATTCCTTGCTCGCGAGACTGACGTTGAGGATCGGCACCATGGAGAGTCCTGCACTAAGTTCCACGCCCGGAATCATCGATGCCACGGCCGGCATGATTGCCACGATCATCAGCGGCGAAACATAACTTTGGGCTTCCTTGTAACTCCGGGCGAACAACGACAGCACCATCAGCAGCGCGGAGAAAAACACGGCCAGCGGCAGCATCATCACGAACACCATGAACAACGACGGGATGTCGATCTCCAACGGAAACTTGACCCCTTCGCTTCGTCCGAAATAGGACGACGCCAGCAGAAACGACGTCCCCATCGAGCTCAACGAAAGGAACGTTGTGGCCATCGCGGCGGTCAGCACCATCAGAAATTTTCCAAGCACCAGATCGAGCCGGCTGGCCGGGCTGCACAACAGCGTTTCGATCGTGCCCCGTTCCTTTTCACCGGCCGTCAGATCCATCGCGGGATACATCGCGCCGGTCAGACTCATCAAAATGATGATGTAAGGAATGATTCCGCCGATCAGATTGCCGCTCACTTTTTGCGGCGGTGCGACGTTCTGAGTCCTGATCGAAAACGGCTCCAGAATCTCCGGGGAAAGATTCTGTCGGGCGAGCCGGTTGGAAACGGTGTCCGTGCGAAGTTGCCCGAAGAAATCCTTCAACGCATCGGCACCGAACTGCGATTTGAGTTCGCCCTGGTATACGTAAATCTTAACGTCCGTTTTCTCACCGTCCTTGATCGATTCCGTGAAACCCGGTGGCAGATCGACCGCCGCGCGAATCTTTTTGTCCGCGATCAGGTTGGTATAATTCGCGTCTGCCGGGACCACCGTGATATTCGTGAGCGCCCTCAGCTGCGACGCGATTTCCGGCGCATTCTCGTCGCCCAAAATCATGATCTTTGGGATGTCCTCCTGCGCTTTCTTCACCATCTTGTAGGAGATCAAACCGATTGCGATCATCAACACCGGTATGACCAGCACCGGCACCACGACCATCGAAATGATCGTGCGACGGTCACGCAGCAGATCGCGCAATTCCTTGAAATAGACAACCAACGCGCGAGATCTCCTCATGATGTTTCCTCCAGCGCGCGCACAAAAACTTCCTCCAGATCATCGTCGGCAAAATGTTCGCGCAGTTCGGCAACCGTGCCCGTCACGCGCATCCGTCCCTGATGAATGATCGCGATCCGGTCGCACAACCGGGCGACCTCGCTCATGACGTGGCTCGAAAAAATCACGGTCTTCCCCTGATCGCGGCAGTCGCGGATGAACTGGACGATGGTCCGCGCGGCGAGCACATCCAGACCATTTGTCGGTTCATCAAAAATCATGACGGCCGGATCATGAACCAGCGTACGCGCAATCGAGACCCGCTGTTTCTGGCCGGTCGATAATTTGTCGCAGCGGCCGTTTCGGAAATCGTCCATCTCAAGCCGCTCAATCAAACCCTCCACGCGTTTGTGAAGCTCCGCTTCGTCGAGCCCGTTCAACCGACCGAAATATTCAATCATCTCCTGCGCGGTAAGCCGGCCGTACAGGGCCGTCGCGGTCGAAAGAAATCCGACCCGACGACGAACTTCATCGGGTGCCGTCACCACGTCCGCACCATCGATTAGTGCCGTCCCGGAAGTGGGTTTGATCAAGGTGGCGAGAATTCGGAGCGTGGTGGTCTTGCCCGCGCCATTGACGCCGAGCAGCCCAAAAATCTCCCCGGGTTGACACGTGAAACTCACGCCGTCCACGGCCTTCACATCGCCGCGTTTGCGGTCGCGAAAGTGTTTGGCGAGTCGGGTGACTTCGATCATGTGCGGGCCGGAAGATAAACAAGGCGGTCTGCGGGAACAATCCTCAAAACACGCGGTATTCTCCGGAAGAAAACAGCCATCAAGTCGACGCCCACTCGCTGGCCGTTTGTCGACTGACAACACGGGCGTCTATCTGCAAAACAGAACCTTTCGATGGAAGCAATCCGTTATTCGGCAGGTCGTTTCAGAGTCGAAAGGTATTCGATCAAGTCCCGCAGGTCGCTCTTCGACAGCAGTTCGCCGTACCCGTCAGGCATCGCCGACAAACCGCGGACCCGCGAGGCAATATCGGATTTGCCGACGGTCATTTCACCTTCCTCCGGTGAAACCAACCACACCCGCTGGTCATCCTCACGAGTGACCATGCCCGAACGGTTCTCCCCGGATTTCAGAACAATCGCAACGTTTTCAAAACCGGTGGCGATCACGTTGTTTGGCAGGACGATGGACTCAAGCAGTTGTTCGCGCGACAGCCGAAGCCCGGCGGAATCCAGTGCCGGACCGACGATCCCGCCATCTTCTCCCGTCTTATGGCATCGGATACATTGCGCGGTCGGATGATCAAAGAACAGTTCTCTCCCGTGTCCCGCATCACCACCGACCAGTGCCAACCGGTAGGCCGAAAGTTTATCATCTGGATTCAAGGAATCCTCGTAGCGCGTGACGATCTCCATCAGTTGGGGATTGCCGTTCGCACGGCCAGCCTCCACTGCATCCAGCCGCAACTCCGGTGGAATCGCACCATCAATTGCCGCGTCCAATTCATGTTTCAACAGTGCCACAACCTGCGGCGAACGCGATTTGCCCAGAGCCCGCAATGCGGCTTGCCGGGATGCAATCTCACCACTCTCTTTCAACAGGCGGTCAAGATGAGGAAGCACCAGACTCGCGTCGACGCGATCAATCAATTCCATTCCGGCGACGCGCACGGTGGAGTTTGAATCCGCCAGCGCGACTCGTACAATCTCATCCAGACTCGCGCCGTCAATTCTGCCGAGAGCGCGAACGGACGCCGCCCGCAACGCCGCCGGTTCATCGGTACTGCCGGCGATCGCGACCAACGCCGTCTCAGACGCGTCGAGCTCAAGCGAAACGGCAGCGCTGATCGCCGCCATTCGAATCGTCTCCGGTCCGCCGCCAAGCAACCCGATAATCGCGGGACTGAGCGCGTTTCGGGCGACTTCGGCAGTCCGTACGTCGAGCGGTTGCCACAGACCGTTGACCCGGTTGAACCACTGCGGATAGTTTTCCGGATTAATGATCGGTGATGATCCGTGACCTTCCACGCGGGCGATTTTTGGGGCGTCGGTGGCAAACGGTTTCACTTCCCATTGGCTGAGCAGAAACAACGCTTCCGCGCGCAACACGGCGGGCGCATCCGTTCGCGATGCGTATTCAACCAGTGCCCGGGCGTTGGTCGCGCCGCCGAGACGGTAATGCGCGTTCACTGCTCTCCGGAGAATCTGTTCGCCCGGTGAACGCGGACCTGGAGGAGCTTCCTGCATCTCGCGCTCCAAATCTTCGCGACCAAGCAATCCCGCGAGGTCTGGGTAACCACCCGGGACGGGAACGTCGTTGATCGCGCGGGCGGCTTCGAGAACCACGGCCGGTTGATCATTGGTCAAGAAACCGGCGAGGGCGGAGTTGGTCAGGCTTCGCAGCGCCCACACCCACGCGATCCTTACGGCGGCCGTTTCGTTGGTGGCGGCAGCCGACGGCCAGCCGGACACTCCCCGATAACTGGGCCAGCCGGATTCGCCGATCTCAAGATCCTTGAAATAGGAAGCCGCCGCCCGCAGGAAGAACGGATCCGCCGATTGATTGGTTCGGACAAGTTCCGTGACGTTCTGACTTCCCGGATGGAACGACACTTCAAAATCTAGGTTCACATATTGGCTCACCTGACGCCCCACATTTGGCAACCGGTCTTTCAACCAACTCTTCGCTTTCTCCGCTGCGGAAAGGGCGTAGCGGGATTCAATTCTGGTCACGGTTTTTCCCTGGCTGACGAGCGCCTGGGCCTGGACGCGCGGGTCCGGATCGGCGAGCAACGCGATGAGCGCCAGGTTCGCATTGCCCAAGGCCGTGTCCGCCAGAAGCTCCGCCGTGCGCAACCTCACTTCGGGATCGGCGTCATCCAACAACGGAATCATCGAGAACAGCTCGTCGCTAAAATCATCCCGCCCGACGTTGATCTCAATGCGCCGGGCGATCTGTCCGACGGCCCAGATGGCGTGAAGTCTCGGCAGCGTCTCCCGGCTCGAAAACGCAACCCGCCGCAAACCGTCAAACCCGTCCCTGCCCCGCGACGCCAATTCCCACTGGGCCTCCAGCCGCACGTTACGATTCTGGTGACCGAGCAGATTGAGCAACTCCATCTCTTTGCGGCGGCCCATGCCTTCGGCGAGCAGGCGCTGCGTTTCGGCGACGAGCAACGCGTCCGTCCTGTCCAAAGCGGCGACCGGAGACATCCGATAAATCCTGCCCTTTTCCGGTTCCGCCCAGCCGCTCACCCAGTCGAGAATGTACAGCGCACCATCGGGACCGAACTCCACATCGGTCGGCCAGACGTTCCACAGTATCCTTTCCTTGTGATCAATCACGTAGCTTGCGCCCTGTGGTTTGACCGTGAACGCCCAGACGCCGCCGGGGAAATCCGCATGCACGAATGTGCCGGCAAAGCGGTCACCAAAACCCGTACCCGGGTAAAACGCCAGCCCGGCCGGTCCCTGGCTCACCACACCCGCAGGAGGCATGACGCCATCTTTCCCACCTTTCCATAGTTCTTCGGAAATCCACGGACCGAAGTTTTTCATGTGCTGGTAGCTGCAGCGCCATCCGTAGTCGCCACCTTCGACCAGATGCAACACGCGGCATCGATCCGGTCCGGCGGTGTCATTGTCGACCGTCCACAAGTTGCCGAGATCGTCGAACGCGAGATCCTGCGGGTTGCGCAAACCGGAACAAAACACTTCGAGCTTGCGACCGTCAGGTTCGCAACGCAGCACGCCGCCGGTATCGGGCAGGTTGATGACCACGCCTTCGCGGTTGGTGACACAGACACCGCGATCACCGAAGCTCATGTAGATCCGCCCGTCCGGACCCTTGATCAATCCGTGCAGATCGTGCCCGCTCACGCCGATATGAACACCAAAGCCGGTGAACATCGGCTCCGCCTTTTGTGAATTCCGACCCGACTGCTGATCTCCGGTTGGTGATCGGCCAGCAGCGATTTCATTGTCGTCAGAATCACCGAGCCTCCAAAGGTTGGGAACATTGGCGAACCACACGTTCGTCCCACGCACCAAAATCCCCGCCCCAGTTCCGTCGACCGGTGAATTAAAACCGTCCGCAAAGACTTCGCTGTGATCGGCGCGATGGTCGCCATCCCGGTCCTCGACGAGACGGACCACCTCCGAATTCCTGGTCAGGAACGTCGGGTCGTTGGCGAACTGATCGACCAGAAACGTCTCGCGGTCGGCCACCGAACGAAACGAAAGATCGCGCAGCAACCAGTCGGTATGCTTCGTGATGTCAAACACGCCCGCCGACCGGCGATGCGATTCGGCGATGAACATCCGCCCTTTTCCGTCGATCGACAACGCCACCGGATTGGCCAGCATCGGTTCGGCGGCGAAGAGTTCGAGTTTCAGACCGGCGGCAACGGTGAAGCGTTGCGGATCAAAGTCAGTTTGGGCGATGGCGCGGTCTTGAACGAGAGCCGTCAGAAACAACAGAACGGGCAATCTCAAAACACCACGGACGCTTCCGGCGCGTCGGCGGTCGAATCTCCAGTCAGGCATGGGGTGATCGTAACGATCCGTCGGGATTGGGCAAGGCCGGGGACCGTGGGCGGAACCGCCCCATGACGCTCTTCATCAGGGAAGCGCCGCGTCGGGTTTCAACTTCAAGCGGAAGAACTGCGTCGGCGTATCGGGATCGATTTGCAGACTGAGCAACTGCGTGACGCCCGTTGCAACGCCTCCAGCCCGTTCTTCCCATCCGTCCAGATCAAAGGAACTTTCCACGACAAAATCCCGGCCCGGATGCGCGGCAAACGAAGCCATCAGTTCGTCGCCGTATCGTTTCACCAGCAACTGACCGACCTCCCCAGGAATGAAATCCATGCGCAACGTGAAATCACGACCGGGGATAACCGGTTCGTCACACGGCCCCGTCGGCAACCAAGAACCGGCCGTGTTCTTCACGGACCGAACGGCAAATGCATAGGTAATCCCCCGTCCGACCGAAAGCTGAACATGATTGAGTTTTTTTCCGGGCAGCACCGGGTCCGGACGACTTGAAGCGATCTCTTCAACGTCCGACACCCATGGCCCGCTTCCCGAACAAATGCTGATGCTCATGTCGCCGTTGCCGTCCGGAACGTCCACCGTGATTGTTCCGTCTTCCGGGGCCGTCCATCTCCACCAAACGGAGTTTCCGTGCGCGCCAGAAGGCGGCGCAAGTTCTCCTTCTTCACGCGATGCGTTGCGGTTGCTCGCCCTGCCGGAGAAAGAATTTGAGTCAATGAATGGCGAATAAAAGAAGTCGTCGTTCATGGGCCTGACATCAATGGTCCTGGGGGTGGAACGGCGGACGATTTGATCGGTCGTTTGCCAAACGGCCTGAATTTCGTAGTGCCCGGGTTCCGGTGCGTACCAGTATCCGTTCGTATCCCCGGTCACGGCAGCCGCCACCACGATCCCGTTCGCTTCAAAACTGAGACTGCCGTCCAACCCATCCCACTCCGAAAGGATGGCCGTCATCCAAACGCCTGGGGACGCACCGTAACTGGCGCTCGATTGTGGATAACCCAATTCGAGATTACTGAAGGTTCCTTCAAGACGGACCTCCCCCTTGAGTCCCGGGGCCGCGCCGAAGTCACCACTGTCGAGCAGGATGTGGTAAGTCTGCCCCTGAACCACCGGAATCTGCGACTGGGAAACCAGCATTTCGGAACCGCTCACGCATCCAATATGGCTCGAGCCCACACGGGACAGGGTATCAAGGGAGTCTCCGGTAAAAATGCCGAACACCACATCAAATAAACCAGCGTCAGCTGCAATCCGCAGATTGCCGTTCGCGGGCGCAATCCATTTCCACCATAGGGACGCCCCTGCACCGGCCGGTTCCAGTTGAGGTTCACCGGGCTCGCTCGTCGCATCCGAGTTGTCCGTCCAGATCTTGAAGTGAGTCCCCAAAAATTCGGTTGCGTTGTTGAACGAATCATTCGGAACTGGTGGCAGTGAAACGATCACCGGGGTATCAGGTTCGGACTCATATGCCCACTCAACAACCAAACCGACGTCAAAAGGTCCAAACGAACTATCCACCAAGCCTCCAAACCTCACCCAACCGTAATGGACGCCGAGGACGGAACGAAATCTGATCCCGATGAACGGTTTTGCCGGATCTGCCAGCACGCCACTCCAGGCACTTGACTGTCCCGATCTGTAGTTGTGGCTTCGCGAAGCAAGGACCAATCGGTAATCGGATGTGATCCATTCCCCTTCACTCTCAAGGATCGGCCCAATCACCTCGCCGGCACCGACTGGAAACACCGTGTACCCACTTCCGATTATGAACGTTTCCGCAGCCGGATGCACGTTGATCGACGTCACTGCGACGCTGGTAGGATAGTCCAGCGAGATCACCTGTTCGAAGGCAAAGCTGAAGTCAACATTCCCATCCGCATCGAGATCGATTGGCCAGCCCACGAAATAGTTGGGTCTCACGGCTGGGTCCGGTGTCACCCGGACCAGCTCCGCTTGAATCTCGCCCGTGAGCGCAATGATCAGAATTCCCAAAATTTCCCTCTTGCTCATGGTTCCTGTGTACGCGCGATGGCTGGACGCGTCAAGATGTGCACCGAAACGCACAGGCAGATTTCTGAAACGTCCATCAATTTAAGAAAGACGAGCCCGATGAAATATCGAATGCTGCCAAGCGCATTGGTCCCTCTCAATCGTCAGGGAATCTCTGCATCCGCCTTCAACTTCAAGCGGAAGAACTGCGTCGGCGTATCGGGATCGATTTGTAGACTGAGCAACTGAGTAACGCCCGTCGCAACGCCTCCGGCCCGTTCTTCCCAAACGTCCAGATCAGACGAACTTTCCACGACAAACTCCCGACCCGGTTGCGCGGCAAACGAAGCCATCAGTTCATCGTCGTATCGTTTCACCAGCAACTGACCGACCTCCCCGTGAATGAAATCCATGCGTAAGGTGAAATCACGACCGGGGATGAACGGTTCGTCGCAGGGGCCCGTCGGCACCCAGGAACCGACGGTCTTCTTCATGGATCGAACGGCAATGGAATAGAGTTGCCCTGCCCGCACGGCGCCTTGCAAATGATTCAGGTTCCGATCTGGTGAAAGCGGACTCGACGGATTCGACCCGACGGCGACTTCATTGGTTTCCCACGGACCATATCCCAAATAGACAGCGATGCTCATTTCCCCATTTCCGTCCGGAATATCGAGCGCAAGGATGCCGTCATTTGGAGCAACCCACTTCCACCAGGCTGAATTGGCCTCTGTCCCGCGAGGCGGAAGAGGCTCCCCTTCCTGATGCGAACAATGGTAGTTGCTCGCGCGCTCGACACGCGGCAACTGCCCAAAGTAGGGAGCCCATCGAAAATCGTCATGTTGTGGCCGGACGTGAATGGTTCGCGCGGGTGATCGGCGAATCACTCCATCGGCGCCATGACAGACGGCATACACCTCGTGCGGACCCGGCGGGGGATCGAACCATACTGCTCCCGAAGCTCCGGGGGCAGCTTCAGCAATGTGTCTCCCATTCGCTTCAATGAGCAACCGGTCGATGACACCGTCCCAAACCGAGGTCGTTACGGACAACCACAACGCCTGCCCGGCATAGTTGCGAGAGCCCTCTCCGGGTCGGGTAATCCGAACCGTGCTGAAGATGCCCTCCAAATGAATTTCGCCAACGGCTTCGACTTCGCCGCCGATCGACCGGGTGTCGAGCATGATGAAATACTCGTGGCCCGAAACGACCGGCACCTGGACATCGCGAACCAGGCCGAGGACGCCGTTCACGCATCCGGCGGAACTCGAACCGATAAGATTCAATTCTTCAATTGAGCTTCCCTCGAAGACGCCAAACACGGTCTCGAACGGTCCCGTCCTGCTTGCCAGCCAGAGATCGCCGTCGGCCGGGGCCGTCCATTTCCACCACAGAGTCGAGCCGATCCCGGCAGGTTCCAGCACCGGGTCGCCGGGTTCACTGGTCGCGGTTGAATTGTCGGACCAGAGTTTGAAATGAGTACCCGCAAGTTCGGTCGCCTCCGCAAACGAATCGCTTGAGTTCGGTGGCGATAAAATCGTGACCAGTGTGTCCGGCTCGGTTTCATAGGCCCATTCAATGATGTAGGAGTCGCTGAAATAGTAACCGTCACGACCGATGAAATTGCCAAACCGGATCCACCCGTAGTGCATCCCGTCTTCCAGAGGAAACTGAAAACCGACGTAAGGTTTGGTCACGTCGCCCAGCAGCCCATGCCAAGGACCTGGCGAACCGTATCCAATGTTAAACAGGCGTGAGCCGATATCGAAACTGAATCTTCTCGGCACCCACTGTAATTCAGAACGAAGTTGCGGACCGATCACTTCACCTGCTGCCAACCCGACCGGCGACGATCCCGTTCCAGCGACCGATACACCGAAGTTTGGAGAGAGACTAATTCTAAACACGCCCCCACCAGACGAACCGCCGAGCGGAATAATGACCCCGCCCGAATATGTAAACTCGCGAGTTCCGTCCGAGTTAACGTCGATTGCTATTTCTCCTCCCGGGCCAATCGGCGGCATTGGAGTCACCCGGACCAGCTCGGCTTGAAGCGTGTTCGCGACCGCAATGATCAGAATCCCTAAAATCGCCCTCTTGTTCATGGTCCCTGCGTACGCGCGATAATCGGACGCGTCAAGATGTGCACAGGAACGCACAGGCAGAAATCGTAGGAAGAACCGGTCCGGCCGAATTGGAAAAACCCCGGCCAGCTCACGCCGCGGGCCACCATTTGTAGAGGAAAAAGTAGATCAGCACGCCGGTCACGGAGACGTACATCCAGATCGGCCAGGTCCAGCGGGCGATCCGTTTGTGGGCCTCGAAATCGCCGCGTCGGGCTCGGGCGATCGTTACCAGAACGAGCGGCACGATGGCGATGGCGAGCAGGATATGGGAGATCAACATCGTGTAGTACACAACTTGAAGCACACCGTCCGCTCCAAGCTTTGTGTGCATGCCCCGAACCAATATTTTGTGCGTCACGTAGCAGACAAGGAAGACCGCCGACGTGCAGAACGCCCCGACCATGCAGTTGCGGTGCGCCGTTTTTTTGCCGGCCTTGATGAAGATGAAACCAAGCGTCAGGAGCCCCGCGCTGATCCCGTTCAGCGTGGCGTTGAGGGCGGGCATGTCGGAGACGCTCATCGTTCGTTGAGAAGTTGTTCGATGGTTTGAAGGGCCTGGTCGACTGCGGACGGCGTTTCGTCGCCGGTCTCCCCGGGTTCCATGCTGTCGATGATCTTGCGCACGCGACCCTGTTTATCCACCACCATGAAGTAGGTGCTGTGAACGAACAGATCATCCTCGCTCTCCATTTTTTCCTTGTCAGCGTCCATTACCACGAACTGGAAATCGCGGATCGCGAGCCGGCGAAGTTCCGCCTTGTCACCGGTCAGGAACCACCATTTTTCCGCGTCCGTGCCGAGCTTGTTTCCATACCGATTCAGGATCTCCGGGGTGTCGAATTCCGGATCAATGGTCAGCGAAACGAGCTTCACATCTTTGTTCTGTGGCAACCGGTCCTGGAGTTGGGCAAATTTTTGGGAGAGCGTGAGACACGGTCCGGGACAGCGGGTAAAAATTACGTCCGCAACCCAGACCTGCCCGTTCAGATCATCGAGCGAAACGGCGGCACCGAGCTGGTTGGTCAGGTTGAAATCGGTAATCTGCGAGATGACCGGCAGCGGAGGATACGCGGCACGACGGCGTTCCTCTCGCAGGAAGGCGACGGCAATGGCGACGATCACCAGTCCGAGCAGGCCCCAGACGAACCAGCCGCTGTTTGATTTGTCCGCTTGTTTCGGCATGTTGCAAAACGAGCACGCTCGGTCAACAAAACCGGGCGTGCTCTCAAATTCGGAATTCTGCGGCCGGCTTACTCGAAACCGCCGGTGTCCACAGGAACAGCCGATTTCTCGGTGATCCACGCGTCATAATCAGCCTGGTTGTCCACCGTGAAATAACCACGCATGAAGTAATGCGAACTGCCGCACAGCTGGGCGCAGACAATCATGAACTTCCCAACCTTGGTCGGCGTAAAATGAACGGGAATCATCAGCCCCGGAATGGCGTCCTGGTTCACCCGCAGATTGTACAGCTTGAAGGAATGGATCACGTCCATGGAGGTCAGCTTGATGATGACCGGTTTGTCAACGGGCACGTGGATGTCATTCGACGGCGGGATGATGTCATCCTTCGAATCCGGATGATCGGGGATGATTCCGAAACGATTGTCCGAACCAAGAAGACTTGCGTCCTGCGGACCGAACTTTCCGTCCGGACCGGGGTAGATGCTGTTCCAGGCGAACTGCTGGGCAATCACACGAACCACGGTGGAATCCTCGTCCGCCGGCAGTTCGTCGACAACTTTCGCCCACAACGGAAAGGCGAATCCGATCAACAGAACAGCCTCGACCGCGACCACCGCGATCTCCACATACGTCGTCAGGTGACCACGCAGACCGTGGTAATCCGCCTTCGGGTTCCGGCTTTTACGAAACCGGACCAACGTGTAGAGAAAATACACCACCCAGCCGAAGAACAAAATGGCCATCAGGTAATGCACATACACAATGAGCTTGTCCACGTCCGCGCCATGCACGGATGCCAGCTCGGGCATTCCCATCAATTTTTCGATTAGTGATTGAATCGACATGTGATTTTTCTAAAAAAGTATCCAGTAAAAACTACGAATTGGCTTTTGGTTCCTGATCGCCGACCTGCGCGGCGCGCCGGGCGATAAAAACAAAGAAGGCGGAGATACCGCCCATAACCGACATCACGACCAGGAGCAGGGTGAAGATCCCCCAGTTCATGCCTACGGCGAGTTTCGAATCCGACTTTCCGAAACACGTCACGCACGCCTCGGCGGACGACACGCCCGCCATGATCACCGCCACGGTGACCAGCTGCATCCAAGATTTGAGCTTCGGTATTTTCACAGGTAGCTGATGTGTTTCAGTTTCTTGAGCACGTATTTGCCGTAGTAAACCAGCCCCACCGCAGCGGCGAATGATCCGACCGCACCGATGGCATTCCACACGCCGCCCACCTGCATGAAGTGCTTCGCGAACAGACCGCCCACCACCAGCGAGGCGAGGACCGTCACGATCACAAAGACAATATGGAATGCTTTCAGGGACACGGTTTTCTAGTGATGATGCTCCGCAGTCTTTTCAACCGCTTCGGTTTTTGGAAGCCGGATATGAACGGAGTCTTTCGGCAGGTCATGGCTCGCCCACAGGGTGAGCACGCACAGTCCGGTGAAGAAAAACACGGTCACCGACAGGAACATGTAGATGGCCGTTTTTTCCGAGATCAAGTGCATGAAAAACAACGCCACCAGCGAGGCCTTGACCGTCGCGATCAGCAGGCCGACCGCGACGTTGATCCAGTGATGACCGAAATCAATCTGGGCCGCCAAAACCGTCAGCACCGTCCCCGCGAGCAGGATGGCGCCGATGATCATATAACTGCGGACGTGTTTTTGAATGTCGTGTGCGTCGTCGCTCATAAGCCAGATTTTCTGAAATTACATCAGGTACAGAACCGGGAACAGGAAGATCCAGACAAGATCCACAAAGTGCCAGAACAGGCCGCTGACCTCGATGCGGTTGGTGAACTGTTCGGGCTTGGTCTTAAACCAGGTTCCGGCGGTCAGCCAGAGGTAAACCATGACCACCACACCGCCCAGCACGTGCAACCCGTGCAGACCGGTGAGTGTGAAATAGAGTGCAAAATAAGTGCTGTGCGCGGGGACAAATGCGGACAGGCGTTTGATATTGGAAGTCTTGATCACGATGGATTCGTGATCGTGGTGATCGGCGTTGGCGACACCGATATCCTCTTCACCGGCAAGACTGCCGGCCTTGACCGGATCGATGGTGAAGGTGATTTCCTCAACGCCTTCCGCAGCCAGCTTGTTGTGATTGTAGAAGTAGGGGTTGTGCTTGTCACCGACTTCAATGTGACCGGTGTAGTTTTGACCGTCCACCGTCCATACCTCGTAGTGCTTCCACTTTTCCTGGTATTCAAAGGACTTGATGCCAAGGAACGTCAGCGCGCAGAGAATGGTGATGCCCTGGAACATCATGAACTTGTTCAACCGGTTCATCTTCAGGGAGGCCCACGCCATCACGACCGTGACGCTGGAAACGATCAGCACAGCGGTGTTAAACGTGCCGATCGGGATGTTCAGGATCGACTGCGGCTCCGGCCACCAGTCGGAACCGACGCGGAGCAGAATGTAGGAGGAGAACAGCGCGCCGAAGAGCATGACTTCGGAAGCCAGGAACAGCCAGATGCCGAGCTTGGCGTTGTATAACCCGGTATCCTCCCGCGGCGTTGAAGTGTAAGGAATGTCCATTTAATTCAAGTGCAGAGTTAAAAGCGTGGTTCAGACGGACTCGGGCGCGTTCTGTGGAATGAAGTCCGCCTTGGCGCCGGGCACACTGTATTCGTATGGCCCGCGGGTCACGATCGGCGGGGTTACGAAGTTGCCGTGAGGCGGTGGCGTCGGGGTCTGCCAATCCAGGGTGGTGGCCTGCCATGGATTGTCGTTCTCGACCTTCTTGCCGAACCCGATGCTCCAGAAGAAATTGAAGATGAACGGCAACTGCGCCAGTCCGAGCGCCCAAGCGGCGTGCGAGATATTCACGTTTAGATCGATCATCGCCTGCGGTGTGCCGATGTCCATGCCGGACGAGATGTCTGTCACCCCGAGGTAGGTGGCTCCGCCGTCATACATCCGGCGGTTCATGCCCGCTATGCCCTGCTTGAACATCGGCATGAAGGTCAGGTTCATGAAGATGATCGACAACCAGAAATGAATCTTGCCGAGGGTTTCGTTCATCATCCGTCCCGTCACTTTCGGATACCAGAAATACACGCCGGCGAAGAGCGCGAAGATGGTTCCCGGAGCGACCACATAGTGGAAGTGGGCAATCACGTAATACGTGTCATGCAGCAGCAGATCACTGAAATTAAAGCCCAGCGGAAGGCCGGTCAGACCGCCGATGCCGAACATGGGCAGGAACGCGAGCGCGAAGAGCATCGGCGTGTTGAAGCGGATCGAACCGCCCCACAGCGAAATGAACAGACACGTCAGAATGATGACCGACGGAATCGAGATGATCATCGTGGTCGTCTGGAAGAACGTGGAGATCTTGGTGCCCATCCCGGTCAGATACATGTGGTGCGCCCAGACGATGAACGAGATGAAACCGACGGCCAGCACCGAGTAAACCAGCGAACGATAACCCCAAAGCGGCTTGCGGGTGTTGTTCGCGATCACTTCGGCCACGATTCCCATCGCGGGAAGAATCAAAACATAAACTTCCGGGTGCCCAAGAAACCAGAACAGATGCTGCCACAGCAACGGACTGCCGCCACCGCTGACGTCGGCCAGATCACCGCCGCCCGAGGACATCAAACCGGTCGGAAGAAAGAAACTCGACCCCAACACCTTGTCCGCGAGCTGCATGATACCGGCGGCTTCCAGCGGAGGGAACGCGAGCAACAGGATGAATGCGGTGACGAACTGCGTCCAGACGAACCACGGGAGGCGCATCCAGGTCATGCCCGGTGCGCGAAGCTGAATGATGGTTGCAATAAAGTTGACCGATCCGAGCAGCGAAGATGTGATCAACAGCACCATTCCGAGAAGCCAATAAGTCTGGCCGTCAGTGGGTATCGTTGTTGCTAGGGGCGAATACGACGTCCAGCCCGCCTGCGCGGCACCGCCCGGAATGAAGAAACTGGCCACCATGATCACGCCGCCGACGAAGTAACATTGGTAGCTGAACATGTTGATCCGCGGGAACGTCATGTCCGGCGCACCGATCTGGAGTGGCACCACGTAGTTCCCGAACGCTGCGAACGCCAGCGGAACGATCGCGAGAAACACCATGATCGTTCCGTGCATCGCCCCGAACGAGTTGTAGAGGCCGCTTGAAATCACGCCGCCGGCGGCCACGTCGCCGAGCAGGGATTCAAGCACCTTGCCGAGAACGGGGACGGGCTGCGCCGGATACGCCAGCTGCCAGCGCATCAGGCCGACCAGACAGAAACCAAAAAAGAGAAACGCCAGAGCCGTCACGCCGTATTGAATGCCGATGACCTTGTGATCGGTCGAAAAGACATACGTGCGCAAGAAGCCCTGATCATGGTGCTCATCGTGATGTTCGGCATGAGCGCCATGCGTGTGAGCGGAAGTGGTTGCCTGCATGTTGGGTAACTTATTGGGCCAGCACCGGGAGCCGGTGCGCGGCGAAGTGGGTTGTTTTAGTTTTAAAAATTGTCATGTCAACGGCGGAGTTGGTTCCACCCCGTTTTTACATCTTATCCAGCACCATCAGGATCATCATGAGCGGCAGATAAATGATTGAAACAAAGAACAGCGTCCGCGCCGACGGACGGTCGAGACGCCGTGCGAAACGGATGGCGCACACCAGAAAAATGACGCCGAGAACCAGCGCACCGACCAAATAGGCGGTTCCCACCATCCGGTAGAGAAACGGAAAGAAACTGATCGCAAGCAGGCCCAGCGTATGGCTAACCGCCTGACGTCCGGTGCGTGTGCCGGACGGATCGACGATCGGCAGCATCTTGAATCCGGCACGCGCGTAATCTTCACGATACATCCACGCGATGGCCAGAAAGTGCGGCAGCTGCCAGAAAAATAAAATCGCAAACAGCGACCATCCTTGAATCGTGATCTGCCCCTGAGCCGCCGTCCAGCCCATCAACGGCGGGAGGGCGCCGGGAATCGCACCAATGATCGTGTTCAACGTGGTGACCCGTTTCAGCGGTGTGTAAACCAATACATACAGGATCAACGTCGCCGCACCGAGCAAGCTGGTCAGCAGGTTCACAGAAAAGGCCAGATAGACCAGACCGGCGGCGGACAGCACTCCGCCCAGCTTCAACGCGTTGTCCGCCGAGATTCGTCCGGTGGGCAACGGCCGGTCTTCCGTCCGCTGCATCTTCGCGTCGTGCTCGCGCTCCAGCCACTGATTCAACACGGATGATCCGCACGCGACCAGTGCGGTGCCGATCAAGGTGTTGAGCAACAGCAGATAATCAACACTTCCAACCGTTCCCAAGTAGAACCCGATAAACGTGGTCAACAGCACCAGCGTCGTCAGGCGGGCCTTGAACAGATCAGCAAGCACGGCCGCCCACGTCTTGTCGGCGGGAATGTCGCTGCTCAATGCTGGCACGTTGGCTTTCATGAAAAGGGCTTGTTTGGGCCGAAGATCGGACGGGCGGGAGACTGCACGACGGACTTTTGTGTCGCAACCGAAAATTGCTGCACCAACACGGACAATACAAAACCTGCCAAGAGAGTCAGCGCCCCGGTCATCACGTGGAGGGTCGCTATATCCGCCGGCTTGTTCTTCAACACGGTCACAATGCCCATCCCCGCCTGCACCCAGATCAAAATAAGCCAACCGGTTGCCACCCGGCGCGCAAGCGGTTGATCCGCCAAGGCCTTGTGGAGCTTCAATGCCGCCACGGTAATCAGCACGAGCAACGCATACGCAACGAACCGGTGCAGCATGTGCAGATGAATCTGGAACGCCGTAATTTCATTGAAATCCATCGGGTGCATCCGCTTCCGGTTGATTTCCTCAACGAACGTGGCGTCCGTTGGCGGGTAAATTTTTCCGTAGGCGAGAGGAAAATCCGGAACCGCCAGACCGGCGTGCTGGTGTCGCATTCCGGCGGCGATCAGCAGCTGGACAAAGATGAGAACGGTCGTCAGCAGCACCAGCCGTTGAGCAGAAGGGCTCATTGAAAATGACCATTTTTCGCTCCACCGCCGCTCCCACCACCGGGACGTCACCACTCCCATAAAAACGAGCAGGCAAAGAAACAGTTGCGCGAGTGCGGCGTGCGGGATCCCCAGCCCGTCGAGACTGAGCCGGACGCGCAGTCCGCCCAGCACGCCTTGCAGAACCACCCCGACAAAAGCCGCCCAACCGAGAACGCGGAGCCACCGGCGGTCCTCTTTCGATTGGACCCAGACCGCGATCACCGTGGTCAGCAGCCCGACGAACGAGGCAAACAGCCGGTGTGAATGCTCGTAGAAAATGCCTCCGTCCCACATATGAATCGGGAACAGGAACATGTTATACCCGTAAGTGGTCGGCCAGTCCGGGACGGACATGCCGACACCTTTGCTCGTCACCAAACCGCCCAGACCGATCAGCAACCAGGTACACAACGCGGTGAACCAGGTGAACCGGCAGAGCCAAGGATTGTTAGATGAGCGCTTCACTTTTCGAACTGGTTTCTTGAAGAAAAGAAAAAACCGCTGCGAAACCGCAAGTCCCGCAGCGGCACTGTCCCGTCTGGGAAATTACTTGGCGTCAAGCGCAAAGTCAGCTTTGGCGCCGCCTGTCGTCACTTCGATTACCTTCTCAGCGGTACCCGCTTTGCGGTGGTCCACGACCAGCGTGTATTCGCCAGCTGGAACACCCAAGATCTTGAAGTTGCCGTCCTTGTCAGTCGTCGCGTGGTAGGGGTGATCAAACACGCTCATGTAGGCAAACATCCAGGGATGCACGTCGCACTTGAAGCGAAGAAACATTTCCGCGTCCGGGAAGACGAAGTCCAGAGTCGGGCTCTTCGGCAGCTGTGCCTTGTTGGCTTCCTTGTTCCTGGTTCCAGGCCTCGGAGTCGGATGAACATTATGCAAGACCGGGTCTGAGTTTGAAACTGTGATGGTCTGCCCCGTCTGGACGGTCGCAACGTAAGGTTCGTAGACGCACCCCTTTTGATCCACCATCAGCGGCTTTGCTGAAGCACCGGCTGATTTGCCGGAAATGTCTTTCAAGTAAACAACCACATCACCAAGTCCGTGATCGGCACCAACGACGTAAAAACTGGTCATCGGCTTCTCGCCAGCCGCCTGTAGCTTGCCGCAGGTCGGGTCCATCGGCAGTGGTTTCTCCGCCGGAGCGGCACCGTTGAGAGTGACTTTGCCGGTGATATCGCCCGCAGAAACTGTCTGCAACGCGCACGCAACCGCCAGAAGAGATCCAATTTGAAGTTTCATTTTCATATCGTATTAACTGTTTCGACACTAGCAAACGCCCCCTCGTCCAGCAAGGCCATTGTGAAAGTTTTCACAAGCGCTTATTTCGATCATAAGACGCGGGCCATCCTGGTGTCATTCATCCCCGGCCGACGGCAGCCGATCCATCAACGCCGCCATCGTCAGGGCCGTCCGCGCCGCTTCGATACCCCGGTTGTGATCCTTGTCGAGGCACCGTTGACGGGCTTGCTCGGCGTTTTCCAGCAGCAACACCTCGTGAATGATCGGCATCTGATGTTGGACCTGGATCATCGCCAGCGCCTGGCTGACCGCCTCGCCGATGTGCTGCGCGTGAGTCGTGGCACCGCGAAGAATGACACCAAGACAAATGACGGCCTGATGCTTTCCCACGGCGGCGAGCCGCGCAGCCACCACTGGAATTTCATACGCGCCCGGCACCCGGTAAACGTCCACTTCGGCCTTGGCGGATTTGATGACCGTCTGCGCCGCCCGCAACATCGAGTTCACGTAACGGGCATTGTATTGCGAAGCGACAATTGCCACCCGGCATTTGCTCGCGTGGGTCTGGGCTTTGGAATTCTTTTTTAACATGACAACTAATTGAATTAACTCGTCGCGATGCTCCCCCAGCAAAGGTGCTGAACAATGACGCGCGGAACTTCACAACAACTTGACGAAATCCTCCGCCGTAATTCCTGCCTGGCGGAGGATCGCCCGCAGAGTTCCCCGGTCAATTTGCCGGTGATCAGGCACGACGGTCTGGGCGAACGGATCGCCCCGACGCATGATGATGTGGCGGCCGTGTTGTCGCCGAACCGTGAAACCGAATTTCTGAAGGGCATCAACAACGTCGGAGCCGGATACCTGCGGGAGCTTGCTCATACGGCCAGCAGGAGCGCGTTGAAATGCTCCTCCGGCACCGGCAGTCCGTCGTCCTGAAGCGCGAGCACGTAGCCCTCGATGGCTTCGCGGATGTTGACCACGGTCGCCTCGCGGTTCTCACCCTGGGAGACACAGCCGGGGAGACTCAGGCACTCGGCCACCCAGAAACCGTCTTCGCCCGGGTAAATGATCACTTGTCGCATGGCCCCAGAATACCGGTCGGTTTCAAAAGCTCAACTCCAACGATCTTTGATTTCACCACGGTTTGGGCGAACGCTCAGGCACCGACGTTGTGAAGCAACGCAGAACCACGTTCGTTGCCTCAGATGGTTGGATCAGTTCATTTGTCCCGATGCTTTTCCACAAATTCGTCCACCGCTTCGAGAAACTTCCCGTCCGGCTTTTTTATTTCTTCAAACACCTCAAGTATTTCGGTTCCAAGTTCGTTCGCCTTTTTCAGTCTCGCGGTGTCAATGGGCTGAAACAGCCCGTTTGTACATCCATAGGCTTCAACGAGCCTCCCGCCGTCGGTAGAAATCGAAACCATCGTGACTTGGTTGGACGCGCCAAATTCGATATCCGACATAAAACCGCCCGCCTCCTCCAGCACGGTGAAACTGGAAGTTCCCCGATGTTCCCAGAACATCGCGACCTTTTTGTCATCAACCAGGAATCGGTGAAGCCGACTCACCATGTTGGTGCCTTCGAATGCCGTCACGCGAATCATATTGGTCTTCCCTGACCTCAAGAACACCTCCTGAACCTTGTCATAGTGAGGCTGTTTGTACATTGTTGTGACAACTGTGATTTCACCGTCGGCCCGCAATGACAACACAAAGAATACGCCACTCAAAAGAACGGCCATCGAACACACCACGACCACGCCACTTCGCAAAATCATTTTAAATTTCAATGTCATGTATTCGACGAGATCATGAAAACTGCTCAAAGCAGATGCCCCATCCGGTCGCGCTTGGATTGGAGATACTTTTTGTTGTGCCGGTTCGGCTTGGTCTTGATGGGCACCTGCTCGACGATCTCCAGGCCGTAGCCGTCGAGTCCCACCACCTTCTTCGGATTGTTCGTCATCAACCTGATCCGGTGCAATCCGAGATCCACCAGGATTTGCGCGCCGATGCCGTACTCACGAAGGTCCATGCCAAAGCCCAGTTTCAGATTCGCGTCCACCGTGTCCATGCCCTGCTCCTGCAATTTGTAAGCCTTGATCTTGGACGCAAGCCCGATCCCCCGCCCTTCCTGCCGCATGTAAACAATGACCCCCGCCCCGGCGTCGCTGATCTGCTTCATCGCCTGATGCAACTGCGGACCGCAATCACAACGTCGGCTGCCAAACACATCGCCGGTCAGACACTCGCTGTGGACGCGCACCAGCACGTCCTTCTTCTTGCTGACATCGCCTTTGACCAATGCCATGTGATTCTGTCCGTCCACCCGCGAACAATAAAGGTGCAGCACGAAATCTCCGTAATCGGTTGGCATCTTCACAACCTCGATTTTCTCAATGAGTTTCTCAATCGAACGCCGGTGTTTGATCAGCTCCTCGATCGTACAGATCTTCAGTTTGTGCTTCGTGGCAAAACGCGTGAGATGCGGCAACCGCGCCATCGTGCCGTCGTCGTTCATGATCTCGCAGATCACGCCGACCGGACGGAACCCCGCCAGCTTCACCAGATCCACCGCCGCCTCGGTATGACCGGCGCGTTGCAACACGCCGCCCGGTTTGGCACGCAAGGGAAACACGTGCCCCGGCTGCACCAGGTCCTCCGGCATGGAACGCGGATTCACCATGATCGTGATCGTGTGTGCCCGGTCCGCCGCGCTAATGCCCGAGCCGATGCCTTCCTTCGCATCGACGCTGACCTGGAAATCCGTCCGGAACGCCTCGCGGTTCTGGCTCACCATTTCGCCGACACCGAGCTGCTTCAACCGCTCCTCGATGGTCGGCACACAGATCAAACCGCGTCCGTGTTTGGCCATGAAATTGATGGATTTCGCGGACACCTTTTCCGCCGCCATGATCAGGTCACCCTCGTTTTCACGATTCGCGTCATCGACAACGATGACCATCCGGCCCCGTCTCAGATCCGCCACCACCGATTCGATCGTATCAAATTTTTTCTTCATTCGCGCGCGGCAACTTATGCCAGCTTGCCCCAAGCGAAAGCGAGAAAATCAATAAAACCGGATGCGGGTAAACGGTGGCGAAGGGCGGCTTGCAGTCCGGACATAAAGTGTTTCCGGACCGGCAGCTGAACTTCGGCCTTGCCGGAAAGGTTGCAGCCACGGCGTCATCGGGAACCGGGGGCTCGCAGCGCCCCGGCACTTTGGCGGGGCAGGTCCGGACCACCATTGTAAATCGGGGGGGGGCAGGGTCGAGATTTGCCCGTTTGCAGCTCCAGATAGGTCTTCCCCCAATTCGCGCCCATTCGCGTAAAACTCCGAACCTTCAACGGCTGGCGGAAGCCTGCTGTTTGCTGGCGGTCGCAGGCGGAAGCACGTGCAAGATCGCCGGGAGCGAGACCTGCCCTCCGTCCGCAGTCGCCCGTAAATGAAACCGGCGCGTGCCTGACTTGGCAACCGGCGACGCGGTGATGAAGAACTCCCGCTCGGTCTGACCTTCAACGATCAACAAACCGTTCAACCCGATGTTGTCCACGAAGACGCCATGCGGCAGGTTGCGACCCGAATCATCGCCGCCAAGTTCAATGCGGCCGTCGAAATCATTTCGCTCCGCGCGCACCCGCGCCGTGATTGTTTCGCCGGGGCGAATGGTGAACTCCAGCGGCTTGCCCGGTTCGGTCGTGCTCGAACTAGAATCAACACTCGCGAGAATTGCCACCGTGAGCTTCGGCTTTTCTGCCAGTTGCAGATCGCCCAGCGTGCCGAGTTCGTGATGAACCTCCCGGCCGCCAATCGTCGCCGTGGCCACGACCGTTACATGTTTGTCCGCAGCTTCATCCGGAGCGACGGCGTCTTCCGCCGCATACAAAGCCGCGATGGCCATGTGCTGCCCGGCCTCAATCTCAATCGGCGTGCTGGCCGTAAACCCGGCCGGAAGATTCTCGATATTGATCTGAATTGGCCCCTTGAACCCTTCCATGCGAGTGGCAGTGAACGTAATTTCCCGTCCGCTGCCGGGACCGACCTTCAGATTCATGCCGCCAATAGCCACGGTAAAATCGGGCCGCTGCTCGCGAATCAACAGTGTGTAATTGAAGTTCGTCTCGCCACCGAATCCGCGAACGTCCGTCACGTGCGCGAGATACTCACCGTTTTTCGGCGCCGTGAAGAGAAGCTGCGAATCAGTGCCCCATTGCCGCGTCGGTTCGTCGTCGTTCTCATAGTTCAACCGGAACACCGGCAGGCCGTTCGACACCGGAACGGTCCCGACCGGAAACGCCTTCACGATGTAGGCCGGCTCATTGAGCGCGTGCGTCAGCGCCGTGGTCGAGAACGCGGTGTGACGCTTCCCCGTGCCGGGATAAACCTTGAAACCTGAATCCGGACCGCGCGGATACAACCACAGCCGCACCACTTCGCCGTTCGCGTAGAGATATTCGTCCAGCTCCATCTCGCTCCAGTTCTGCAAGCGGAAATCGTCGGAGGTATCCGAGTCTTTGCCACGAAAGGTGAACCACGAATCGCGCACCGCCTGCAACACGACCTGCTCGACTGGCTTGCCGTCGGCGAACAACACTTCAACGCGGGAATCAAGTTTCGATTCAGAGCGCGCCGCGTTGATCGCCAGCGTCAATTTTTCACCGGCGCGGGCCTGAAACCGGTAAACATCCGCATCATGATCGTGGTTGATCGACCCCTTGATCTCTACGGGCAATGACACCAGCTGCGCGGCGGTCACGAGGTCATTGGGTTCGGCTTCGACGAGTTCAACCATGTTGGTGGACATCGTCAGAGTTGCTGGCTCCAGCGTTTCTGCGAGCGCAGGTACGGCAGCGTTACCGCCGGTCAAAATCTTCACCGTGTCGATCGAACCATCCATCCGGCCGACCACGAATTCCGAACCGCCGGGAAACGCCACCAACGCGACAGCGACGTCGGATTGAATTTCGTAGGCGTGCTGCTCGACGAGTTCCGGCACGCTCCAAACCTTGAGCGAACGATCTCCGGCGGCCGTGATCAGAAACTTGCCGTCCGGAGTCAGTGCGAAGGCATTGATCGCACTGTCGTGGGCAAATCGTGAGTCCACCACCGGATTCGTTTCCGGCTTTTCGCGTGAGATGAATTTCCAAAGATGGATGCGCCGGTCGAGTCCCGCGCCAAGTATGTATTTTCCGTCCGGCGTAAACGTCACGCGATACAGTTCGCCCTGAGGCTGGCTCAACGTGTCGAGACGAACACCATCCGCGGCGCGCCACAGCTTGATCGTCTGATCCGCACTCGCCGAGGCCAACACGGTTCCGCCCGGGTCGAACGCCAGGTCAAACACCGCACCGTTGTGAGTGTCCAGCGTGTGCAGCAGTTCGCCGGTGTCGGTGCGCCAAAGTTTGATCAGGCGGTCGTAACCCGCCGTCCCCAGCAACGAACCGTCCGGTGAAAACTCCGCGTCCTGCAAACTGTCGTGATGTCCGGCAAACTCGCGCACCAGCTCGCCGTTCTTCAAGTCGTAAACCCTCGCTACGCCGCGCAATCCGGCGATTCCTGTGGCAACGACCACCTTTTGGCCATCTGGCGAAAAGTTCACTGCGTTTACTTTGCCGGGGAGATCTTTGATCACCAGCCGCGCCGGACCGGCCGGTTCGGAACGAATCTCGACGCGCCCGTACGAACCGACGGCAAACTGCTTTCCATCCGGCGAAACAGCCAATGCCGTGATGGCAGGGTGTTGAACAACAGGAGCGGCAACTTCCGGCACGACGAGGGTTTCGAGAATGGATTCATCCTTCACCGGTCCATGAGCACCTTCAGCGATCCAACGTTTGAGCAACGTCAGATCGGCGGGAGGAACTTGCGGTTCGTCCTTCGGCGGCATGTAGGGTTTGGAACGATGTTCCAACGAGCGAATGATGAACGATTCCTCCGGCTTGCCGGGCAAGATCGGATCTTCCTCCTCCATGCCACCCTTCCGCAGACTCGAATACCGCTCGACTGAGAGTTCGCTCTCCAGATCGACATCATTATGGCAGCCCGCGCAATACGTCCGCAGGATCGGCGCGACGTCGCGCTCGTAAACGATCTCAGCCGCGGCAACCGCGGAGACCGGTGCGAAGAAAACCAACAACATTGCCGCGATCAGAAACCGTAGCGCAGACTGGCAGTCTGCCGTATCGCCGAATGGCATTCGGCAGGTTGTCCAATGTTTCAAACCGGTTTGGTCATGCTGTCGCGCCGCGCAGGTTGCCAACCTGCGATACGGCAGAGTGGCACTCTGCGCTACAGAAGCGGAATGATCGCCCGACAACGCAAAAGGAGCGCGGGCGTCTCGTCCGCAAGTTTGTCGGCGCGTGATTCGCGCGGACGGGACGTCCGCGCTCCGGCTGGTTTGATCGCACTCAGCGTTGTTGAAAATCCGGTTCATGACTTAATGCTGGAAAAGGAATTCACGGCTGGTGAGCAGCGACCAAAACATGTCCTCGGTCACCGCTCGTTTCTCGCCCGGAGCAACGTCGGCCAGCAGGCGATCAAATTGCGCGCGCTCCTCGCCGCTTGGTTCTCGGCTCAGGCACAGCATCCACGCCTGGTTCATCAACTCTGATGGAGCCGCATCCACGGACAGCAGATCGGTCACCCGGCCCACCGCCGCGCCGAGCTTCCCGTTGATAGTCGATCCGTTCGAGAGATGCAGCACCTGCACGAGGCTCGGCTGGTTGGAGCGTTCGCATTCGCAGGTGATTTCGCGCTGATTGCGACCGAACGTTTTTAGGAAATAGGATTCAACCGACGAATCATACAGCTCCAACGCACGCGTGCCCTCCTCGTAAAAATCTGTCTTCTGAAAAGAACCATCATTGAGTGCGAGCTGCGTGTAACTGTCGCGCACGCCAGTCACATCGGAAATCGCATCACTCAACACCTCAGCAGGCAAACGCCGCGGATAATAACGCGAGTAGTGACGCCCATCATCGCGGTTTTCCGGCAACGGCTCGCTCGACCGGCGATACGTCTGCGAAACGAGAATCGCCCGCATCAACGACTTCAAATCAAAGTGTTGTTCAATGAGATGATCCGCGAGCGCCGCCAGCAGTTTTTCGTTGCTCGCCGGGTTGGAGGCTCGCAAGTCGTCGACGGATTCCACGAGACCGACGCCCATGAAGTTCGCCCACACGCGGTTCGCGATCGCGCGGGTGAAGTAGGGATTTTCCGGCGAGGTCAGCCACTCGGCGAGCACCTCGCGCCGGTCACCCGAATCGTCCATCGGAATGGCCGGCGCATCGAGCGGCGCGGGGGGTTGCGGTTTGCCAGTGCGCGGCTGGATCAAATCGCCGGTCGGTTCAACGTAAAGTGTGCGCAGGCCGTCGCCGTTGCGCGTGTCGCCGCCCCACCCTTTTGCCCGGACACGGGAGAACAAATTGGCGAATTGGTAATACTGGTCGTTCGTCCACTTTTCGAGCGGGTGATTGTGGCAACGCGCGCAATTGATCGAGAGCGACAAAAACGCCTGACTCACATTCTCGGCCATCGATTCGGGATCCTGATGAATCGCGTAAAAATTCGACGCACCCTCTTCAACGCTCGATCCCTGCGCGGTGACGACGCCCTGCGCAAATTGATCCCACGGTGTGTTGTTCGCAACGTTGTCGCGAATCCACGAATAGTAGGCCTTCATCGGCTCGGGCCGCAGGTTGGAACCGCTGACCAGCAGCAGGTCCGACCATTTGTAGGACCAGTAATCGACGTATTCTTCGCGCGCCAAAAGCTGGTCGGCGAGTTTGGCGAACTTGTCCGGACTCGCATCTTCAACAAATGACTTCGTCTCGTCCGGCGTCGGCAACCGGCCGATCGTATCGAGAAATGCGCGACGAACGAACGTGGCGGCAGACGCAGCGGGCGAAGGTTTGAGGTTCAATTTCTGAAGCTGATCCAGCACGAGATCATCGATGAAGTTTTCGCGCTGCGCGTCCGCAAAAACGGATGCCGGCACGGTCTGCGGATACGGCGAGGTCAACCGAGCGATGACGATCTGCGAAGAATACCACGCCGTGATCGCGCCTGCGCCGGGACCGACACCCGACACGTTGCCCACCTGATCGACGGACGCGACAGTTTCATCAGTTGACGTAAACTTGGCGTACGCCGTGACGTCGCGCTCGCTGCCGTCGCTGAATTTTGCGCGAACCGTGAGCGAAAGGTTGTCGCCCGTTTTCAGCAGGGATTCCTCCGGCTCAACTGACAGTTCCACCAGCGTCGGGTCGTTTTCACTCGGGCCGGGAGCACCTCCCGCGATCCAGGCGACGAGCGTCTGGTAATCTTCCGAATTCACATCGATTCGTTTGCCGCCCTTGTGTTTCACCGCGGTCGTCGGTTTGAGCAACAGCAGGCTGCGCGCGGGATCGGACGGCTCGATGCGACGCCCCAAAATTTCACGGGTGATCGCCGCGTGATCGGCGGACGGGTTGTAGCCGAACAGTGACAAACGAAACCCGCCTTTCCCGGCCAGCGCGCCGTGGCAACCGCCGCTGTTGCAACCGGCTTTGGAAATGACGGGCAACACGTCGTTGCGGAAGGTGGGGGTCGTCGCCGCGTCGGACGCGGACGCGAAATTTCCAAATTCCAAGGTCAAAGATCCAAGGAAGATCCAAAGTCCAAATCGCAATGCTCGCGCGAAAGGAGCGCGGACAGCCCGTCCGCGAGTAGGACAGGCATCCTGCCTGTCTCCGTTGCGACCGCGCTGGCCAGATGCGGATGAAAGTAGGCTTTGAACATTTCTCAACGTCGGCTGTGCATTCGAAGCACCCGTGACAGGCTGGAAGCCTGTCCTACCTTGTGGCACTCGCCGGGATTTTCCTTCGCCGTTTTTGATTTGTGCGGACGGTCCGTCCGCGCTCCGCGTTTTTGAAATGAGCCTCCTCACGTCGTCTGCTACACTTGCATTGAAAAACTTCATGCGAACAGTTCCTTGATGGGTTCGGTGCCGAAATCGGTGAGTGCGAACGGGCGCCCGCCCGGTCCGGGCAGGTGTGTGGTGTGATCGAACCCGAGGCTTTCAAAAATGGTGGCCACGATGTCGCCGGGCTTCACCGGGCGTTCGGCAGGATAGGCTCCGATCGGATCGCTGGCCCCGACAACGCGTCCGCCTTTCACACCACCTCCGGCAAAATACGTAGTGAAACAGTTTGGCCAGTGATCGCGTCCGCCGGCCGGGTTGACTTTCGGCGTGCGACCGAACTCGGAAAGATTCGCGACGAGCGTGTCGCCGAGCAAGCCGCGTTGGTCCAGATCCTCGATCAGCGCCGAATACGCCTGATCATACATTGGGCAGACAATTTCTTTCATACCCTGAATCGAGGTGAACGGCTTCGATCCATGAATGTCCCAGGTGATCTCGTCGAACACGGTGAGGAAGGTGTTGATGGTGACGAAGCGCACGCCGTTTTCTACGAGGCGACGTGCCAGCAGACAGCATTGGCCAAAACGGTTCATGCCGTAACGTTCGCGCACGGACATTGGTTCCTTCGACAGATCAAAAGCGTTTCGTGCCTGTTCGCTGGTCATGATCCGGAACGCAGCATGAAAATTTTCCTCGAGCAACCGCGCATCTTCGCTCGCCTCAAAATCGGCGACCGCCTGATCCACGATGTCGCGCATCTTGCGACGTCGATCCATCCGGGACGCACCAATCTGATCGGGCGGCAAGAGGTCGGGCACTTTGAAATCCGCCTTCGACGGATCGGCCATCAGCGCAAACGGATCCTGCGCTTTGCCGAGGAATCCGCCGGCCTGCCCGTTCGGCAGATTGCCGCCACCGCGTCCCATCAACTGCGGCAACACGATGAACGGCGGGAGATCCGTTTTGCGTCCCATCAAATAAGAGGTCACCGAACCGGCGTGCGGGGTTTGAACGCCGCCGGTGAAACGGCGACCAGTCTGCATCATCTGCCAGCCGGCATCATGCACCGCCGCGCCGTCGTGCCAGCACGATCGCACGAGCGAGAACTTGTCGGCGATTTTCGCGTGCATCGGCAGCAGTTCGGAAATCTCAAACGCGTCGGACTTGGTGCGGATGGGATTGAACGGTCCGCGAATCTCGGACGGAGCGTCGGGTTTCATGTCCCACAAATCAATGTGGCTCGGACCGCCGAGGTTGAAGATCATGATGCACGAGCGGTTGTCCTTGCCCGGCTTGATCGCGCCCTGCTCTTTCGCCCAGAGATATTGCGGCAGCGACAAACCGAGCGCCGCCAGCGAGCCGATCTGGAGGAATTCCCGACGGGATCGGCCGGGACCGCAAAGCCGCGCACGGTCCTGCGGAGATTCAGCGAGGAAATCGAACATGGCCGTATGATGCGGTGTCCAAGCAATGTTCGCAAGCTCTTCGGGAGGAGCGCGGCTTCAACGCGCGCACCGCCGCAAGCGCCAGTAGAGGAAGCCCCCTCCGGTGAGGATGCGCACCCACGGAAGGTGGATCTCCCCGTCCGGGCTGGATCTCCCCGTCCGGGCCGATGATGACCAGGTCCAGATCGTTTACCAGCATGCGGTTGGTGGGGTCGAGGCTGAAGGGCGGCGGAGAGGGCGTTCATCAGGCCGTTGAATCAAAAACGCTGTCGATGTCAGCTTTGCATTGAGGTTTTTCACCGGTCTGGTTTACTCACGTCCATGTTTCGCCCCCTGCTATTTTTTTGCGCCACGAGCCTCGGCTTGTTAAGTCTCGGCACTTCGATTTCGACAGGTAACGCCCTGAGCGTTGAATACTGTGACAAAGCCCTCCTGTTCGCCGAGTCGCAGGCGGGCGGTAAGTCGTTGAATTACGCGCCGAGCCGCGGAATCGACATTCTCAATCAGGTCATCGATGTGACCCCGAATTTTGATCGGAAGAGTGTCAGCGGCAAGGTCACCATTTCCTTCAAACCCATCGCCAAACCCCTGGCCGAACTCAAGCTCGACGCAGTCGATCTGCAGATCAATTCAGTCGAATCATCCGCCGCGGTGCTTGGCTGGCAGAACACCGGCGAGGAACTGATCATCACGTTTGAGACGGCGATTCCCGCAAACGAGGAATCGTGGGTGCGCATCGCCTACTCCGCCGATGAACCGGACAAGGGGCTCTATTTCCGCACTCCTGCGATGGGCTACAAGGAGGGCGACACCCATCTGTGGACGCAGGGTGAAATGCACGAGGCGCGGCATTGGTTTCCCTGCTACGATTACCCGAACGAGAAATTTACGTCCGAGATGATCTGTCACCTGCCGGAGGGAATGGTCGCGCTGTCCAACGGCAAACTTGTGTCCGAGGACAAGGATCCGAACACCGGCCTGGTAGCCTGGCATTGGAAGCAGGACAAGCCGCACGTGAACTACCTGATCACGCTTTGCGCCGGCTACTTCGAGAAAATTGAAGATCTCACCGGGAGCGTCCCGCTGGCATTCTGGGCGCCGCCTTCGCAGATCAATGTGGTCTCCAATTCGTTCGCGGGCACGGGCGACATGGTTGCTTTTTTCGAAGCAGAAACCGGCACCAAATATCCGTGGGCGCGCTATGACCAGGTGGTGGTGGATGACTTTACCTGGGGCGGCATGGAGAACACGTCGCAAACCACGTTGACCGACCGGACCCTGCATCCCGATGAATTGAAGGGAACACGCGACAGCGTCGGGCTGGTTGCGCATGAACTCGCGCACCAGTGGTTCGGTGATCTGGTCACGACCAAGGACTGGGCGAACGTCTGGTTGAACGAAGGTTTTGCAACGTATTACGAGGCGCTCTACCGCGAACACGCCGACGGCAAGGACGAGTTTCTCTACGACGTCCTCGGCAACGCGCGGGCGGTGCTCGACCAGAAAAACGACGTCATCCCGATCGTCTATCGCGCCTACGAAAATCCTGAGGACCAGTTTGGTTTCCGCGCCTATCCGAAGGGCAGCTGGATTCTGCACATGATCCGGTCACAGGTGGGCCCCGAACTTTATCGGCAGATCGTCAAAACCTATCTTGAGCGGCACGCCTACGGAAACGTGACGACGGAAAATTTGGTCGCCGTTGTCGAGGAGCTTTCCGGGCGGGATTGGGACCAGTTCTTCGATCAATACGTTTACCACGCGCACCATCCCGAATTGAAAGTGAACTGGTCGTGGGACGAGCGGAACAAGCTGGCGAAAGTTTCCGTCGAACAGACGCAGACGCTGGGCGAAACCGTCCTGCTGTTTGATCTGGCGCTAACGGTCCGTTTCAACGTGGGAACAAACGTCATCGACGGTGTCGCGAATGTTTCCAAGCAGGCCGAGGATTTCTATTTTTCGCTTCCGGCAAAACCGGAACTCATCCGCGTGGACCCGGATTTCACCTGGCTGGCCAAGGTCGATTTCTCGGTTCCAAAAGAGATGCTGTACGTCCAGATAGAAAACGAGCCGGACATGATCGGTCGTATTTTCGCGGCGGAGAAACTCGCCGAACAAAAGGACAAGACCACGATTGAAAAACTGCAGACGGCACTCAACAACGATCCGTTCTGGGGCGTGCGGATCGAAGCCGCGAAAGCGTTGCGCAAGATTCAAAACGACGATTCCCGTGCGGCGCTACTGGCCTCGACCGAACAGGCTGATGATCGCGTGCGACGCGAAGTCAACAAGGGCATCGCCTCGTTCTTCAACGAAGAGACCCCGGCGCAACTCGCGAAGACCATCGAAGAGGACAAGAATCCCGACCTCCGGGCCGATGCCATCAAGGCACTCGCGCCGTATCCCGTTGACGCCGTTCAGGACACGCTGCTCGCCTTCCTGCAATCTGAAAGCTACCGGGACGTCCTCGCCGACGCCGCCACCAGCGCGATCCTGGCACAACGCGATCCGTCGTATCTCGCGCCGGTGCTGAACATCGTCCGCGAACGCGAGCCCTCCATGACCTCGCAGAGTGTCGCCGCCACGCTGAATCTCCTCGCCACGCTCGCAGCCGAAGAAGATGACAAGACCGAAGTGAGGGACTTCATCGTCGGAAAAATAAACCATCCCAAGCGCACGATCCAGCTGGCTGCCCTAAAGTCACTCGGCACATTGCGTGACCCGAAGGCCCTCGCCGTTTTGGAAACCTTCACGAACGGTGATCCCGAGTCGGCGGTCTACAAAGCGGCGACCGATTCGATCAAGACAATCCGCGAAAATTCTCCGCAGTCAGCCGAGGTCGGCACCTTGCGCAAGGAAGTGATGGACCTGCAAAAGCAGAATAAGGAACTTCAAAAGCAGTTCGAGGAACTGAAGAAACAGTTCGACGCGAAATCCGGCGCCGAAGACGATGACGGCAAGGATGTCGCCCAGGCCAAACTCGAGAAAAAGAAACGGGGCTGGTTCGGCGGCTCCGATTGATCCGCATTCCGCCGATCGCGTTACCACCGCACCTCCAATCGCCAAACGAACAAATGACTCGCCGCGGACCACGGACCAGCAATTGCAAACCAGCCCGCGCATCCGGGTTCCAGTCGTAAACATGAACCTGCCCAATCAACTGACGGTCTCCCGCTTCGTCCTGACCGTTTTCTTTCTGGTCGCACTGTTCGTTGAATTTCCCTTCAACACAACGGTTGCGCTCGGCCTCTTCGTCGTTGCCAGCATGACGGACTGGATTGATGGCGCCTACGCCCGCAAACACAATCTGATCACCAACTTTGGCAAACTGATGGATCCGTTGGCGGACAAAATCCTGACCTGCTCGGCGTTCATCGCGTTTGTCGGCGAGGGCTGGATCGCCGCGTGGATGGTCGTGATCATCGTGGCGAGGGAAATCGCCATCACCGGACTGCGACTGCTCGCCGCGTCAAAGAACCACGTTCTCGCGGCCGAGGGATGGGGCAAGCACAAGACCATCTGGCAGATCATCACGATCATCGCGATTCTGGTCGTCGCGAGTTTCGGCGACTGGGGACCGCTCGGCTCGATGTTCGGATACGAGGTGGCGGGCCGGCCGTGGGCGGACTGGCTGGTCGAGTTCGCGAAGTGGATCACGATATTTCTAACAGCGATTTCCGGCTGGCTTTACCTCTGGAAAAACCGGGAAGTTTTCCTGAATGACATGTGAGGATTTAGCTGGGATGCTGATCCACGTTCATCAACGAAGCGCTTCAATCCCGGATGCTGGGCTGGCCGGAAATCATCATAATTCTGGTTGTGTTTCTCATTTTGTTTGGGGCGAAGAAACTGCCGGAACTTGGACGCGGGCTTGGCTCCGGGATCGACGCATTCAAAAAGGCAATTCGCGGAATACAGGATGATCGTGACTCCGATTTTAGCAATCAAATGAAGAACCCGCGCGATGAGTCAAATCGATCCGGCACTTCAGCCGCGTTCACCCTCTGGATCGCGCAAGGATTCGGTATCGGCCGCATTCCGAAAGCGCCGGGCACGTTTGGTTCGATCCTCGGACTGGGATGGTTTGCGCTGCTGCTGTGGATCGGCGGAATTCAACCCTGGCTGGCGGCGTTTCTTCTCGTGGCCAGCATCATCGCCTCGGTCTGGACCTGCGAAGCCGCTGAAAAAATTCTGGGCGCAAAAGACCCCGGCTCAATCGTGATCGACGAGATTGTCGCGGTGCCGGTGTGCTTCCTCGGCTGGGTGTTTCATCTCGCGCTGCAACTGCACGAACTGCCGTCGCTCGAATTCTTCTTCGGCCCGACGACCTGGTTTCTCGCGTTCGGCGTTTTCCTCGCGTTCCGGTTTTTTGACATCGTCAAACCGTGGCCGGTCAAACAGTCACAGGATGTTCCGCGAGGTTGGGGCGTCGTGTTGGACGATCTGCTGGCCGCCGTCTACGTCAACTTGGTGATCTTGTTGGTACACCTGGCACTTCAGTTGGTGTAAAACTGGCTACTTCGATGCCGCCGGCCGCCCGACAGCGGAATCACTCGCGATTCATTTTGGAGTCGTCCCAGGTGATCTCATGGCGGGTGAGAGTGGAGGCCTCACGATAGGAAAGTTCGGCCAGCGCGTTGTTGTAGTCGGCGATCGACCGGATCCAGCTGAGGCGTGCCGCCGTCAAATCATTCTGCAGACTCAGCACGAAAAATGCGGTGCTCTTGCCGTTCTCCAATCGCTTCTGTTCAGCATCGAGCGCGGCTTCGGCGTACTCGCGGGCTTTGCGGGTGGCTTGCACGCGGTCGTAACTGGAGGCAGCCGTCTTGATGGCGTCATCGATTTCCACCATGATCCCCTGCTCGAGATTTTTCAGCGTGAGAAGCAGCTGCTCCTCCTGAACCTGGCTTGACCGGTAGCGACTGCGCGCCGCGCGGTTGCCCAGCGGAACCGAAAAGACACCGCCCACGAACCAGTTAGGAAGGTCGCGATTGCTGACGTTGTCGAACACACCCTGATAACCGTTGAGACTGCTGCCGTTTAATCCATAACTTCCCTGCAAATCCAATTGAGGAAACAACTGATTGCGGTTGTATTTCAGCGTCAACCCCATGCTTTCCATGTCGATCCGCGCCTGATTCAAATCCGGCCGGTCAGACAGACCCTTGTCCCAGCTCAACTGCACATCGAACACCCTGACCGGTGCTTCCAGGGTTTCAGTCGGGCTCAGCTGAGTCCCGTGGATCGCTGCAAAGTTGTCGCTGATCAGGCGTCTGAGCGTGTTCTGCTGAAGCTCCAGATTCCGGCGCGCGGTGAGCAGGTCGGCTTCGCGGGCAGCCACCTGCGATGCGGTTTGCTTGGTCTCCAGTTCGGCGACCGTGCCCACTTCAAAACGCTTCTGGGTTTCCTCCAGGGAACGTTGCGCGAGCTGGAGAGATTTTTCCTGCACTTGAACATTCTCGTAAGAATAGATCAGGTCGTAGTAGGCACGTTCAACCTGGGTGATGATGCTCATCACCTGCCGTTTGAGACCAAGTTCCGCTTTCTCGAGATTGAATCTGGACTGCGCAATATTGAGACGTCCGCCGTCGATCCAAAAGTTCTTGAGCAACGGCTGGGTGATGATGATCGCGGAGCCGCCATTGGCGTTCGTAAAGCTGCCGCTCAGGTTGTCGCCCGTGGTTTTCCCCGTGTTCGCCCGGATGTTGTAAGTGGTTCCCATCCCCGGCAGGGTGCCGCTCAATCCCGCGTTGAAATTGTCCGAGTCCGAAGTGGAACTGGGGACCAGCCGGTTGTCGCTGTCCAACGTCAGCGCGTTCACGCGGGAGCTGGTTTGAGCCCCGAACGACAGGTCCGGATCGTAGTAGTTGCCCTGCGCCGCCGTGATATCATAGCTCGCACGGGTCGGATTCCGGCGTTCGATCTGGAGATTCAAATTGTGCTGCAGAGCGAGGTTGATGCAGTCCTGCAGCGAGAGCTGCTGCACGAGGCGCTCGGCGGCGGTAATGTTGAAACCGGTCGCCGCGGTACAAACGGCGGCAAGGAAAAGTCCTTTCAAATTCGGCATAAGGCGGGAGATTGGAGAATCAATATGGTTACGTCAATGGCTGGTTAAACAGCAGCAGCAGAGGCTATTTTCCGCAGCGCCGCACTCGGCCAGCCATTGCCGGGCTGACAGAAAACATCCACGCGAGGGCCGCATTGCGCGCCACCGCCGAGTCGCTTTGCACATCCAGAAATCCGTCTTGGCCGCGCAGAATACTGGCCGAGCCTATCTTCGCGATCAGGCGTCCGGCGCGGGCCGCACTGCCGGGCACCGGGCTGCCAGTAGTTGTTTCGATGGTTTCCATAATCATTACAAATTTCAGTTTTCGATCTTGTCGTCTCTCTGTGGGTGGAGACGTCGCGGGCTCGTCAAAGTTACAGTTCCGACGTCATCAATTCAGTTCCAATTCGATCTGGGGCTGGCCCAACGACCCCTTCGCCGCGCCGGTCTTCCAGATTTGAATGCTCCCGTTGACCGTGCACAGACCGACCGGAAGCCCGCCCTCCCCGATCGTTGCGCGCACCTTCCGGCCCCCGGAAACGTCGGTCTCCGAAAATGTCAGCTTGCTCGTGATCAATCCATTCACCGTCCCAAGTCGTCACGGTCATTTTTCCGTTCACTTTCTCGACACTCACCGTGCCAGTCCGCGAAAGGTCATGGGTTGCCCTGATCGTTTCCGATTCGGCGGACGCGCAGAAAACGCCACCCGCCAAAAACAACATCGACAGGCCGGTCCGAATAGTGTTTTCACGTTTCATGATGGTAGATTTCGATTCAAAGTTTTGATTGACCACGACCGAGGTAAAGGACACGTCATGGCATTTTTAGTTTCAACAAGCTTCGACCACTCCATGGCAGTCTCCGTGCCAGCCAGCCCGAAGTACCCTCGACCGCTTGAATCCCCTTTGTTTGCAGCGAACCGGTACCTATTAATGCGGCCCTTAAATACATTCGAAAGTTAACCGGTGGCGTAGGAGATGTGTCGGCCAAAAAAATAGCGCATCACTCTCCCGGGCTGCTTCTGGATGCTGTGCATGAAGGAGGCGATGTTCGCTTTTAACTCCGCCAGTGTCCGCGGGGTT
>Ga0209390_10001066_pt1 | contig 54243 bp, 46 predicted proteins | sample BON01_FD_187212 | JGI IMG/M metagenome (GOLD analysis project Ga0209390, IMG submission 187212) | Freshwater microbial communities from Lake Bonney liftoff mats and glacier meltwater in Antarctica - BON-01 (SPAdes) (version 2) | ecosystem: Environmental > Aquatic > Freshwater > Ice > Glacier...
GCAGCTCTTTTGGAAACGAGCCGACCTCAAATGGCACGGCTATCCGCCGTGCCCGGAGGTTGGCTCGCTGCGGGACGCTTTGCTCGCGATCCATCAGGATCCCAAAGGCTGTTTCTTCGGCTGACTCGCTCTATGTCTGATCCATTTTCCATTCTTGAGGTGACGTCCGAGATGAGGAGTGACATTGAGCAACTCGGGAGCAAGCCGAAGTTCTGGTTCAAGCATCAGGAGGAAAACTGGCTTTTCAAGGAAGCGAGGGAAAACACGGGAGAGGATTGGGCGGAGAAGGTCGCATCAGAAATTGCCAGCCAGCTCGGATTGCCAACCCACCACACGGAGTTGGCTGTTTGGGAAGGCAAGCGCGGCTGTGCGGTGAAGTCGTTCATCACTTCCAATCAAAGCGTTTTGGTGCATGGCAATGAATTGCTGGGAGGTCTCATCGCCGACTACGAAAAAGAAAAGGAATGGGGCCAGGCTGATCATACATTCGAGAATATTGTCTCCGTGCTCGAAAAGCTCTTTTCCACGGACAAAGCCCGCCGTGCAGCCGCCTCGCGAATGGTGGGGTATTTGGTATTTGACGCGTTGGTGGGTAACACCGACCGCCATCACCAAAATTGGGGAGTTCTTTTGGAACGAAGAGACCAACCCGGCCAGCAAGCGAACTTTTCTCTCCAACTGGCTCCAACGTTCGACCACGCCTCTTCGCTGGGACGGGAATTGACCGATGAGGCTCGCTTACGCCATCTGCAGGAAGGCTCGATTGAGCGATATATCCATAAGGGGAGGGGCGGTATTTTTGAGAACTCCCAGGCGAAACATGGAATGAGCCCGATGGCACTGGCCCGGATGCTGGCACAGTGTTATCCGAAGTTTTTCAAATCATGGCAAACGCGGGTAAGAAAATTGCCGGAAGCAGATTGGGTCGCTCTCCTCAATCACGTCCCTTGTGAGAGGATCAGCGAGCCAGGTCGCGCCTTTGCCCTCGCTTTCTTGTCGAGCAGTCGTAGATTATTGCAAGCCGCCCAATGAAAAGCCTGTTTCTAGCTTGGCAAGCCCCTTCCGATTCCATCCGCAGCCGCGCTTGGTTCCCGGTCGGGCGTCTTGATGCCGAACCGGATACCCACCACTACCGGTTCCGCTACACTCATGGTGCCGTGAAGGCGCAGGAGGATGTGGGGTTTGCGCCGTTGCTCGCCTTTCCAGACTTCAATAAAGATTACGAGTCGGATCAACTGTTTCCGCTGTTCAAAAATCGGGTCATTTCTCCGAAGCGAACAGATTTTCAAGAATACATTCAGTGGCTCGACTTGGATCGTGGTCATTCAGATCCGATCTCAATCCTCTCGGTCTCGGGAGGCGAGCGCGTGACAGACAATTTGGAAGTGTTTCCCAAGGTTACGGCTGATTCAGACGGAAACTTTCACGTCCGTTTCTTCCTTCATGGGCTGAGACATCTCGGAAAGCAAGCCATTGAGCGAGCAGCTAACCTGAAGGTAGGCGAAGACTTGCGCATCCTCGTAGAACTGAATAATCCGGCAACCCGATTAGCTGTGCCGCTGCTGACGGATGACTATCAGATGATTGGCTGGGCTCCGCGGTACCTTGTGGATGATCTTATCCACTGTGTTCCCAACGCTCCCGAGCTTTCCGCCAAAGTTGCCCGTATTAATGCAGCCGCCGCACCGCTGAATCAACGAATCCTGATTGATTACGCAGGCCGCGCGCCCAAGGGTACTCAGCCGATGTCCACGCCCGATTTCAAACCGTTGCTGGATTGAGTGATCATGGCGGAGATCGAAGCCGAGCAGGCCCTCGTGGCCGCGACCGGGAACTGATCACCGGCTTCGGTTAAAGGATCTAAGCCACTCTCGTCCGCATCTCGGGCGAGAAGGATTCAGCCAAAGAGGTTCGGAGGATAACCCCCACATTTTAAAATACTTTAAGCGTCGGTCCGAGATTTGCCTCACGCAAAGGGTGGGAAGGAAGAGCGTGAAAATTTCTTACATATTCTCGCCGTCCGGCTGATCTCCGAGAGGGAATTCCTGCGGGGGAGAGAGCGGTTGGGGGTGCATCTCACCTTTGAAGGCATAGCGGAAGAGATCGAGGCGACGATCCAAGGCCGGAGTGACTGTTCCCTGATGGCGGGCACTGTGGAGGTCATCCAGATCGAGGTCGCAGACCAAGACGGTTTCCTCGTTGGCGTCGGCTTCCGCAGCCACGCCGTCCCGGGAAAATTCAAAATCGGAAGGAGTCAATACTGCAGCTTGACCGTATTGGACATCCATATTGGTGACGTCGGGGAGGTTGCCGACGTTGCCGGTCATGGCCACATAGATCTGGTTTTCGATCGCCCGGGCCTGGCAGCAATAGCGCACGCGCAAATACCCCTGGCGATTGTCGGTGCAGAAGGGGACGAACAAAATTTCCATCCCCTGATCGGCCAGATACCGGACAACTTCCGGAAATTCCGAATCATAGCAAATGACGACGCCAATCTTGGCGGAGGGGGTCTCGATCACCCCGAGATGGTCGCCGCCGCTGATCCCCCACCACTTGCGCTCATTGGCGGTAATGTGGATTTTGGGTTGTTCCAGTACCCGACCATCCGGGAGGCAGATGAAACAAATATTGAGCAACTTGCCCTCTCGGCGCACTGGGTGGCTTCCTCCGATGATGGTGAGATCGTATCGCTTGGCCAGATTGGACAACAACTTGACCAGGCGGGGGGTGTATTCGGCCAATTTTTTCATCCCGTCCTGGGGCGTTAAAGTCTTCGTCTGGGAGAGCAATTGGACGGTGAAGAGTTCGGGCAGGAGCACAAAGTCCGAGCGATAGTCGGCCGCAATATCGACGAAGTACGTCACCTGATTGGCAAATTCCTGGAAGGATTTCACCTTGCGCATTTGATATTGGATACAGGACACCCGGACCTTGCGAGGTCCCCCCGCCTTCTTTTTGTACGCCGGATTGATCCACTCGATCAGACTGGAATGATTGCTGCTGCGGGGATCGCGCAGGTAGTGAGGCATGACCCCGCGGACTTGAAAGCCCTCCCGGAGTTGGAAGCTCAGGACCAAATCGCGGATCTCGCCATTGCGAACCCGTTCGACGTATTCATGCGGCGACATGGTGTCCTTGTGGTCGCAGTAATTCCAAAGGCGGCCTCCGGCCAAAATGCGGCGCAAATTGAGCCGGCGGCAAAGCTCCCTCCGCGCTTCGTACAGCGCCGCGCCCACGCCCTTGCCCCGTGCCTCGGGATGGACATAGACGTCCGCACCATAGAGCGTGTCGCCGTTGGGGGCATGGTTGGTGAAATACCCGGAATCGGTGATGCCCGCCCAAGTGTGAAAGCGCAGGGGATCCTCACCCATATCAACGATCAGGGAGGCGCAGGCTCCGAGGAGACGGCCATTTTCCTCCGCCACCAATTGCCCCTGAGGGAAGACCCGGAGGTGACTGTGGAGGTGGCTCTCGGCCCAGACCACATTGTCCTGAGCCATTTGCGGATAGGCGGCATAGTTGAGTTCTACCAAGCCGGGAACATCCTTGGGCAGCGCCTGGCGGACGATGATCTTCGAAGTGGTCTTCTTTTTAGGTTTGGGATTCATGAAATCAATCGGGGGACTCTCGTCGGGCGCTACGAATAGCGGGTGTCGCGTCCGGGCTCGACCTCGTGTTCGAGGGTGAGGTTTTTGATCGCGTGCGGAGCGAGGACCTCTTCTTCGTATTTCAGGTAGTGCGGGTCGGCGAGACCATGGGCCAGTTTTTCCGTGGATTCAGCATCGAGAGCGAAAAAGAAGGGCCACTTTTCCTCGGCGTTCAGACGTTTGCCGCAGCGCACGCGGAGAACCTCAGGGATCTTCAAGAGGCGCATGCGCGTCTCCCGCATCATCCATTCGAGGGTTTCTTCATCCGTTTCGGGTTTGAGTTGAAAAAGAACGAGGTGGTGGATCATCCTGAAAACAGCTGTTGAGAGTTCAGCCATCAACTGGCTTTTTGGAATCAAGGCAGATCGCCGGGGCGGTCAACTTTTCCACTCGAGAGCTCCTTTACGAATGGCATAGACATAGCCAAAGAGGAGCAGAGTGACAAAGGAGAGCATGCTCCAAAAAATGCCGGGGCCAATCTCGGCGACGTAGTCGCGGAAGATGACCGCCCATGGGTACATGAAGACCACCTCGATATCAAAGAGGATGAAGAGCATGGCCACGAGGTAGAATTTGACGCTAAAGCGGGGCTGGGGGCCGACATCGGGAATGACTCCGCATTCGTAGGCGGCATCCTTGTTCGCGGAACGGGTTCCGGTGCGACCAATGACCAGATTGGCCAGAAGGGCCACGGTGGCGAAGCCGACGGCGACGATGACGTGGAGCAAAACCGGGAGATAGTCGATGAGCATGGGAGTTATTCCTAGCGGGAGGAGCCCCCCGACGGCAATTCAGAAATCAATTTCCAGGGGGAGAAAGAGCGCCCGGGCGATAGCGCCAGATATAATGGGTGAGGGTGGGATCGTAGCCAGGCAGGGTGGCGATGGCGTCGAAATGGGCGGGATCGCGGATGAAGGTGCGGAGTTCGGGGTAGTCGTAGATTATGGCGAGATCGTTTCCGGTGATGACATAGAGAGGCTTATTGGCGGCATCGGCCTCTTGGGCGATTCGCGTGAGGGTGGGGATGTCCTTGGCGCTGAAGATGTGCGGGTCATAGGACTCGAGATGCATTCCAAGCGAGACGGTGATGACATCGTCCTGCCGGGGGTCGCTGGGGTCGAGGGAGGGGCGAACCGCCAGAACGGAGTCTTTGAGCCGGAAGGCAATGGCAATCAATCCTCCGAGATTGGCTGCGATTAACATGTAGAGGCAGCCGGGATAGGCGTAGAGGAGGAGAAACTCGCTGGCGAACCGGCGTCCCCACGGCCAGCGGTCGAGCAGGCGGGTGGGCCACTCCGCGCCGAGGGCCACGCAGGCGACGAGTCCAGGAAGCACGAAGATGACATACCATTCGTAGAGATAGTTGCCATTGGCCCGGGAAACGGCATAGACCGCCAAGGCGGGAAGAATCAAGACGGCCACCGCCAACCATCCGGCCGGCCGGGTGGCGAGAAGACGGACTAAGCCAATGAAAAGAAGGGCGGCTGGAATGATGATGAGGGCCACCTTGAGCCAGGGATGGAGTTCCACCATCCACTGGAGTTCCGGGTAGCCAGCGGAGGGATCGTCGGAGTTGTTCCAAGGAATTCCCGTCGCCAAATGCGCGAAGACATTGTGATGCCAACGAAGATCAAGAACGCCGATAGCGCGGTCTGTCGCTAGGTAGCGGGTCAGTTGGGGCAGATTCGGCAGCATGAGCTGGAGGTAGAGCATTCCGGCGAGTCCGCTCGCCACCAGCAACCTCGGCATGTGGAGGAGGCGTTCTCTGGTGTCTTTGAGCCGGAAGGCAATGGCAATCAATCCTCCGAGATTGGCTGCGATTAACATGTAGAGGCAGCCGGGATAGGCGTAGAGGAGGAGAAACTCGCTGGCGGCAAAGCCGAGCCACCATCGCCAACGACCTTTTTCGATTGCCTCGAGCAGGCAGAGAAGCATGAGGGGACCAAAGAGAAGGGTGAAAATATAGCCGCGGACTTCGGCGGCGTAGCGGATATGCCAAGGATGAAGGGCAAGAAGAAAGGCGGCGAGGACTGCGGCCCTTGCGAATCCGAGTCGCCGAAGCAGGAGCGCGAGTGCGCCGATGGAGAGGATGGCGGCGACGTAGCCGGGAAATCGGAGTACGGATTCCTTGAATTGGAGGCCTTCGGGACGGGTGGTGGTACGCCAGAGCGAGAGCGAAAACCGGGAGAGAAGCGTTTGCAGGATGTGGTTGCTGGGCCGGGTGAAATTCCAGAGGGCATCGTCCCAATCGCGTTCCTTCAAAGTGAGTGTGTCGTATCCTTTTTCACCCTCGTCGGGATAGCGACCGAGGATGACCCGGCGGAGACTGTTTTCTTCGTCATCCCAGAGACTGAAGTCGAGACGTTGCCACGCGAAGGATGCGGTCAGGCCCATGGCGGCGAGGATGAGGAGGAAGAATCCCCGGGCTCGAGCGGGAGAGGGGATTGGCAGCCAGGGCTGGGCGGACGGGGCCGGGCCGGATCGCAACCACCAGGGGGTCGTCAGTCCAAGAAAAATGAAGAGCACACCATTGATCGCTCCCGCCCACCAGAAGTAGATGGCGACAAAGTCGCGGGGTTTCTCGGGTTCCCCGATCTCCGCGAGGACGTCCCAGGGTTTTTTAGCGGTCAGGAGGAAGATCAGGATGGTGATGGCTCCGGCCGCACAGAGGAGACGGACGATATGGGTCGGGGTGATCCAGGCGCGAAGACGAATGAGGCGGGATAAATTCAAAATGCGTAAATGACTTTTTCGAAGTGCCCGTCGAAGAGGAGGGTGCCCAAACGACTGACGAGCAAGACGGTAAGGAAGAGATGGCCGGCCAGAAAGAGAATGTTGGCCGGGCGGAAGTTGGCCAACTGGCGGAATTGCTCTCCCCCTTGGGCGAGAAGCCATAAAACGGGGAGATAAAGCGTCAGGATGAAGCGATGGCCGGGACCGATGGGAAGATACCAACCCATGGCCAAGGTGTAGAGAATACAGGTGGCGAGACCCAGGAGGATGGGCAGCGCGATCGGCCCAAGAAGCGCCAGCGGACCCCGGACTCGGGCCAGGATTCCAAGGGCGAGCATGAGCGCACCAAGGCCAAGAATGTACAGCCCGCGGTGGGGAAGAACGATGCGCTTAAGCTTTCCGCCTTTCTCATAGGGGAATCGCCATTTGCTTTCCGGATGAAAGAATTGTTTGAGACGGACGCCGGCTCCAGTGGTGGTCCGCTCGATGGCGTCGGCGATGGTATGGCGACGAAAATACCCGCTCAGGGTCGGCTGGTCCTCGGGGGCCATTTGGGCCAGAGTCACCGCCCGGCAGTCGGGGTATTTCTCCACGCAGGTCTCCCAGTCATCGGCCCAAAACCCAAACCCGGGGAGGCTATAAAATGCACTCCCCCAGGTGCGTTCTGCATGGACCAGGCGGGGCGTGATGAGGGCAAAATAAATCGAGCCAAACAAAGCCAGACCGATGAAGAAATGCTTCGGGCTCCACAAGGGGGCGCGCAGCGACCAGGGGATCTTCGCTTGAGGCAGGAAGGTGAGTGCGAGTCGAAGAAAACTGAATCCGATGAAGAGAGCCAGAAAGGGGGTCGCTGAGGGTTTGGCCAAATAGGCGAGTCCGGCAAGAGCCCCCAAGGCGGCGTAGAGCCAGGGTGGGCTGCTGCTGAGCAGGCGCATGGCGGTGGCGCAAATGAGCAAAAAGAGTACGTAGAAAATCACTTCCGCGCCGAAGAAGGTGGCGATGGGAAGTGAAACCGCCAGCGCGGAGAGGGCGGTGGTATTGAAGGCTGCGAGGGGGCCAAGCCGGAACCCGAAGAAGGTGCCCAGCAGGGCGGTGCTGAGCGCCGCGAAGAGGATGTTGAGTTTTTTTCCGGATTCGAAAAAGCCGGGATGGGATGGATCAAGGAACCGAGCGGCCAGCCAGGGAAAAAGCGGGTTGCGGGTTCCGTCCGAGTACCAGGGGTAGGCGGAGTGCTCCATCTTTTGGGCCATGAGGATGTAGGCACTTTGATCGGCGGCTCCGGCATCGTGATTGGTGTCCGTAGTGATGCGGAAACCAATCATGACGACACAAAGGCAAAGGAGAAGGATGGCAACGAGATACGCCACAGTCGGTCGAGGCCGGAGAAGGGCGGTTTCGGATTTTTCCGCCCAATGTAAAAGTGAAGAAAGCGATCGGTTCATTTCGTCGGCCTTGGGGTGGAGGGGGAACGATGCCTTTGCCAGAGGGTCACGCCGATCATCGTCACGGCGATGGTCATAAATAAAACCATGGCTCCAAGAGCAAAAACAAGGATCGGGCCATAGCTGCCGCGGTAGCGGGAATTATCCAGAGCGTGGACCATGGCCACGGTGAGGGCGTTGCCGGCAGGGGCAGAGAAAATTACCGCCGCGACGAGGCCGGGGAGCCGAAGGGCGCTCAAAGGAGGCCAGACCAAAACCGCGGCGAGAACAAGAAAGAACCCCAGGCCAATGGCGGGGCTGAGCGGGCCAACGGTTCGGAGGAATTGGCGGAAACTCGGGACGACTTTGATCTCGCGCGCTCCGGCGGCTTCCTGGAGGAGGCGATCAAGATAATTTTGCACGAGGGCGCGGGTGGGGGGATTGTATTTCTGGTCCGGCTGATCGGGCAAAACGGAGGCCGCGTGTTGGCAAAGTTTGTCCAAGGCAATCCGCTTGCGATAAAAAGTGGCATCGTCCGGAAAGACAAAAAAATGCATTTGGCTGAGGACCTTTTTCGCATAGCCAACCGGGTCGTTGGCCAGAGCGGAAAGAAAACTCTGACGGCAAAAAGCGGCCAGGTCCTCGCGGGACATTTCCCCCTGGGTGAGAAGCTGGGGAAAGAGCGACGATCGATACATTAGGTAGTCGGGATCGAATCCAAGGGTGCGATAGTATTTATTTTCGCGGGTGGCGATTTCGAGTTCCCGGCTTAAGTTGGGGAGAAAATTTTTCAGGAACTCCCGCCGCTCGGGCAGCAGGTTGGGGTCGTTGATTTCGTCCTCCATGCTAGCGAGGATGATGTCCGCATGAATGGTAAATAAAGTCATCGGCAGAACGAGGCGGGGCTGATCATTGCGGAGGAAAAGAAGTCGGCCGGGGAGCCACAGGCCCAACCCAATCAGCGCGAAGCCTGCGGCCAGGGGCAGCCATCGATACAGTCGGGGCGCTCCACCGGGCAGGAGGCCTAAGACGACCGGAAGGATGGTGGCGGGGACGGCCAGGGCCCAATTCGGCTTGAGCACAAACATGGCCCAGGCCAAGGGCAGGCTGAGGGCTCCGAAGACGAGGCAGGCGGTGGGGTGAAAATTCTGCCAGCGGAATTTGCAAAAGCTGACCACACAATAGAGCTGAAGGAAGAGGACAAAGACCATGATCGCCTCCGGACGGATGGCGAGTTCGAGGGCCAGTGAGATGGGATTGAAAAGGTAGAGCGCAATGAGAAACAATCCCAGAGGGGTGGAAATTGCCTCCCACCAAAAATTTGGCGGAAAGATCGAAATCCAGCGCCGCCAAGTCATCCACATCAAGACCGCCGCGGCGAGCCCAAGGGCTTGTTGGATGAGGATATAGCCAGCGAAGGATCCGGTCAGTTTGAGGCAAAGGGCGAGAAAGGCCCCGTAAATCCACTCGCGCTCGAATTCCTCATGGAATCCCAATCCGCCAATCCAGTTCAACGCCGGCCCAAGCCATCCCCAGCTGTCATGTTCGGCTAGGGCGATCGGCGGGATGTGATGGCGAACGAGAATGGCGGCGACGAGCAGGCCGGCGAGCCCGAGCCAACCAGCGACGGCGGGAAGGGACCGGACGTGCTTGTGGGTGGTTAGCGCCTGCAGGCCTCTCTGCCAATCGGAGGTCTTCAATGGGGAGAGGGGGAAGGCAGGGGCAGACCGAGGCTTCGGGCGGTTTGCGGATTGAGTTGGCCGGTGACCCGGAGCTTTTCAGCGACCTGATAGCGCCGAATAGCCGCCGCCGTTTGGCTTCCGATGACGCCATCCACCGTTCCCTGGTAGTAGCCCTCTTGCTGAAGGATCTTCTGGGCCGCGCGCACAGTGGAGTCCCCGGCCCGGGCGTCGGTCACCAGACCAACGAGAGCGAAACACAAAACCAAACGGACCAGCACGTTCATGGAAAAAGTCCTAACCCCGGCGAACCTTCACTGCAAGCAGCGGTCCGATGATTGTTTCCAGGGGAGGGGACTTTTCCGGCCGCCCTTCCGTTCCCAGGAGGCAGGATCGGGGGATGCCTCCCTTCTCGGGAGCGGATTATTTCATCGTATCATTGTTGCGAAATTGTCACAATTCCGAGCGCGACATGTTAATTTTCATTCAGATCGCCGGTGGGGTGGCCTTGACCATCTTCGGGATCCGTTTTCTTCGTAAGGGATTGGACCGGCTTTTCGGCGGACGCTTGGTGACTTGGCTGTCGCGGATGACCGAACGGCGCTGGAGGGCGTTTTCCTCCGGGATCGTGGTCGGGACATTAGTTCCCTCTTCGACGGCCCTGTCGTTGATCACTTTGCAAATGCTCAATACGAGCAGAATGACGGCGGCGCCGATGTTGGCGGTGCTCTTGGGGGCCAATGTTGGGATTACGGTTACGGTTCAGCTCCTGGCCTTTCATATTCAAGATTATGCCGGGCTTTTCGTCCTCATCGGGGTCATTGGGTTTCAATTTCTTAACCGGGAGGTATTTCGGGGCGTCGGGCAATGTATTCTTTCCCTTGGGTTTATTTTTGTCGCCATGGGACTGATCGAAGCTGGAGCCGCCGCCATGAGTGCCAGCCCGGAGAGTCGGGAGTGGCTGCATTTATTTGAAGGACACCCCTTGTTGACGTTCCTCTTTGTGGCGGGATTTACCGTCTGTGTGCAAAGCTCGACCGCCAGTATCGGATTTGCCATCGCCTTGAGTGGGAGTGGAATCTTTAGTGCGGAACTTTTGATTCCCTGGGTGCTGGGAGCCAATTTGGGGATTTCTCTGACGGGTCTGGTTGCGGGCTGGGGGACCCTGGAAGGCCGTCGGTTGGCCACCGCCAATGTGCTGGTGAAGTTCGTGATCGCCCTGCCTTTTCTCTTTGCTCCGGCCTTGGCCCTGCGGGGGCTTTCGGAGATTTCCGGCGGTTTGCCTCGGGACATCGCGATGTTCCACACGGGCTTCAATTTGTTGGTCGGTTTGGTGGCGGTGCCATTGTTGGGGCCGATCACGAACCTCGTCCGGATGATGGTGGTGCCGACGCAAGCTCGTTCCGGGCTGCCGGTGATCGAATCCTATCTCGACGAACAGGCTCTGGAGAGCCCCTCCCTGGCCTTGGCCAATGCGACCCGGGAAACCCTTCATATGGCGGATGCCGTCAAATTGATGCTGCAGTATTTCTGGACCGGATATTCCAGCCGCGATCTCAACTTGTCCATCCGGGTGCAGCACGAGGACGACCGCGTCGATGCCTATAACCAAAAAATCAAAGACTACCTCAGTCGCGTCAAAGAGGGGATGAGCGGGGAAGAAGCCCGCTGGCAATTCGCCTTGCTGACCTTCGCCAACGAACTCGAATCCGTGGGCGACATTATTGACAAAAACTTGTGCGACACTCTGCGGAAGCAAACCTGCGAAGCCGTCTGGCTCCCGGATCGGGAATACCAGGCGCTGTGTGAACTTTATAAACGGGTCATGACCCGGTTTGACGTCGCCCTGAGCCTGCTGGCCAGTCGCGGCGGGGGGCAGGTGGAGGAATTTATTAGTGGAAAGGAAAATCTCAACGAATGGTGTCGCGGTTTGCAGAAATCGCACTATGAGCGGCTCCATTCCGCCGACTCGGGAACGTTGTCCGCAAGCACTTATTTCCTCGACTTACTGAACAGCTTTCGTCGCATCAATAGCCACATCAGCACGATCGGATACGCGTTCACTCAAGCTCCGCGCGCGCTGCGCCGCGAATGAAAGCAAAAGTGACCAATGACGAGCGGAACGCTTAGCGGGGCGGTATTAGGATCCGTACCGAAGGGTCCATTTGCTTTTTTACCTGATAGATGTTCGGTGGATTGATCGACAACACTTCGGCCCCGGTGAGGACAAATTCGGGATAAATTCGGTCGCTGGCCGGTTCGTAAACGGTTTCTCCGGAGAAATAGCCTTTGAGTTTGTATTCCGTGTTGTGATCCGATCCGATTGCATTGCGGGTCCGGTCAGGGGCCAACATGCGTTGTTCGTTCAGCATGACGAGTCGGGCCGTGTTCCAGAGTCGGCCGGGTTCACGCACCCAACCCCAGACTTTGTAGTCTTGCTTGTACATACGACGACCGAAAAAATAGTCTCCGGGAGCCTCGGTGCGAATGGCCGCGTTCATGGCGGCCCGGGCGGGGGCATCAGAATCGACGGTCGTACAACCGATCACCAGCAACCCACAAAGAGTTGCAGCCAGGAGACGGAATTTCATCACAATCGTGTCTCTCGGATGAACGGAGCGATCCACTCGGCGAGAGAATCTTCGGATTCGATTTGAACCTGCTCGGTGAGCGGGAAGACAAACCAATTCTCTAGGTGACTGGTCGAGGCCCCGGGTTCGAGGTTGACGAGGGGGCCGAGAGATTCGATCTCGAGCATTTTTTCGTCCGTGAAGGTTTCGAAATTGCAGCCGCCATCCGGATAATTAACCCCGGGTTCGTAGGCAAAGGTTTTGATGAAGAGGCTGTTTCCAAGGAGGTAGGCGATCCACTTTTCCCGATGGGCCAATCCGATTTTTGTCGGATGCGTATCGGCTTCCTGACGGAGAAGAAAAAATTTGCAGCCGAAGGTCCAGCGCAGATCCGAGAGATCGGTGTAGGGCCAGAGAACCAAGCCTCGATTGGGGGCGAGTCCTTCCGGATGGATGCCCAAGGGAGGCTGAGGAATGATTTCCAAGCCGCCGGCCTCCATGACGGAAAGTCCCCACGTGGCGACGGAAATGGGACGCTCGCAGTCGTTGGTTACGGTATGACGGATGGTCACCTTGGGACCGCTTTGGGCTACGGAAATGCCGAGGGTCTTGCGAAGGCGTTGCGGGCGTTGTTGAGTGCTTTCGATTTTCAGCTCACTGGCAGGATTGGCCTGGGTCCATGAGACCGCACTGTTATCCAGATGATAGCTCATGGCTTCATCTTCAGGAGCGAGCCAAAAACGGTGCCCCCCTCGGATGCACCAGGTGTCTTCATTGTTCGTTCCGAGCTGATCTTCAAAAAGCTTGAAGACATTTTGCCCGGTCTGAGTCTTGTACGAGACGATCCGGGGGCCGATATCAGTGGTGACCATCAACTCGATGGCATCGTTCCAGAGGCGAATGGTTTTATCCCATCCGTGAAATGAGGTGGTTTCTAAATTCATGGGCGGAAGGATGTGGGAGAGTGCGAAAGATAAGGGCGCAGCGTTCTGATTCTAAGGCGATTACTCCTCGGAGACACTCCCTGTCAAGATCAGCGCTGCAATTTGCCCATTGAAACCGACGGCGGGGACGAGGACTTCGCCGCCCGATTTGTGATCCCGGAGCGCAAGGGCTCCAGCGATGACGTGCTGGAGTGCGGAATTCGCCATGGATTCCCCGAGGGTTTTTTTTGGGGTATGAAGAACTGCGTCCGGGAGAAGGCGGTGGAGAGAAGCTTGTTCGATCGCGTCGGGCGAAATTCCGGATTGTCCGGAAATGACAACCCGGGGGCGTCGGGAAGCGAGGATGCTGTCCAAAAGCCGCTCCATTTGTCGAGCGGCATGGGCTTCGGAGGTGTAGGAGAATCCGGGGTGGGGGCTCTCAATCAGAGGGCTTCCGTTGCGGGCCAGGACGAGCGCCGCTGCTCCCTCGGCAAAATAGACGGCGGGGGATTCCTCGCCGATTTCCGCACGGATGAGACCCAGGTTGCGATAGGCGAGGCAGGTGATTTCATCCATTTCCTGGGCGGATACGATCAGACAATGATCGACCTCGCCGGTGGTCAGCAAGGCCCCTCCGAGACGAACCGCCGCTAGGCCGGAGGCGGCGTCGCCGGCCAAGGTGATGGCCTCGCCACCCAGCCCCAACCGGGCGGCGATGTGGCTCGTGGGGGCATTGTAAACGGTTTCGGGAAAGAGGAGGGGGCTGCCGGAGTCGGATTTGACCACCTCGGCGTAAAAACGTCGTGTGTAGGCGATGCCGCCATCGGAGGTGGCAAAGACCAGGGCGGTCCGCGCAAGTTGGTCTGCGGTCAGGCCGGCGCTGGCGATGGCATCGCTGGCTGCGGTGACCGCGAGGTGGGAGATTCGGCTTGATCGGCGAAGGCGGGGAAGGGCTTCGGCTTCGACGAGGTCCTCATCTGGAACCCGAAGAACCGGACAGAGTGAGGCTCCAAAAGAGGATGATTGCGAAACGGGGATTGGTTGGCGTTCGTCTTGAATCGCTTGCCAGACCGCATCTAGATCCCGCCCGAGCGGTGTGACCCACCCCATCCCAATGATGGAGGCTTTCATGATTCGGGGAGCTCGAGGACGAGGGTGGCATTGGCTCCGCCGAAGCCAAAGGAGTTTGAGAGGATGCGATGGGGCCGGGCGGGCCGGGCGGTATTGGCCACAATATCGAGCGGAAACTCCTTCTCCGTCCGGGTGAAATTCAGATTGGGAGGCAGGAATTGTCCCTCCATCGCCTCGCAGCAAAAAGCCGCTTCGATCGCCCCGGCCGCTCCGAGCGAATGTCCGGTCATGCCTTTGGTGCTGCTGACTGGGGTGCGGGGACAAATCTGGAGAATGCCCCGGGCCTCGCTGGCATCATTAAAGGGCGTGCCGGTACCATGAGCGTTGATGTAGTCGATGGCTTCGGGTTCCAGGTTCGCACTGGCCAAGGCTTGTCGCATGGCGGCGAGCGGCCCCGCTCCGGAGGGATGGGGCTGGGTCAGATGGTGGGTGTCCACCGCGCTGCCATAGCCGGAAATGGCCAGGCCTTCGTTGCCCGCTTCCAAACAAAAGACGGCGGCCCCTTCGCCGAGAACAAGACCGGTTCGGTCCGCATCGAAGGGTCGGCATTTTTCTGCGGTGGAGGCACGCAGGGAGTCAAAACCGGCAAAAACAAATTCCGCGAGGGCATCGTATCCCCCGGCAAGCACCCGGCGGGCGGCTCCACTCCGAATCAACTGGCAAGCGATACCGAGGGCATTCGTGCCCGAGGCGCAGGCGGCGGACACGATCTGAACCGGGGCATCCCAATGAAAAACTCGCATCGCCTGCTGAACTGGTTGCTGGGGAGAGTATCCGAGCAGTCGCCGGGTGGCCGCATGAGAGGGTTGGCCCGCCGCGAGGGTGCGGAAGAAGTCTTCCCCCAGGGGCATTCCGCCGCTGGTTGTGCCCATGACCACGCAATCGGGAATAAAATCAGGGCGACCCTGTCGGGCTTCTTCCATCGCGAGCAAAACCATTTGGGCACCGCGGGACCAATGCCTCGAACGCGGAGCGATCGAGTGGGCCAGAGCGCCCAGTTCTTCCGTCACTTGTCCGGCAGTCTGGGATCGGCGTCCGGTCACGGGAAATAAACGCACTGGGGAAATGCCATTCCGACCCGCACGCAAACCTTCGCGGTTGGCTTGGCGGCCGACTCCCAAGGGACTGACGCAGCCAAAGCTGGAAACGCGGACCTTGGGAAATGGAAGCGGGGACATTAGGACGGAAAGCGGCTTGGAGTTCGATCATGAATGACGGACCATCGCCCCGAAAGAAAATTTATCGGTTGGGGATGGGATCGCCGCCTTTCCGTCTCAGGCAACCTCGGGAGAGGAAAGGGGCCAGATCGGTGGCCACCCTTGTCGGTCAGATCAATAGGTGTGGAGGCATCCCGCGAAGAAAAATCCCACCGCGAAAAATAGAAAGACGGACTCTTCGTTGGGAAAAAATGCAATTTCTGTCCAAACTTTTCTGGCAGACGATACTTACCCCCCCGTGTGAGGACACATCGCGAAGTCTGCTTTGGGAGATTCCCGGTTTGATTCCGAGGTCTGGCCGATCAGGCCTATTGTGCAGCGCCGCCGAAGGCAGCAAATCCAAATCCGAGAATGGCCCCGACCATTGCGATGACGAGAGCGAGGATCAGAAAAACAGTGGCAATGATTCCCAGGATCCTGCCGATATTCGTGGTGTCTTTGCCTGAGGGATCCATTGTTCCCTCCGCCATTTGCTTGAGGTCGGCTTTGCCCAGGATCCAAGCCACGATTCCGAGCGGTTGGCAAATAATCAGACTAAGGATTCCGAGTACGAGGACAAGAGTGGCGCGATGCGGCTTCATGAGCGAAATCTGCGACGGAGAGGTTGCTTTTGGCAAGCTATTCAGCGCGCCATCAATAGATTTCAGGGCGCTGAAGGCCAAGTCGGGCCGTTCACCGTCGATGGGAGAACCAAAGGATTATCGAGAATAAGTGAGGAAATCGGCCCGAGAATGCTGGCTAGAATCGGCAAACAAACCGAGCCGACCCGAAGGCCCTAGATATCCCAGCGGGAGGCTTTAACCTCCCGGGAATGAAAACTCTCCTGCTTTCCGCACTAGTTTTTTCACTTCCGCTTCTTTCTCAGGCTGCGTCTGAGGTGGGCAAGCCAGCTCCGGACTTCACCCTCAAAGATAGAGCGGTGGGACAGCTCTATGGTGCGAAGACCACCCCGGAGATGTTTGTCATCAATGCCGAGGGAGTCCTTGCTTACATGGGAGCGATTGATGACCAAGCGGACGCGAACCAAGATTCGATTCCCAGGGCGACGAATTTTGTCCAAGTCGCTTTGGACCAGACGAAGACCGGCAATCCGGTGACGCAACCTTCGACGAAATCCTACGGGTGTCCGGTCCAGTATTGATCAGTTTAGCCTTGATCTGTTTGTCCCTCGAAGGGCAGGTTGTTTCACTGGTCGGCGCAACGTTTTCGAAAGTGCGACGATCTGAGAGGTGGCTTTGCGGCCGCCCGAATTCTTAAAAGTTATGCTCCACCAAAAGAAAACCCTCCCTGACGACGCCGCCCATCACGAAAAGTTTCTTGTCCCCATGTACGGGCGGCAGGCGATGGAGCAACCGGTTCCCAAATACGATCTTCCCCAAGGCGAGATGGATCCGGATTCCGCCTACAGCCTCATCCATGACGAGCTGATGTTGGACGGCAATGCCCGACTCAATCTTGCGACATTCGTCACCACCTGGATGGAGCCGCAGGCGGAAAAGCTCATGGCGGAGACCTTCGACAAGAACATGATCGACAAGGATGAATATCCTTTCACCGCTCAAATCGAAGAACGGTGCGTCAATATTGTTTCGAGGCTCTTTCATGCGCCCGAGACCGGGGTGGGAGCATCGGCCATTGGATCGTCTGAGGCCGTCATGCTTGCGGGAATGGCTTTCAAATGGCGATGGCGCGAACGGAGAGCGGCCGCCGGCAAGCCCACCGATAAACCGAACATCGTGATGGGAAATAATGTCCAGGTGGTCTGGGAAAAATTCGCCCGCTACTGGGAAGTCGAACCTCGCTATATTGAAATGGAGCCGGGCAAATACGAAATTTCTCCCGAGCAGGTCCTTGCCGCGATCGATGAGAACACGATCGGCGTGGTTCCCATTCTCGGCGTGACCTACACGGGCGCGTTTGAGCCGATCGAGGCCATTCATGATGCGCTCGTGGACTATAACGCCAAAACCGGACATGAGATCCCGATTCATGTCGATGCGGCCAGTGGAGGCTTTGTGGCACCATTTTTGCATCCGGAATTGAAATGGGATTTCCGGTTGCCGCTGGTCAAATCGATTAATGTTTCCGGCCATAAGTACGGCCTCGTCTATCCCGGAGTGGGCTGGGTGGTTTGGCGGTCGCATGAAGATTTGCCGCCCGACCTGATTTTCCATGTCAACTATCTCGGCGGCGATATGCCGACGTTCACGCTCAATTTTTCCCGCCCGGGGAATCAGATTATTGGCCAGTATTACAATTTCCTCCGGCTCGGACGCGAGGGCTACACCCGGGTGATGGAATCGATGCGGGATACCGCGGTCTACCTCTCGGAGGAGATTGCCAAGATCGGTCCGTTTGAGTTGCTCAGTCGGGGCGACACGATTCCCGTCTTTGCTTTCATGTTGAAAAAAGTCCAGGCCTACACCGTGTTTGATCTTTCGGAGAAACTGCGTGAGCACGGATGGCAGGTTCCCGCTTACACCATGCCGCCGAAAGTGGATGACATGGCGGTCCTCCGGGTTTGCGTGCGGGAAGGATTTAGTCGCGATCTGGCCGATATGCTGCTGGCCGATTTGCAGGCGGCGGTGACCTATTTTGAGGGATTGAAGGGCTTTCAGTCGGCTCACTTAAACCGAAAAGGCAAGCTCCACAAAACTTGCTGACGCGTCCGTTCAAGCGCGAGTACGGCTACGGATCGGGCGGAGCCCGAACGGCGCGGCTTTCAACGTGAGGAGTGAGAGTGCTGCAACGGATCGGGCGCAGCCCGAACGGCCAGGCTTTCAAAGGAAATGGAGGGCGTAGGCCCTTGCCGCCCTGACCAATGACCAGACGAATCATACGGGAAGCGGAACGCGAGGTTGTCGCGGTGGAACGGGAGCTTCATGAGACCGAGTCCGAACTCCTCGAATGCATCGAAGCGCGCGGCCCCTGGCCTTTTCTGACCAGAAAGGTTTACCGGGACTCTCACCAGAAGGTTCATGTCTGGGAATCCCGGGCCGATCGAAAGCGCCTGCGCGCGGAATGCGAGGAAGTTGAGGTCTTGGCGGGAGATCTCTGGCGGTGCCTGTGGGCGCCGGGGGATTTGAACTGGTGGATCGGCGGGATCTTTGCCTTGGGCTCCCTTCTGTTTGCCCTTGGCAGCCTCCTCAGTCTGGCTCCCGGTCTCGCGCAGGCCTGGGGCCTTCCGCTCCGTGCCGTCAATGGGATTTATTTTCTCGGTTCCGTGCCTTTCACGGCGGCGGCCTATTTGCAGCTCTACCAATCGGCCAATGCCCCCGCCTTCGATCCGGTGATACGTCGCTCCGGGCCTTCAAAGCGCCGCCTCTTGGGCTGGGAACCCCGGAACGTTGGTTGGTTGAGCAGTGCCTTGCAGTTTGCGGGCACCCTCCTGTTCAACCTGGATACCTTCGATGCCATGAGGCCCGGAGGATCCTGGCAGGCTCAGGATGTTTTCATCTGGATGCCTGATTTTGTAGGATCGGTCTTCTTTTTGGCCTCGGGATACCTCGCCTTTATTGAGATTTGTCACGCCCATTGGGCCTGGCGGCCGACCAGTCTCTCGTGGTGGGTGACGTGGATCAATCTCCTCGGGTGTATTGGATTCATGATTTCGGCGTTTTTTGCGGTGGTCCTCCCCGGCGTCGATCCCGGACGCGCGGAGGTTCTGGCCACCCTGGCCAATGGATTTACCCTTCAGGGTGCGGTGTGTTTCTTTTTTGGGGCGGTCCTCCTCTTGCCGGAATCGGCCCGAAAATCCGGGTCGTAAGGCGGCGGGGTAAACTGCATTGTTGCCAGCCCGGAGCTCTCACCGTAAATACGGAAGCTGGTCGAAAAATTAGAATTTCCCATGAGCACATCAAATCAAAAAGCCTTCGACATCTCGCAGAAAAAAATTGTCACGCATTTTGAGCTGGACGAAAAGGATCGCGAGATCGTCGAGCGGGTGGTGGCGGGGTTTGTTCCCACCCGGATTTTCGATTTTCATACCCACTTGTTGCGAGGATCAGATTTTACGGATGTCAATCGTCCCCAGTTTGTCGAGCCGGGCCTGGTGATGGATGCGGCGGCTTTGCTGCGGGGTTTGGAAGCCTGGTTGCCCCATCGGGAGGTGCGTGCTCTCTGCTTTGGAATTCCTGCGAGAAATGTGGATGCCCCGGCGATCAATGAATGGGTGGCCAAGGAGGTCGCGGCCCAGTCCGGGTGGAGAGCTCTGGCCCTGGCCCGGCCGGACGATGATCCGGAGAAAATCTCCGCTCATTTGTCGTCCGGTCACTTTGCCGGGTTGAAAGTTTATCATCTTTTTGCGGAGCGGACGGACTCGTTCAACTGTGAAGTGGAAGAGTTTGTACCCGAATGGATGTGGGAGGTGCTGCATGCGCATCGGGGTATTCTCATGCTGCACATCGTGAAGGACACCGCCATGGCGGACCCGGCGAATCAGGCGGCGGTGCGACGGTTGTGCCGGAAATATCCGAATTGCCAGTTGGTTCTGGCCCATGTCGCCAGAAGTTTTTCTCACCGGCATGCGTTGGAAGGTCTGCGGTGCCTACGGGATCTGGACAATGTTTGGGTGGACACGTCGGCCGTGTGTGAGAGCCAGGCCTTCGCCGAAGCCATTGAAGTGTTTGGTCCGGAGCGGATCCTTTTCGGGTCCGATTTTCCCATCAGTAATTTTCGGGGACGCAGTAGCACTCTGGGTGAAAGTTTTCATTGGCTCTATGAGGACGGAGAGGATCCAAGCAAGGAGGCCCTCAATCGGCAAATGACCCTGGTGGGTTTGGAGTCCCTGCGAGCCTTTCGTGAGGCGGCGGAGACGTCCGGGCTGACGGTCGGAGATTTGGAGAATGTTTTTCACCGCAACGCTCTGAGAGTTTTGGGCGAGGAGGCGGACGGCGCTGAGGTGACCTGGGAGGACGCACGAGAGCACATATCTTGCGGCAGCGGCTTGATGTCCAAGCGGCGTGAGCAATTTGACCCCGAAAGTTGGCCGACATTTTTCTCCCGCTGCCGGGACGGCAATGTGTGGGATCTGTCCGGGCGTCGATTTGTGGATTTCGCCGGTGGGGTGGGGGCGATCCTTCTGGGATACGGAGATGGTGAGATCGAGCGGGCGCTGCGGCGCCGACTCTCAGCCGGCACCTACTGCACCCTGGTCAATCCGGAGGAAGACGATTTGGCCCGCCTCCTTCTGCGGCTGCACCCTTGGGCTGGACGCGTCCGGTTTGCGCGCGGCGGCGGGGAGGCAATGACCATCGCGGTGCGAATCGCCCGGGCCGCCACCGGTCGCAGTGGGGTGGCGGTTTGCGGTTACCATGGATGGCACGATTGGTATTTGGCCGCGAATTTGGGAAATGATTCTGCGCTTGACGGACATCTTCTCCCGGGACTGCAACCGACCGGCGTGCCGCGGGAACTGAAGGGCACGGCGGCTCCGTTCGTTTACAATGATTTCGATTCTCTCCGCGAAGCCGTGGCGGCGCTCGGCGGGAAGCCGGCCGCCATCGTGATGGAACCGATGCGCTCCCGCTTGCCCGAAGACGATTTCGTCCATCGAGCGAAAGCGCTGGCGGCGGAGGTCGGGGCGATCTTCGTACTCGACGAGGTGACCAGCGGATGGCGATTTGGCTTCCCGGGAGCGCATACCCGCCTCGGGCTGGAACCGGATATCGCCGTCTATGCCAAGGCGATGAGCAATGGCTTCCCCTGCGCGGCCATCGTGGGTCGTCGGGAAATGATGGACTCGGCCGATGGCAGTTTTATTTCCAGCAGTTATTGGACCGATGCGATGGGCACCTCGGCTGCACTGGCCTGCCTGCGGAAGATCGAGCGTGAAGACGTCTCCATCGCGATCTGGGAATCCGGCACCGGATTTGCCCAACGGTTGCGCGACGTGGCGGCGGCTCACCCAAGCACGAAGATGAAGATTGGCGGGATGCCTCCCTGTCCGAGCATCGCCTTCGACCTCGGGCCGGGCCCCGATTCCGTGGCCGCAAAGGTCTTAATGATCCGCAACTTGGTCCGACGGGGATTCCTCGCTTCTTCCCAACTCTATCTGATGCACAGCCATACCACCGAGCAGAAGAGCCGATTCCTCGAGGCGATGGACGAAACCCTCGGAGAGATCGCCACCGAAATCGACCGCGGCACCTTGTCCGAGACCGCGGGCTCGCCCGCTGCCGTAAACACCTTCGCCCGACTCGCGTAGCCACGATGCCGTTCGGAAATTCGGAGCATTCACGGCGGTTTGAAAGCCTGGCCGTTGGTTGAATGGCCCGGTCATTGCTATGCCTCCGTTGCAGCCCCACAGGTCAGGATGTTTGCGCCCGGATTGCTCCCGACCCAAGAAAAATCCGCATTGACAGGTATGACTGAGAGTCATACCTTCTTGCTATGTCCACAACGAAAATCGCAATTAGCATGGATGCCGAGGCCGTGCGGAGAGTGGATGAGTTGGTGGCCAACGCTCCATACCCCAGTCGCAGTCGCTTCATTCAAGAAGCTGTTCAGGATAAGCTTGCTCGTCTTTCTCGATCCCGCCTCGCTGAGCAATGCGCTCTTTTAAATCCTCCCGCCGAGCAAGAGCTGGCCGAGGAGTTCACCGCTGATGAGGTTGAGGCATGGCGGCAGGCGTGAAGCGTGGTGATGTGGTTTGGGCCGATTTGGCTCCGACTCGGGGTCACGAGCAGGCGGGGCGGCGACCGGTTCTCATCATCAGCGAAGATGTCTTCAACCGGCGCTCAGGAACAGTCATCGCCATGGCTATTACCAGCCAACCACAAAATGCGGGCTTTCCTTTGACGCTTGAACTCAAAGCCAAGGAACTCCCCCAAAAGGGATGGGTCAAGATAAGCCAGATCAGGACGCTATCAACGCAGAGACTCGGCAAGAAGATCGGGAGGGTTGAAGAAGGTGAATTGGAACGGGCTGTCGATGGGCTCAACGAAATCATCGGGGGCTAGGGAGGAATGGCTTCTGGGAGGGCAACCGGAGCTTGCGGAGATCTGAGCCACCCGGCGCTGCAACGGATCTGTAAGAACGGCCAGGCTTTCAATCAACGCTCCCGCCGAGCCAGGATCAACCTAGATGCTCACCGGGCGGCTTTGGTCAAGCCCAGCAAATAGTAGGCGACGACCATGTCCAAAGTCAAAAACAGCGAGAGCTTCTCGGCGCTTTCCAACTGGCGGCATTCTACTTTACAGCCATTTTTGAGGATGCGGTGGAACTCTTCGATGAATCATCGCCGCGCATACCAATCGACCAATTACACGGCCTGAGCGATCTCAGCGATGATCACGGTGGTCCATATCTGAGACTTTCATTGGCGCAAACTCATTTTCCGCCCACCGGGCACTCGCTCTTGCTTCTTCGCATTTCTCGTGCATCCCTCCATAGAATACATCAATTTTATTTCGCACTGCTTAAAGACTTTCTCTGGAAACTGTGGGGAATGAGCAGACTTGCCCTCCGGCGCCAAAGCGTGCGCTGGAGGGGCAAGTTCCCCCTTGCCCGGCTTCAAGGTTGGACGGATGGCAACTTTTGGAGACGCGGCCGGTGCTGGAATTTTTTTTCAAAATTCTTTCGATTCGCTCGACATTTGCCATCGGATGGTGTTTTCCTCCACCGGAGTTTGTGACCGCAAATCCATGACCAGCCCATCGGCAAGTCAGCCTGCCCCGAAGGGAATGAGAATCCTCCTTGATCTCATTCTTCGGCACCCTCGTCTCCTGACCATCATCATTGTTCTGGGGTTCCTCTCCGCATTGATCAGTGCGCCCACCCCCTATCTGGCCAAAATTATTATCGATGACCTGATTTTTCGCGGTGGGGCCGGCACCGCCCAGGACGTGAGCAGTTGGCTGGGCGTATCGCATACGGTCTGGATGATCGCCGCCATTGTCGGATTGGGAATCATGCTCAAGGTGGTGGGGAGTTTGCTCGGAGGGTGGCAATGCCATTACGTTCTCCGGATCGCCCGCAATGCCCTTTATGAGGTGCGGCTCGACACGGCCGTGCGGCTGTTCGGCGGAAAACAACAGAAGCTGGAGAAACTGGAATCCAGCCGAATTGCTTCCCGACTCAGTTTTGACATCAACCAGATGGACGGCGCCATCTTCATTATTCTGCGGAACTTTCTCACCAGCATCTTTTTGGTCGTGGTGGTGCTCGGATTCATGCTTTTTCTGAATGCATGGCTGACTTTAATTGTTCTGACCACGATGCCTCTGACCGCGGCTCTCAGCGTTTATTGCTATCAGAAGCTGCGCGAATTTAGTCTGGAGGAATCGGACCGGGTGGCCGACCTGACCGCGACCTCAGCGGAGACCTTCGACGCGCTCCGAATCATTCGGGTGTTCACTTCCGAACCCTTTTTCTTGGATCGCCTGCAGAAACGCTGTGAAGCGCTGCGATACGAGGGGCTTTATCACTGGACCCGTTTCCACGCCCTTAATCTGCTTCTGGTCCTTCTCAGCAGTCTAGGTGGAGATGTCTTTCTTCTGATGGGAGGAATTTTGGCCATTCATGGAGAAATTACTTTCGGGTCCTTTTTTGCGTTTTATGGCTATCAGGCCATGCTCTGGGGACCCATCGGCACCTTGTTGAATTCCGGGCAGGCTTTGCAAACCGGAACCGCCAGTGCGGAAAAGATCCGTCACATCAATGAGATGGAGCAAGAGCCTTATTTGCTCGAAAAACGTGCCAAGCCCACGGGAGCTTTTCGGGGGGAAATTCGGGCGGAGAATCTGGGGTTTTCCTATAACCAGGAGGAGCCAGTTTTGCAGGATGTGTCCTTCACGATTGCTCCAGGTTCAATGGTCGCTCTCGTCGGGCAGTCCGGATCCGGCAAGACCACTTTGACGAGCTTGTTGTTGGGCATGTATCTGCCGACCTCGGGCAAGCTGACCATCGATGGATTGGACATCAAAAGATGGGACCTGAGAGACTTGCGCAGTAACGTCGGCGTGGTTTTGCAGGACGCCACCCTTTTCAATGACACCATTCGAACCAATGTCTGCATGGGGCGGGAATATTCCGAGGAACGCATCTGGGCCGCCCTCGCCGGGGCCCATATTGATGACTATGTGCGGGGTCTCCCAAAGCAATTGGAGGAATCCGTCGGCATTAGCGGCACCCGGCTCTCTGGGGGCCAAAAACAGCGTATTGCCATTGCCCGGGTCTTTTTAAAAAATCCCGCGTTCCTCCTTTTGGATGAGGCGACCAGTGCCCTCGACAGTGAAACCGAAAAAGCGATTCAGCGTTCCTTTGATGCGCTCATGGCGGGCCGGACCGCCGTGGTCATCGCACATCGATTGTCCACCATTTACCAAGCCGATCAGATCCTCGTTCTACACCAAGGACGTTTGGTCGAAGCCGGAACTCATGAAGAATTGGTCAGTCGTCCAACCGGCCACTACCGCGAGCTCTACGAAGCTCAGGTGGAGGGGATGATTCCCATGAGCGGAGCCACCCGTCGGCCTTGGAACAAACCCACCCGCTAGAATGGCCCGCGATCACATGATGGAACCAGAGACTCCGCCCCAAGCCCGGCGGGGATCTTCGCCTCTTTGCTCGGAAAAATATCGGCAGGACTTGACCCGATTGCGCCGGGCGCAGCCGCCCCGGTGGATGCGAGTTGGCATGATTTGGGCCCTGGTCCTGACCGTCGTTCTTGGGGTGATCTGTCTCCTCAGTCCGATGGATGAATACGTCACCGCGCCGGGCGAAGTGCGACCCGCCGACTACGCTTACGTTTTCAGTCGGGCAACCGGATTTTTGGAATCGATCCATATTCGCGAAGGTCAATCGGTGAAAAAAGGCGAGGTTCTTGCCCGGATGGATAGTTGGGAAACTCGCAAACAAATCGCCGAGATTGACGGCGACATTGCCCAAGCGGAACCCGAACTGGCTTTGGCCCGAGCCACGGCGCGAAAGGTAATTGCCGCACCTGTGCCGACGGAATTTCTTTTCAGCGCGGTTGAGATTGATCGGCAAAAAGAGATCCAAGCCTTACAAAAAGACTACCTCAGTCGGCTGGAGCAATTACAAAAGACCGGAGCCGCCTCTGGAGTGGAGACGATGAATCTTCGGCTTCAATTGATCGCCTCAGAATCCCTTCTCAAACGCAGTCAACAGGCCAATGATCTCTTCCATGGGGACTTCGGAGCGGCCACCCGGGCGGAAGCCGAACAACGGGTGCATATGATCGAAGCCCGGCTGGGTGCCTTAAAATCCAAAAGAGAGATCGCGCGGCAGGAATTGCAACGGCAGGAAATTGTCGCTCCCGAGGACGGGGTCATCCTGGCGACCTCGCCCCGGTTCCCTGGGGAGAAAATCGAAGCAGGGACCGCGATTTTCAAGATCACCGATGTGGAAAAGACCCAATTGCGGCTTTATGCGGGAGAAGACCGCATCAATCTGATTCAGCCAGGGCAGTTGGTTCGTTTTCGTTCCAACAACAACCCTGACCGTCTGGCTCCCTTGGCAACGGGCCGGGTTCTTCGCGTCGCCAAAGACCGGGATCTGGAGACCCCGGGTGATGATACGACTTCCGATGGTACCTATCGGGTTCAGGTGGAGATTGAAAATGAGCCCTATCCTCTCGCGGTGGGAGCCACTGTGGCGGCAGAGATTGTCATCGCCCGGCGTCCGTTTTGGCGGCTGCTTTTCATAAAATCCGCTCCTGGGACCGTCCAATAAAAACGTGGGCCAGGCGGTTCTGGCAGTCGCGGGCATAGGCGGTGAGATCGTCCGCTTGAAGGAGCCCCGAAACGATAACCACCCGGTGGGCTCCCGCCGCGAGGACGTCGGAAAGATTTTCCCTTTTGATTCCCCCAATGCAGAAAATCGGGAGAGAGACCTGACTGTGGGCGGCGGCAATGTCGTCGAGCCCAATGGGGGCGTATTCCGCTTTGGTTGGCGTGGCGAACAATGGGCCAAAGCCCAAATAATCAGGACCCTCCTTTGCGGCCGCCTGCGCCTGGGCGAGACTGTGCGTGGATTTTCCGACGAGCGCACCGGGTCCGGCCAGAGCACGTGCTTCAGCCACCGAATAGTCGTCCTGACCGACATGAACTCCATCGGCTCCAGTGTCGGCAACCAATTCGGGATGGTCGTTAATAATGAAAGGAATCTGTCGGGCCTGGCAAAGTGGTGCCAGCCGGCCGGCGACAGCCGCAATTGCGGCAGGTGAAAACCCCTTGGCCCGGAGTTGGATCACATCGACCCCGCCATCCAACATACGCGCCACTTTGTCCGCTGTCTGCCCTTCCGCCACATAGCCAAGGTCAATAATCCCGTAGAGACGGGCCCGGACCAAACGAGAATCTATTTTTTCCATAGTGGAGTCGGGTAGTTGCCCTTCTCGTGGAGCGCGTTCAGCGACTCCATGACCCGCGGCTTGTCGTCCTGATAGGTTACCCCGAACCAGAGGGCGTCCGTTGGGAGGACCTGCACGGTCGCCTGGACCTCGGTGACCATGTCACCGATTGACATCGGAATGTAACACTCCGCCTTGGGGTTGGCTGCCTCGGCCTGGAGAAAAGCGACCAACTGCGCTTCCAAAAATGGAAATACGGCAGGAGTTAATCCCCAAAAGTTCATCGAAACCGATTCCGTCCCGGAAAAAACTTCCTCGGCCCCATTCTCGGTTTGGCTGATTCGCCCATCGTGCCGAGCGATGCCCGTGCATTCCTTGATCGACTGAAGTGCCCCGTCTGCGTTTGCTTGACAGACGCCACGAGCCACCGATCCGTGCTCCGAAAGTGTTCGGTCCAGTCGATAGCCGGCCATGGCGAAGCGGGTACTTTCAACCGGACTCTCTTCAAGAAAGCGGGCGAGGATCTCATAAGCATCGCGTCCATAAAAATCGTCGGCATTGATGGCGACAAACGGGGTTTTGATTGCCTCCCGGGCGCACCAAATCGCGTGAGTGGTCCCCCAGGGTTTGCTCCGGCCCTCGGGAACGGAAAACCCATCCGGAAGGTCATCCAATTGTTGGAAGGCATAATCGACCGCGATGCGGCCTTCATAGCGTGTGCCGATCATGGCCCGGAATTCCTTCTCGATATCGCGGCGGATAATAAAAATGACCCGTTCAAACCCGGCTTGAAGCGCGTCATAAACCGAATAGTCGAGAAGTGTCTCGCCTGAGGGCCCCATAGGATCGAGTTGCTTGAGGCCGCCGTAGCGGCTGCCCATACCAGCGGCGAGAACGAGGAGCGTGCTTTTTGCCATGAGAAAGTTGTCCGCAATTTTTCCCGCCAAGGCAAGTCGGAGCCTTTGACCGCAGTGGAAAACAGCCCGCAAATTGCGCGAGGCGCGGGCGGGGGGAGGATCTCTGCGGTTGGTTGCGTGCTCTCTGCTCACCTTTTTGCTTGCTCAGGAAAGCGGAGCGAACATAGTGCGAATTCTCCTTTGGAGTCCTATTGAGGAAGGGTGGCTGAGCCCGGTCGAAGGCACTCGACTCGAAATCGAGCGTACTGTAAAAGGTACCGTGGGTTCGAATCCCACCCCTTCCGCTCTCATGAATCCGAGCTTTTCAAAATTTTTCTCCTGCTTGATTGCTGCCGTATCGGGGACGTAGCAAAAACTGCAACCGTGTACGCATCCGAAGGAGATGTTGTAGCTCCAGTTCGACAGAGACTTGAACTTGAAGTCGTTGACCGCGATTGTTGCTGGCGGTTCAAACTGGTCCAATGGTCCTTTGTCAGGCCTTTCTGGCATCAGTTGCGGTTAGCGGAATCTTGGAAAAATATGCAAGATCAGGAAAAATCCCAAGAAGGCTGAACACTATCCACACCTTCTCAGTTTTGACGGTCCCCTCCAAACGCTTCGCCCACCTCTGCGGCGGGCATTAATTTCAAAATGCTTGTGCGAAAGAGTCCCTCCATCCCGTTGCTCAGTCGCCGAAAGGCCTCGGGAGCGAGTTGCGTATGCCACCAGCCAAACTTTTCGCTGTCGAACAGACCGTTTTGTGAGAGAGGTTCAGGCACAACAATATGACGCATGAATATTTTATATCATGCTCTACGCCAATTGGATAGCAATTTTTTGAAAACAATTATGTGAGGGCTCGACTTTTTGCGCCCGCATCATATTATTGAACCGATTAGAACGGCTATCTTCACTTCAGGGCTTCCCGATCGACGACCGCCAGCCTGAAATCTGTATGTCGTAGATATGCCGCGTACCGCTTGGCTCATAAAGTCTTATCCTTCTTCAACACGTCCGGCTTTTTGAGCGATTTCTTTTCCTCGTTGGTGAGGCGGCGTTCAACCTTTTTCACGTCTTCCTCGGGAGGGAGGGATTCCGGACGGATGCCACGTTCGAGCAGGGTGCGCCGAACGGCATCGTTGTTGGTGATATGCTCACGGGAGATCGCTGACTCGGTACCAAGACGTTTTTCCCGAGAATTGAAAATGGTAATTTCAGCCGCGAAGTCTTTGGCTTTGAGAATGATGGTCGGAGCGAAATCAGCCAATGGTCGGGTACGTTCCACTGGGCTTTCATGGCTTGGGTGGATCTGCCGAAAAGGGCACGGTCACCCTTGCTCCGGATGATGGCGAAATTTTCGGTGCCGGAGGTCTGCTCAAAAATGACTTGGGAGAGGTCCTTTTCCGTGGAGGAAAGTTTTTTCCTGGCGGAGACGCGCTCGGCTTCCTCCAAACGCTGTTGGATCAATTCCGCTCGACGGGTCTGGACGGCAAAATACGTTTGGGCGAAGGCAATTTCCTGCTTCTGCGGGTCGCCATTCTGGGCGATGAGGTAGCAGGGATACCGGGTGAGCATGATGTCTTCGATCTGGCGTTGGGTGCCAGAACCGATTTCGACCATTTTGTTGACGTCAACAAAATGGTCTGCCACTCGATGACCCGACACTTCGCAGGAGGTTTTCGCTTTGGTGGCGATCTTGAGGAAGTTCCGCCATTCCGTGTAGCCGAGGAGGTGTTGGAGGTCACGGGCCAGCCAATATTCCACGCCGTCTTCCGTCCGTTGGGCGTGTCCCTCGAACGTGCTGGTCAGGGTGAGAACTCGGTCGGGTTTCACCGGGCCTCCTTCACCGCGAAAATAAATTGTCGCCATGTTCTTCGCGGGCGAGAAAAGCCGGTTCCGGAAACCGTCCCCCGGACCCCTCACGGGCACAGTTTGGCGTTTTCACGGGCACGGTCGCTTTTTTCGTCCTGTTTTGGCGAGCGTTGTGAGATTTCACAACATAGTGATCACTAACGAGATATTAGTGGTGGCGGGGGTTGGATTTGAACCAACGACCTTCAGGTTATGAGCCGTTATAACTCACTCCTTAGCAGTTTTTTATCTATGTAAGTTTCTGGTCATCAGCACGTGCGTCATGAGCAACAAGTGCGTCATGAGCCGATTAACGACACACATAACATATTTTTGCAGACACACAAATTGAAAGTAAGTTTTAGCAAAAAACTTTCTCTTGGCAACGAGCCATGAGGAGAGTTTTATGAGATTTCGTTGGTGGCACATCACCACAATTGGGTGTTTTTCTGCCGGAATTTTTGCCAATGCCTTGGCTAGTCCGGTCAGTTATAGACTCGAAATCCGCAGTGAGCCGCGTCCGCAGCGAATTCATGTTCTTCAAATCGATCTGGCAGACAAAAGCAATGAGTTGGCCGTGGAGGCCGGCGAGAGTCCCGACGAAGCTGGACCCGCGGAGGCCCAGTTGGTGGATCCTTTGGAGCTTTCACGCAAAGGCCGTCTCATTGCTGCGATCAATGGGAATGCTTGGGCAAATTTGCCGGCTACAGCCGGAGACGCCGCCCCCACGGCGTATCTTGCCGGCTGCCCGTGCAATGTGCTGTGCTGGGCTGGCTGTTGCGTGACGGTCCTCAAAAAAGTCTGCCGGAAAAATCGGTTTGGAGTTTTTGGCTGGATGAAAAAGGGACAGGGCATATCGGCAGCTTGAGCGAGGACGGAAAAATTCTAAACAACCCTTCTGAAGCCACTGGGCCGCGTCCGGTGCCGGTGATGATCGGCGTTCCAAGCATCATGGACGGTAGGTTTCCGCCCGACCGGTAGCGGGATTGATGACCACGCAGAGCCAGTTGGCGGAGTTGCCGGATCCGTCCTTGGGGCCTTGCAAGGGTTCCAGAGTTAGAAAACTGCTGCTGGCTGAAGGAAGGAGCGTGGTGCCATCGGGGAGGAAGGTGACGCCAATCATGCGTCTATTCGAAAAATTCGTCCTCCTGCGGGAAAAGCTGGCGTTCGTCAGCAGGGTATTCGTGCCCATGAGGCTCGAACGGGACAGGTTCGTGCTGAGAGCAACGTTGTCGGGCAGTTCGACCCACTTGGATCCGGGACTCCACGCCCCATTTTTGAATTCCATCAGACGGTGGATACTGAAGCCGTTCGAACCGGTTTCCGCGAACTCCCATCGCACCCGGCCTCCCTGGGCCATGGCCGATTCTTACCGGAAGCAGGGCATTTGGATGTGTCGATTGGCAGGTGATTCCACGGCCAAAGGTGACTGAGACCGTGGAATCATTTGCCAACCTTCACAACGAGATGGCCGCCTTCCGGTAAGAAAAGAACGAGCGTAACGAACGCGTGGCTCGCAGAGCGTTTGAGCATGGGGGCGGCCGCCCGGGTGAGCCGGTATTGCGCGAGAAGCCGCCGGAAGATCAGCCATCTAAAAGCTCAGCACGCGGATCGATATGGCAATAGGAGAGAACTCTTTGGTCGATCTACCGCATCACGTCCTGCGAGCACATCGCTCCGTATTCGCTGCGCTTGCGCTTCAACGATGGCTTGGCGCGCACCATTGATTTTGAGCCGATTCTTGAGGGCGAGCTTTACGGCCCGCTGCGCGACCCGCCGGCGTTTGCTCAGGTCACGCTCGACCCGGAGATTCATACCGTCGTTTGGCCTTGTGGGGCCGACTTCGACCCGGTTACGCTCCACGATTGGCCCGCGCACGAGGCGGCTTTCCGTGCAGCGGCCGAGCGCTGGAGCAATGTGAAAGCAAGCGCCTAATTCAAGAACTCGCGTTCCTTGATCGGACAGGAGTCGCGCCCGGCGTAATGATCGCCGAGTTTGCGCGGCTGCCTGCGGCATTCCATCTCGTTCGCATCCCGGCCACTTGAGTCGACCTTTTTGCGGCCCTGCAACGCTTTTCATTCGACGAAGCCAACGTCGTCCTTCTCGAGGGAGGTAGACTCTTGCCAACAATCCTCTTCGCGCTATAATGCCGCATGAAGACGGCCAGCCCCTTGACCTCGCGAGGTTTCGCATTGGACATGTCCCTGGATTCCTTCGGAGAATTGAGACGTTCATCCGATGTGCTCGGAGATACTGAAGAACTAAGGCGACGTCGTCTTGAAGACGGGTATCTTTACTTGCCCGGTTTTTTTCCCAGAGATGATGTAGCAGCCGCACGCAATGAGTTCGTGAGCCGTTTACGGGATCTCAACGCCTTGGATCCCGATTATCCGGTGGAGCAAGCCATTGCCGCGAAGAATCTGCCTCCCAACATCGCGCGTGCGGTCGTTCGCGAGAATGCCCCGCTACGCGATGTGGTCTTTTCTCCAAGGCTGTTGAAATTTTATGAAAAGTTGCTGGGAAGCGATGTCCGCCACTACGACCACATCTGGACTCGCGTGGTCGCCCCTGGAGAGGGCACGGCCCCGCACTGCGATCTCGTCTACATGGGACGTGGAACGCATGATGTGATGACGGCTTGGATTCCTTACGGAGATGTATCACTCGATCTTGGTGGTCTCATGCTTTTGGAGAAATCGCACACCCAGACGGAGCGCTTGCGCAAATATCTCGCGAGTGACGTCGATACTTATTGTGAGAACCGCGGACCGTATAAGCACAAGAGTGGGTTGCTTTCCAGTAATCCAGCGTCTCTGAGAGAGAAAATGGGTGGGAGCTGGTTAACGGCGGAATTCCGCATGGGGGATCTCTTGACGTTTGGTATGAAGCTGGTGCATGCCAGCCTCGATAATCAGACGCGGGCGTTTCGCATGTCATCGGATTCTCGCTATCAACTGGCGAGCGAACCCATTGATGAGCGCTGGGTGGGGCCGGACACGGAAGAATATAGCGAAAGAAATCGGATCGGAAAAATATGCTGATCGTTCTGCGCGTCGCTAGCGAAGCCTAACCAAGCTCAGACTTCCTGATCTCGCCCGGAACGACTGTCCGGCATAGTTTTGATAAAATCAGGTCAATTCATAGACTATTAGGGCTCCGGTTTGCGGGTGGTGGAAGCCGGCTTTTGTGAGATCGGCCAGCAATGAGCTGATGGCTTTGTCATGCGCAGGACAGGCCATCCGGTGGATGCGAACGGTGAGGGTGTTTTCTTTCTCGTTGGGGAGGATGTCGGCGGAGGAGATAAGGAGTTCCCGCACCAAGGCTCTGGCTTCGTCTTCCTTTTTCAGATGCTTGCGCAAGAGCCCGACCAGCGCCGTCTCGGCGCGATAGGCAATCATCTTGACCGTGTCGGTGAGGATTTTTTCCATGGGAAGCAATTGCGTAGGGCGCTCGTCTTCCGGCAAGGAGCCAATGGTCACCTTCTTGGGCGTGCTCTTGAGTTGGAGGCACAAGCCGGCTTTTTCCTTCATGCACCTCTGAATGTCTTCCAGGCGTTCCGCTCGCCACTGGATGGCCTCTCCGTCGAGATCGGGTTTTGCCGCACCCAGTTCGACTTGGAGTTTTCTGATGTGGCGATGGCACTTTGAGGTGGTGCCCCGCAAACAGAGTCTTTCGCGCGTGACATAGCGCCGGGGCAGATTGGCCTGCGTCCCGTGGTAAACGCGCACATGCCCATCCAAATAGAGATAGCCCGCCTTTTGGGGATCAGCCTCCATCCAAGTCTTGGACAGATCGCGCTGCCATTGATCGGGTGTTCCGCTGGTGGCCATCTTTTCCACCTTCTTGCGTAAAGTTCGCACCTCAGGCGCACGATCCAGCCCGACGACTTTTCCCAGTTCTCCCGGAGGCACATGCCGAAGCCCTTCCGAGCGGCGAATCCGGCCCAAAGCCATGAACCCCATAAGCACCAGAATGTGCATGGCGCTGTAAAATTCGCTGGGAAGGCTCAGGTGCTCGGCCCGGCAGAGAATCCCCTCATCGCCGTGGACGGCAAAAAGCTTCGCCACGCCGCAGGGGTGGAACTGGTGAGTGCTTTCGGTGTGAAAAGTGGACGGTGGATGGGAAGCGTTTGCACGGCGGCCAAGAGCAACGAACCGAACGAAGTGAGATCGCCTGCCGAAGGCGGCCCGTAAGGGCGGAGCGAAGCGACGGCAAATCCCGGCAGCCCGGGAGCTTTTGGAGAAGATCGACGTGAAGGGAAAAACCGTCGTCTTCGACGCGCTCCACCCTCAGCACGAGACAGCGAGGGCGGTTGTCTTCGAGGGGGGAGGTGACTACGTCTTTACGGTCAAAGATCACCAGCCTGGATGCGAGCCAAGCAAGCGGCAAGGATCTCAAGGAAATCAAACGAGACTACTGGAGCATCGAAAGCAAACTCCACTACCGCCTGGACAACGTCCTCGACGAAGATCGCTCGCGAGTGCGAAACCCCAACGCCGCCTTGGTTCTGGGAATGCTGCGCCGCGTTGTCGTGAGCTTTGCCATTCCTTGGAGCAAGGAAAAAAAGAAAACGGGCAAACGCATCTCAACCCGCAGCTTCCTGGAGCATCTCAACGCCGATAACCACCGCCGCGCCTTCGACCTCGTCACTTCCAAGGCCCCTTCCGCATGGGAAAATTAGAAAAAATCAGCCCTGCCTTCGCGGACGCGGCAGATCATTTCTCTTGTTAAAAGAAAGATACCGAATAATATGACCTCTCTCATGTGCCAATTTTTGACTTGTCGGATTTTCTCCGTTGCTCTGAGGTCGTTCCAGCGCGCCATAAACCAAATATCCAAGCCCCATATCAACGCGATCCTTTGAAAAAACAATTTATCCCTCTATTGACGATCCTGGTCTTCATCCTGGCGGCTCCCGCGGTACGGGCAACCGGCGAGTTTGCAGGCGAGCCATTGGACGAAACGCTGAAATGGTATGTCAACGTCCATGGCGACAAAAGCGAGATTGATGCAATGCCGGAGTTGGTTCTGGACGACACAGACAAGCCAGCGGGTGCAACGTCGCTTTCCTTCCAATTGGCCGGAAAAGGAAAATCGGGTCTTTGGATTTCTCTTCTGGGCAAATTGGAGCAGCCGATCAATGTTAATGACTACGGCTCGATAACTTTTAGTTACAAGGTTACTCTAAAAGACCTTGATGCGAACAACGGGATCAAGCACCAAGTCAGAATTTCATTTACAAATCCCGGGGTTGCGGGTGAAGAGGTGAATGTGCTTCAGCCGATTGATTTGGATGGGGAATGGCACACGTTGGAAGTGCCGATTTCAGAGTTCAAACAAGGCTCCGGTTGGGATGGGCAGGATGTGGCGGCGTTCAGCGGCGAGAGTGTGAGTTATGTGGGGCTGGCTTTTTTCTATGCCGGCTTTGACGGCGTTCCGTTCGACGTGACGGCAAAGATCAATAACGTCGTCCTCAAACCCTAAACCCACGGCAAGGGCCGGTAAAATTAACTTGGGCGTAAAAGTGAATGTCTCCTTATGAATAATCAAAACAAAATCCTGTGGTCGATTGCGTTGCTAATCTTCCTTTCGTTGAGCGGGGCTCGGGCGGCCGATCTTTCCGCCACTCGGGATGGAGAGGGAAGATTTGTGGTTGAGAACGATTTCTATCGACTGGCAATCGATCCGGCGCGGGGCGCGGCTGTCCGCAGTTTCCGTCACAAGGCGCTGGATGCATCGAAGGAGTGGATTTATCCGGGCGGGGGCGGGTTGTGCGAGGATATGATCTGGCAGCAGCAACATCCGGGTGAAATGCAGGAACACCCCTACGAGTGCAAGGTGGTGGAGCAGACGGGTCAGGTGTTCCGCCTGGAAGCCACTCGCACTTTTCAACAGGGCCCATTCCCCGGTTTGATCCTGCGCAAGCTTTATACCCTGCGGGCAGACAGTCCCGCGATTCAGGTCAACATGACGCTCGAAAATCCCACCGACAAGGACATGTTCCCCGGCGCGTGGGTGCAAAACCGCTTCTTTAGCGGCGGTAATAAAGGGGTCCAGACGGTTTATCGACCTTCCTATCTTGGCATCCGCATGGCGTATTTTGAAAACGAGAGGGTCACTGGCGACCAGTTTGTGCGAAAGCCCGCAGACGGCTGGGCGATGACTTTTGACCGCGACTCCCGTGCCGGATTGCTGGCGCTGGTGGACTTCAATTATTTGCAGATGCACTACAGCTGCCTCTCAGCTTACACGACGGAGTTTTTCTTCGATCGCGTGTTACTGCGGCCCGGTAAATCCTGGACAACGGAATACCGGCTGATCCCGGTGCAGGATGTGGCAAATTGTTTCTATGGCGACCAGAATGTCTTCATTACCGCAACGCAGGATGGGGATGCGGTGACGTTCCAGGTTCGCGCCACAGACAAGACGGTGCCTGCTGTCGGCCTTAAGGTTCGCGCTTCGAGTTCGGATCGTTCGAAGGTGCTGGCTGAGGGAGAGAAGCAGCTTTCGCAGGTCACTGCCTCCGTGCCCCAGCCGGTCACGTTGACCATCCCGGGCGCAGATAAGAACCCGGTGATTGTGAACCTGGAAGTGACGGCGGCCGGGGGGATGCGCGCCACTGAGTTCATGTATTCCAAGGACCCCGGGTTTTACCACCTGCAAGAGACCGCCTCCGTTTACCGGGCGCCGATTCCGAAAAAGATTAAGCCGGAACTCATGGATGACCGCGCGCTCAAACTTGTTCCCCAGGAAGGCCTGTCGGTCTGGTATGCCTGCGGTCTCTGGCATGAGCTGAACCGCACGCCGGAGATACTCAAGGCCATCGACCCCTCGGCAAACCTCCACGAAGTTTATTTCAATCTGGGTACATTAGGACCGGAATTGACTGAGCAGCCGTTGTTGGCTGAAGAGCTGCTCGGCTACGATCTTGTTGTGCTGAACAACGTCGGTGCCAATTCCCTTGGAGAGGCCGGGGAGATCGCCGTGCAGCAATACGTCAAAGCCGGCGGCAGGCTACTTGTCTGCGGCGGGATCTACTCGATGGGCAAGGGGCGGTTCAAAGAGAGTGTACTGGCCGAGTCCCTGCCAGTCGAGGCGGGAGGATTTTTTGATCTCGTGCGACTGCCCGAATTCACACCCGTCACTGGCTCGACCGGCGGCAAATCCGCTCTTGGTGCGGTCGAGTGGATTCAGGTTCCCGCCGGGGTGAAAAAGGGTTCCAGCCTCTTGATGTCCGCCGGAAAAAATCCCCTGCTCGTCTCCGGCAACTATGGCCGCGGGCAGGTGATGGTCTGGCTTGGGACACCAATGGGCAAGCCAGCGCCCGGCGTGGTGCCTTATTGGGAAAGTCCTGCATGGAGCGAGGCCATGCGTTCAGCTCTGCAATCCTTTATCTCGGAGAAAAATCATGAATAGAAACCGCATATCCCAATCGTCCATCCTTCCCCTCATCGCCTTTTGTGTGCTCGGGTGCTGGCATTCCGCCGGTGCCATGACGGTCACCGTCTGGCCCGAAAAACTACGCGTCAAACCCGACGAACCGCAACACGTGCGGATCACGGTGAAGGACCTGCCTGCCGGGCAGAAAATTGCCGACGTCAGTTACCGCGTGCTTGGCGGCCTTGGCGAGGAACTGGCGGCGGCCAGAGGCACAACCGATGAGAAGGGGGTATTGGCCTTCACCTTCACGCCCAAGGCAGAGTGGGGCTATTCCGTGGAAGCGACCGCTACCGCGGGTGCCAAGACTGCATCCGGCATGGACGTTTTCGCGTGCGCCCGCAACGCGCTGGCCATCACGCCATCTTATGGATGCTCGTTTCTCCCGGGGTGGGCGGTCACGCCTCAGCAGGAAGCCGAGATGATTGTCCGTGCCCAACGGATCGTCGAGCGCAGCCGGGAAGCCTATGCGGCCGTGAACGAAATCATGCCGATGTATTATGATTCCTATGCTCCGATGGTCCCGCCGGAGGGTATCAACCACTACATGAGCAATCAGGGTTCCCCGAACACCTACCACTTCACGGCCAGTGTGCAGAAAGATTTGTTCCGCCGCTTCATTGCCAATGGAATCAAGCCAATCTCCTACGCGAACAGCCAGACCTCGGGCTATGGCGGCACGGAATATCTGCGCCAGCACCCGGAGCTTGTGGTCTTTGGCGCAGACGGCACTCCCATGAGTTCGGTGAGCACCATCAGCATTCCGATTATCGACGAATACTATCGCACCTACCCAGCGAGCCTGACCAACGAGCCGTTAATGAAAGCGCTGAGCAAGGAATATACTCCCTATGGACTGCATATTTGCCGCATCAATTTCGAGAAACTGGATGCGACCACGCGGGGAGCCCAGTCGCTGATTGACGGGCAGAAGTTTTTCGGTGTTCAGGGGGTCCGGTTTGACGGGCATTATAGCGTGCCGGCCCTTGGTGATCCGCTCGCGCCGGTGAGCGAGTGTTTCGATTATCAGGGACGAACCCAGCCCACGGGAGCCGACGGCGCTCGCCTGAGTGCTCGAAACATGCGCCATGCCATCGACACGGTGCGGGCCGTGGATCCGGAATTCATCTTCGGTTTCAACTACGCCAGTCTCCGCAATGACATGCTGGGCGACGCTGCCCTGACGAACGAGGAGGCGCGGATCATTGTCCCCGGAAACTTGATTCTCGATGAGGTGGCCAAAGCCGCTCTCAGTCCCACGTCGCCGGATAATAAGTGGCCCGACTTCATTGAGCGAATGGCGGATCAGGTGGATCGCACCCGCAAGTTGGACGGCTACCTTGTGGCCGGCTGGGGTGGCGGGCCGGGCAAATACGAAATCGATACCAAGCAATGCCTGGCCGCTTCGTGGGCTTGCGGCTTGCGGTGGATACCCGGCGGTTTTGAAAAGGTCCCGGGAACCGATCGCCTGACTTACGAGGACGCGAGAAACGGGTATGCCCGGTTCACCATGCGTTACAGCGAGTTCATCCTGAACAACGCCCTCCGGCGGTTGCCAGCGGCCGAGGCAGAAAAGCAAATCGTCGTCAGCGGGAGCCGCCCGCTTTTTTGGAAACATTTCGTGCAGCGCCTTGAGACGCCGACCGGGTCTTATCTGGTCCTGCACTTCCTCAATGAGCCACTGGAAAAAGGGCTCACGGTTGACGCCAAGGCGCCCCCCGCAGCGACCGACGTGAAGGTCGAGATTGCTAGCTCGCTGTTCAACGGCAAGACTCCGCGCTGGAACGAGGCGCGGGTGCTTTCGCCGGACCTAACTCCTGTGGCTCAGGTGGCTCAGGTGGCGCAGGCCAGCGAATCAGCCAATGGAACCGCGATCACGCTTCCTCCCGTTGCTATTTGGAGCGTCCTCGTGGTGCCTTACGAATAGCCCGGCCATGCGAAAAATAGTTCCAATCACATTGCTGTGCTGGGCAATGGGGGGCTTTGGTTCGCTGCTCATGGCGACCACCCCGCCGCTCTTCGGTCCCAACCTCCTGCCCAACGCGGGGTTTGAGGAGGCCGATGCGGAGGGCATTCCGGCCGGGTGGAAAATTTCCGGGAACACGGACAAAAAAGTCGCCCTGGGCATCGCGCTGGAATCCTGCGCAGGGACGAAGGCCCTGGTCTTCGAAATAGGCAACGCGGAGGGAGGTGCCACTGCCGCACAGATGACCTCGCCCATCGTAATGGTGGAGCCTGGCTGGTATCTCATCGCATTCTGGTATCGGTATGATTTTCTGCAAGGAGCCACGCCTGGCAAGTTGTTCTATCTGGATCGCAGGGCGGGGGCGAAGGGTGAGCTTTCCACTCCCGGGCCGCCGCTCTACTGCTATTTCGATCAGGGACCGACCGCCAACGGGCAATGGAAATCCACCTTTGTCATCATCCGCGTGCGCGAGGGCGAGACCGCTTTTCAATTGCGGTTCGCCGCGAGTCAGGTGCCGGGCCGACTGCTGCTGGATGCGATGCAGGTTCGCAGGCTCCAGCCACCTTCTCCCGCCGCGAACGCTCCGATGCCCAATCGCATTTCCGACGGCTATGGCCTGGACCGGGGAAAAGACCTCGAAACCGAAACAGGACTCGCTTGGAAGGTGAGTGAAGGGGCGGAAGTGGCCGGCACCAAGATCATGGGAGGCACCCGGCGGAGCGAAACGCCCGGCCTCTACGTGGTGAACTATCGCTTCAAACAGCAGGCACCCGGAGCCAACCCAGCTCTTGGGATCGCCCTCAACGGTGGTGGCGGAGTCACCCTTGACCAGATCGACGCCTCGGACTTCACCTCCCCGAATACCTACCAGGATTTTCCGGTCTATTTCTACTATCCCTTTGGCGGCGGCAGTTTTTACACTTGGGACTGGCGCGGAAAGGGCTCCTACTCCTTTGACTACCTGGAACTCAAAAGGCTGTGTCCGGTGAGCGATCAGGAGGCCATGGATCTTCTCTATGCCGGGATTGATCTCGACAAGGCATTCCCTGCGCCGACGGGCCAGGCTCCTGCTCCGGTCTGGATTGGACGCGGACTCTTCACCGAGTTGACCGGCATCGACACGGCGTTGCGCGAGACCGGACTCGCCTGCACAGAATCTTTTCAGGACGAGCGAAATCTCAAGCCTGAACTTGTGGTTGCGCCGGGGTTGAAGCTCGTGGTGTTATCGGATATTCCAGCCACCGCATTGAAGCCCGCCCAGCAGTATGCCCTCAAGCGGTTTGTTGAGGAGGGTGGAGGTCTGATCGTCTTCGGCGGATTTTATGGCTTCGGCCACGGAGGAATGGCGGGCAGTCTCTTGGAATCCATCTTGCCGGTGAAAGTGGACAACGTCTTTGACCGGAAATGGATCTCTGCGGAGGGAGAGCCCGTGAAAGATGTCTGGTTCGGAATGATTCCGGGTTTCCGCTCACTGGGCAACTGCGCGTGGATCCACGAAGTCAGTCTCAAGGACGGTGCGAAGGTGGAGATGAAGGCGGGAGACAGGCCGATGGTCGTCACCGGCTCCCATGGCAAAGGCCGTGTGGTGGTGGTGCTGGGCACTGTTATGGGAACTCCCAAGACCCCGTTCTGGCAATCGCCTGCCTGGCAGCAAGAACTCAATCGTCTTACGCGCTGGGCCGCTGGAGATTGAACCAAACGATGATGCTCAAGAATACTGTATGACTCACACACCCATTATCGATATGTCCCCAGAACCTATGCTCCACGTTCAAATCTACAGCCAGGTGCAGGGCACCGAACATGGGGTTGGCCCCGGCGGCATGCGCCGATGGCTGAATGAACTCGCCATCCGCCGACTGCCGATGGACTATCATGTTCATATCACGCACCTCGACCACCTGATACCGGATGATCTGGCCGCAGCGATCGAATGGCAGCAGCGCGGTAACCTCGTGGCACCGTGTGCCTGGGCGCAGGAGGTCGACTCGTCGCTCGTCAGCCCGAACTGGTATGACTACGATTTGCCCACGTGCGAACGGCTGCTGCGCATTGTCCGCGAGCGCTGGTTGTCTAGCGGTTTCACCAAGATGGATGCCTTCGCAACCTATACTCCAGGGACCGCGTTCATGCGGGCGCTCAAAAACCAGGGTGTGAAATACCTCCTCGGCATGTGCGCTCCGCAGGTCAGCCAAGACGGCGCGTGGGGCATCCAGCATACCGGCTGCCCGATTACGCCCTACTACGTCGGCGACGAAGAGTTCCGCAAGCTGATGGTGCCCCGTCCCGGTGATGAACTGATCGCTTCGAGCATGTGCCCGCGCAACCCACTCAATTGCATCGAGCACTGGCCCGAGGTCGTCGCCACCGCCGCCAACATGATCCAGGGACCGGAACGCACACTGGCCACGGGCGAGCATGTTCACGAACTCTACGCGATGTTCGAGGACTGGATCCGTATGGCCGAACTCTCCCAGCGGCCGCTGCTGCACACGTTCGACATGGAAGTTTTTCCAACGCCGAAATGTTTCGATGCCAACCTGCGCTTTCTCGACTGGCTCTGCATCCAGCGGGATAAGGGCCGGGTCAAGCTCATCAACCTGCCCGAGTGGGCGACAATGATGAAGGCGGCGGGTGGGTTTATTCCGCAAACGATCTACTGGCGCGGCGAGCAGATGGGCAACATGGTCTGCAACAAGCCCGGCACAGGGATCGAGACCGTGATGCACGAGTCGCTCCGCGGGCAGTGGTCGTTCCGCAAGGGCCGCGCGGGTGCTGAGCGGCACTACGACTACTCCGAGGATTGGAGCGGGTGCCCGCCATTCGATCCATGCGCCGAGACACCGCGCTGTCATGATCAGACAGCCACGATCACCGACTTGGCGAGCCTGGTGACCGACGACCAGGTGACCGTGACGTTCCGTGCATCTGCTTCCGACGACAAAGCCCTGAAGTTTGCTGTTTGGGGCGCGCTGGAAAATCTGATTGCGCCCTTCACGTTCGTCGATGGGAGTGTGCCTCCCGAGGCCGTGCTCGTCGCGCCGCATCCCGGCGGCACCGGCGGGGTCATTCTTATCGACGACACACTTCCGGCAGCTGGCAGGGATTTCCGACTCGTCATCCGTCACGCGGGTCGCCAATCGAACCGGCACTCGCGCAACTGGCGGGGGTTGATTGGCGCGGAGAGCGTGGTGCTGGATGGTCGGCCATTCTGCCGGCTGGCGATCGATGTGCCCTACAGGCTGCGTTTCCGCGTTAAAGCCACTCCGCGCTTCCGGGTTGGAAAGGTTCTTTACGAATACATCAGCGGTCCTGAGTTTTCGACCGGTGAGATGCCGGTCAACGGACTGGACATCGTGCTCGATGGCACCACCACGTGCAGCGTGCTGCATCTCTGGGATGTCGAAGCGGGTGATCTGGAGATCAGTGACGAGGATCTCGATGCCGCCGGGTTCGCCATCCAGCACCGACACCGCGAACTGGCCGAGCGCTACGCCCTCGGCGATGCGGCGAAACTCACGCAATTGACCTATCACATTCAGTCGAGAGATTGGCCGGAGTGGATCAAGGTCGCGGCCCGCAAAGGCGCGGACGCCGACATTGCGCGGATGAACCAGCTCGTGCGGGACCAGACGAAGGACACCCTTGTCGCCGCGACACACTGCGCCGCCGACCTGCCCTACGGCACGATCCTCAACTGTAAATGCCCACCTTACGACCGGTTCGAGCGCTTTGCACCAGGGAACGAGCGGATTGAGTTCCATTATTTTGACTTCGGACAATCTTTCGGCCCCGGGCATACCGGTTGGAACATGTTCGCATGGATTACCATCAAGTTACTGGGCCTCGACCCGGCGGCATCCTATCGAGTGGCACTCAATCTCTACGACCCGGAAGGCCGCGGCACGGTCTGCCAGGGGTTAACTGCTGGCACCGACCAGACTGCGCGCAAGGACCTGACCCCAGCGATGCAGTTGTTCACTCGGCGACCGCTGGCGCAAGGGTTCGATGCCCGGTATCGCCCGACAGCACTGGTGCTGGCCGATCTTCCCGCCCAAGCTGTGGCTCACGGCGCGGTGCGCGTGACCATCGAAAGCAACGCGGTCTGGACCCGCTATGATCGACTTGCCGAACATCTGGGCGTCCCGTTCCTCGGACACATCTACCTGCTGCGGGAAAAATGAGAGGCGACGGTTTTTGCATTTGATCCCCACAATGACCTGGCTCCAATCCCTCACCATTTATCGTGGTCGTGCAGAGCCGAGCGCCTCACGGTGTTCCGGGCTTCTGTCCGTCCCTGCCCTCTGCGGCGCATTGCTTTTTCTTTCGGCGGGCGTGGTGACTCTGCAGAGCGGGATACCGGTCGGGAACGCGACCAGCCAGCTTATCGGCCACGCATCGCCATCATACGATTGGTCCGCCGCGACCGAGTTGTTCCCGGGCATCCGCCATGCAAGGCTCAACCTCACAAGCCCGAGGACGTTGGCTGTCAATGTGGTGAGGGTGGATCTCTCGAATCCGGACATCCGGCTCACCACCACGCCCCGCGCGCCAGCTTACGTTGAGAACGATGTGGAAACAATCAAGCAGACGACGCGGGACTTTCTCACCTCCTCGCGGAGCACGGCCAAAAAGCTGGTGGTCGCGGTGAATGGAACGGGATGGACCCCCTTCCCCGCGCCATTTCCCGACCCCGGCACCGCAAATGTTGCCGGACTGCTCATCTCCGATGGCGTGCAAGTGTCGCCGGTCAATCCCGGTGCCCCGCAGTATGCGGTTTTCTACATGGCAAAAGATTGGACCGTGGGCCTCGTGCAAAATCCCCCCGATGCCGCACTCATGTCGCGCATGCTCAACGCCTTGCAGGGCGGCAATCTCGTGCTGTTCACCGGCGTGCCCGAAGGCGATAACATCGGCCTCGAACCCCGCACCGGCTACGGGATCTCCGCCGACGGGAGGTTTCTTTACCTCATGACCGTCGATGGCCGCCGGACCGGGTATAGCCTCGGCTGCTCACTCCGCGAGGTCGGCGACTTCCTGCGGTATTTCGGCGCGAATAACGGGATCAATATGGATGGAGGGGGATCGACCTCGCTCGCGCGCTGGAATTCCTGGACGAGCGCGGCGGAACTCCTTAACAGACCCAGCGACGTCCCCGAACGGGCGGTCGGCAACAACCTCGGCGTCTATTCTATTGCTTCGTGTGAGACGGAATAAAGGGGTTCGGACAGAGCCTCACCCTTTCATTGGTTCCGGCATTTGCTTCGGTTGGATGGAGGAATGAGCGGGGGAGCTTTCGGTGCCTTCGAGTTGGAGGGTGAGTGGCAGCAGGATTGATGTGGCCGCGCGGCCATCAAACTGGCGTTTCACCTGATCGATAAGAGAGGAGGCGACTTCGGCTCCGCTGGACACGAGCCATGAAGCCGGGAATGGGCAGAGAATGGATGATTCGACATTGCGATGAAACGCAAAGTGAAGCTGCTCCGGGATTTTGACCTGGCATTCCATCGCCGCGAGGATGATTCCGCGAACGCTGGTGCCGGGAAAAACGGCAATCCCCTCGGGCCGTTTAGGCAACTTCCAGATGGCGTGGAATTGTTCATAGCCCCATCTTTCGAACTCCGTGCCGCCGAGTTCATACTCGGGTGACCGAATCCAATCCTCCTGTATTTCCAGTCCGCGCCTTTTTGCGGCGGAAAAGAATGTTTGGTAGAACGTATTAGCCGTTAATGAGGTGTTGAATTCGGAGGTATGAGCCGGTTGTTGCAGGTTGCAGATGATGCCAATGGAGCGGGCTCCTTTGTCCGCCAAAGATTGCACGTAGAGTTCGGCAGCCTGTTCGTAATCCAACGTGATTCTGCCCGGAATTGCCTGCGTGGTGAAAAACGCCGTAATGACCGGGAGTTTGGTGAGCCATCTCAGTAGCTTTCCATCAACGCCCGCAGCGACGACCGCCTGCATCTCGCGGTTGTCCGCTGCTCTGACCAGCCGCTCCAGCGGAAGGTGCTGCTCACTGAGGGGGCGGGTGTCTGTCCAAACCCGCAACATAATATTCTCGGCTTCCAGCAACTGGGCCATGGCCGCCTGCACGGAACGTTTGAAGTCCTGTCCGGGCGCGGCGGTGATGTCCATCGGGTGGTAAATTCCGATCTGGTGGATCGCTTTTACCCTCTCCCGGACAAAGGTGCCTTTCTTCGGGTAGCGCAGTAGGAGGCCTTCCTTAACCAGCGGAGTCATTGCCGCGTGCACACTGGCAACCTGGGCACCCCATGAGGTGGCCAGCTCGGAGGTCGAGGGAAGCTTCGCTCCCGGTGCCAGCTCGCCGGAAAGGATCATTGCCCGCACCCGTTCGGTGATCTGCCGGTAAATGACCAAGGGCTTCTGAATTTTGATGCGGGACAAGGTCTTGCGGCTTTGATTCATCTCGCCGTCAGTATGCAGGCAAGTAGGGCTGTTTTAAAAGTTTAATATTCAGAAATAGAAGAATGACCGCGACGAGCCGCAGGCTGTGAATCCGCGACAAACACGCCACTGCCGATGGTTCCGACATAGAGGCGACCGGTCTGCAGGGGATCGCATGCGATGCTGCTGAACATCCGGTTGGGGAGGCCCGAGAGGTCGAGGGGTTGCCAAGTAACTCCGTTGTCGTGGCTGGAGAAAAGGCCGGTGTGGCTCGGGCTGAACCAGTTGGCGATGAAGGCGGCGTAGAGGGTTCCTGCCGCATCCTGGCAGAGACATTTCGCACTTCGGTGGGGGCCTGTCGGGATCTGTTGCCAAATCCCATCCTCAGGGAGTGCCCACAAGCCAATGTCGTAGGCTCCAACCCAAAGTTTTCCCGTGGTGTGGTGCAGGAGGATCGTGCCGATGCCCAGGGATTTTCCCAGAGGAAGGTTGGCCGTGATGTCGCGCCAGGATTCGCCGCGATCCAGAGACTCGAACACGCCGTGAATTCGACCGGCGGTCAGTAAGCGGCCCTCCACATGGGGATCGCAAATCAGGGCGCGTTCGAGGTTCGCATCCACTTGGGAGTAAAAATCCACGCGGCTGGCAAATGGGGATGGGCGGGCTTGCCAGGAAGCGCCGGCGTCAAAGCTGATGTAAAGGCCGCCCCCCTCTTCTTCGGAGAATCCGTTGGCAAGGTAGAGGATGTCAGGGTTGAACGGGTCGATGACAATTTCCTTGAACCAGGCCTGACGTCTTGGCAGGCCGCTGTTTCGCGGTTGCCAGGTGCGGCCGCCATCCTGGGTCCAAACCACGACCGCTGTGCCGTATCCGCCATGCTGGGCTTGGTTTTGTGTGGCGTAGATGATGTCCGGATTTCGCGGGTGTTGGGCGAAGCTCGAGCAGGCGGCCGAAAACTCGATCAGTCCCTCGGGCTCCACATTTTCCGGGCAATGGACCCCGGCATTCTTGAAGCCCATGACCCGGCGGAGGCGGGTGACGCCGAGATCGCTCATCTGCAATCCGCCATCCGTCTGAGCCACGGCGATCTGGCTTTCGCCGCTTTCAGTGACAAGCGGATAGACCCGCTTGATACAGGTATTGGCCAGACCCCGGTGGCAGGCGCGCCAGTGAGCGCCCAAGTCGTCGCTGCGCCAGACTCCGTGGAAGTCCGTGAGATAAACCCGTCCCGGCTGGTGCGGGTCGAAGACGATTGACGAACTGGCAGACATCAGTTCCTCCGGGCCGACGTTCGTGCCTTTGGCATCCACGGTTTCCGGCGTTGGGAGAAAGAGCCGCCAGGAGGCTCCGCCATTTTCGCTGATCGCCAGTTTGTTCAAGGCCGAGGCATAAACTGTCTCGGGAGATCCAGCGGGCGAAGAGATCGTGTTCCAGCTAAAATAGTAATGGTTGTCTTGAGCGGGCAGGCTGCCGTGGATGCTCCGCCAAGTTGTTCCCTGATCATCGCTGCGCCAGAGGCCGTCGGCTTCGGCCGCCGCATACCATGCACTTGGAGTGAGGCTTATTGCGCGCACCGATTTTCCCACCAGGCCGGCTCCCTCGCGCACGGAACCCGAGTTCGCGTCCAGAATCCAGACGCCACCGCTCGTGGGGGCTCCCCAGTAAGTCGTGTCGGTCCACCCGGCAAGCACGAGGAGATCCGGATTGGCCGGGTGGGGTTGAAGGGAGGTGAGCGAAGTTCCGCGAAGCCCGAGGTAGCGCCAGTTGCTTCCCGCGTCGTCGGATACAAAGACCCCGTCGTGCGTCGTTGCTAGGAAAACACGATCTCGGATGCCAGGATGGAAAAAGCTCATCGGCCCGTGCACGCGGTTACCTCCTGTGCCGTCAACTATCAGGTCGTCATTCAGCCGCTGCCACGAGCTGCCGGCGTCGCGGGAGGAAAAGACTTCCCCAAAAGCCACGCCGCCACGATTGCGCCCGGCATCCGGGTGAAGGGAATAGACCGAGCCGGTGGTGAGTAGGAAGTGATCGGGATCGAACGGGTCGATGGCCAGACCGCTTACCGCCAGACGGCCGTCATAAATGTGCCAATAATACCCCCACTTGGCACCGTCACGGTGCCGCACATTGCCCGGTTCGAGATCCGGAGCGAGGCCGTTGTTCAGAGGGGACCAGCTCTCGCCGGCATCGGCTGAGAAAAGCAGGCCACCCACATCGGAGCGGCCATAGAGGTGGCCCGGACGCTGAGGATGGCAGATCACCTCGATGATGTAGCCATACATGTCGGGACCGATGCCGCGCCATTGAGTGGGAATGGGATTGTTTGTCATTGGATTGTTTGTCATTGGATTAAAAATAAAGCGGAGTCCTTTTCGGCAAAGTTCCATTCGCAGTGGCCGCTCTCGGCCACAAATGAAGTGCCGCTGAACAACTCGTGTCCGCGGCAGGGTCCGCGGAAGGAAACGGTGCGCGATCCGCCTTCGTTGATGTGAACGAACACCATCGAGGCATTGGCCCAGACCGTGGAAGTATCGTTCATGTAGCGGTGAACCCCATGGCTTTTGAACAGCGCAAGCAAACCTTCCGGACCGTGAGGGTTCTCGGCCAAAACTTGTCGTCCGGCATCCCATGCGCGAAGTTGTTCCAGCGATTCCGGGGCCTTGATGCAAGCCGGGATGACCAGCCGGTAGCAGCAATCCGGCCGTGCGACAAGATCGTCGAGTAAGATCAGATCGAAGGGGGTGCCGGTGTGTCCCCACCAGACGCTGGCACGGTAAACGCGATTGAGAAATTCTTTGTTGTCGAGCGTGAGATGCGCCACGCTTTTTTCATCAAGCACAAAGGCCACTTCGCTGACCGGGCTTCGATCCAGGAGCAACAACCCGTTCGCCGCTGCGTTCAGGGTGCGGATCAGATCAAGAAGCGCAGGATCGGAGAAATTCTCCTGAAATTTTCCCACCCAGCCGGTCAATTCGGTGAGCCACTGGTGTTTGCCGCGCACGATCGCCTGGCCGAACGCGGCGCGGAAGATGGCCAGCGTCTCCTCGCGGGTGTTGGTGAACCCCACCGAGATGCTGGCCGCGCGGTCGTCGGTTTCCTGGGGATTATTGAAGGCGTAGAGGTCGTTCTCGTCGAAGAAGGCCTTGCCGTGCGCATGAACGCTGGCGAGCGGGACGTGTTCGTAGAGGAGGCCAGTCCCGAGATCGCGATTGGCGTAGTTAAAGGGTGAGGCAAGAAAATCAATGTCTGGCGAGCGGAGGATGCGGCCGAGAGCATGGTGACCTCCCTGAAAACCTCCCGCGCCATACTGGCCGGTGAAGGCCGTGTGTTCTCGTGCCGTGAGCGTGTAGCCGTAAAAAGTGCCGACCATCGCCTGCCGCTCTGAAGCGCGCTTGGCAGACGCCGCAAGCTCCAGGAGAAAATCAGCGTTCAGTTCGGACAGCGACTGCTGGTGGTCGATCACGTCCTGAAATTCCGGCACGGGCCGGACGCCCCCCCCGCCGCCCGGTTCCGCCCGTCGTTGCGCGGAAGGAATCTCTCGGGCGAGGATTTTGCCGTGTTTGCGAAGCTGGTATTCCTGAAAGTATTTTTCGGCGTGGCTGCTGTAATCGAGAAAGGCGTCGCTTCCAAGCAGTGCCCATTCCCAGGTGATGCCGCTGCAGACAAACAGGCCGGAGACGCGGCGGCTCCAGCCTGTCTCGATGAGCCAGCGGACATAGTGCTCCATGGCTTCGCAGGCTTCTTTGCGCCAGAGAGCGGAGGCAAGCGACGGGAGCCGCCGCTTGCCAGCGCGCTGAAGCTCGTGCTCCACGCCGCCGTCCGAATAAACCTGGCAATGCTCCGGGTGGGCGTCGAGCCACCAGCTCGGGGCGTAAACGCTGATTCGCAGTTGGAAAACAGCCTGGTCGTCAATGGCGGCGAGCCTGGCAAAGTGCTTTTCCTGCGCGGAGCCGTCAAATTGACCGGGGCCGTGCCAGAAGCGGAGTTCCGGATGGTAGAGGTCCTCGGCGCAGGTCGCGTCGCAATGGAATTGCCGGAGGCCCGCACTCGAGAGGCGCTCGAACACCTCGTAGTGGTCTCCGAAAACGGGCCGGTTCGCCCCCCAACCGAACCACGGCTTGCCATCGCGGATCAATGTCGGCACGCCCCCGGCTGTGGCGATTTTTATGTCAGGCCAGACCTGCGAGTTCACGGGCTACTTTTTTCCGGGAGGGTTTTGCGGACCCGGGGAGTTGCATCGGCGTCGAAATCCGGACGGCTTCCAGAATGAGTTCGACGGCCCGCAATCCCTCGCGTCCATTCATCTTCGGCTGGCGGCGATCACGCACGGCAGCGGCAAAGTCGCGCAAGGCGTCGCCCTCCGCGTCGGCCTCGGGGATAAGGTCCATCAGGTTGACCAATGGTTCGCCCTCGGTGTTTTTGCCCGTTTGTTTGTATGTGATGGACATCGGGTATTCGGTGAGGAAGAGGTCGCCCTCGGTGCCGTAGATTTCCATCGCGTGCCGGTAAGATGCCACGTAGTTGCTATGGAACGTTGTGGGGATGCCGCCGAAGCGTCCGAGCACGACATAGGCGTCGTCGGTGGCGGTCGGCGTCACGGTCTTATTCACGTAGCCCGCCAGCCATTCGCCCTCGCCGAAAAGATACCGCAGCAGGTCGAGCTTGTGAACGCCGCACTGGAAGAGCGGGCCGCCGGGATTTTCGTCGGCACGGAAGCGCCAGTTGTCGGGCGGAAAGTAGAATCCTGCCGAGCTCATAGTGGAGGCCGAAATGCTGATGACCTGGCCGAGCTTTCCTTCATCAAGAAGCGTCTTCACATATTGCCAAATGTCTGCAAAGCGACTGCTGAAGCCGTGCCCGTGCGGGATGTTGTGCTTCTCGCAATACTCGACCAGTTCCCGGCAGGCCGCGAGATCATGGCCGAGGGGTTTTTCCACAAAGACGGCCTTTCCTGCCCGGGAGGCAATCAAGGCCTGCTCGATGTGAAATTGCGCTGGAGTCGATATAAACACCGCTTCGATTTCCGGATCGGCCGCCAGGGCTTCGACCGAAGCGTAGCGGCGCAGTGGCTTGCGCTCCTGGCGTTCCGCTTCATCGAAGGCTTCGGGCCGGATGTCCACTCCGCCCACGATTTTGAAGGCCTCGGATTGGCGCAGCCATTTTCTGCGCATTGCTCCGAATCCACCCACTCCGACAATGCCGTATTTCACAGGGGTTTGCATTATTCCACCTCCGTCCAGATGTCGCGAAACAAGGGTTCTTCGAAGACGCGAGTCGCGTCCTTTTGGTGGGCCAGCATCAGCTCGATCCGTTTCCGCAGGAACTCAACAATGTGCCGGGAAGAACCATGCAGAATGCCAGCCTCCGCGCCGAGGCGGAGAACGGTCTGGGGCTTCTCTCCCAACAGGACGATCCAGTCGCGCGTGTTGGCGATTTCGGCTTCGACGATGGCGGCAGGGGAGGGCGTGGCCTCGCAGCCTGCGTTGCGCCAGTAGTTGGCCATTTGAGCATAGTGGAGCAGGCTGCGCTGGAGGCAGCGGTAGAGCCGGGCGTGTCTGATCTGGAGCCTGGCGCATTCGCCGCCACCCTTGGCCTCCGCCCCGGCAAAGAAACTCAACGCCTTTTCGATTTCCGGGAAGGTGCTCTCCTCGAACCGCTCAAAGACGAAATCAAGCAACGCGCGGTTGTAGTTCGGGACATAGTAAAATTCCCCTTTGATCTTGCAGAGCATTTGATGTCCGGGCATCCAGTAATGCTCTTTTTCCTTGCGCGAGATCAGCGATGGGTCGGGGACAAGGGGGCCCGGCAGAAAGGTCACGTCCCTCTCGGCATAGGTATTGAAATTCGGACGGAAACGCACTGCCTGCTCCATGGCGCGGAATCCCTCAATCATCGGGTGCACCGCATCGGCGGGCACCCAGCTTTCCACGGTCTGACGCACCGCTTGCTCCGGGCTGAGTGCGGCATCAGCCACGTAGGCCGCGAAGGATGCTTGGTTGATGTTGTAAGGAATATGATCATCGGCGGACAGGGTTCCCTTCAGCAGAAGTTCGTCAGTTCCCCATTGGGTGGCCAGATCGAGATTTTCGAGCTGCTCCCAGGGATTGGCCACGTATTGAAGCTGCAAGTAAGGCTCGTTGGGCGACTGTAGCACGAGGCGTGGCTTCCGGCCTCTTTCAATGGTCACTTGCACCCGGTGTCCGAACTCCGCCAAACGCTCCTCCCTGACTTTCTCGTAGCCGATCTCTTTCAACCGCGCCGCGCCCACTTGATACAACGCCCATTGATCCTCCAGCCCTCCGGTCCGCGATTCGCGTCCCCATACCGAAATGTGGACTCCTTCGCCAGCCGCCCGTTGGATTTCCTCGCGCTCCGGTTGGGAGAATTGCGAGGTCAGCGTCACGTCAAACCCCGCCGCGCCCCCGTCCAATGCGCCTTGTCGCAGGGTGGCGCAGAAGGATGCCACTCGCTCGCCGATGGCGGATTCGCGCCCGAAGAACCGGCTGTTGTGATACGGACCGTTCGGCCCCGCGTAAAGCGACCAGGAGTGGCTGAAGCCCGCTCCGCTGTCGTGGCTGAAAATAATCGCATCCTCGATATTCGGCGCGGCCTCGACGAGACGGGCCATCATCTGCCGATAGTGCTCACGAACCTCCGGAAGATCGGTGTCGAGCGCGTAAAGCGGCGTTTTTGAGCAGCCTGGATTATCCACGCGCGGCCCCCGCCAGCGGGGAAATCTCTCCAACATCACCGGAGGTGCCAGCCGGGGCTCCGCCAGGTAAACCGTCGCGCTCAGCCCGTGCTTTCTCGCAGCTTCGCACAAAATCTGCAGCCGGTGCAGGTTCTCTTCCAGATAGAATTTGGGATAAATTCCGCGGCTGAATTCCGACTCGACGAACAAATCGAGATTGGCCGCATAGTTGCAAAAATAGAGGTAATACTCATCGGGATAAGTGAACGCGAGGGGATGGTAGGGCGTGGTGATGAAATTGACTTGCAGGGCGCTCGCTCCCGCCCGCCTGGCTTGCGCCGCGTATTGGTCGCAGCACTCGTTCAGCGAAAGTTCATGGTTGTGGAACGCAGGCTCCCATTCCCCCAGAACGACGATTTTTTTGAAACGAGGCTCAATGAGGTCGCTCGTCTGGGCGCGGTCGGAGCGATGGCTTTCGGCGTTTTTTATCTTCATATTCTTCACTCGAAATTAAACAGAAGAAAGACCGTGTCGTCAAGTGCTCGTTGAAACTTTTTTCGTCCGAGCGGTGTCGCAGCGCACGGCCAAAGCTCTCCCTGGCCCGGGCTCCGCGTTGGTGCCACAAACGATTCAATAAAAATCCGATGCCGATGAACCGGCCAGGATTTGGATTTCTGGCATTCACCTTGCTGTTTACCGCACTGGTGGGAGTCCCTGAACGTCTTGAAGCTGCGGGACCGGAGCGAATCAAGCTTCGTGTGAGTGGCCTTCCCGACCCGAGCGCCACCGAGCCTGTGGCTGTCGCCTCGATCAATATTCAGAAAGAATTCCTGCGGCGGAACCCCGGGTGGATCTCGTTCCTGCGGAGGGCATCCGGCTCGAGAATGTCGTATCGGAGGTCACCACCGTGATGATGGTTGCGGGCGGCATTGCTCCCGACGTCATTACGATGAACTTCCGCAGCATCGATACCTTCGTTCGCAAGGGGATCGTGATGCCGATCTCGGAATTCCTCGACGCGGAGCCCCCGGGAGTGCGGGAAGAAGTTTTGCGCAGGATTCCCAGCCAGGTCATTCCCGTCGTTGATCGCACAGGACCCGAAAGCAAACGCCAACTCTACGGGCTCCCGATGGGTGTCCTATCCACGGGACTCTACTTCAACATCGACTTGTTTCAGCGTGCAGGCCTCCCCCTGCGTGCACCCAATGACTGGAACGAACTGACCGAATTCTTACAGAAGCTCAAGGAGCTCGGACCGAAAACCAGCCCCCTCTATCTCGGCGCAGGATCTTCGGCCAGCCATAATTTGATGAGTTTTCTGTGGTCTGCAGGGGCCGATGCCGTGGTGGAGAAATCCCCCGACGAGTGGCGGGCCGCGTTTGACAGCCCGGAAGCGGTCACGGCCTACGAATTCTATTACCGCCTGGTCGAGGCCGACCGCCTTGCGGTCCGGAGCGGAGGCCTGAGTGCCGCACAGACGCCTACAACCGGGATGTTTTTCGGCTACGTGGGCGACGCCATTGCTTTTGACCCGCAGAAATTCGGATTTGGACCGGTGCCAATGGGGCCGACGGGAATCCGCGGGGCGGAAATCAACGCCCGTGTGCTGGGGGTCTTTTCTCAAATTAAAGATCCCGAGGTGCGGCAGGCCGCATGGGAATACATCAAATTCATGGCCAGCCGGGATGCGGAAAAACTCAAAGTTCAGACCATGGTGGATATGGGACTCGCTGCGCAGGTGAATCCCGTGATGCTCCGGGAATTTGGATTCGACGAATACCTGCAACTGATGCCGGCGGGGATGGAAGAGGCCTTCCAGCAATCCTTGATCACCGGCAAACCCGAGCCCTTTGGGCAAAATTGCAACTTGGTCTATACGGAGATGACCTATCCTCTGGATCAGATCCTTTTGAGCCGCAAAATCGCGGAACTCTGGAGCGGCGGCAACTTCGAAGCGGCGCGTGCGGAGATGGCGGAGATCCTGAAGCGGGCGGTTACCAAGACCAACGAGCGGATGCTCGGCTACGTGCCGCCAGAGGAGATGCAAGTGCGGCGGGTTGTGGCTGTGGGTGTGGTGATTGCAATTCTTGTGGGATTTGTTTTTGTGGGCTGGAACGTGAGCAGTGCATTCTCCGGTGCGGCCCACCTGACGTCGCGACCGGTTGTTTCCAAGATGCGGGCGCAAAAAGTCGAGGCATCACATAATTGTTTTCAAAAGATTGCTATCCAATTGGAATAGAACATGATATAAAATATTCATGCGTCATATTGTTGTGCCTGAACCTCTCTCACAAAACGGTCTGTTCGACAGCGAAAAGTTTGGCTGGTGGCATACGCAACTCGCTCCCGAGGCCTTTCGGCG
>Ga0209390_10001068_pt1 | contig 54159 bp, 37 predicted proteins | sample BON01_FD_187212 | JGI IMG/M metagenome (GOLD analysis project Ga0209390, IMG submission 187212) | Freshwater microbial communities from Lake Bonney liftoff mats and glacier meltwater in Antarctica - BON-01 (SPAdes) (version 2) | ecosystem: Environmental > Aquatic > Freshwater > Ice > Glacier...
ATGCATGAAATAATAAAGAAGGAAAATGTCTCAATAGTGGTATGTGCGCTTACCTTAAAAAAGAATGAGAAGGATATGAAAGATCTAATTCCAGGAGTTGGTATCGTTCCGGATGGAATTTATGAGATTATATCAAAGCAAATGCAGGGCTGGGGCTACATAAAAGAAGGGAAATGAAGAAGGTTATCTTTGGTGGAAATAGATAGTCTCCATATTTTAGGATACTTTGGTGCCTTAGCCATAGGCCTTGTATTAGGATTGGTGGGTAGTGGCGGCTCTTTATTGGCTGTCCCTATCTTTACCTATCTTTTTCACATTAGTCCCATCACGACCACTTCATATTCGTTGTTTGTAGTAGGTGCTACCTCCTCAGTTGGGGTATTTAAGAATTTCAAAAAAGGTTGGATAGATTATAGCGTAGCCATGGTAATTGCCATACCATCTATTTTCATGGTGTTTGCTACCCGGAAATTTATTGTTCCTATAATCCCAGATACCTTGGTCTTGATTGGCACTTTTACATTGACTGGCAACAAGGCAATTTTACTTTTTTTTGCCTTCTTGATGATCATTGCATCTATTTCCATGATACGGGAAAAAAAACGGGTAACCAGAACAATCAAGTTGATTTGCCAATCCTATTTTATTTTGATTAGTATAGGTGTTATAATAGGCTTACTTTCAGGTATTGCTGGTATTGGTGGCGGATTTTTGATTGTTCCTGCACTGGTCCTGGTAGGTAAGCTTCCCATGAGAAAAGCAGTTGCAACGTCTTTATTTATTATTTCGCTAAAATCCTTAATTGGATTTACCGGAGACCTCAGCGCTTTAGAAATCAATTGGGCCTTTTTAATGCTTTTTACATTGATTTCCTTTTTGGGTATATTTATCGGGGTATACCTATCCACCTACATCGAAGGAGAAAACCTTAAGAAAAGCTTCGGCTGGGTGGTGTTAATTTTGGCAATCGGTATGCTATACAAAGAAGTGTTTATACAGGTTTATCCCAATTGTTTACCCTAATCCCGGAATTTGAAAAGTCCATTCTATTGCATATTTCGGTTTTAATGTCATTGAGCCATTCATTTTACTAATTTTCAAAAGGCCGGTCAAAAAAATAAACAATTGCTACTTAACATTACTTTTTCAAAGATATGGAATTCCATCTAACGCTTTAAACATTTAGAGCGGTTCATAGGAAAAGAGGACTATTTAATTGTTTCCTAGACACAAGCCCTAACGGGGCGATAATATCATAGCCACGGGTGCTAGCCCGTGGTAGATTAATGAAAGCGATATGATTTTGGCGGTATTGTTGCCTTTTTTTTAGCAACAATGCTGACAAAATCCCGACCCAAGTTAGCTACATAACGTTACTTTTTCCACGTCATTGAATCCGGGTTTAAGCTAATGAGTTGGTAAAATTGCACGTTGCTGTTATATTTACAAAACGTCAATGTCCAGAAGTAAATAGTATCCATAAGAGGTCTAAAAAATAATCTGGACGTTTCATTTCAGAAATCGTTGGAAGGCTGCATCGAAATTACAGTCCCTGAATCGGAATCCTTTGATGTGGCATTTGTCGGGTAGTATTGTTGAAATTAGAAAAATGCGTTATGAAAAAATACATTTTTAATCCCATATTAATAGCTCTCACATATTTTCTCGGGTCCTGTGCAAATGAGCCATTTCGAATTAACATTGATACCGAGGCAAATTCACCACAAGTAGCATTTGCGATCAGCCAACTTCATGAAATAGAATCGAACGAATCCTTCGTGGACAAAGAAGGCGAACTAAAGATTATTGCTAAAATTGACAGTGTGCAACTTGGTCCGGAGGCTTTTGAAATATCTGTTCAAAATCCCGGTATACTTGTCACCGGAGGGGATGCTGCCGGTCTAATGTATGGATTGCTGGATGTCAAAGAACAGCTAAGTCAGGGAAAGACTGACATTGAAACCAAGAAGGTATCACCGCATCTTGATTTTAGAGCTATCAAATTCAACCTCCCATGGTCTTCTTACCGAAATAGCGATGCCCTGAGCCTACATCATGAAACTAGCCGTGACATCAAGTTTTGGGAGACATTTCTGGACATGATGGCCGAAAACCGATTCAACAAATTGACGCTTTGGAACCTGCATCCCTTCAGCTACCTCGTAAAAACGGAAAAGTATCCCCTGGCCTGTAGTCTAAGTGATGAGGAGTTGGTTGAATGGGAAGCTTTTTGGCACAAACTATTTACCATGGCCAAAGATCGCGGCATAGAAACTTATTTAATCAACTGGAATATTTTCGTATCGCCGGAATTTGCCAAAGCGTATGGTGGGGCAGAGTACGCTATTGAAAATGCCTATATCGTGGAGCAGGGAGATACTTCCGAAATTGTAAAAGACTATATCCGCGAATGTGTAAAAGAAACGATCAATAAATACCCAAACCTGACTGGCTTGGGTATCACGCTCGGCGAAGGGATGGGAGGAATGACTCCCACAGAACGAGAGCAATGGTTGCTGGACAGCTATATCCAGGGAATGCACTTGGCCAACAGAAAAGTGAAATTTATACATCGCGTTCCACTATCGGCTAATAAAGGTAGTGGCGGATCGGCTTCTGCCGAAGTGGAAAATATGACCCGAGAAACCCTGGATACTTTGACTGTCTCAGATGGGTTGATCAATATTGAATTAAAATTCAATTGGTCGCACGCATTCTCCACGCCCTATCTGGCCAAAGTTCATGGAGGTGAATTGACTGATGCTTACTGGAATCCTTTTCCAGACAACTACAGGTTAGCCTGGATGATGAGAAATGAAGACTTTTTCATGCTTCGCTGGGGTCAGACTGATTTTATTCGTGAACATATCGCTACCAATGTGCATCCGTACGTCAATGGCTATTTTGTTGGATCAGAATGTTACATTCCCGCAAAAGATTACATTACTGCGCTGACCGGCGCCAGTTACCGATATGCGTTCGAAAGACAATGGATGTTCTATAAAAATTGGGGAAGACTTTTATACAATCCGCAGGAATCGGATCAAATTTTTGAAAGTGCATTTGAAGTCCGGTTCCCGAATTTTGGAAATAGATTGTTTGAGGCTCAGCAACTGGTCAGTAAGGTACCACTGATATTTGCTACCTATTGGAATGCCACCTGGGACTTTACGCTGTATTCAGAGGGTATGCTGACCCTGGATAAAGGAAAGATGAAGGTATTTCCTCTGGAACAAATGATCAATAAAACGCCCATGGATCCTTCTTATATGGGTATTAAAGAATATTTGGAGCAAGGAGAAACTACTGGAAGAATCACTCCTTTAGCGCTATCAGATTCTCTTGAGGGATTTTGCGAAAGCGCACTGCAGATGGTCGCATCAATAGATCCCGGTGAGAACGTGGATCTGCTCTATGAAGTCTCGGATATAAAAACCTGGGCTAACCTTGGTATTTGTTTCGCCAACAGACTCAGGGCTGGCGTAGCATATGAAAAATTCCAAAACACCGGAAACCTGGCATCTAAAAATAGGGCGATTGATTGGTTAGAAAGGTCACTGGAAAGCTGGAAGGTGATAGTGAACATCACAGAACCCATTTACAGTCCAGTGCCTCTGGTGCATATGAATAGCAATGATAACGAATTGTTTCACTGGTCCAGGTTTCAGAAAGACATTGAAGAGGAGATAGAGGAATTGAAAAAATAGGTACGTATAATTGCATGTTGTTGCAAAAGTTTAAAAAAACTTGCGGATAAATAAGCTACCAACACACCTGAAATAGGCAATAGCCCTCCTATTGCGTGCTGAAATTAATTCAAAATCAGGCACTAGTTTGCTATTTTCGTACACCATAGCCGGGCTAAGGTTAGGTCTGTAAATAGCCTGATTTGTTTCCTGATTTTGTCGGTCCGGTAAGTGGGGTAATTGGTGCGTGCATGTTGACTTTTACCGAAAATCTCACCTAATGGTGTAGCCTCTTGAATCCTAAGCAAAGCCCGAATTATTTTGACTGGCATTTTCAATGATAGTTTGGCATTTTTTTCATAGCTTAAAATTTTTATTATGAACAAAAAGGCCAATTTTGCAAGAAACGGTTATTTCGTCCAAAGCCACAAGTATATTAGTCGAGCCCCTTTTAAACCATTTTATATTATATAATCTAGCAAATGATAAAATTAATAGCACGCGCTTGCGAATTTAAAGAGAGAACAGCTATAAAAAGTAATGGTCAAAATTTTACGTATAGCCAGCTTTTGCTAGGATCTGAAAGTGTGGGGGTCAAATTATTAAATGGTAAAAAAGATTTGAACGGAGATAGAATAGCTTTTCTGGTTCCTGCAAATTTCGCTTACGCATGTATTCAATGGGGAATATGGAGAGCAGGAGGCATTGCCGTTCCCCTTAGCGATAAACATCCTTTACCTTCTATTAAATATATACTTGACGACACCAAGACTTCCACCGTTGTTTTTTCAAAAGAATTTAAAACTGTATTAGCACCACTTTTTGATACAACTAAAATCCGTTTTATCTCATCCGAAGATTTCGGTAATCAAAATGGTGGCTTGCCAGACATTCAAATGAACCGTAGTGCACTTATTTTGTACACTAGCGGAACCACTGGATCACCTAAAGGAGTTGTCACAACACACAACAATATTCGAACACAAATAACCGCATTAACAAATTCCTGGGAATGGAATAAAAAGGACCATGTTTTAAATGTACTACCGATGCATCACATTCATGGCATCATTAACATGTTAAGTTGTGCCTTGTGGAGCGGTGCTTGTTGCGAGTTCCTTCCAGGATTTAGTAGCAAAGCGGTTTTTGATATTTTTTTAAAAAAAGAGGTCAATGTTTTTATGGCAGTTCCTACCATTTATTTCAAACTAATAACTTATTACAATCAGCTCTCTGGATCAGAACAGCAGCTAATTTCAAAACAATTTAAAACATTTAGATTGATGGTTTCTGGGTCTGCCGCATTACCAGTAAGTGTTCTTGAAGAGTGGAAACAAATAAGTGGCCATACGTTATTGGAGCGATATGGCATGACAGAAATGGGGATGGCCATAAGCAACCCGTATACAGGTGAACGAAAACCGGGTCATATAGGACAAGCATTGCCCGGAGTGAGCATAAGGTTGGCAGATGAAAACAATACGGAAGTTGCTAAAGGAATGACTGGAGAAATTCAAATAAAAGGAGCCAATGTATTTAAAGAATACTGGGGTAAACCAACTGAGACTACCAACACATTCACCGCTGATGGATGGTTCAAATCTGGCGATATTGCCATTTTGGAAGATGATAGCTATAAAATATTGGGAAGGAACTCCATAGACATCATAAAATCAGGAGGATATAAAATTTCAGCACTAGAAATCGAAGAAGTTTTACGAACGCATCCAAAAATAAAAGATTGTGGTGTGGTAGGTATCCCAGATGATGAATGGGGAGAACTAATTGGAGCTAGCCTTATTTTAGCATCAAATGATCTCGATATCGAACAATTGAAAGAGTGGCTTAAGGAAAAATTGCCTGGTTATAAAACCCCAAAAAAATATATCATTCAAAATGAACTACCCAGGAATGCAATGGGTAAGGTTACTAAAAATGATTTGAAAAATATATTTATAAATAATTAATAGCGAATTATGAAAATTTATGGAGTCGCTCTTTTAGCCGGATGCTTTCTATTGGGGAAAATACTTGGGAATATTTTGGGTCAACTTATTAACATCAATAATGATATAGGTGGTGTTGGTTTTGCAATGTTCTTGTTAATGTTTTCAAGTATCTATTTAAGAAATAAAGGGTGGTTGGTTAAGGAATCGGAAAAAGGTATTTTGTTCTGGAGTTCTATATACATACCTATTGTTGTAGCAATGGCGGCCACCCTAAATGTAAAGGCGGCAGTCTCCGGAGGATTCGTAGCCATTTTTGCTGGTATAGGTGCTACGATCGTCTGTCTATTTTTTGTGCCAGTAATAGCTAAGATTGGCAGAAGAAACGAATCGGGATCTTAAAAAAATGGAAATCGTTAATAATGTTATTGGTAAGAACGGACTCATATTTGCCTTTCTTTTTGTGGGAATTATCATGTTGCTTTCTTTCTGGATATCTAAAAATATTACCAGAAAGAAAATTCCAGCTGTTGCGATTGCCATTATTATTGGCTTGGCGTTGGCGTTTTTGGGCGATAAAAAAGGTATATCCGACATCACTATTTTTGCAGGCGTAGCTTTACTTGGCGGATCCATGCTGAGAGATTTTGCAATAGTTGCAACCGCAATGGGTGCTGATCTTTATAAAATAAAACAAGCTGGTCTTGCCGGCACCATTGCTTTATTTGTAGGTATATTTGTTTCATTTTTTGTAGGTGCATTGGTTGCCATCAGTTTCGGTTATTCTGATGCTGAAAGTATTGCGACCATAGGTGCTGGTGCTTGTACTTACATTGTGGGTCCGGTAACTGGTTCAGCTTTAGGAGCCAGTTCAAAAGTAATAGCTATAAGTGTGGCAACAGGGATTATAAAAACTGTTTTTCTCACCATTACAACACCGATAATAGCGCATAAAATACAGTTGAACAGCCCCCATTCTGCTATGGTTTTTGGAGGATTATTGGGTACCACAAGTGGCGTTATAGCTGGTCTTGCTGCCACGAACGAAAAGCTGGTACCATATGGCGCTCTAACGGCTACATTTTACACAGGATTAGGTTGCTTGTTGTGTCCTTCTGTATTTTACCTATCACTCAAACTGTTGAATTTTTAACCCGAAATAGGCAATAGGCATTCTACTGCATGTTGAAATCACTTCAAAATCAACCACTTTAATTACCTAGGCAAATCCTGGCTTTTCACTTTTCACCCTTAGGAACGTTCACCTTTTTGACCTATATTCACCCTTCAAGGGGAATAAAATGCATTAATGGCAAAAAAAAAATGACTGCTTTAACCAAACATTGTACTTTATATTAATTTTGTTAATTGTTTCGAATTGCTCCTGCTTGATACGCTATTAACGTTGAAATAATTTCTCGTAAACCAATTAATGACATTATAAAACTGAAACATGAAAATCCAAGATAAAACAATTGCAAAAGGCTTTGTCATTTCAGGGTTGATGAACTTAACCGTCTTGATTTTTTCACGGTTCTTTACCAATTCAACCATTCCTGAATATGATCCGGTGGTCATGTCAAATTTCGGCTTATTAATGATTGTACTTTGGGGATTGGCTTATATTTCTGTTGCATACAATTATGATAAAGTAAAATGGCTTGTAGGTGTTTTTGCCATTGAAAAATCCATTTATGGATACATCTGGATTAAATGGATGCTAAACAATAATCTTTCAGAAGTATATGAAAAAGATACCATGGCGGGATTATTTTACTCAATGTATGGGATAAATGACCTGGTATTTTTACTATTTTTCCTATTGGTCTTCATAAAAACGGTTAATATTAAAAACCGATAATAAACCCTTTTACAATTGCATTTGCATTTTGATGGCTGGAACAACTCATTTTTAAAGCCAATTTAGAGAAAAGGGCAATTTCTGCTAGCAACCTGCTTCAGCAGTATTCGTTCAACTACTCTTACCATTTATCACTGTAAAAAAATACATTTCCCCTATGACATTCCTTTTTGTTTTATTCTTTGTAATTGTAATTGGTTTCATTGGTTTTTATTGGAAACGAAAAATTGACACAAAATGGATTTTACCAAGCGAGCCTTTCCCAGCAGATTGGCGAACAATACTGATTGACAACATTTCCTACTATAGGTCATTGTCCGATGATGAGAAAAAGAGATTTGAATACAAAATCCAAGAGTTCCTATTGAATTGCAAAATAACTGGAATAAAAACGGATATAAATGTAACTGATAAAATACTTGTTTCGGCCAGTGCCATTATTCCAATATTTGGGTTTAATGATTGGAAATACATCAATCTTAAAGAGGTGTTAATCTATCCAACATTGTTTAATGAGAAATTTGAAACAGGAGGTTTAGACAGACGGGTATCAGGAATGGTTGGAAATGGCCCTATGGAAGGTGTGATGATTCTGTCTCAAAAAGCTTTGAAACTAGGATTTCAAAATGAATCTGACAAGAAAAACACAGCCATTCATGAGTTTGTCCATTTAATAGATAAAATAGATGGGTCAGTAGATGGTATTCCATCTTCCCTTATGGAAAAGCAATATACCATACCTTGGCTAGCCTTTATCAATAAAATGCTAGTGGAAATACAGGATGGAAAGTCAGACATAAACCCCTACGGTGGAACCAATCAAGCCGAGTTCTTTTCTGTTGCAAGTGAGTACTTCTTTGAGCGACCAAAATTACTAAAAAGAAAACATCCCGAGCTGTACAAACTTTTAGAGGGGATATTCAAACAAGACATGGCCACAAGAAACTTAAGTAAGTAACCTATTAAAACCGGATTCGAAGACTTTGATAAGTAAAGTTTAGGTAGCTAACTTAGGTCGGGATTTTGTCAGCATTGTTGCAAAAAAAAGGCAAAAATGCCGCCAAAATCGTGTCGCTTCTATTTGCCTTCCTCGGGTTTTCACCCGTGGTTATTGCTGTTGAAACCCCTCAGGCTTCCACGGTTCCTTTGGAAATTCTATGTTAAGGCATCAATCCATAAAGAGTTAGGTGGAATAATTTATTACGGTGAAATTATCCGATCGAAAATTCTTATCTTTAAACTATGGCACGGTAATGGTGAATTCGTTCTCACTGGTGATTTCGAATTGAAATCACCACCGAACCATTGTGATCAATTAAAATGAAAATACTTCTAACAGGTGCAACAGGATATATTGGTAAGCGACTGCTCCCCGTTCTAATTGAATTGGGCCATGAGCTCGTTTGTTGTGTTAGAGACACTAATAGATTCAATCCTCCTGAGTCTTTAAGAGAAAGTATTACGGTGCTTAAAATGGACTTATTAGATGAAAAGTCACTAGAAAATATTCCAGTAGATATTGATGGTGCATATTATCTGGTGCACTCCATGTCATCATCTGGTGACTATCAATCCTTGGAAGAAACTTCTGCAATAAACTTTAGAAATGCACTTAAAAGAACCAATGTAACTCATGTTGTTTATTTAAGTGGTATTGTTAATGAGGTGGAACTGTCCAAGCATTTGACCTCAAGAAAAAATGTGGAATTGGAACTTAGCAAAGGTGAATATAATTTCACAACATTAAGGGCCGGAATCATTATTGGGTCTGGTAGTGCTTCTTTTGAAATTATTAGAGATTTAGTTGAGAAACTACCAATTATGGTTACACCAAAATGGCTGCATACCAAATGTCAACCCATTGGGATTTCAGATGTTATTGCATTTCTTTCCAAATCATTATTCAATCCAAAAACGTTTAATCAAAATTTTGATATAGGTGGTCCAGATATCTTGTCTTACAAAAACATGCTCTTGGATTTTGGAAAAATGCGGCATTTAAAACGTAAAATTTTCGTCATTCCAGTAATGACTCCCAAACTTTCTTCCTACTGGCTATATTTTGTTACCTCTACATCATACACGCTCGCCACATCTCTAGTGCACAGTATGAAAATAGAAGTGATTTGTCGGGATAATCGGCTGAACACTATTCTTGGAGTCGAACCCTTAAGTTATAAAGAATCTTTAAAAAGGGCATTTAGTAAAATTGAAAACAACGAAATTCTTTCAAGCTGGAAGGATGCATATTCTAGTAGCGGTATAAATTTTAACATATCCGAATTTATACGAGTACCCTCTTTTGGCTGTTTTAAAGATAGCAGAACGAGGACTATTGAAAATCGTGAAGATTGTTTAGATAAAATCTGGAGTATCGGTGGAAACAATGGGTGGTATTATGGGAACTGGCTATGGAAAACTAGAGGTTTTATAGATGAATTATTTGGGGGTGTTGGACTTAGACGAGGTCGAACCAATCCATCCATGATTAATGTTGGAGATTCTATCGACTTTTGGCGCGTATTATATGCTAGCAAAGAAGATGGGCGTTTACTCTTATTTGCTGAAATGAAACTTCCTGGAGAAGCTTGGTTAGAATTTAAGGTTGTAGACGATAAACTTATTCAAACAGCAACTTTCAGACCTTTAGGCTTAGCCGGTAGATTGTATTGGTATGCTGTGTTTCCTTTTCATGGCTTTCTCTTCAAGGGGATGCTAAAACAAATCACAGGTTAGAAGCCGGCCGTGGCTTTATCCTTACCGTTCACCTCTTACACCATCCCGGTCGACATTGCTTCTCCTACCTGCCTTTAATTAAGGGGTTTCGCTAAAATGCCCATTTCTCCGAATTATCCCTCCCCTTTTACTCACTATTGGTAAAAAGCCAAACTAAGAAAGGATTGTTTAATGCTCTATGAAGTATTTATATTTTATTAAAATACTAGTTTTTATTAATATGAAATAAATTTATATATTTGATTATAAAAATCAATATTTAATTTTTGATAGCATGAAATTTCAATTTTTAGCCGTTTGCATACTAATTATGATGGCAATTTCAATTTCTGGTGGGTATGCTGCTAACTACTATATTTCTAATGAAACCGGTAATGACAATCGAACCTTGGAAGAAGCACAGCATCCTGCCACTCCATGGAAATCGATTGAAAAGGTCAATTCCCTGTTCGATTATTTGCAACCTGGGGATGCCATTCTGTTTAAAAGAGGAGAGACTTTTTATGGCACCTTACACATTAAAGCTTCAGGATCGGCTACCTCACCAATAACAATTGGGGGCTATGGATCAGGATCAAAGCCTATAATTACTTCTTTCCAACCCGTTAAGGGGTGGAAAGCTATAGGTAACGGTATATTTGAAAGTATTGAGCCCGTCAATTCAAATACTGTCCAAGTGCTTTTAATCAATGGAAAGATCACTGAAATGGGAAGGTATCCAAATGTTGGTATCGAAAATGATGGGTATTTGACCATTAATAAGGTTGGAAACAATGTGATATACAGTGACCAATTAAGCAGTTCCCATAACTGGAAAGGTGGACAAGTAGTGATCAGGGCAAAGGATTGGATTATAAATAAGTACAAAATTGAATCACAAACTAATAAACAAATTCAATACAATGGAAGCATCAGTCCCTACAAAGCGCAAGTGGGTTTTGGTTTCTTTATCTCGAATCATATCGGTACGCTTGATTCATTTGGAGAATGGTATTTTAACCCTTCAACAAAAAAAATAAATGTGTATGTTGGAAACGTGGATCCTTCTACGATGGAGATAGAAGTAAGTACGCTGGACCACTTACTGACAAAAGACTATAATGAAAGTAACATCGCCATTGAAAGCATTCAATTTAAAGGAGCCAACGGGAATATCCTTCAATTGGAAGGGGGAAGCAACATTAAAATAAGTGATTCTGAAATTGCCTTTTCCGGTAAAGATGGTATTCAAGCTCTAAGTGTTTTGGACCTGGTAATAGAGCGCAATATTATCCAGAATACCTATAACAACAGCTTGTACTTAAGGTATGGAAATAATGGAGCGATTATCCGAGACAATGAGATCAGCAACACCGCTTTGGTCGCTGGAAGAACAAGAAATGATGACGCCGCGGGAATAGGGATTTTCGTTAGTGGCGAGAATATATTAGTCCAAAACAATTCGATAATTAAAACGGGGTTTAATGGTATTCAATTTAGAGGCAACCATATAGTTATTAAAAATAATTTTATCGATACATTTTGTCTCATAAAAAGTGACGGTGGAGGAATTTACACTTTTGGAGGTACAGAATACCAAAGTTACACAGATAGAAGGATTGAAGGAAATATCGTGGTAAATGGAATAGGCAATATTGGTGGGGTTCCTGAAAGGGGGGTCGATTTCAAGCTATTGGCAGAGGGAATTTTTTTGGATGATAATTCAAACAACATTGAAATCGTTGGCAATACTATTGGTAATACCACAAATAGTGGACTGAAAATAGCCAACGGTAACACCATATATGTATATGACAATTTGTTTTTTAACAATCATTCTGCCATTACATTGGGGAATAGTACAATTGGCAATGATACCCGAAAAGTAAACATCGAGAACAACCAATTTTTCACGAAGCTTGCTGATCAATATTCTTATGCTGTCAAAACCTATAAAAATGACATGTCCTTGATGGCTGATTTTGATAAAAACTACTTCTTTAGACCTCTAGGTGATGAATTTAGTATCCTCCACCAATACCTAAAAAATGGGAAAATAGAAAAAACATTGGATGATCTGACCCATTGGAGTGCAAAATATAATAAAGATGAAAATTCCACAAGTAATGCAATTGACATTTCAACCTATACTATCGGTAAGAAAATTGGCAATAGCCTATACCCTAATACCTCTTTCGATAAAGATGTTGCAGGCTTATCCTGCAACGATTGCCAACAAACATGGGAGGCGAATAGTAAATTAATTGGAGGTGCCCTTAAAATCACCAGTTCCGGATCAAGTTCAGTTAAAATAAATTTAGGCGCTTTAAAAAAGGATAAAACCTACCTATTGTCATTGAAGGGTTATGCTGCTATGGAGAGCCATCTTGAGTTTAACTTAAGATTTACTGGTAGTCCTTGGGAGAGATTGTCTCCGATTACAACATTTGAAATCAATGCTGAGGTCAATTCTTATGAAGTGCTTGTTTCTCCATACCAGGATGAAAGTGAAGTATCACTGATGATCCACTCTTCTGAGGAAAACATCACCTATTGGCTGGATGATTTGGAATTTGTAGAAGCAGAAGCCTCATTTATCAATCCCGAGGAAGTAATGGTATTCGAGTTTAACCCTACAAAAAGCGATAAAACCATAAGCTTGTCAGGCACTTATGTAAATGCTAAGTTAGAGGAGTTTTCAGGCAATATAACAATACCTCCTTATGGATCATTGGCACTTATCCGCATCTCTGAAAAAAACAAACCTAATGAAAATTTTCAGGGTTTGTATTACCATACTGGCAACGAAGGCACGGTAAAGTTCAATGATCAAAATTTCGAAAAAATTAATGGCGAATTCATAACATCCCCAAATTCCAAAACCAATACCAACATTGCAGCAAGCGATGAAAAAATCTTCCAATCGGAGAGTTACGCTTCCTTATTGGAGTTTCAAATACCTGTAGAAAATGGCACCTATACCGTCTTTACCATGCACAATGAACTCTGGTTTGGACAAGCGGGAGTTGCTTCTACAGCTGGAAAAAGAGTTTTTGACATTGCCTTACAAGGTGAAGTTTTAAAAAGTAATTATGATCTTTTTGTAGAAAATAAAAATTATCCTATGCTACTATCTTTCGAAAACATAGTAGTGAGCGACGGGAAATTAACCTTGGAAATAAATGCTAAAGTCAATAAAGCCAGTATTTCAGGAATTGCCATCATAGGAACCGAGGCAAATGATGCAAACATAGCTGCTAGTTTGAGAATCCTTCAACAATATTATAACAGTAAACACAAGGAACTGGAGTTCTTCCCAAATATATATGAAGGTATTCGTACCTTTCCCAACCCTGCTAAAGAAGCTGTAACTTTGGAGATTAGTGCTGAAATTGGGAAAGGAAGCATCTTTGTTCACAATATGAACGGTGACTTGGTTAGCCATTTCGATTGGATTAAAACCCCTGGAATTCCGCTCAACATCCCGATAGAAAATTTATCAAAAGGCATGTATCTTATATTTGTTAGCAATGAAAACACCATCGTTTACCAACAAAAACTGATTGTGAGTCCCTAACAGAAATCCGGTGCCATCAAAATCGTTAAAAGTGAACAATGGGATGAGTGTAACCTATGCCGTCAATAGATAGATCCAAATAGCATTGGTATATTTATTTTTGAGCAATCATTTTAGAAGGTCCAGAAACCAATATTTATAGTTAATGCATTGACTTTTGACGAAGGCCTCATGAAGCCTTAAAGGCTTCAACTATAATAACCACAGGTTGTAATCAGTGGGGTTGAAAATTAAAAATCCCATTCCAATTTAGCTGCACAACGTTACTTTTTCAACCTCATGGAATCCGGCTTAAACTGATTTCAATCAAATAAATATTCTTAAATTGAGGAAAATATAAAAAAACGATATACAAGACACCATATGGTGCATAAACTATGGTACCAAACGCTAGATGATGACCACCATAAAACATTCCCATTTATGAAAATGTATATAGTCGTAAAAGACAACATTCCAGATAAATTAAACCCTGATATTACTGCTCATGCTTCCTTGGCCTGTTATAAAAAAAAGGAAACATTGTCATTCACTGGAATAAATATTCGATAAGCTTGCAATAGGACTCTGAAAATGGAAATCATTCTCCCCTAAGCGATTAATAGCTAATAACCAACACATTGTTAAGAATCAACTAAAAATAATGGGATTTAATATTGTATTAATTGAACCAGAGATACCCATGAATACAGGGAATATTGGTCGACTTAGTTTAGGTTCCGGATCAACGTTACACCTTGTAAAACCCTTTGGATTTGAATTAAGTGACAAACGATTAAAAAGAGCTGGACTGGATTATTGGAAGCATATTTCGCTTTTTATATATGAGAATATTAACGACTTTTATAAAAAAAATAAAGGCAAACATTTTGCTTACTTCTCAAGTCATGGAACAAAAAATTACTGCTCAATTGATTATAAAGACGACATGTTTCTGATTTTTGGAAAAGAATCAACTGGCTTACCTGAAAGTATAGTGAAAGAAAATGCTGATTTGGTCTATAATATCCCTATTTACAGTCCTCATATCCGGAGTTTAAACTTGGCCAATGCAGTTGCTATCGTTGTATATGAAGGTATAAGAAATATAAAAACACAATAAAACATGTCTTCAGAAAAGCCAAAACAAGAGAAAGAAAGGCTACATCCACGCAACAAAAACCGAGAGAGATACGACTTAAGTGCATTAACAGTCGCTATCCCGGCATTGAAAAATCACATTCGACCCAGTAAATTCGGGGTAGCATCAATCGATTTTACAAACCCAATTGCTGTAAGACTTTTAAACCAAGCAATACTCCATCATTATTACGGGATAAAACACTGGGAATTCCCTACGGAGAATTTATGTCCCCCAATACCTGGAAGAGCAGATTACCTCCATCATATTGCTGATATATTAGCCGAAAATAATTTTGGTACAATCCCAACTGGTGACAAAATTACCTGTCTTGATATTGGCTTAGGGGCCAGTTGCATTTACCCCATTATTGGTATTACAAGCTACGGATGGCAATTTATTGGATCTGATATTGATCCAAAATCAATTGCCTCGGCCCAGCATATTGTTCAGGTAAATTCTTCCTTAAAAGGTAAAATTGAATGTCGCTTACAAAAAGATCCTACAGCTATTTTTAACGGAATAATTAGCCCCAAAGATAAAATCGATTTAACGATAAGTAACCCTCCTTTTCATTCATCTATTGAAGAGGCTCAAAAAGGAACACGGAGAAAAATAAAGAACCTATCGGGTAAAAAAGTGAAAACACCTACACTCAATTTTTCAGGAATAAGCCATGAGCTTATATTTGATGGTGGAGAAGCTAAGTTTATTCAGCAAATGATTAGCGAAAGTAAAAAGTTTTCTAAAAACTGTTATTGGTTTTCAACATTGGTATCTAAGGAGTCAAATCTTAAAAATATTTATAAATCATTAGAACAAATTGGTGCCAAACAGGTCAAAATGATCCCCTTGGGAACAAATAATAAATCTAGCCGAATTGTAGCTTGGACCTTTCTCACCAATGATGAAAAAGAAGCGTGGATCAAAAAGAGATGGTAAAAACCATTGTAAAATCAGGAATAACATATGCACAAAAACCTTATATTTAATCTTATTAAAGCGATTTGGCATTAAAAGTATCTCCTAACGAAATGTCCCCAGTTTCAAAACCTTTCTTAAACCACCTTACCCTTTGTTCGGAGGTGCCTATGATGTGACGCGGAAACAGCAAAAAAGTGACTGATTTTGTCCGCTGCGGCGGATCATCACCTAATAGAAGGTTTATTGCATATTTAGGGTTTTAAGGTATTTTGCAAGTGTTTTATTAAGTGCATATCCAGAAGAACATGAAGATAGCAAAGAAAGTACCCGTGCAGGAGTTGATCTCGGGATATCAGCAAAGCTAACATTTAAATAAACTATAGTAAGTCCGTAAAACGTAGGTATTATGAATTTGAAAATGTACTTGGGTAGTAACATTGTTATTGGAACACTGGTATTGAATCTGTTTTGCTCATGCACCGAGCAAGAAAAGAAAAAACCAAACATCCTCATTATCATGGCGGATGATATGGGGTATTCTGATTTGGGAAGTTTTGGAGGTGAAATAGCTACCCCTAACCTGGATAGATTGGCCCAAGGAGGTATAAAATTCACTCAATTTTACAATGCTGCCAGATGCTGCCCTACTCGTGCATCGCTGCTCACCGGGCTATACCCTCACCAGACAGGAATAGGTGGTATGACCAATGACATGGGTGTTCCCTCCTACCGGGGCGATCTAAACGATCAATGTGTTACCATTGCCGAAACCTTGAAAGAGAGCGGTTATCAAACCTTTATAAGTGGCAAATGGCACGTAACCAAACACGTTGATTTTTGGCGAACATGGTTAACAGAGGATCAAAAAATACGGACGTCCAAGCACAATTGGCCCCTTCAAAGGGGATTCGATGAATTTTTTGGTACCATCCATGGTGCCGGAAGTTATTACTACCCCACTACGCTTACAAAAGACAATACACCAATAGACCCGGAAGAGAACTTCTATTATACGGACGCAATAAGCGACCATGCCTCTGGTGTTATCAGAAGGCTTGGAGAAGAAGGGGAAAACGAAAAACCTTTTTTTGGATACATAGCATACACCGCACCCCACTGGCCATTACATGCCTTACCGGAGGACATCCAAAAATACGAGGGCAGGTACGACAAGGGATGGGATAAAATGCGGGAAGAGCGGATGACAAGAATGAAAGCTTTGGGGTTAATACCATCTGAATGGAAACTAAGCGATAGAGATCCGGACATCCTCCCCTGGGAAGAAACAGCCAATAAAGAATGGTGGGCGACAAGCATGGAGGTCTATGCGGCAATGGTGGACCGAATGGATCAGGGGATAGGAAAAATCATTCTTGCTTTAGAGGAAACCGGACAATTGGACAATACACTTATTTTCTTTCTGCAGGACAATGGCGGCTGTGCAGAGGTTTTGACCGATAGGTGGCCTAGATCTCTCCATTTTCCAGCCTATGCAAGAGACGGAACGCCTATTCTGAGAGGAAATGATGTGACGGTATTACCAGGACCAGAAGATACCTATATGAGTTATGGTGCTGAATGGGCAAACCTTAGCAATACGCCCTTTCGCCTATACAAGCACTTTATCCATGAAGGTGGCATCGCTACACCGCTGATCGCCTATTGGCCGAATGGCATCCAACTACCGTCTAGAGCTACCAATCAATTGGGGCATATTATTGACATAATGCCCACCTGTGTGGAAGTAGCCGGAGCAACCTATCCTATTGAATACAATGGAGAAAAAATAAAACCCATGGAGGGGCAAAGTTTGGTTCCGGTATTTCGTGATCAAACTTTTGACCACAACGCTATTGGATGGGAACACGAAGGAAACAGGGGCTTCAGAGACGGAAAATGGAAATTGGTAGAAAAAAACAATCCGGGACTGGCGTGGGAACTCTATGACATGGGAACCGATCGAATGGAGCAGCATAACCTGGCGAAAGCACAACCTCAAATTACCCAATCGATGATTGAAAAGTACGAGCATTGGGCTGACCACGTTGGGGTTGTAAACTGGGGGGACCGATAAGGATCACCTACTGGCGGAAAGCTTCAGTGACTATTATCGGCATCGCTGGTGAGAGCAGTCCATTTCCTTCCTCTTCCGGGAATATCCTTTAGTCGTTTTTGCCCAAAGTATTTTACCCAATTTTTATTTTGTTTGAAACCAGTCAGGAGAAATCCCCAATTTTACTCCTGGTTGATCCTAAAGTGACTAGATAAACTACCCAAATCATCCACCCGCTAATTGTAGTAATCCGTCCCACTCGATATTTTTAGTGATCCAGAATTAGATGAAAGGTAAAATAACAGACTTTTTGGTTAATATGTTGTATAAATAACCGAAACCTTAAATCTAACTTTATATTATCTTTAAAAATTAGAAAAATCAATATGAAACTAAATTTTACCTATTTATTCCGGCGACTGATTTTCGGCTCCGGTCATTTCCTGAAGTATTTCATTTTGCAACTACTTGTAGTACCAATGGTATTTGCTGCAACATCCTCTTTTGGAAACATTGAGAAAAAAAGCATTTATGTAAAAAACATAAATTCCTTATTAGCTATTAATAAAAATTTTGAGACTGAAGAGGGTTTCCTGTCACCTATAAAAATGGCTCAAATTACTGGTACAGTAATAGATGATAATGGTGATCCATTACCCGGAGCCACTGTTACGGTAGCTGGCACTACTACCGGAACCGTTACGGATTTAGATGGAAATTATACCATAAATGCTGAGAACGGTTCATCGTTGGTATTCTCATTTATAGGATTTGAAAGCCAGAAGGTACCTATTGGAAATCAATCAGAAATAAATATAACCTTGCAGTCCAATGTCTCCTCATTAAATGAAGTTGTCGTTGTTGGATACGGTACCAAAAAGAAAATAAACCTAACAGGTGCAGTCTCAACAGCACGTGGTGAAGACATGGCGAATCGACCAGTAACCAATGTTCAGCAGGCTTTACAGGGTTTGGTTAGTAATTTGGTGATTTCACCCAATGCTGCAGGCGGAGAGCCGGGAGCAGATATGGCTATGACTATCCGGGGTTTAGCATCATTTGAAGGAAACACCGCTCCCTTTGTTTTGGTGGATGGGGTTCCCATGAGCATAAACGACATAGACCCTGTAGATATAGAATCTGTTTCTGTTTTAAAAGATGCTGCCTCAACATCTATATATGGTGCACGGGCAGCTTACGGGGTTATCCTAATTACTACCAAAAAGGGTAGTGCAGGATCAAGAATTTCCTATTCAACAAATGTCGGGTTTAGTAGTCCCACTATATGGCCTAGATTACAGGGAGGAACAGACTGGGCACATGCATTGAATGATGCAAGAACCAATTTTGGAGCTTCTCCATTTTATCCGGACGAAGCTATTGCCCGATTGGAGATGAATTTAGCCAATCCAGGAAGTGCACCCGGGATGTTGCCAAATGCATCCGGTGATAATTGGAACATTTTGAACACCGGTACAATTGGTGTAGCAAATGACGGTATTAGTGATTTGATCATGAAGGATAATGCTATCAGAGTGAAACATAACCTGTCTATTTCAGGTGGAAACGAAAATGTTAATTATTATTTGTCTGGCGGCTTTTATGATGAAGAGGGACTATTGAGATTTGGTGATGAATCTTTTAACCGATTTAATATAGATGCTAAAATCGGAGCCAAAGTTACTCCCTGGATGAACCTTGATCTTTTTGTTAAATACAAATCTGAAAGTGAAGATTTTCCATGGAATCAAAACTTTGGACGTGCCTGGTACATGAACTGGATAGGCAAACTAAAATTTGGCACACCTGCCAAGTATCCAGGGACAGATATTTGGACCCAACAAACGCGCGTGGAAGAATGGAAAAAAGTGAGGCAAACCATCACAGATAACCAAATAGTCATTTCACCTAAAATAGAAATAACGCCAATAAAAGGTTGGGTGACGACTTTACAAGTGAATTACAGGTCTACCCAAATTGAAGACACAAGAACTGGCTTACAATATCAATGGGTCAGACCAAATGGAGATATTGATTTTAATCCTCAAAACCGTGAATCAACTGAATATCAAAATGAATTGAGAAGAAATACCTATCTCTCACCTAACCTCTATTCATCTTACTCAAGGGTATTAGGAAAACATGATCTTCAACTTATGGTTGGATACCAACAAGAGGAGTACAACTTCAGTGATTTAGGTGCAAGAAGTTTCTTCTTACTAAGTGACGCCATTCCATCGATCAGTACAGCGGTAGGGGATCAACTAGTTACTGACGCTATCGGACACTGGACTACGCGGAGTGCATTTGGAAGATTTAATTATATTTTTGACGAAAAGTACTTGCTAGAAGTTAACATAAGAACCGATGGATCATCCAGGTTTGAGGAAGCAGAACGATGGGGAGTATTTCCATCAGTATCTGCTGGATGGATAATTTCGGAGGAGAACTTTTTTTCGTCAAATAAATTTATAGACCTTTTGAAAATAAGAGGTTCTTATGGAACCTTGGGTAATCAGGATGTGGACAATTATTTATTCATCCCTACAATGTCGATTAATCAAACAAATAACTGGTTATTTGGTAATGATAGAGCTTGGACAGTTCGTGCACCAAATCTTAATAGTGTGAATTTATCATGGGAAACGGTATCCACATTAGATCTGGGTATTGATGCCTATTTGCTGAATAATCGATTAGGATTTACTTTTGGCGTTTATGAAACAAGGACATCCGATCTGGTTGGACCGGGACAACCCCTTCCAGCAGTGTTGGGCTCAACAGTGCCTAAAAGAAATGAAGGAGAAATAAAAACACGTGGATGGGAGCTTGAGCTTTCATGGAAAAACAGGGTAAACCAGGATTTCCGCTATGAAATCAGAGGCCAATTGGCTGATTACAGAAGCACGGTGGTGGATTATAATAATCCGTCCGGTTTGTTGAATACCTTTTACCCAGGACAGGATCTCAATGAGATCTGGGGATACCGGTACGACGGACATTTTCAAACAGAAGCGGCAATTAATGAAGGGGTAGATCAAAGCTTTATATATTCCGGAGTGTGGAGAACTGGTGATTTCAGATACGCCGATTTGAATGAAGATGGTAAAATTGATATAGGAAACAATACTGTTAATGAGCCTGGAGACCTTGAAATAGTAGGAAATACTACACCACGATACACCTATGGTCTTAACTTGAGCGCACAATATAAGAATTTTGATATTTCTGTGTTTTTCCAAGGAGTGGCTAAAAGAGACTGGTCTTTTGGAACAAGTTCCGTATTCAGGGGGCCTGCAGCAGGCCCTATGCACAACAATGTCTTAGAAGGCCATATGGACTACTGGCGTGACGAAACAAGTGTTTTAGGTCCTAATACAGGCGCTTATTTCCCAAGGCCTTATGCTCAGTTTTTCGGAGAAAATGTCAAAAATTACGGACGTCCTACCGATCACCTTATGCAAAATGCGGCCTATTTAAGGCTTAAAAATCTGCAGATTGGTTATTCGCTTCCTAAAAAAATTGCTGAAAAGGTATTAATGACGAATGCCAGGATCTATTTATCGGGTGAGAATCTTTTAACCTTTACCGATTTAATGTTTTTTGACCCTGAAGCACTTGCTGGAAGATGGTATGGTGCTGGTGATGCTTATCCTTTGAGCACTACCATGTCTGCAGGTATAAACCTTAACTTCTAAAAATCGACACAATGAAAAAAATATTTTATATACTTATACTAGTATCAGGAGCATTTATGTATTCCTGCCAGGAAGATTTCCTGGAGAGATCACCGCTCGATCAGATATCTGATCCTGAATTCTGGAACAGTCAATCCGATCTGGAGTTGTTTCTTAACTCATTTTATGACTCATTTCAGGGATGGCCAGCCTCCGGTGGTGGAAAGGCGCCAACTAAGGACGAGGGAACAGACCTTGCGTTAGAAGGACTCAACTCTTTTGGCGGCACTTTAACTGAGCGTATGGACGGTGTATTGAATGTTCCGGGTTCTGGTGGCGGCTGGAATTGGGGAAATATTCGAAACATAAACTATTTCCTTGCCAATGTAGATCGCGTTGAAGCGGGAGGTAATATGAGAGAACATTATGTTGGTGAGGGACATTTTTTCCGGGCATGGTTTTACTTTGACATGTTTAAGGATTTTGGAGCTTTACCAATAATTACGGTGCCAGTTACGGCAGAAGATGATGACATTTTGTATGGAAGCCGTGCTGACAGAACAGCCGTTTTTGATTTTATTCTCAGCGATATTGATATGGCCATCTCCAAAATGGAGTATAGCAGCCAATTGGCAACTCCCGGAACCCGTTTGAGTAAAGATATTGCCTTATTGTTTAAAGCAAGAGCATCTCTATACGCAGGTACATGGGAGAAATACCATCAGGGTTCCGTCTTTGCAGGAACAACAGATGGATCTGCTTATATACAACAAGCTGCGGCCGCTGCCAAACAGATCATTGATGATGGGAATTTTTCTCTAGTAACAGGAGATAGCAGCAGCGTCTATTTTGAACTCTTTAATCAGGTAAACTATGCCGGTAATCCGGAAGTGATCTTTTACCAACATTTCGATAGATTAATTGGTGACAGCTTTAGTAACCAATTGTGGAACTGGCCAAACGGTTACGGATATACTTACGAAGCGTCAAAATTTTATTTGAGCAATGATGGCTTGCCCATAGCCGTTAGCCCAAATTTTGTTGGAGATAAAACCTTAGATATTCTTGAAGCGAATCGGGATCCACGACTGGCGCAGACATTTATGGTTCCGGGAGATATCAGAAGGATACAAGGAACGGATACGCTTTATTTTGATGTCCCTGATGTTGACAATAGTGGTACCGGTATAGAATCACAAAAATTTCGCCACATTGTAGTAGACCCTGCAATAGGAATTAACAACGGAAATGTTGATTATATTTTTATGCGTTATGCCGAAGCTTTGTTGATTTATGCCGAAGCGAAAGCAGAACTGGGTACATTGACGCAGGCAGATGTTGACATGAGCATCAATCCGTTAAGGGATAGGGTCGGAATGCCGCATCTTATCTTGAATGATATAACCCCTGATCCTAATTGGCCTAATTACGGTTATTCTGTGTCCGATATTTTACATGAAATCAGAAGAGAACGCGTAGTAGAATTGTTTGCAGAAGGGTTTCGCTTCGACGATTTGATGCGTTGGAGAGCACATGAGTACTGGATGGGAGAACGATTTGTAGGCACATTTGCAACTCCCGAATTAGAGGCATTATTTAATGTTCCGATTAATGCGGATGGTTTTTTTGATCCGTTTCAGAATAGGTTAAGTGGGCCTAACGGAGGATACGGATTTAATCCGGAACGAGATTATTTGATACCCCTCCCAACTAATGAATTAACGTTGAATACCAACCTAGACCAAAATCCAGGTTGGTAAAATATACCGTTCTCCTTTTTATCGAAAAGGAAAAAGTTTAACTAAGCAAAGCCAAAGTGAATATACCATAATCTTTGGCTTTGCTTTTTATTTTTAATATTCCATACGTAATTTCAACTAAATTTTGTCTAAAAATAAATTGTATTTTTAGATATTAGTCCTTCACCATGAAAAGTAAATTATTTAAATCAGGAAGTAATGACTAAAAAGAAAGTTCTTTTAGGTTTTATGCTTTTGATCGCAATGCTTAATAGTGCTTGGTCACAAAGTAATTTATTAGGATTGGGAAATTTTGAAGAGCCGAAGGGAGATTGGTTTGAAGCAGGGGGTGCAAAATTGAATGAGTCGGATGGAAATAAACTGACCGCCCTTGAAGGGGATGGCGTATTCATAAATGGTGAAAAGGGCAGGATAATAAATCTTATTAGCAAAGAAACTTTTGGGGATATACAATTAGAGCTGGAATTCATGGTACCCAAAGGGTCAAATTCCGGAGTATACCTTCAAGGCAGGTATGAAATACAAATTTTAGATAGTTGGGGAAAGGAAAATCCCGGTTCCGGAGATTGCGGCGGCATTTACGCCCGCTATGACGGAACAAGAACCTATGGCGGAATTCCCCCGTTGGCAAATGCTTCTAAAGAGCCCGGTGAATGGCAGCACCTGCTAATTAAATTTAATGCTCCACGGTTTAATTCAAGAGGAGAAAAAATAAAGAATGCAGTATTTAAAAAGGTCGAGCTGAATGGTACTACTGTTCACAAAAATGTGGAAGTAACAGGTCCAACAGCTTCTTCATTAGATGAAAAAGAAGAACCATTCGGACCACTTATGCTACAGGGCGATCATGGACCGGTAGCCTACCGAAAAATTGTACTAAAAAAACGTTGAAAAATAAACTTGTCTAAAATACTGACTATTAAACCCAAAATTTGCGATGCATATCCTATTGAATAATCCGGGTTAATGGATTACAGGTTAGATAGATAACGAGCAAAATATCAATCACCACGAACTAACCCTATGATTTATTTACAATTAAACTTCTTGGGTTATCTTATACTGTTACTATGCAATTTTTAGTTTATCAGTACCGCAGATGCCTCAAGGGAAAACAACCCTAAAAAATGAGCGTGTGTACACCCTCAAAAAATCGAGATTGATTGATACGCAATTTCCCAATTACGAATAAAATAATATGACAAAAAGAAAATTAAACCAATTTTTTTTTACAGTTATGGGTTTTTTGGCCTTAATTTTTTTTCCATTCAGCACACTGACCGGGCAAACGGAAAGCCAAGATTCTAAAAACAAGGGAAACAGCTATCAAGCAAATACTGGGGAAGACCTACAGTTAATGGGAAATCGATTTCTGACTTTTGCCTCTGTCGTTCGTGTGAAACAAATCGAAACCTCACGCAATGAGTTCCATGGTGTGGATGAATCGGCTGTTCATAGCCCACGGGAAGCACGTATTTTCAGAGAAGCTATAGAAAAAGCCTGGCCGGGAGCAAGGATGACCTGGGCATTCAGCTGGCTTGCCTTGCAGGATGAGCGCCAAAACTACAGCGATTTAAGAAAACTCATCGTCTCTTACCATAAAAAATACGGCGATGAAATTACCTTTATTCCAGGAGCCTATTTTTCTCCCATGTACAACAGCCGTGAGCAAACGAACCGCGACCTGCATGAAGCTTTGCAGATGGTCTCAGAAATGGTAGGTGATGGGTACCGGCCCCTTGCCGTCATCGCCGGCTTTATGTCGGCCGATAACCTCGAGTACCTGGCAGAGGAAGAAGACATACACGTATGTCAGGGTACCATATGGAGCCAGTATGCTGTAGACAATGGAGATGGTGATGGCTCTATTGTATACCCGTACTACCCATCCACGGAACATTATGCCAAACCGGCACAAAGCGAAGAAGACTTGATAGACTGTGTAAATCTCGATGGCTGGACGGTCGACTTTCTGAACGCAAGGTATCCTGGCGCCAGAAGAATCGATGGCATTAACTGCGGAAGCCGGATGGGTGTCGGCCCAATCGAAACAGTGATCAGGTTGGGCACAGCACCAGGTGTGCGGCAGATGCTTGCCACAACATCTACCCACTTCGACAAAGGATTCGATCTCAATGGTTTCGCATGGGTAACCACCATTTGGGAACTTAGCCTTGTCGAAGCACGAAAAATATGGCCCGGCTACCAGGGTCGAAACGGCATGGAAGGTCTGGATATTTGGCTCAGTGAAATTCGTCGGCGATGGCCAAATGCCAAGGCCATCACCCATGGAGAGTTTGGAATGCTTTGGAGAGCGCATTTCAAAAACAATGACGAACTGGACTACCGCTTCGTACATCGTGGATCCGGTATCTGTGGATCAGAACCAGAACTAGAGATCCGGTGGTTTATGAACAAAGATTTCCGATTAGCTACCCTAAGAGACTGGATCGCCCAAACTCCCGAGAAAGTGATCGATTTTACCCGTTACGACATTGAGGCCCAGGAACCTGCCGACCCGAAGCCGGGGCATCCTATCCGCAACTGGAGCCTGATGAACCGCCTTAACCAAAAAGGAATTCGGCCACAAGATGTACCAATGAAAATAGAAGAACTATATCCTGAAGAACAAGCGATGATCAAAAGCAGGTACCCGGTGTTGTTTAAAGAAGGACATCCCCTAAGGATAAAATAAGATGGTACGAAAAATTATTTCCCGAAAAGATTCCCTCATTTACGCTTCGGTTGTACTAGGCTGCTTTTTTTTGTTGGCATCATCATGCAAAAGTTCGGAGCACGATGATGAAAAAGATGATCAGCCAAAATATCTCGAACAGGTATCTTACCTGAATGTCAAAATAAATGACAAATTCTGGGGACCAAAAATCAAATTGAGCGGAGAAAATGGTATTCCATCTGTTTTTGAAGCTGGCAAAACTTCGTTTGAAAATTTTGACATTGCTTCTGGAAAAACGGAAGGAGAACACAACCAAAAGATGGCCAGTGATTCTGATGTTTATAAAATTATCCAGGGGGTAGCCTATTCCCTTCAGCATACACCAGACAAGGAACTGGAAGCATTCACAGACAGCCTTATTGATAGGATAATTGCTGCACAACAGGATGATGGTTACCTTTTTACCTACTGGACAGCTATTAATCCGGAAAAAAGGTGGACAAATATTAACAAAGACCATGAGCTTTATTGCGCGGGTCATTTCTTTGAAGCTGCAATTGCCTATTACGAAGTAACAGGTAAAAGAAAATTACTGGATGCAGCTATAAAGCTTGCTGATCATATTGATTCCATTTTTGGTCCCGGTAAGCGGATAGAAATTCCCGGTCATCAGGAAATAGAACTGGCGCTATACAAATTTTACAAAACAACCAAAGAGGAAAGATACCTCAAGCTTACAACGTTCTTTATCAATGAAAGAGGAAATCCTGAATTATTCCTGGGCCAACAGAGGAGAAGGAAAAATGAAGGTGCGGATGCCTTTAGTGATTGATAATGAATAGAACGCAAATAGAAGTTTCAGATGATAAAGTTAAATCTGGTAAAAATAAAATGATGCTGAAGGATAAATATAAAACAAGTTGGACTAATTAACCAGCTCTAAACTATAGAAATGAAAAGAAATCTTACTACAGTACTGTTTTTATTAATCTCTCTGCAGATAATGGCCCAGGGGCCTGAGGGCTACCTGGAATGCGGACCGGAACAAAATTTTGAAGAGCCAACAAATGGGACACTCACATGTACCCTCCTTTTTTGTTAATGAAACAGAATCTATCGTAAACTTGTTGCACGTGGCAGTTGCAAATCAAGGATTTAATATGGAACTGGATTCTGCTTTCGGCTGGTCGATAAGCAGCCGGTTTGATATAGATCTGGATATGGCCGCAATAAATTTAATGGTTTCTGATCCATTTAGGAACAATCAACCATTAAATAGGGATCGTATGTCTTACCAGCACCGTGGACATGGTAAATATGTAGCTGTTGTACGCTTATTTGGATGGGATGCCATTGGGGAGATGTTTAAAAAAGTGAATGAGGATTATAACCGTGGCATTGTCATCAAAAAAACATCCCATCCTACCGATGACAGAATTTTACGAATGTCTGTTGCCGCAGGTGCAGATCTCCGCCCATTGCTTCACTTTTGGGGAAGGCCACCGGAGAACAACAAAACATTGTCTGACAGTCTTGAGGCGGTACGATTATTACCTTCAAGGGAAATCTTTGAAACACTGGAGCATTATAAATCCATCGTACCTAAATCACTAATCCAGGCTAAGGCCCATGCAAAGTTGATATATCCGGAAGAAGGCCATCCTTCATTTGATGGCCATGACCTGGAGCGGGATATGGCTTTTATCTATAACAGCTGGAATAAAGATTACATAGCGCAATCGATTAAACAAATTGAATTGATTCAGAAGTTATATTTCCCAGAAAGTTGGGTAGGTGATTAATAATTTGAACAAAGCGGTGAATCCAAAGTCTTGTTGAACTTCTGAACTAGTATTGGACTAAAGATTGCGAATATCATGGCAGAATAAATTTCCACTAATTTGCTATCATCGCTGATGGATTGTTATGCCACCGCAAGGAATGGAAGTTGGCCATGTCCCAATCGCCACTCGGCATGGGGTTGAGTACTTATTAGGGTAGTAGTTATTATGATGGTTATTACAATTTAGTTGTTTTCACTCTATGGAGTATTTGAAGCACGATTGTTTATACGTCCTAAAGAAAAAAGAAAGCAATGAAGGTCAGTGATTTATCTAAAAAAAGCAGAAACTGGATGATTTTGATGACTGCCATTTTTATAATGAGTGGTTTCCGGTACCATCCTCTTTTAATTGACAAAAAGGTAAACGATCTGGACTCAATAACCAATACAGACACGACTGGGCCTTTAAAGGTCTATATCCTGGCAGGTCAGTCGAATATGCAGGGATCAGCACATAAACGCACATTTGAAGTTATTGGAGACGATCCGGAGACTTCATACCTGCTGGAAAAGATTTTGGATGAAGATGGAAAACCGGTAGTTTGTGAAAATGCTTACATAACTTATTCAACCAATTTACAGCAGTCTGACACTATTCTTAGTGGAAGAGTGGAAGTGGGTTACGGTTTTGATCATGAACGTATCGGACCCGAATATACCTTTGGCCTTTTTATGGATGATGCCCATGAAGCACCCATACTGTTAATTAAATCCGCATGGGGCGGAAAATCGCTGGCTGTTGATTTTCGTCCACCCAGTGCAGGTCCTTATGAACCCAGTAAGGCAGAAATGGAGCGGGGAAAGATCCCAGGTGAAGAAGAGGTAGGGCTTTATTATCGGAAAATGTTCCAACACATAACGGAAACGCTGAGAGATCCTGAAAGCATCAAAAAAATTGTTCCCGGATATAATGAACAGCAGGGATATGAACTGGCGGGCTTTGTTTGGTTTCAGGGATGGAATGATATGGTCAACAGGCATCATATTGAGCAGTATACTAACAACATGATTAATTTCATCACGGATGTCAGGAAAGAACTTAACGTGCCCCGGTTGCCCTTCATCGTAGGGATTTTGGGAGTTTATGGTACAAATCCTGACAGTCGGCGGTTTGATAAACAGTTGCCCGTAAGTGACTTTCGAAAGACCCAGTTTGCTGCAGTGGAGCAATATGAGCATAAGGCTTCGGCAATGTTTCGCGGGAATGTAAAGGCAGTTGACAGTGGTCCATTCTATGAACTTGAGCTTAGTGATATTTACTGGAAAAGAAGGCTTACCGACAAATGGAAGTGGGACTTGAGCAATGGTAAAATGACGGAAAGAGAAGTGCAGGAACAACAACAGCGTTATGGTATCAAAGATCTTGAATTAACACCACTGGAACAATCTGTTTGGAACCGTGAGGCATCAAATGCCGAATACCACTACCTGGGCAGTAGTAAAACATTTGTACGGTTTGGGAAAGCACTTGCCGAGACGATGCTTAAAATGGAGCAGAAATGATCTTTTATTGGTTTCATTTGTGTGAATTGCCTTATGCTTTTAGTGGATCAACCTTAGAGGAAGGGTTTTATCCTGATTAGTTGAGTCGATTTACAATTTTAACCTCTTTTAAATTCTGAGATTTAATCATTTTATTTTGCCTGGTCTTAAAAACCAGACCCAAGTACGCAAAAATATAAGGTGAGGATCATACCTGCAACTGAAGCTAAAGAACCAGTTAACGTGCTACAATAGTACGGAATTTTGTAAATTATGGTGGGATTCCTGATTTTTCTATGTCTAAGTTGCTAAAGTCCTCCTACTATTTCCCTTTACAGGTCACTATCGATGATCGGGAACCGCCTACGCTGGAAGAAGCGTTCCAGAAAATGGGAAACATGATCATCCGCCGTCAACGTCTGGAATCAGGCGACTACCTTTTTGACGGGGATTTGTTGGTGGAAAGAAAGACCATTCCTGACTTTTGCCATTCCATAAAAGACGGACGATTATTTAGGCAGGTGAAAAATCTGACAAGATGCAAGGTGCCTGCTTGCCTTATTTTGGAGGGAAAGAACAGGCTATTTAAGGAAACGGATTTTTCTCCTCAAGCCATACAAGGTATCCTGCTCTCCATTTCCCTTGCTTTCAGACTTCCAATACTTCGGACAAAAAACTCCCAAGAGACGGTACAGGTAATGTTGCAATGCTTCAAACAACTTACCAAAGACAGGCTAGAGGAAATAAGGTTTAATCCCAGGCCTTCTCCGTTTAAAAAGAAGAGCAATCCTTTACTTGCCCAAAGAATCCATATCTTGGAAGGCTTTCCTGGAATAGGAACTGACAGGGCAGAAAGGCTTTTGAAGAAGTTTGGCAATCTTCATGCGGTGTTTACGGCAGAGGATGAAGAACTCCTGAAGGTGCCGGGTTTTGGGAAAAAGACCGTTGATCGGCTTAGGGAGGTTTTGAAAAAATAGGAAAGTCCAATCGATTTAGCATGTGATTGAGAGGGTATTGGAGTCTTATCATACAAATCATTTACCAGTACCTGGTGAAAAGTTGGATGAGTCATGGAATCAAATTGTGCATTTAACTTTAGGCTTAAAACCGTCCTATTCAGCTCCTACGAATAAAAGGACGGGGTTAAGGAAAAATTTCATGGTATAAAAATTTGCCTGTTAAAGGGATTATCATGGTCTTCCCTTTCCTTTAATTCTTAATGCTCTTTTAAATCGCAAAAGAAAGGCCAAATCCTCTCTGTCACGCTCCTTGTCCCTACCTTTTACAGCAGCTTCTTTCAGCAAAATCAGATCGTCCAGCGAAACAACCTTGATCTCCAATCCATCAATATTTTTTATTTCTGCCCTTTGATAAGCAAATTTGAAATCAATTGTATCAAGTTTTTTCAGGATTTCAATTCTTATGGGAGGCATCCCTATACCGATCATCTTTTCTACAAGGAACATTTCTTCTTTAAGATCCGCCTTATCAATCCCAAAATCAATACAGGCTTTTATCGCTCTTTGTGCATTTTCTTTTGTGGCAGGTATAAAAATATCCAAATCTCCCGTACTCCTGATATGACCATAAGCGCCCATTGCAAATCCCCCGATCAAAAGGTATTCAACACTATTTTTGTTAAGGGCATCAATAAAGGATCGAAAATTCTCAGGAAAGCGGTTATTTGGGTTCATCGGCTATGTAATAAATTTTCTTTTCCGCAGAATGATCGTAAATATCAATCCCCGCCAGGGAATAATTAAAAGCCAGAACCTGGAAGTACTTGGTAATGTTTTCCTCAAAAGTAGCATTAACCGCCTGCTCCACCATCAGGTCTAAATCCTTCTCTTCATCAATGTAATAAATCGGTATTTTTGTTTTGGTCTTCATTTGGACATTCAACAATTTTCAAATCGGCCTAGAAAGGTATGCTTAAATATACATCTTCAAAAAGTATGGGATCGCTCATATTTCCCGCATTTGTCGTAAATCACCGTTCCATGTATCCTTTTCACGGAGCGACAAAAGTTGTTTTTTTTCAATGATGCCACATACTGCTTCAATGCTTCGTTCACGACATCTTTCTTGGTCTTCAACTTACTGATCTTTAGCGCCTGCTCTACAAGATCATCATCCAATTCAATATTCGTTCGCATAATTAAAAATGATTAGATGTGTAAAGACACGTTTAAATCATACACATTTCAAAATTGGGACAAGTTTCCACCCTTCGAAATTGGTGCTCCTTTTTAGAGGAACAGCGGTTTTTATCGATTAAATTGACATTTCTATTGGGCTTGTCTGCAGTCTTCTTAAGCACGTCAGCATTAATTGTATCTATTATACAAACGATCATTTTAAGAGAACAAAAATATGCATCGTTTTGGCCCCATTTGGGCAAAATCTAGCTTTTAAGGTGAAGCAATTTCACTACTCTCTATTAATTTTAGATAGGATAATTCCTGATTTCCAGCCAATCCTGTTGAGTTATTGAGGACGATGTATATATTGAGGTACTACCGGTTAATACGATTTCGTTCAATCGGATTAATGAAACTAAAAAATTAACTCGTAATTCAGAAAAGAATTCATCAATCTAAAATGTTTCTCAAAACTGAATAGAGCAATTTTTTCAACTAATACCTGTTGTAAAATAATCAAATCGGGAATGCCCACTTTATTAATTCCATTTTGGAGATTCATTAGCTGAAATTGCCTAATTCCCTCCCATTCAATATTCAATGGGATGTTTTCTAATGCAAGAAGGCTCTCCCAAATATCATTCCTTCCACGATGCTTTAAAAAAGGGCCAAGTTCGGTTAGTATAAGTTCATTTGTACCTATCAAGTCCTCTCCAATAAAACCATCAAGCAGACCCGGATTTCCCGATTTAAAGTACTCAATCCAAACAGAGCTGTCAACCAAAACTTTATATCTTGACATTCGGCCTTTCCCTGAGTCTGTCCAAGTCAATTTCCAAATTGATGGTACCTTTCATGGTTATCAAACGTTTTCTTTTAATTCGGGCTATTTGATCTTCCAGCGCTTGTTTTATCAACTGGCTTTTGGTCTTGGCCCCAGTAAGCTCCATGGCTTCTTTGATTAGTTTTTCAGGAATTTCCAATGTTGTTCTCATAATTTTCGATGTCTCTACGCACGCATAAGTATATATGCGAATATAAACAATCCATTCTGGTTATGTATTCAATATAAATGAAAAATGGGATAAAATCGGACTTTATTTCCCGGAGAAATACCTTGCCATTTTAACTTAATGCTGCTCTTTCCGGAATCAGAAATGAGTCGGTCATATACTGCGTGAATGGAATATCTTGTGTTTAGGTACTGTTCCTTATTAAACACATCACGAAAGAAATTCCTTCCCCGTTGACCGCTTTGCGTTTTGATTTCCTTATTTTTGAGTTTGAAACGCTGCTCTACACCTATGCGAAATTTTGGAACCGAATTGTTAGATAGCCTTAATCTGATAAAAAACACTTGTGAATCGAATCCGAAAAATAAAAAAACCATTTTCGGGGACCAAAAATGTTGTCCTGAAAGATTAACTAAATAGCATTGGGCACCACACAAATAAAGAAATAAAAATAATCACATAGTGTGAAAATTAATTAGAAAATCAACGGCCAATAAAATTCAAAGAATATGAAATTATTCCTCAAATTTATTTTATACGTTTCTCTGGCTTCGGTTAGTTCATTTTCCTGTAATCAGGCACAAGAGAAAAAGGTGCCACCCAATATCGTTTTCATCTTTATTGATGACATGGGATGGAAAGATGTAGGATTTATGGGGTCAGAATATTACGAAACACCCAATATTGACCATTTGGCAAAAAATGGGATGGTCTTTACACAAGCTTATGCAAATGCAGCAAACTGTGCGCCAACCCGCGCCTCTTTGCTTAGTGGACAGTATTCACCAAGACATGGTGTCTTTACTGTTGCCAGACCAGACAGAGGGGACCCTAAAGACAGGCGTTTGATTCCAATAGAAAATTCAAGAACTGTGTCACTTGAACATATTATGATTTCAGAAGCGTTAAAACCTGCAGGATACAAGAGTGCTGCAATTGGAAAATGGAATGTTGGAAATTCACCAGAGGAACAAGGTTTTGATGTAGGTATACCAGGAGAAGGCTTTCAGGGTCATTTTAATGAGAAAGGAGAATATCTGGCTGATCATTTGACTGATAAGGCTGTTGAATTTATAAAGGAAAATAATCCTGAAAAAACAGGGAATCCCTTTTTTCTCTACCTCGCGCATTACGCCGTTCATACTCCCATCCAGGCAAAAGATAGCTTAATAAATAAATATCAGGAAAAACAGGGATCTCAAGGTCATAATAATCCAACCTACGCTGCAATGATAGAAAGTGTGGATAATAGTGTGGCAAAAGTAAATGAGGTACTTGAGGAATTGGGATTAATTGAAAACACGGTGCTGGTTTTCTTTTCAGATAATGGTGGACATGGCACATATACCAGTCAGAAACCTTTGCGTGGAGGAAAGGGAATGTTTTATGAAGGAGGTATTCGAGAACCAATGTTTGTTTACTGGCCCGGGAAAATAAAGCCAGGAACCGTCTGCGAAGAACCGGTTATTGGGACTGATTTTTACCCTACCTTTCTTGAGCTTGCCGGGGTGAAAAAACCTAAGAATTATGTTTTGGATGGTAGAAGCATTGTTTCATTGCTAAATGGAGAAAAAACAATCCACAGAAAGGCACTTTTTTGGCATTTCCCGGCATACCTGCAATCTTATGAGGGGATGAAAGATGAATCACGAGATACAGTTTTCAGGTCAAGGCCCGTGAGCGTAATTAGGAAAGGGGATTGGAAGTTATTACAGTTTCACGAAGAGTGGGTACTCGATGGTGGCAAACAGAATATCGCTGACAATAATGCAGTTGAATTGTATCATCTTGCAGATGATATTGGTGAAAAAAAGAACCTTGCAGCAGTCGAAACTGATAAACGGGATGAGTTGCTTGATGACCTTATAAAATGGCAACAAGAAATTGATGCGCCAATTCCCCATGAAATAAATGCAAAATTTGATGGAAATGAAAAGAAATTAAACCCGTAATATGCAATGTACATTCCATAACATTATTCCGTCTAACTCATTTTCTTAACGCCCTCCATTCTGCTTCAAAAACCATAACCTTTGAAGCCACAGTATTTTTTCTGCTTTGGTGGTTCGACTCCAATTGCAAAAAGTAGCTGTACCAATCCCCATCATTTTCGCACCTCCTCTACCGAAGTACCTGTCTCTGATTGCTGATTGGCAAAGATGATCTGAGCCTCTGCAAATTTTAATTGGCCGACGTTCCCGTTATTCAAGACAATCTGCTTTTATTTAAGATAAAACAATTGCCCATTTTCTTTACTTTTCAATAGTTCAATTATTGAGAATGTCAGAACAAGTAAAGAAACAGATTCTTAATAAATAAACCTTTTTATTTAATGAAGCTAAGATAATATAGTAATCAGCTAATGTATGCTATAGCAAAAGAATTTAATAGCCACTACCTTTAATAGTGAAAAACAATATAAAACCAAAATATAATATGGAAAACAAAATATTACATAAAATTTTGATGGCCAGGGGGGCATTTCATGGAATAGCACTAAAGATGCTATTTCTAGTGCTGTTAATTGCAAAGGTCGAAAGTGTCCAGGGGAATAATATTGAAGTAATTGTTGAAGACAATACCATTACAGGTCAGGTAACAAGTGAGGACGATCCGGACGGATTTCCAGGTGCAATTGTTCTTTTGAAGGGTACCCAAACAGGAGCCGTTACGGATATAAATGGAAACTATTCAATTGAAGTGCCTTCCGGGGAGGCAATTCTGGTGTTTAGTTCTATAGGATATTCGGCGGAGGAAGTTAAGGTAGGAAACCAGTCGGTAATTAATGTTTCCCTGAAGCCAGATGTAAAGCAAATGGATGAATTTGTAGTTGTAGGATATGGAACTCAGAAAAAAAGTGATTTTACCGGTGCTGTCTTTTCAGTAAAAGCTGAACAACTACAAAATATGCCCAACACCAATATTTTGCAGGGGCTTCAGGGTCTTGTCCCCGGATTGACTATTACAAATAACCAATCCGCTCCCGGATCAGCTCCCCAGATTCGTATTCGGGGTGAAAGTTCCTTGTCCGCATCCAACGATCCGCTCATAATTTTAGATGGGATTCCTTTTGGTGGCAACCTGACCGATATTAGCCCTAATGATGTTGAATCGGCTACAGTGCTTAAAGATGCCTCAGCATCCGCTATTTATGGTGCCCGTGCTGCAAACGGGGTTATAATCATCACAACAAAAAGAGGTAAAGAGGGGAAAGTCCAGATAAATTACCAAGGTTATTTCGGAATCCAGAATGCTGAAAAAAAGCTTGATTTGATGAATGGTGAGCAGTATTTTCAATTGAAGGTTGATGGTGCCAGGAACTTTGGAAATGTCACTGATTTTTCTCCTGAACAAATTTTAAACAGTGCAGAACTTCCTAATTATCGTGCGGGTATCGAAACAGACTGGCAGGATTTGGTTCTAAGGACTGCAACTCAGCAGGAACATAATATAAGTATCTCAGGGGGATCTGAAAACACAGGCTACTATACTTCACTCAACTTTCTTGATCAGCAAGGAATTATGGAGTATAGTGGAATGAAGCGTGTAACGCTTCGAACAAATATTGATCATCAAATACAAGATTGGTTAAAAACCGGTTTAAGCATTCAGCTAACAAGAAAAGATTTAGGTGGTTTTTCAGATTCAGGAAATGAAAATGGAGGTTTACCAGATTTTCGGGATGCCTTAAGGCTCAGTCCCTATGGTCAATTACGGGATGAAACCGGACGATATACCCATTTTCCGGAATTTCCCAGTACGTTTTATGACTTTGGAAACCCATTCGGCAATCACGGATCCACCCTCGATAATGAATCAAAAAGGGCAATTGTTAACATTTTTACCGAAGTTAATTTCCCATTTCTTGAAGGTCTAACCTACCGTTTAAATTATGGTACTGATTATGGTATTCAGGAGATTGGTAATTATTGGCCTTCCTACACGTATTACGGGGCTCCGGAAAATGGTATTGCTGAAACAATCAGTAATTACCAGGAAAAATGGACGTGGGAAAATATACTTAAATACACAAAAGACATAAACAACCATCATGTGGATTTTACTGGTCTGTTCAGTCGTGAAAGTTTTTCAGGAAAAGATTACCGGCAGATTGGACGAGGCTTCGTAAATGATGATAATTTATACAATTATATTGAATCTGCTGATAATAAGGAGGTCTTTTCTAATTTGTCAGAGACCGATTTGGTATCATACATGGCAAGGATTAACTATAATTATAACTCAAAATACTTCTTTACTGCCACCGCACGTAGAGATGGGTATTCAGGTTTTGGTGTAAATAATAAGTACGGTGTGTTTCCGTCAGTCGCATTAGGCTGGATTCCAACTGAAGAAGGCTTTATGAAGAATTCATCTTCATTTATTGATTTTTTGAAAATTCGTGCAAGTATAGGTGAAAATGGAAATATGGGAATCTCTCCTTACCAGACCCTTGATGCTTTCAGGACTAGAAATTATGTCTACGGGAATAGTCCATCAACGGTTAACGGATTGATGTTGCAAACAGTAGGTAATCCTTTTTTGAGATGGGAAAGCACATTTACCTTTAACCTAGGTATTGATTTTGAAATTTTGGAAAATCGTATTTCAGGTAGCTTGGATTATTACCGAACCAATTCAAATAACCTTTTAATGACACGCCAATTGCCGATAATGAATGGATATCGCAGCATATGGTTTAATATTGGAGAAACTGAAAACAAAGGATTTGAATTTAATTTGACTACGATCAATATCCAGAAGGGAAAACTGAGGTGGACATCTAACATTAATTTTACTCGAAACAGGGATAAAATTATTGAATTACGAGGTGACGGAAAAGATGATTTGGCAAACAATTGGTTCATAGGTGAACCACTTCGTGTTCATTTCGATTTTAAAAGAGTGGGTATCTGGCAGTCAGAAGGTGAAGATATAGCCAACTCTCACATGCCGTCGGCAAAACCCGGATTTACCAAATTAGAAGATATCAACGGTGATGGAAAATTGGATGCTGATGACCGGATCATACTTGGATCTCAGCTTCCCTCTTGGTTTGGAGGGATGACCAATACTGTCTCTTACGGTAATTGGTCGTTATCAGCTAATATCAATACTGTACAGGGAATATTAAAAAGAGATAATATTTTGGGTAACGTCGGACGTACTTACCTTGATGTTCCTTATTGGAGAGAAGATCGCCCAAGCAATGAATTTGCTGCTCCTGGAATTGTAGAGCCAGTAGCGTTTGGAATTTATAATGATGCAAGTTTTGTAAGAATTAGAGATGCATCCATTGCTTATAATGTTCCACAAAGCTCCTTGGATAAACTTAATTTATCGAATTTAAGGTTTTACATAAGTGGTCGGAATCTATACACATTTACTGACTGGATGGGTTTCGATCCTGAGGCTTCCAATACGCTGGGCCCCTACCCTAACGCAAGAACTATTATTTTAGGCTTAAGTGTCGGTTTCTAATTTAAAAAAATATCCAATGAAAATAATATATAAATTAATGTTTATAATGGTCGGAAGCTTCTTGTTTACTTCCTGCAATGACGATTATTTGCAAGAAACACCTAGAAGTTTTTTAGCCCCAGAGAATACTTTTGTCAATACCAAAGGTTTTGAAACAGCACTTACTGGTTTATACGTTCAGGTTCAACAAGAATGGGGATGGGGAGGCGGCAATGGCCTGACGTATATGCACTTTTTTGTGGGTACTGATATAGCCATTTCCGGAAATGCAACGCCGTTCTACACCGTTTTTGAAAGTTATGGCGATGATATACATCCAACCAACGGCCAGTTAACCGGGCATTGGAATTTTTATTATGGTAATCTTGGCAATGCGAATCTTATTATAGACGCTGCAGAAGATCCTGATGTGAAATGGGATTTTCCTGAAGATAAAAAACGTATAATAGCAGAAGCGAAGTTTTTCAGGGCGTATTGGTACCGTGCCCTGATATCCTTTTTTGGAGATGTGCCACTTGTCACTAAACTAGAAAAGCCATTTCGCCTGGATTTCACCAAGCAGCCGGTTACCGAGATTCTCAATTTTATGATTGAAGATCTTAAATTTAGTGCAGAACATCTGCCTGCTTTAGTAGAAAAAGATGGGAAAATTGTAAAAGCTGCCGCCCAACATATGCTTGCAGAAGCTTACCTATGGTCAGGTAAGCCGGAGCTTGCAGAGCCGGTTGCACAAGCCGTGATTAGTTCAGGTCATTATCAACTGATGACTGAGCGTTTCGGACAAAAATCAGGAGAGCCCGGAGATGTATATGCTGACTTGTTTATTGAACATAACCAAAACCGTGGATCAGGAAATCTCGAAACCATCTGGGCTGTTCAGCAAGAATATGGCGTGATTGGAGGAGGTGGACAAGCTGATGGACAGAATGATTGGTCAAGACGCGGTTGGGTACCAAATTATGCAGCAGTTCCGGGGATGATTATTGCTGATTCTCTTGGAGGCCGTGGAATAGGCCGCTTACGTCCTTTGCAGTGGTGGTTTGACTCATATGATGCCCAGGATATTAGGGTGTCAAAATTTAATATCAAAAGAGAATATTGGTACAATGATCCATCATCGCCCAACTTTGGACAGAAAGTTGAAATAACTGAAGAATGGGAAAATACGGGGAGATTATATCCATCAGTCACCAAATTTAATTTTGGCAAAGCGGATGATCCTAATTTTCTTAGTAATCTGAAAGACAGGGTCAAGATTCGTTTGGCTGAAACTTATTTACTGCTGGCAGAAGCGCAAATGCTACAAGGCAAAAATTCAGAAGCAGCTGTAAGCATTAATATGGTGAGGGAGCGTGCAAATGCAATCTCTGTGGCACCTGAGGAAGTGGATATGGACTACATTCTTGATGAGCGGGCCAGGGAACTACTGGGTGAAGAGCACCGCCGGTTTACGCTGGTTCGTACTGGGGCCTTGCTTGACCGAGTGCGTCGCTTGAACCCAAAATCTAAAGATGGCATACGGGATTACCATGTACATTGGCCTATACCACAAACGGCTATTGATGCTAATTCCGGAGCTGTATTGAAGCAAAACCCTGGCTATTAATACTTAAATATATTGACAGGAAATAATAAACCCCCACAATCATTTATAAATGTTGTGGGGGTTAAAATCTGCATTCGCACCAGAAAGTAAAATTTGAAATAACTTGAAATTAATATAAAAAAATAAATTAAAAATGAGTAAATCGAGAAGGAAATTTATTCAAACAACAGGAGTTTCTGCTATTGGAGGAATAACAATACCTTCACTACTTGGAAACATTTCTTTTGGCGAAAATATAAATCAGGAAATTGATATTAAATCGCTATTTGATTCGAATAGGGAAGATGCCCTTAGGATTACGGAGCGGGTGTTTCATAAATGCATTCTTGAAAAAATATTACCCCCACAGCCGCCCTTAAAACACAACTGGGTGCAACCCGGGGGTCCTCATTATCTGGGACAATGGATTTGGGATACCATGTTCGTTGTTGATTTGCTAAGTATTTTACCCGGCAAAGAAAAGGTTATAAGGGATATATTTCAAAATTACTGGGATTTTCAGGACCGCTGGAATGAAATAGTACCTGAATATGCTCATGATATGGTGACTGTTGCCATTAAAACATTTCCTCAGGAGCTCCGGCAGTTTTCTCAGATTCCCATCCTGGCCTGGGGAGTAGAGCGTGTTTTTCAGCGAAATGGAGATAAAAAATTGCTCGAACAATGCCTGCCAAGATTGGAAAAGTTTCATGACTGGTACTGGCGCGAGCGGGATGTCACAAATGTCGGGCTTATAACTGTTGGCTCTTACAGCGGTGATGTACAACACGCCCGCTGGGAAACATTCGACTATGAATGTAATATGGACGATTTGAAACTGCAAAAGCATCCAACCCGGAAAGGAAAAAATGAAGGTGCCTGGTATGGAGACATGTGGGTTCCCGGAAATACATCTTATCTTATTATGGGAGAAAAAAGCCTGATGAGACTGGCGGAAGCGGTTGGAGATACAGAAATGGCTGAGCGTAGAAAACCTTATATCGACAAAGCCGTGCAGGCAATGAGAGATTATATGTGGGATGAAGAGGCCGGCACTTTTTTATCGGTGAAAAAGGCCACTATGAAAAAAATCCCTGTAGCAACCATCAGTAGTTGGCTGCCTCTAGCTGCAGGAGTACCAACAAAAGAGATGGCACAAAAAATGGCTGAAGTACTCAGCACAGACTCTTGGCAGACTCCGCTTCCTCTTCCGACCGTGGACCGTAAAGATCCAAGATGGAAATCAAATAGTTTTTGGCGTGGTGATGTATGGCCATCCACAAACTACCAGATATCCAGTGGATTGGCAGCTTATGGCCATACCGAACTGGCAGCGGACATTGCTGATAAAACCGTTGAAAATGCAATTAAAAATGGCCTTAGCGAACATTATGATTCAATTTCTGGTAAACCACTGGACATAAAGGATTATTGCATGGCTTCCACCATTACAACCATGATGCTGGATGGTTTGACCAAGAAATATAAATTAGAACTTAAGAAATCTTAATCAATTATTTTTTCATTTATATGAGACCCAATATTCAACTAATACTACTGTTTTCTTTAATTAATTTTAGCAGTTATTCTCAAGTAAAAATCGATCCTGAGTATACAGGCATTGAGTATGCCCAATTAAAATCAGATCTTGCAAAAGGATGGAATACATGGAATACCAACAGTGTTCTTTCGCATGTGCTCCTTCCCGAAGCAATTTCAGTAGACTTCTACTTGAAAGATAATAGCAAAGGGGAAATATTGAAAGAAGCATTAATAGGGAAAAGGGGTAAAGAATCAGAAGAAGTACTTCCATTGGCACATTCCTATAACGGATCGTATACTGAATTAATCGTTACCTGGAATGATATAAAATTAAAAATTCAGTCATCTGCAAATGATAAAAATATTAGTTTCTTGCTGACTCCTCAGGATAAAAACGAGCAGGGAGAAGTACTGATCAGCCCTCAGGAAATATGGTGGGACAGGGATGGGAAAATAAGTGTTGCAGCAAATCAAATACTATTTGATTTGCCTTCTGGTACTATTAGATTATTTGCTCATGGAAAAGCGGTTAAACAAGACAATTCTGCCGCTTCCTATTTGGCCTTTTCTGCCGGAGATGAAATTGCCCTTTCAACGGAGGAAGACCTTTCGGTTTCAGAAATAAGGCAAAAAATTAATGATGCCAAAGCCAGCTATGAAAACAATAAATCGAAATATGGAAATAACAACGAGGTATATAATGCCATGCAAAATTCTTTAGCGTGGAACATGATATATGACCCTGAGGGATACAGGGAATTAACAACTGTAAATCGTTTGTGGAATACCTATAGGGGAGGTTTCGTCATTTTTTGCTGGGACAATTATTTTGCAGCATATATGCATTCTCTGGATAACAAGGCTCTTGCTTATGCGAATGCCATTGAAATGACAAATGCCATAACCGAATCAGGGTTTGTTCCTAATTTAAGCGCCTCGAAAGGAATAAAAAGTAGCGACAGGTCTCAACCTCCTGTTGGATCATTTGTGGTTAGGGAGATTTATAGGAATTACAGAGAAAAATGGTTTTTGCAGGAAACATTCCAAAAACTGCTTACATGGAACCGCTGGTGGGAAAATAACAGGGATACAGACGGATTTTTATGCTGGGGTTCCTCCCCTTTCGAGCCTTACCTGAGAGACCTGGATAAAAATGCACATACGAGATTTGGTGCTGCCTTGGAATCAGGTCTCGATAATTCACCGATGTATGATGACATCCCTTTTGATACAATCCGTAATCAGTTGAAACTGGCGGATGTAGGACTTATGAGTCTCTACATAATGGATTGTGAAGCTTTAAGTGACATTGCCGGAGAACTGGGAAAGAATGACATAAAAGCAGAACTTCTTGCCCGGGCAGTAAAATACCGTAAAAACCTGGACAAACTCTGGAATGAAAAAATGGGTATCTATTTAAACAAGCGCTTGGATACGAATGAATTCAGTTATAAAATATCACCTACAAACTTTTACCCCTTATTGGCAAAAGCCCCTAGCCAAAAACAGGCAGAAAGAATGATTAACGAACATTTTTATAATCCGAAGGAATTTTGGGGTGATTATATTATGCCTTCAATCGCATTTAACGATCCCGATTATACAAGTGATGATTATTGGAGAGGAAGAATTTGGGCACCTATGAATTTTCTGGTTTATTTAGGATTTAGGAATTATAAACTCAATAATGCACAACAAGATTTAGTGAAAAAATCCAAGGAAATTTTGCTGGAGCAATGGCTAAAAAATGGCTATGTATGTGAAAATTATAATTCTCAGACAGGAGAATGTGATGATGTAAACAGATGTGAAGTATTTTACCATTGGGGCGGATTGCTTGGCTTTATTTCATTAATTGAGGAGGGATATGTTCCCGATCCTAATCAAATTTTAAACTGAAAAGATGAGCGTTTAGAATTTAGATATAATTTAAATTGGATGAACAATTTCAAGATTAATAGATGAACATGAAACATATTACGATCATTTTTTTGATGCTTGCTTTTATAATAAAAGTAAAAGCGCAGGAGAAAGTATTCCCAGGAGCTGATGAAAAAACGCCTTCAAAAGCTCAATATTTTAGTTGGATAAACAATACAAATGAGGGAACAAATGAAGAACAAACAAGAATCAATCTTGATTTTTTCGCCTGGCTCAAAAGAGACTATGGAATGCAGCTGGACATTTATGCATTTGATGCTGGAGCAATAGATGGCGCAAGGTTTTATGGAAGCATTTATTCTGACCGTTTCAAAAAACAGTTTCCCAATGGTTTTGATCCTATCTATCAGCAGGCAAAAGAAATGGACATCCGTTTAGGGGTATGGGGTGGTCCTGATGGATTTGGTGATTCGCCGGAGGAGGAAAAGGCACGAATTGACCAAATGGTAAAATTATGCCGCGACTATGATTTTGCGCTTTTCAAATTTGATGCTGTATGCGGACCACTGCGCCCAGAAAAAGAAGATGCTTTCATAACTATGATGGAAGAGGCCAGGAAGCATAGTCCTGATCTCATTTTGCTAAACCATCGCCTTGGATTGACTAAAAGCAAACCACATGCTACCACCTTTTTATTTGGAGGTGCCGAAACCTATATTGATGTGCATATGACCAATAGCATGACTGCTCCTCACCACAGAGCGGAAGCTTTGTCACGGGGATTGGTCCCTGAATTGAAGCGTCTCACCGAAGACCATGGCGTTTGCATTTCATCCTGCCTTGATTATTGGGACGATGATCTTGTTTTGCAGGCTTTTAACCGCTCACTGATTTTAGCACCGCAGATTTACGGAAACCCCTGGTTACTGAATGATGAAGAATTCCCCAAACTTGCCCGTATTTACAACCTGCATAGGAAATACAAGGATATTCTAATAAACGGAAAAGTTCTTCCTGATGCGTATGGTCCCCATGCTGTTTCTCGGGGAGATAAAGATCTACGTATTATAACCTTAAGAAACTTGAAATGGACTACCGACTCCTACACGGTTAAATTAGATGAGGAAATCGGTATTGAACCGAACGGTAAAATAACATTGGTACAATTGCATCCTACCGAAAAAGTGCTTGGTAGCTTTAATAAAGGCGATAAAGTAACTGTAGAGGTTATGCCATTTCGGTCAACCCTGTTGTTGGCTACCTCAGAAGAATATGATGAGCCGGCACTTATTGGTTCGGATTTTCAAGTAATAAAAAACGTTAATGAACAAGCTGTTGAAATTGAAGTACTGGGTATGCCCGGTACAAAATCCAATATCACCCTGCTAAACGCGGATCAATACAAATCGGCAAGAATTGAGGGAATGGAAAACAGAAATTTGATAGAGGGTAAAAAAACAAAAATTTCTTTCCCCGGTGAATTGCTAAAAAACAAAGTTCATAGAAAACTTGAAACATTTACCGAAATACCGGTGCCTGATGATGCTGAACAGCTATATGAAGCAACGGTATTTGCCGCAGATAATAATGCACTGGAAGTGCGGTCACTGCAGCGTTCCGGGGAAACCTCCATTCCAGAAGTCAAAGCTGCACGTGATGCATTTTTTAATCAGGAAGCCTTTGTAGACAGGGGTGTATGGGACCGTAATTTATTTGATGGGAATCTTTCAACTGGATTCTGGCCTAATACAAGATATAAAATGGATCATAGCGCTTTTCGCCTCGATTTGGGAACTGTTCAACATGTTGATCAATTGGAAATAATGGTTCCGGATATTTTTTCATTGCAACCATTAAAGCAAGGCGAAGGGAATTATGTTGAAATTTCCAGCGACCTAAAAAACTGGGAGCAATTGACATATCTTGCCGGAACGAAAATAAATATTGAAATAGGCAAACCTGTGCGCTATTTGCGTTTCAGAAATTTCCCACAACAAATTGTTGAAATAGAAGGAATTTCTGACGGAAATAAACTCGATAGGTCAAATTGGAGCGCTACCAATCTGTTTGCACATCCTCGCTCCAAAAGAGCTGTGAAAGCCTGGAGATCTACCGTCATTTTGAACGAAATTCCGGAGGATAGCTATTTAAGTGTTGCCATAAATGGTAAACATGGTAAAGAAGGAGCATATGCGGCGGCAAAAGTTGATGGTAAATGGGTAGGTGCTCCTGATCGCTCACCCTCCCACCTTTCCAACCCTTGGGAAGGCTTTAATGCACGTAAAGACGAAAATTACACCTACTATATTCCTTTAAAAGAAGATTATGTAGGAAAGAATATTGAAGTATTTGTGCTTGGTTACGACGAGGAGAACCTAAATTACAATCCTGAATTATGGATCAGTGCCTATCCCCATCCATGGGAAAAAGTAAAATTAGTACTCGAAAAGAAGTAAAAAAATTGTGTTGGTTTTTACCGGCAGCTGTATAAAAGTTCATGATTTCCTCTCCAAATAAAAACTGGATTTATTCCTTATTTAACATGCCGACATTCATGATATGAAATGCTACGCATTAAAAAGAAAAATCACTGATCGTCACCATGGCAAAATTGGTGAAAGACGAAAAAACGATCAAACTAAATATCTTCATCAAAAAAATATTTAATTGGGTAATATTGGAAAAGGGCTGTCAATCGACAGCCCTTTTTTTTTAAAACACTAATAATGAGAAATTTAGATTGGCGAGTGTATATATAATGTAGAAAAAGTTAACAAACTATACATTTTGGTTAGAATATTGGATGTTTAACCCTAAGCATTGTTATAATATTATATTATAATCATTTAACCAAATTTTATGAAGGAAACCGATACAGTCATTACTAAAAAGTGTGAAAGGATAAACACAAAATTGTGCCTTTTATCAGGAGAAATTTTGGGGTTTTTTGTGCAGGTGGCAACACGAACACCACCATTAGCTTAATGTAAATTAATCGCAGACAAAAAAACCAAATCCATTAAAACTTAAACCTTAGAAACATGAAAAAAAGATTCTTACTATTAATGAGCATGCTTATGCTTTTTAACATAAACCTATTTTCGCAATCCCGAGCTGTCACGGGTACTGTAACTTCTGCTGAGGACGGTTCGACACTGATCGGAGTTACCGTTGTAATTAAGGGCACGACTAGCGGTGTCACAACCGATGCTGATGGAGAATATAACCTCATGGTAACCAGTGAAAACACCACCCTTGTGTTCTCATTTATTGGATTGAAGACCAAGGAAATTGCGGTAACTGCCAATAAGAATAGCTACGATGTTATTTTGGAACCGAGTGATCTCAACCTTGACGAGTTTGTAGTTACTGCAATGGGTATCTCAAGAAAAAAGGAAACGTTAGGATATTCAGTTCAGGATGTAAGTGGGGATGAATTAGCTGAAGTAAAACCTACAAATATAGTAAATGGACTTTCGGGCAAGATTGCCGGTGTGCAAATCACAAATGCTACAGGTGCCCCGGGTGGTGCCTCACGTATTGTTATAAGGGGAAATGGTTCATTTACGGATAGTGAACCATTATGGGTAGTAGACGGAACCCCTTTTATCAACTTTAGCGCAGACAATGGTCCTATGAGTGGGGCAGATTTTGGTAATGGTGCTTTGGATATTGATCCTAGCAATATTGAATCAATATCCGTTTTGAAAGGTGCCAATGCCGCTGCATTATATGGAAGTAGGGCAGCAAATGGTGTAATTTTGGTAACCACAAAAAGAGGAAAAGCATCAAAAGGTTTTGGGGTTGAAGTTTCTTCTGCTATCACTTTTGATGCATACCCTTATCTTCCTGACTATCAAAATGAGTATGGTGGTGGATCTACGGGTAGTGAATACTACTGGAACCAGCATAACGCAGAAAATGGAACAAATCTCAGTTACCAGCAATATGCTGAACAATATGGGTACAATTTTGTCGATGGACAAGGTGCTGGTGTTAATGATGCTACCCCTTCAAGTTGGGGACCTCGATTGGATGCAGGTCTTATGCTTGATCAATTTACCGGGGAAAATCAGCCATGGGTATCCCGTCCAAATAATGTGAGGGATTTTTATGAAACCGGTATTACCACTGATAATTCTATTTCTGTCTCAAATGCAGGAGAATTTGGCTCCGTTAGAGCATTTTTTAATGACAATAATGTAGTTGGAACCTTGCCCAATACTGATTACCGCAAGCATACTTTCGGTTTCAACAGTGATGTAAATTTACATGAACGGTTAAAATTATCAACCAACCTAAATTATGTAATCAATAAGAGTGACAATCTTCCCGCGCAAGGATATTATGGTGATGCACCAAACAGTCCTCAAACGGGAGTAACCTTCATGCCACGCCAGGTCGATATTAAACCATTGGAAGAAAACTGGAATTCAGTTAATGAATTTGGTTATCCTTATAATTTCGGTCGAGGAGAAAGTCCAAATCCCTATCTTGCTGCCCGTAATACCAATTCCAGGGTAAGAAATCGAATCTATGGAAATGTAGTACTTGATTTTAAGCTTACTGATTGGTTGACCATCAGAGGACGAGCAGGAACAGATCAATACAATGAGAACAGGAAAACCAGAATTTTAGAACTTACCTATAGGGCAACTGATGGCTCTGGATTAAATGGAACATTTAATGACCAGAATTTGATGGGCGAAGAAACGAATTTTGATTTCATGGCCATGTTTGATAAATCTCTCGGAGACTTTAGAGTTGATGGAACCATGGGCGCCAATATGATGACCGCCAAAAGAATGAACAATAGTATTTTTGCAAATGATTTGGTAGTCCCTAACTTATTCACAATCAGCAATGCAAAAGGAGTACAGGGAGTTACACAGTTTGAAAGTGAGAAACAAATACACGGCATATATGGAGCCGTAAATGCTTCGTATAGGGATTATCTATATTTGTCTTTAACTGCTCGTAACGACTGGAGTTCGACCCTCCCAGCAAACGAAAGGTCGTATTTTTATCCTTCTTTTAGTTTGGGATTAGTGTTTACCGAAGCATTAGATATCTCTTCGGACTTTTTCACTTTTGGTAAAATCAGAGGAGGTTGGGCTAGTGTAGGCAGAGATACTAGTCCTTACAGCATTCAACCAACATATCAGCCACTTGGATCGCCGTGGGAGGGTAATGGCATTTTTACTTTACCAGGCACATTACCCAACCAATTGCTAAAACCTGAACTTTCAAAGTCAATTGAAATTGGTGGTAATTTTAAATTCTTTAATAACAGAATTGGGCTTGATATCTCCTACTACAATGTAAGAAATACAAATCAAATTCTCAATGTTGCTGTTTCTCAAGCATCAGGTTATAATCAAGTAGCGATAAATGCAGGTGAAATTCAAAATACAGGTGTTGAGATTATTTTGAATACAACACCCATACAAAACAATGATTTTTCCTGGGATGTAGACATTAACTGGGCAAAAAACAACAATAGCGTAAACTCACTTTTTGGGGATCTTGAGACGTATAGGATGTCTTCAATGTGGGGTGCTAATATAGAAGCCCGTCCGGGTCAGGCTTTTGGAACGATCATTGGCAATTCATATCTAAGAGATGATAGCGGAAATATTGTGGTCAGTAACTCAGGTAGAATACGGAGAGAAAACAATCAGGAGCTTGGTAATATTACTCCTGACTGGATCGGTGGAATTACCAATACATTCAGATATAAAAATATGTCCCTAAGGGTCTTAGTGGATGCTAAGATGGGTGGAGACTTTGTTGCTGGATCGATTCGTTGGGGAGGTTCAGGCGGGGCACTTGCTTTTACTGCCGAGGACAATCTCAGAGAAACTGGACATATCTGGGATGCTGTAACAGTTGACGGAGAACCAAACACCAACAGGATTAGTGCCCAACAGTACATTAGTGACTATTCAAGAACAGTGCAGAATTGGGTAGTTGATGGGTCATATGTAAAATTACGTGAAGTGAGTCTTGGCTATAGGTTCCGTACTCCAGCAAGCTATTCCGTAAGATTATCTCTAATTGGTAGAAACCTATCTATTCTTTACCGCCACAAAGAAAATCGTTATGGACTGGATCCAGAAACGGGTTCCGGAAGTGGTATTGCTGGATTAGGATATGAGCAAATGCAAATACCATCAGCGAGGAATATTGGAGCAAGAGTTACTTTTTCATTTTAATTCACAGAAAAATATATTCAACGAATTGATAATTAAAATTTGAGCAAATGAAAAATATAGTATATAAAATAGTTTTTGTCTCGCTTATCTATGTGGTAAGCGCTTGCGTAGACAATTTCGATGAGATGAACACAAATCCAAACCTGCCTACAGCAGTTCCTCTTGAAAACCATTTGGCTGGAACCATTGTAAGTTTCGATGGATCTTTTATGGCAATTAGCAACAGTGCTATTACCATAAGTACAAATTATATTGGAGACCGGTGGAGATCTCATCAACCAGATGTTTCCAATACTTATGAGAATATTCAAAGCGTGGGTTGGGGAGGATATTATACCAACATGGTAGACGCCAATGACATAATAACCAAAGCAACAGCAGCTGAAAGGTACAATATGGTGGCAGCAGCCCTAACTTTTAGGGCCGAAATGACTCAAATTGCCACTGATTTATGGGGTGAAATGCCCTATTCCGAGGCATTGCAAGCAAGTGAAGGTATGTTGCGTCCAGCTTACGATGATCAGGAATTCATTTACAATGAAATAATCAGTGATTTAAAGACTGCAGCAGATTATTTTAAGGAAGGACATAGTGACCCAATTGGTTCAGTGGAACCATTCTATAGTGGAGATGTAAACAAATGGCAAAAACTGTGTAATTCTTTAAGGTTACGCGTAGCTGCACGTATCTCATACGTGAATGAACCTCTTGCCAGGGAAATTATCAAAGCAGTTTTGGATAATCCTGGAGATTACCCTGTTTCTGAAGGTATTGATGACAAAGCAGAAGTGACTTATGCCGGAGATAATACATGGCAAATTGGCTTCTGGTATTGGAATAACCTGCTTGGGCACAGTGGTGGTGGAACACGCCTTGTAAATATGTTGAAAGACTACGATGATCCACGACTTGAAAGAATTCTTTCACCTGCCGAATCTGATGGTGAATTCAGAGGGACGTCAAGAATTGGCCGAGATCCAGATCCAGCCCTAACCACTGAGTCTATTTCCTATTGGAATAAGAACTATTATCTGGTCAACGGTACAACCGGTCCAAATATTCATTACAGACACTCGGAGTTGGGCTTTTTAAAAGCAGAATTTTTCTTACGGGGATTGTATCCCGGAGGAGATGCGGCTGCGCAACAAGCCTATGAAGAAGGCGTTTATTCATCTATGAAAGAGTTATCAATTATGGTCGATGGTAGTCAGCAAATATCGGATGCTGAAATTAGTGCATATCTAGTAAATGATGCAACATCATGGAGTGGTACCGATGAAGAAAAATTAGATAAAATATGGAATCAGAAGTATCTTGCCATGACATTTATGGCCAATGAGCCTTGGGCTGAAATGAGAAGAACTGATACTCCGCTATCTTTACCGGAATTGGGTTCATTCTATGATGGCCATAACAGAGGCCCTTTCCGTCTCCCATATCCTAATGATGAAGCACTTATGAATTCTGAGAATTCTAAGGAGTTTTTCGATAGACAATTTGAAGGCGATTTCCTTTGGGGTGGCCAATTGTGGTGGGATACGAGAACAGGAGTTAATTAAATCCATCGATTATGGATCGCATATTAAACTGAAGGAGAGGTCCAAAATTAGGCCTCTCCTTTTTATTGTTAATAATCGTGGACTGACGAACGTATGAAATTCAATATAGCATTTCCATTCAAACGATACTTTAAAACAACGGAAAGGTATTTCCAAAGACCTCCCGGGCTAATTGCAAATATTATGATGAAACAAAAATATTTCATGGCTATTATCCTGCTTTTTTTTGTCTCTTCAAATGGTTTCGGCCAGGAGACTTTGAAAAACACTTTCCAAGTTGATGTAGCCCAGGTTACTGAGAAACTGATAAATAAGTATGGAGAAGAAAATGCTGAACGCATAGTTAGGGGTGTCAGGCACCTTTCGGACCTTTGGTTTGAAGATAACGGAAGTGGTACTGAATTTCAGGAGTTCTGCATGAAGCAGTTTATCCCTTCTGGCCCTCTGCTTGATAATGCACTGGACATTGCGGGGCAACAATTTAGTGCAATCAATGGGTATCAGCGGGAACTTTCCCTTGCACTCGATTACCCCTTAGTGACAATGACACGACCTGTCACTGAGTTGGACAGGTTATTCAGCCAATCAGAAATCAATATTGATTTTTACAAAAGCAAACTTGCACTGGGCATTGCACTAAATTTTCCATATTATACCAATGAAGAAAAGGAAGCATTTGGTGCTGGCTGGAGTCGAAAAAAATGGGCAATGGTCAGATTGGGTGATAAGTTTGATTTCAGGTCCAATCCTGATAAGGAGCCCGATCCTCTGCCACTTCCCGATGAGCTTCGTGATTACACATCCCGCTACATTCTTTCAATGGACCATGTGTTATCACCCGATCTGGAAATTCTTTTTCCTGAAGGGACCCGGTTAAACAGTCATAATGGATTAAGGGATGAGATCAAAGGTCTCTACTTCAGGGATAATCCTTTGGAAAGGCAGCGGGCAATAAGCACTATTGTGATGCATATCATATATCAAACAATACCAGAATGCATGATAGGGGAAACTTCTTATTATTGGGAACCCAAAGCAAATAAAGTTTATCTGAAAGAGGGAGATAAGTTTGTCACAACAGGTTTTGAGACTGAAGCTGATAATCGATACAAAGTTTTGCATCACAACATGGTATCAAAGATGCGACAGGATTCCAAATATCCTGCAGGATCGACGTATCTGACCCGAACCTTTGAAAACAGTCAATTGAGTGAAGAAAAAATTGTTTCCTTGCTTGAATCAGTTGTGAACGCGCCAGAAAAGAAAAAGGTTGCGTCATTGATTGAAAAAAGGATTGGCAGGAAGTTAGAACCATTTGATATATGGTACACAAGATTTAGTGATAATAAGAATTACAAATTGGATGAACTGGATCAACTGCTCAAGGAAAAATACCCCACACCGATGGCATTCCAGCAAGATATTCCCAACATCCTCAAAAGAATTGGTTTCCCAGAATTTGAAGCAGAATTTTTAGGCAATCATGTTGTTGTTGATCCAATTCCCTCCGGAGGACATGCAAACCCACCACAGATGAAAGGGGCTAAAGCACATTTGCGCATACGTTTTGAAAAGGATGGTCTCAATTACAAAGGTTACAGAGTTGGTATGCATGAAATCGGCCATACTATTCAGCAGAATGTAGGAACCTATATGACGGATTATTATTTACTGAAAGGCATCCCATCCAGCCCCTATACAGAGGCGATGGCAGATCTTATTGCTTATCGAAGCTTGGTAGCCTTAGGAATAAATCCGGAATACAGTGCCAGGGAAAAGCAGGACAATGCATTGGCTGCATTTTGGTTTGTGTGTGAAATGGGGTCGGAAGCACTACACGAAATCAGGGTCTGGCATTGGTTATATGATCATCCGGATGCAACTGTTGAAGAGCTTAAGGTAGCAACCATTAATATTGCAAAGGATATCTGGAACCAGTATTTCGCAGAGATTTTTGGTGTAAAAGATGTGCCGATCTTGGCCATTTATAACCATTTCATTTCAGGGGCCCTTTATTTGCATAGTTATCCGATCGGAAATATTGTCCTGATGCAGTTGGAAGAGCACTTCGAAGGACGGGATTTTGCAACAGAAATGATACGAACTGGCAAAATCGGCAAGCTTACACCGGATCTGTGGATGATTAAGGCAACAGGGGAACCTTTAAGTTCTAAACCACTATTGGATGCAACACGAAATGCGCTTGGGGTATATAAATAACTTATACTTTCGATAAAGTGTATATGGGTTCAAAGCACCAACCTTACCGCCAAAACTTGTGTTTATGGAACTGGTTTAGTCGTTTTGACCTGAACTATGTGAAGGAAAATCTAACGTGAGCTTAAACCAGTTTATAATCAGGCACTTTCCTCCTGTTTTTAACTTCGCCATAGTGGTCATCCGGCTTGGGTGGAATTTCCAACAGGCAGTCATCGAGTAAACCGGATTCGCCCGTACTCATTCTTCTTAGTCTTGCCTGTAGGGTAAGGCCGGTAAGTGCGTCATAGACAAGAAGTATTCTTGCAAGAGTGGTCTTTAAACTATTGGTTTCCACACCAAAATACCCTCTAATCTGCTTGGATGCCGGCAAGTTTAACGTACTTCCATCACCGCCAAAGACCCTGTACCCCTTCCATCTGGCAGTGGAAAACCTGTCATAATCTTCTGAACTGATAGCACACAGGTCAGAAAAAAATTGCCATTCAATTTTGTAGCGTGCCTGAGAGAAGGCACTTCCGGTGACTTCTTGTCTCCCCAGCTTGGAAAGGACATCTTCGGTAACAGATTCGGTGGATTCCTTGAATAGCTGGAGCACCGAAAGTACTACAGTTTGAAAGTCGAGTGGGGAAGATCTGGAAAAATGGGCGGGGCACGAACAGTAAATGAACTTATTTTCAGCCGATTGTATTTTTTGAAAGATTTTTTTTCGGACAATCGCAAGATATATCCGTCGTGTTTTGGTTGGTATTTTGTACCTTCATAGCTATATGTTTTAGAAGCTTTAAGCTGCTTAAAGCAAGCCGGTTTTCATAAGGAAAACCGGCTTGCTTTGGTCTCTAGAGCTGATTTTTTCTTAACTTAATAGCATTGCCGTGGAATGCAACCCAGTTTAGTCACTAGTCAGCATTCTTGATGCTTTTGTGCAAGGCTTTACGGCATCTCCGGAAAAATTGTAAAAAGTTTTACCCCTAAATAAATACCTTACTATGTGTAATAAAACCAGTAAATTTCTGTATCAAATACTCTTCCCTTTACTTTTATTAATTTTTGCGTTACTACTGTGCATGCCCAAAAGAATAAATTACCGGCTGACACTTCTCTTGTCTCTTCCAATGAAGTAACTGTTAACGGGAAAAGAATACCCTATCAAGTTACGGTAGGTACTCAGCCGGTATACGGTGAAGATGGAGAACCTGATGCA
>Ga0209390_10001069_pt1 | contig 54131 bp, 84 predicted proteins | sample BON01_FD_187212 | JGI IMG/M metagenome (GOLD analysis project Ga0209390, IMG submission 187212) | Freshwater microbial communities from Lake Bonney liftoff mats and glacier meltwater in Antarctica - BON-01 (SPAdes) (version 2) | ecosystem: Environmental > Aquatic > Freshwater > Ice > Glacier...
ACCTTAACAAAAGATAATGAGCTTGATTGGTGGACAGAATTTAACCTAACAAGGGAGGATTATATTGATAAAATTTAATAAGTAAAATTATGAAAAACATAAAATACATTGCAGTATTATTTTTAGCTGTTGCAATTGGATGCACAACCGAAAAAAAAGAAATAGTAACAAAAAGGAAATGTTCAATATTTATCGAAAAAAACCACAGTAAAGACTATGACTATGACTACACAAGAATTAGTTGTGATAGTTTTAAAATGGAAAATACAAGAAAAGTGGTGTTTTGGGTGGATAGTGCTAAAATGATTGTAATGTCTGAAAAACCAATTATACCTGAAGTTAAATAATAATTATGGATAATTACTTTTAAAGTAATAGTTTATTATTATCGTATAAGATAACATAATTATTAGTACTTTTGCATTATATTAAAAATCGACAAAATGAATAAAATTGAATTAAGTAAGTTGGAGATTTCTAACTTTAAAGGGATTAAAAATTTAACTCTTGATTTTTCTGGACAAGTTAATGTTTTTGGAAAAAATGGAAGCGGTAAATCAAGTATTTACGATGCTTACTGTTGGTTATTATTTGGTAAAAATTCTCAAAACGAGAGTTCATTCTCAATTAAGCCTTTCGATTCAATAAACAAAGTAATACACAACCTTGAAAGCACGGTTGTAGGGTTGTTTATTGTAGATGGAGTAGAAATGTCTATCAAACGTGTTTTAAGGGAGAAATGGACTAAAAAACGAGGTTCTGAATCAACTGAATTAACAGGTAATGAAACTATTTTTTTTATTAATGATGTTCCAAAAACATTAACTGAATATAAATTGACGATTGATGCGATGATTTCTGAAGAGTCTCAAAGAATTTTGTCGAACACTTTGTATTTTAATCAAACACTTGACTGGAAACAGAGACGATTCATACTAACTAAACTAAGTGGAGATGTTTCAGATGAAAATGTATTAGGTTCTTTTGATGAAAAAAATGTATTACTTCTAAGAGGATTGTTAAATAGCGGAAAGTGTTTAGAGGACTACAAAAAAGAATATTCATCCAAAAGAAAGAAACTGAAAGATGAGTTAGACTTTATTCCTTCAAGGATTGACGAAGCTTCTAAGAACATTCCAAAAGTAAAAGATTGGGGATTCATAAAAAGTCAAATTGACACAAAAACCGAAGAAATAAAATCAATAGATAGTAAAATTGAGGATAAAACTAAACTTGTTGAAGGTGAATTTGAAAAAATTAATAAGATAAAAACCAATAAATTTGAACTTTCTCAAAAATTACAGCAATTAATTGAAGTTAGAAATTCAAGTTCAATAAAAAAATTAGCTGAAAGTAAGAATTTAAAAGCTGAATTAAATCATAGCATATACTTAGCTGAATCGGGGGTTAAGAATGATACAGAAAAGATTAAGTCTTCGACTAACATAATATCTGAATGCAATACTTCTATATCTAAGATTGACAATGATAGACAATTATTGCTTGAAAAATTTAAAGACGAATCTGAAATTGTTTTTTCTTTTGATGAAAATTTAAGTTGCCCTACCTGTTTAAGACTTTTTGATACAGATAAAATTGTAGAAGAAAAATTGAAAGCTTCAAATAATTTTATTGAAAACAAAAATAAAGATTTGTTGGTAATTCAAAATAAAGGAAAATTAATCAAAGTTGAAAAAGAAAATTTATCTGTAAGGATTAAAGAGCATACAGAATTGATTGAAGGATTAAATGTCAAAATAAACAATTCCAAAATCGAAATTACGTCAAAAAATAATACTCTTAAAAATGTTTTGCTTGAAATTGAATCTTTCTCAAACGTGGAAACTGTTCCAACAAGTGAGGAATTAGAGCTTGATTTAGAAATTAAAAGTATTATTGTTCCTAAAGTAGAACCTGTTAATGTTTCGGAACTTAAAGATGAAAAACAAATTATTGTTTTCGACTTAAAAATCTTAGAACAAGAGCTTTTTACTAAAACTCAAATAGAAACTCAACAAGCGAGGGTTTTAGAGCTTGAATCGAGCCAAAAACTTATCAGTCAAGAAATTGCCAATTTAGAAAAAGTTGAGATGCTTATAGAGAAGTTTACTCGTGCCAAGATTGATAAAATGGAGCAAATTGTTAATCAAAAATTCAAGGGTATTAAATTTGTTATGTTTGAAGAACAAATGAATAAAGGAATTGCAGAAGTGTGTTACGCAACTGTAAATGGAGTGCCTTTCTCGGACTTAAATACAGCAAGTAGGATTAACGCAGGGTTAGAAGTCATAAACGTCCTTAGCGATTATTACGAGCTAAATATTCCAGTATTTATAGACAATAGAGAGTCTGTATCGGATATAATTGAAACGAAAAGTCAAGTAATTAATCTAATTGTAGACCCTAAATCTGAAACTTTAAATGTAAAATAAATGATAGCGATAAAAATTACAGCAGAAATACTAGGTAAGGTTGAAGTCTTTTATACAAAAGACAAATCCAAAGAAGAGTGTCAAAAATTATTACTAAACATATCAAAAACATCTATCATAACAGAATACGAAGACGTAGATATGTTTGCTAATATTATTGAAGAAAAAAATATATCTTCAGTTCAAGAGTGGATGGATTTTAATGAAGCGTATATTTACGGAAAAAATAAAATTAGTTAGATTTAATTTATTAACAAACAAACAAATATGGAAACAATAACAGAAGTAGCGAAAGTAGTTGAAACTCCGAGCGAGAGATTCACAAAATTAGTAATGAGAGAATTTACAGGAAGTTCGGACGAGGTTCAAGTGACTAATTTCCAAAAAAGGTTAATTCAAAACTATTTTATCAAAGTTGACCAGACTTTGAAAACGTCTGAATTAAAAAGATTAGGCAAATCTAAGAATCAAGATAGTGTTCCAGTAACTTGGGATAATCTGAATATTTCTAAACTTGCAATTGATGTAATGAGTTTCTCTTCGGTTGGTTTAGATGCTATGCAACCAAATCACATAAACCTTATACCGTACAAAAACAACGGAACAGGTAAATATGATATGACGTTCATTATTGGTTACAGAGGATTGGAGCTTAAAGCGAAAAAATACGGTTTAGATATTCCAGACGATGTAATTGTTGAATTAGTTTATTCAACGGATAAATTCAAGCAAATTAAAAAAGATTTATCTAATAAAATTGAAGGTTTTACTTTTGAAATTACAGATGATTTCAATCGTGGAGATATTATTGGAGGATTTTATTATCATTCATTTAATAATGACCCAACAAAAAATAAAATTAGGGTTTTCAATCTTAAAGATATTGAAAAAAGAAAGCCTAAATATGCTTCAGCTGAATTTTGGGGTGGAACGGATTACAGCGGAAATAAAACGGATGGTTGGTTTGAATTAATGGTTGAAAAAACCATTTGCAGAAGTGCTTGGAACAGCATAACCATTGATTCAGAAAAGATAGACAATCACTTAATTAGTGTTTTAGATAACGATTCTCACGACAAAGGATTGCCAACAGTTGAAGATGCCGTTGCGACAGAAGTTAAAGAAAACGCTAATTCAAAATTAATAGATTTTTCGACATTCGACGATGTTCTTATTGAGACAAAAGTAGCCGAACCAGTAAAAGCTATTCGACCAGCAAAAGAATTATTTGAAACTAAAGCAGTTTCCACTATTGAAGCAGATTTTTAACATTAACAATTAAAGGTAGGGTTGAAATACAGCCCTACCATTTTACAAAAAAAACCATAAAAAAAATGATTATAATTTTTAAAATAATTGAGATTACTTTAACAATAATGCTTATTTATCTTCTTCTTAAATACAAGAAAAATCAATTAAGATTAAGAGATGATATTATTGATATTCAGGAGAGGTTTAGAATTTCTGATACAAATGCTTCTGAAGTTGCTAGAAACTTTTATTCATTTAAAAATGATTCAAAAGTAGTATTTGATTTTCTTAGGGAGAAGATTAACGAAGATGGAATAATCGTAAACAAAAACTTTAAAAAGATTCACGAGCAGACATTAAAGCGAAATTTAGCATCAAAACTTACTGATGATAATATCATTTCTATTATTGAGATTATTAAAGATGTAGATGAAAGACATAAAGAAAATGTTGAACTTTCCAATAAAAGGTTAAATCATTTAATAGAAAATTTTTCAGATTCAATTTCAGCTTTAAACAATCGAATAAATTCAAGTAAAGAGGTTAACGAAGAGGTTGTTGAAAAAACTTTTTTTGTTAAGGTTTTAAAATGCGATAACAATGCTTGGTACAGGGACAAAATAGAGTGTGTTTTTGAATGTAATGATATTGTGGAAGGTGAATGGTATAAAGTTCTTGATAGACCTTGGAGGATTAAAATTTCAGAGTCTATAATTATAAAAAAGTAATTCTATGAAGCCTTCAAGGAAGTTAAAATTAGCTATAAAAAAGAATATAGGGAATGATTCTAAATTTTGGATTAAATCTAAAATGATTACAATATGGAATCTTTATAAAGGTGTAGGGTATAAAGGTACTTTTGAATCTTTTCTAACTAAGTGTGAATTTATAAAATTCCACACTTAAAATGAAATTAAAAGTCATAAATTCTGGGTCGGAAGGTAATTGTTACCTTCTGACCAATTGTAAGGGAGAAACGCTAATTTTAGAGGTTGGAGAATCTTTGAAAAAAGTGAAAGAAGCTTTAGATTTTGACATAAGCAATATTGTTGGAGTTGTTGTTTCTCATACTCATTTAGACCATTCTAAATACATAAGCGAATACACTAAAGTAGGAATAAATGTATATTCAAATAAGCAAGTTGTAAATAAGTTTGGAGGAGAAACTCATAATTTAAAAATTGTAAATCCATTAACATCTTTTTCGTTGCAGGGATTTAGGATATTACCATTTGAAGTAAGGCACGATGTAGATATTGAAACTTATGGTTTTCTAATCGAGAGCGATGGTGTTAGAGTTGTTTTTCTTACAGATTTAGTTTATACTAAATATCAGTTCAGTAACATTCACGCATATCTGATTGAAGCAAACTATGACATTGAAATAGTGCGTGAAAGGTTTAAAGATAATGCAGAACATTTTTTAAAAAATAGAGTTATAAATTCTCATTTGTCAATTGATAACTGCTTAAAACTTCTAAAATCAAGTGATTTAAGTCAAACTCAAAACATTGTACTACTTCATCTAAGTGACATAAATTCTCACGCTGAGGACTTCAAAAAAAGAGTTGAGAAACAAACGTATAAAACAGTTTACGTTGCTGATAAAGGACTTGAGGTAGAGTTAGCTAACGAACCATTTTAATTAAACGAACCAAAGTAATTAAAAAATGTTTCCATAAATTACTCTCACAAATAAATAATAATTACATTTACATAAATTAACAAATAAAAAAATATGGCTTTAGAATTTATAGGTTCATTAATTGTAATTGAACCAGTTAAGGATTTAAAAAATGGAGAACAAACAATTACGTTTGTAGTTCAAGAATCAGGGAACAATCAGTACCCGCAGAAAGGAGTTTTTGAATGCTACGGAAAATCAAAAGTTGATTTTATCTTAAAGTCCTTCGTCTTAGGAGACTTAATGCAGGTGTTTTTCAACCTTAATTGTAACGAATATACAAATAAAGAAGGTGAACAAAAATACATTCCCAAAAATGCTGTTTGGCAAGTAAAAAGTCTGTAATGCTAAGAAATAAAATTTTATTCTTAATATTAGTCTTAATCGTTAGCGGTATAGCTACATTAATATTTGGATTTGAATGGAGACATAAGTATTTAGACAAAAGTACACTTGTTCCATTTGAGCCGATACTTTTAACTCTATTTTTCTTTTGCGTTTTCATTTGGAGTTTAAACAAGCTTCATCTATTTTTTGATTAATATGAAGTTATTTTTAACAGGTTTTATTCAAGTGTTTTTTGTAGCCGTAAACACTTATTTTATTAGTAAAGCTATATATGGTGGGGTTTTTGTAATTGGCTGTTTAATTTCGTTTATATGGTCTTTTAACGTCCAAAAAATAGTGTTTGGCACAATCAAAGATAAGCTTTGGTATTCTTTAGGAGCAGGTTTAGGTTCTTTAGTCGGCTTAATAGCTTCGGTATTTATTTTTAATAAATTTTTCTAATTATGCAAATTGAAAGCTTATTGTATTCAGATATTAAGATTAAGTTGATTGAGTTTAGAGATTCAAATAAAATGCCTAAAACTTTGGTTTTCGCTGGAGGGTCGGCTTATATGAATAATGTATGTTTCACGGTGTTTGATATTCTAATTCCAAGAATAGATAATCTGTTAAATAAAAAAATTAGCAAGTATGAAAAATCAGAAATGGTTCGTACTAAAAAAAAATTAGTGCAAATTCTGTTCGCTTTAGGGGATGATATGAATCACGATGTTGATTTGAAAGTATGGAATGAGCAACACGAATTTAGTTCACACAAATTAAGTAACAATTAAAAACAGGTATATGAACAAGTGGTTTGAAGTAAAAGTAAAGTACACAAAACAGTTAGAGAACGGAACATTTAAAAGGGTTGTTGAGCCTTATTTATTATGTGCTATGACTTTTACAGATGCAGAAGCGAGAATTTATGATGAGTTAGTCTCTATAATTCGTGGTGAATTTTCGGTAATTGGTGTAAATCCAAAAAATTATCAAGACATTTATATTACTGAAAATGAAGATAGTTACTTCTACGAGGTTCAGGTAAAAATGCAAGACTGCAATCTTGATTCAGATAAAATAAAAATAGTTACTCAAACTTATTTAGCAAACGGAGACACACTTCCTAAAGCTCTTGATAACATCAGCGAGTCATTTAAAGATTTGGTTTCTGACTTTACGGTTGTAGGTATTAAATTAACTTCAATTGTAGACATATTCCCATACAGAGAAAGTGTTGCAACTGAACAGCCAGTAATAGAAGAATCAACAATTGAGCAACCAATAACTGAAGAGGTATAATATGAGATTTTTTAGAAAAAAAGCTAAGATTCAAGAGGTTGAAATACAACCTGTAATAGAGATTAAGACACAACCTGAAATAGAGGTTGTTTCTTATGATACGAAAATTAAAATGGTAAAGACTCACCTGATAACGAAAGGTAATATTTCGTCTTGGGAAGCTATTGAGTTGTATCACGCAACACGATTAAGCGATATAATTTTTAAACTTAAAAAACAAGGTTTAGAAATTACAAGTGTTCCGGAAACAAAAGGTAAATCGAGATTTGTTAGATATTACTATGCAAACTGAAAACCAAAAGATTGCCGAAAGACTTGCTGAATATCTTAAAGAAGATGAAGAGGTAAGTAAGTAAATTAAAATAATTATTTAATAAAAAATCCGTTAGTTTTTTAAGACTAACGGATTTTCTTTTTCATAAAACCGACAAGAAAAACGAAAAAAAAGCTATGGCAATAGCGATATAACAGATTCAAAAGTACGTATTCTTTTCATAAAAACAAAACATTAAGCTACCTTTGGATTAATAAGTAAGTTATTTTTTTTATTATGGATAAAGTTCTAACGACGAGTGATGCAAGAAGGGGTGGAGAATTTCAAGGAGAAAGCCATCAAGGGGTAAACAATGGGATGAGAGCCGTTATCGTGGATAATGGCAACGAACCTATTTTAGTTGAAGGTTCTGAAGCTATAATAAACAAAAAAGCGATGAACTCACCTAAGAAATATACAATTACTGGTACTACAAAACAAATAGTTTCCACCTTAAATCAAAAGGAAGGAAATGGTCGTGCTATTGGGGATTCAGAAGCTGAAATTCTAAAGATATTCAACGAAGGAGGAACTATTTCAAGTCAAAAAGATGTTATTTACAACGAATGGAAAAAACTTGTAAATATGTCCGCTTCAGAACTTACAATTTTTTATAATAGTGAAGAAGGTAAAGTTGCAGGATTAAGCAATGAAGAATCAGATAAATTAGGCATAAGCAATGGAAGAGAAAGCTCTAGGTGGATTGTTAAAATGAAACGAACTCCTTACAGCAAATGGACTAATGAAATGTTTGTATGGGCGAAAAAACAAATTTCCTTTATAAAACGAATGAGTGGAAATAGAGGTGGATTGTATGATGAAGATGGCGAAAAAACAAGAAAACATACAAGTCTTTTAATTTGGGGGCATAATCCAGAAAAAAACAAAGTTGAATTTGAAAAAGGTGGTGAAGCATTAAAAAAAATGTTAGCACCGAATGGCAAAGTAAGTAACCTTACAGCTGAACAATATGAATTAGTTCGCACCCCTGCGTTCAAAAAATGGTTTGGGGATTGGGAGAATTTAATTTTAACTAAACTAAACGATTCAGGTATTGATGATGTTTCATTGAAGCGATTAGAAGATGGTGTTAGTAAGGTTGTTGATGAGAATGGAGAACCTTTAGTTGTGTATCACGGCAGTAAATATGATTTTAATGTATTTAATCCTGATTTAACGGGTAAAAGTAGTAGATTAAAGAGAACACGAAGGGGTGTTTATTTTTCATCTAAAATAAATGTAGCTGAATCATTTATCCATAATTATAAAATGGACGAATATGGGTTAAAGGTAAATGATGGCTCTGTTTACAAAGTTTTTTTAAATTTAAAAACTCCAAATATTATTTATGGTCAAGGAAAAGATATAACATGGTGGGATACTGAAATTAGAGCTATTGAGTGGTCAGAAGTAAGATTTAAGGATAATAATGAAAAAGGGTTTATTATATTGAACACAATAGACACAATGGGAGATTTAGTTGATTTTTCTGACATATACATAGCATATAATCCCAACCAAATAAAACTCGCAGACGGAACAAACACCGAATTTGATGAAAATTCCGATGATATTCGTTTTGCCAAAGGAGGTGCTATCTTAAATAACCCAAAAGATATTCAAAAATTCAGCAAAATAGATATTTCGGATAAATACGTAATTGAAGCAATAAACGAAATTGGTTTGCAAAATACTAAATTTGATTTAAGAAGTATTGATGCAACAATATTGGAAGAATTTACCAATTTATTATCAGAAGTAGATAAGTACGTTATATCAGAAGACAGCGAAGGTATTACAAGAGCAATCGAAACAGAAATAGACGCTCGTTTTAAGCAGGGTGATAGTGATGAGAATATAAGCGAATATAAATTAATTTTAGATAATCCTCAAAAAAGAAAAGAACTCTACATTGATAAATATGCTGAAACTCAAAAAGAAACTTTAGGCGAATGGTTGTCGTATTTCAAGCTAAGTGAATATTCAATTTCATTAAAGTATTTACTATTGAAGGCAGTTTTAAATTTCAATTATGACTATAAAAAGAATACTTTAATTAAGCGGACAAATAAAACCATAAGAAATTTCACTCCTTTTGATGCAGGTGCTTTAGGCGAATTGATTCAATCAAATAGTAACAGTTTATTACAAGATTATACTCAAATTCAAATTAGTAATTCTAAAAATATATTAGATAAAAAAGAATTGGCTAAAACAAGTTCTGGCGGTACGTGGTTGAAGTTTGATGGCGGTGCAAAAACAAGTGAAGAAAATAGATTAGAAAACTCAAAAGAATTAAGTCAATTAGTTCAAAATACTTATTGGTGTACTAAAACTAACTCTAAAAGTCAATTAAATGGTGGGGATTTTTATGTTTATGTAACAGAAAATAATAGTGAAGTCTTTCCACGTATAGCGATTCGTATGAATGAGGATAAAGTTGGAGAGGTGCGAGGTAACAATAGTTCTTCACAAGACTTGGAAATAGAAATGATACCAGTAGCAAAGGAATTTTTACTTAATAATATTGGCAATGATAGTGGTGAAAAATGGTTGGATTCTATTGAATATAACGAAAAAGCAATTTTGTTATACGATAAGTTAACCGAAAGTGGATTATTTAAAGATAGTGTTGAAGAATTTATTGAACTAAGAATAAAAGAAAGCCAGTATTTACTTGATTATGCAGATAGAAATGGACACGTTTTACGAATAGAAAATTTCATTAATGAAGAGGTACAAGAACTCCCAAATAAATTTTACAGAAAAGGTGAAGTAATTTTTGATTTAGTAGATTTTGACGTTAAACTAACAAAAATTATAGTTGGAAATGCTAATTTTGAAAATAGTAAACTAACTGATTTAGGAAACCTTACTACAATAGGTGGCACTGCTAATTTTAGAGATAGTAAACTAACTGATTTAGGTAAACTTACTACAATAGGTGGTTATGCGGATTTTGAAAATAGTAAACTAACTGATTTAGGAAACCTTACTACAATAGGTGGTTATGCGGATTTTGAAAATAGTAAACTAACTGATTTAGGAAACCTTACTACAATAGGTGGTTATGCTAATTTTGAAAATAGTTTAGTAACTGACTTAGGAAAACTTACTACAATAGGTGGGGATGCTTATTTTGGAGATAATTATGACTTAGAACAAAAATGGCAATCCTTAGAAGCTAAAAGAAATAATGATATTAGGTTTGAAGAAGGTGGATTGATAAATAAAGAAGTTATGGATAATGTTAAGTATGTTGATTTTTACAATGTTACAGTTTCTGATGATACAGATACAAAAAGTATTTATTCAGGCATTGACAAAACAGAAGCTTTGTCCGAATACAATAATCCTGATATTCCTGAAGGTTATACTTTCAATGTTCAAAAGAATTTCGATAAAAAAACAAATTCTTATAAACTGATATATGAATTAGATGCAGAATATGATGAAACAATAGAAGATTTTCCTATTGAAGATTATTATGATAATGAAGATTATTATGAACTTATTGAAGAGGATGATTATGAGACTTTACAGTCTGAATCAATCGAAATGGATGAAGAAATAGCAGATAGGGAAGAAAATGAAAATGTAGAGTCGCTAGAGGAGGGAATTAAAGATTACCTAAAATCTATTTCTGAACATTATAAAAACGCTTCTTACATGGGTTCAACTTTTTATTCTTTAGTTCCTTATTTTGATGGTTTTATTCAACTTAGAGTAGCTGACCATTTTTTTAAAACTGATTATGTACACTTAGGTAGAAATGCTATTTGGGAAAACAATGAAAAAATAGGGTTAAATATTGATAATGTATTACACAATATATATGGCTTCATATCTATTAATATAATTGATAGTAATAGTGGGTACAATAAAGATAAACAACGTGAATTTCGTTCAGATTTTAATTTATGGCAAGATGGAGCAGAATATCCTAATTTAATAGATTACATAACTTATTATATTTCAGATTATGAGTCGATAGATTACGAATATGATATTAATAATATGATTGAAGAGGTTAAAGGATATGTTAATGAAGCTATTGAAGATGGTGCTTTTGACAATAAAGATGAATATGGAGATTATGAAATGGTGAAATATAAAAAGGGTGGCTCAATTGATTATGAAAATCAAAATTACGAAACACAAGATTTATTAAGCAGTAGCATTAATGAAATGATTAAGAGTGGAATTGTTAATCTGAATTTTTATGAAACAACTACTGAACACGCTAAAGAATTTGGTATTGATGCGAAAAAACCATTATATATTCAAGAATTATTTGTTTCTGAAGATTTCAGATTAAAGGGAATTGGGAAACAAGTACTTAATTACTTAAATGATTATGCTGTTGATAACGGAAACGATGTTATTTTTGGATATGTAGCCAACAATTCCAAATTTACTAAAGATTCAAAATTCAGTCCAACATTTTTTAGTGATGTGAACATTATGAAATGTTGGTTTCATAATAACGGATATGCTGTTAATGATGATAATAATGACTTTCATAAAGTAATAACAAAAAAAGATTCAAATAAAGAAATGAAATTATATAAAATTGGAGGTTCAGTTGATTCTGAAAATCAAGATTACGAAACACAAGATTTATTAAGCGGTGAAGCTGAAAAAAGAAGAAAAGCCGAAATGTTTAAGCAGGACGATATTGTTTACAATAGAAATAAAAAAAATGAAGGAATAAAAGGCAATACTGGTGAAGTTAGATTTTCTTCTGATGTTTCTGTGTTATTCACTTATAAGTTGATTGAGTCTTCGGAACTACAACCTTCTCATCAAAACGGAATAAGGAATAAATATCATTTTATTCCTGAAGCTCAACCTAAATCAAGAAATGATGATGGAAGTATTCAAGCTGAAGATAATTTTGCAAATGCACCTAGATTTAACGAATTAGGAGAAAACAGCAACGCTTATAGTGGTGCGCCAATAGTAAATGAAAGAGATGAAGTTGTGCAAGGTAACAATAGAGCTTCGGGGCTTAAAAAAGGATACTTAAAAGAAAACTTCAAGTATAAGGAAGATTTAATTGTTAATGCTACTAAATTTGGATTTACTGAAAAGCAGGTTTTAAGTTTAAGAAGTCCAATATTAGTAAGGGAACTGAAAATTAACGATATGATGTCAATTGATTTAGGCAACTATGACGTTAAGGATTTAGAAACAGGAGGGAAAAGACGATTAGACCCCGTAGCAGTAACAAGAAGAATGCCGTTTTCTGAAAAAGGCAAAATCGTTAATTTATTATTTAAAAATAACGAAGAAGAGGGGCAAACTTTAAATCAAGCTATTAGAGGTAATCAAGATAAGTTAATTACATTAATATCCCCATTTATTAATCAAGCTCAAAAAAACACAATTGTTAAGGACGGACAGCTTACTGAAGGCGGTATTAAAGACTTAGAACTGGTTATTCAGTACTTTATGTTTGATAATGCAGATGTTTCATTACCTGAGATATTTGAGAGTTTATCTCATTTGCAAAAAGAGGGGTTAAGAAAATCTTTACCTTATATTTTCGGAGTAAAAGATTACAAAAAGTCAATATTACCTGAAGTTCAAGATGCAATTTCCGCTTTAAACGATTTTGAAACTAATGATGGGGAGAGCTTTAATGCTTGGAGAAAGCAGACGGATATATTTAACGACAACAAAACCCCTGAAGATGTTTATTCGGCTACTGATTTAGCTATTGCTGAATTAATGTTAAATGCTAAATCTCAAAAAGAAATAATTGGATTGCCCGATAAAAACAAAAACGCTTCAAGTTTTGCTCAATACACAACTTTAGTGAACGGAAGTCCTAGCGATATGTTTAATGAAGAAATAGTAGGTGTCTCAAAAAAAGAAGCTGTAAAAGAAACTTTTAAAACTGATTTAGATAATGAAGTTGAAAAAAAGCAAAAAGAAGTAGAATCCTCAATAGCTAATCAATCCCAAAAGGAAGAGAGTCCAACCGATGAACCCCAACAATCTACTCAATCTGAGATAAAAAATCCTAATCCTCATTTAACTCAAGTAGCAGAACGAAAACTTAAAAAAAACGGTAAAGGTTTTATAGTGAACCTTAACGGAATGAGTAATCAAGTTAAGTCATTGTATAGGTTTGCCGAAAATGTAAAAGAAGCTTATAGCATGGCTTTAGATTCTGATTTAGAAACATTCCAAATCTGGTATATTTACCCAAATAAAGAAAGAAAACCAATTGTAGAATATATGGAAGCTTGGATTTTTCCTGACGATTTCGATGGAGATATTAGAGATTCAGAAGGGTACTTAAAAGAAAGTGCTAAAAATCAAACAATTAAAGAAATAGAGCGTGGTTTAGGAATAGAGAATAACACACCTAAACAAACTTCACAGGACGACATTAAAGAATTAATTGAAACATTGTCAATGCTACCTGAAACTGATGATTTAAGAGAGTTAATTGAAACATTGTCAATGTTGGTTGGTGGAGTAGATAAAGATGTTAAGCTGTACAAATGGGGAGGGTCAATTGAATCAGATAAACATAAGGAAGTAAGCGTTGATTTAAGTACTGTTTTTAATGAATTAAATTTAAGTGATAAGCAACAAAAAATATATTTAATATTTAAAGATGTTCCTTATGAACCAAGAGAAAATATACATAAAAAAAATATTGATGATTATTACGGAAAAATAAAAGTCTTAAATAAGAAAATAAAAGAAGAAGGTTTATTAGTTAGAGATTTTTTCTTTGACTTAGACAAGATTCCTGATTTTGAAGATGAAGATAAAGGAACTTTAAAAGAGAATAGATTAAATAAAAAGCTCTATAAAGAATTAGAAGTTAGCATTGATTTAAAAGAAAAAGAAATTGAAAAATTATTTGATTCATTAAAATCATTAGAAGACGAAAGTCTTGATTATGAAATGTGGTCGCAGGACGAAGATGTTAATTTAGAAATTGATGATTTAATTAAAAGAGTAGATGCAAGACTTCAAACGAGAATAAATGTAAAAGAAGGTTACGATTTGTTTCCTGAAGAAGCAAACATTCCTGAATTTAAAGAAACCGATTCGCAGGACGATATTAAAGAATTAATCGAAACTTTGTCAATGTTGCCTGAAACTGATGATTTAAGAGAGTTAATCGAAACTTTATCAATGTTGGTTGGTGTAGAAGATAAAACCCCTGAAAAATTCAATTTGGGTGGAGGAATAAATTTTAAACCAATAACAACACCTTTGTAATTATGGATGTAATTAAAAATGAAGCAAAAGAAATTTTAGCGGATTTAAGTGAACAGGAAAAGCAGGAATTATTTCAACTTTTTAGCGGAACTATGGATTCACTAATTTCAAGTGAAGCCTTAGAACTTGAAAAGCTAAAACAAGAACAAATTTCTATTAAATCAGAGCTTGAAGATTTAAGGGAAGAGGAAAAAAGAGCTGGGTATTCAAGTTATTTAATGGATAAAAAAAACCAAAAATATCTTGAAGAAAGTAGTATAGTTAGAAAAATTGAAAATCAACAGAACGTACTTTTATGTGTTCAAAGTGGTGGAAGTTATTTAACGATTAAAAATCAATATGATGAATCTTTTGATAAAGTTCCAGACTTCAGAAAAGTTGATTCTACTAATTTCATTTTTAATGAAAGCGATGTTTTAGAAATTAAAAGACCTTCGTATGTTCCTTTTGTCAATGAAAAAAACTTATTAAATAAAAAATTTGTATTTGATTCAATAAGATTGACTGAAGATACTTATTTGATTTCAAATTATGCTTACAATCAAAAAGACAGAAAAGATAACTTTTTTACGATACTTAGTTTAGACCAATTAGTTCTTACAATTGACTATTATTATACAAAAGCTAAAGCAGTTGTAAAAAATCAAGCAAAAGAAAAAAACGAAAGATATAAAGCTCATTATTTTAATTTAAGTGAAGAAAAGAGAAGGGGATATATGTTTCAGCGTGGAATTTATCGTTCTTTATCTTCAAAATCAAAAAAAGAAGTTTCTGAATCGGAGTGGGAAGATTTAGACTTAGAAGATAGGGAGATGTATTATTTACCAATACCTACAACAACTGGAAAAAGAGTTTCTATTGAGCTTGAATCAAGCACTATGCCAACTTCTTTTCATAGAATGTACGAGGATTTTATTGATGTAAAGGCAATTTTCACAGATAAAGACGGCTCACTAAACAGAAGAGGGAGGTATGGAAATCCTGTTGTTTCTGATTATTTTAGAGCATACAGAGAGATGCTTAACTATAAGATTAAGGATATCAGGATTCAGCGTGAAGATTATTCGGACACTTACAAACAAGCTATTGAAACAAGTTTTGGAGAGAGTAATACGAGTCTAATTTTAAAAGATAAGTACGGAATACTAATTAAGAGACAAAACGGAGATAAAATAAATAGTTTAGAAACGGAACAGATAGAGAATGCTTGGATTAATATTTCAAAAGTTTACGGAAATTTAAAGCCAAATGCGGATAAGTATAATCTTAAAATTTCTCATTCTGGATTAAAGCTAATTTTTGCAATGAAGGCTCTAGGTGTTTACATACCCAAAATGGGAACGATTGGTGTTTCAAACAAGCTTGGTTATGTTGATTTTGAATCTACTTTTTCTCACGAAGTTGCACATTTTATTGATAACTTTATTGGTGAATTAAAAGGTAAAAGATATGCTACAGACGATTATGAAAGCACGGCAGGTAAATTAGCTTTTACATTCAGGAACTCAATGAATAAGTCTAAGGATTTGCAGACTGATTATATTAATGCGACAAAAGAATGTTTCGCAAGATGTATGCAACAATATTTTAATATGAAGATTTATGGTAAATGGGCGGTAACTAAAAATGTTGATTTAACTAAATATCCCGAAGGATTAGAATTTATTAATGCTGAAAATTTCGTTAATTTACAGAAATTTAATCAAGATTTACTACCATTAATTGAATTGTTTTTTGCTGAAAACGAAGATGTATTTAAAACTACAATTGATATTGATGGCTCAACAGATGTCGAAAACATTAGTAGTTCTTTAGAAGTAGAAGATTCAGGACTAGAAGTATTAGAGCTGATTGAAACCCTTGAAATGATTGAACAAACCGAAGATGTTAAAGAATTAATTGAAACATTAAAGTTACTTTGATAAAAACATATTAAAACATTAACTTTGAAAAAAAAATACAATGGAAAGAAAAAGAGCAGTTGCTAAATTATTTAAGGACAAAATTACTTCTAAAAATATGGATATGTCTTTTGGTGAAGGAGGAGAAATAGGAGATGACGTTTTATTCAAGAGTTACGGAGAAACGAGAAAGGGAAGTCTTTCTGATAAATTAAAAAATGGATGGGAAGTTCAGACGACTAGCGGTACTGTGTTTGTTGAGCCTAGAGAAATTATTTCTTTCAGCACTCCTGTTGCTCGAAAAAAGGTTTTTGGAATGTTCAATAAAGGTGGTTCACTTACCAACGAAAGAAGACACGTTAATAAAAGTGAAGATTACGAAGTTCGACATGCCAAAGATAAACCAACAAGAACTGGTTATAAAAATAAAAGGGATTTTGCTGAAGGTGGTGAATTAGAATCTAAAATAGCTAAGTTTGAAAAATCCTTAACAAGTGAATTAGTTCCAGAAAAAATAAAAGTTACGATAAGAGCTGAAATTTCTAAATTAAAAGCTGAAATCGAATCTAATAAAAAACCTGAAGATGAGCCTAAAAAACCAATCGTTCGCAAACCTGTAGTTAAAAAGGTTGTTGCTAAAACTCCTGTTGTAGAAGTTCCGAAAGCACCGACTAAAAAACCAGACCATAAAAAACTTTTAGCTAAAACTAAAGCTAAAAAAACTTTAAAAGATTACAATAATTCACCAAGTGAAGGTCATAAACGAGACGAAGCGAAAGATAGAAAATTGAAAGCTTTACCATTAGGTAAGCGTGTTTCTAAAAGTGGCAATGTTTATTACGAAAACAGGTTGAATAGAGCAGATTTTTCTTCTAAAAAGAGATTTGACAAAGGTGGAGATATAGAATCTTCAGGTTTTGGTTTAGACTTCTTAAATTGGTAGATAAAACAATAAAAGTTGGTGGTTTTATAAATCATCAACTTTTTATTAACTTTAAGGCTTAACTAATAAATAAAAAAAATGGAATATGCTCACGAAGAATTAATTAGAGAATTAGAAATTTCTTTATCTCAATTACCTGTTGAAATTAAAAAAAGAATTACTTCTTTTAACTTGAAAAAAAGAGTCACAAAAAACCCTGATGCAATTGGAGGATTTAACGCTGTTTCAGAGGATTTAGCTGATGATATTACGGTTTGGCACTACGCTAACAGTAATGATTCAGACGAAGACGAATACGAGGATGAATACGAGGATGAATACGAGGATGAATATGAGGATGATGTTGTTGTACACGTCTTAAAGCCTGATAATACTAAAGTGATTGAGACAAAAGAAGATGAGTTGACAGAAAAGAAAAACAGTGGTTGGGGAATAAACCTCGACTGGTAAGTAAAATTAAATAAAATAAAATTATGATTATATCGAATGTTACGGACGGACAAACTACTGAAGGTAAGAGACTACTTTTCGTTGTTACTTTAATTTCATTAGGATTTATGGTGGTTTACTACCACAATCAAATCAAACTTTCTAAAATGAAAATTGAAGAAATAAAATCAGCTAAAGCAGGAAGTTCTACGGATTCTGAGTAATCAAAAATTTTAATTAAAAAAAATAATAAAAGCTATCAATATTTTGGTAGCTTTTTTAAATTTCAATAAAATATGGCATACTTAAAGAAAGATGAACTTTCTGAACAAAAATCTTTATGTCAATACATATCTCTTCAATATCCAAATGTAATATTTGTAAGCGATATGTCTGGCATTAAATTACCGATTGGATTAGCGACTAAAATAAAAGATTTAAAATGCGGAAGAGGTGTTCCCGACCTATTTATTTACGAGCCAAAGAAAGGATATTTTGGGTTGGCAATTGAGTTAAAAGCTACTGGAGTTTTAATCGAAAAACAAGATGGTGAATTTTTAAAAGATGCTCACGTAGAAGAACAAGCAGAAATGTTGTTACGACTTAATAAAAAAGGGTATTTAGCGATGTTTTGCATTGGATTTGATTACGCTAAATTAGTCATAGATAAATATTTAAGGTAAAATAATTAAAATCAATGTCAATTTAACCAAATAATGCCTATTTTTACGTTAAATACGTTAAATAGATATGCTGTCGGATGAAAAAGAAACATTGAAGGTTATAGACCAGTTCTGTAAAACAATTAAAAAAATTGGAGCAAAGAGAGTTACTAAGGCTTTATACGAACTTTATAAGGATAAGATTGAGGATTACGATTTAAGAGTGGTTAATTTCATTAAAGAAAATGTTTGTCTTAATTTTTTAGTCTCTGAATCAAGTTTAAACAAGCCGTATCTAACGGCTGATTTATTTGTTTGTAGAAGTATGAGCATTGTATTGATAAAAAAACACTTAGACCTTAAAAATAGTCAAATAGCTAATTTCTTCAACAAAAACAATCACACAATAGTATCTCACGCTATTACAGATTTTCAGAACAAAAACGAAAGAATTAAGGAGCATAAATTGTTTTTAGAAATTTACGCTAAATTGGATAATGAAATATTAAAATTTAAAGAAACACTAAAATAATGGCAGAAATAGAAAAAAAAGTTAGAAGTAAAAGCAGTGTATTTTCAGCTAAAAAAGAAACTGTAATTGTTCCTGAAACGGTAGTAGAGGATTTTGAAATTCCTATGGAGTATTCGCCAATTTCGGGAGCTGTAATTGAGCGTAGTTATAATGAAGCAACAGTAGTTTCAGAAATTGGAGACATTCCCGAACCTGATTTTGGAAACGGAGTACCAACTTTTGAAGATTTTCAAGATGAAGTTGTTGAGCAGGAAGTCGTAAAAGAACCAAGTCCATTCGATAATATTAGTAATTCTGGAATGACTGATTTGGATAATAAAGATGCTAAATTTGCTTCGGCACATTTAGTAGATACTGTATTGGACGGATATAAGATGCTTCATCAATTAGGCTCTAAAGCTTCAAAAATTAGCGAAGACACAATAACCAAATTGGTTATGTCGGGTGAAATTGATTTAGATTTAAGGATTGCTGTAAGTGAGAGTGACGATGTAAATGCACAGGAATATGTGGATATGCACAATTCACAAGCGGACGAGCTGTTTGAATATGATGAATCTTTCAATGACAAAGTTCGTCCTACTATGATTCGTGTTTTTCAGAAAAAAGGTTGGGGAATAACTGATGAACAGTTTCTTTTGGCTTCTTTCGGGAAAGATATTGCTACAAAATTAGTTATGGCTTACAGTTTTAAAAAGACGGCAAATTTAATGCTTGAAAATTTTGCTAATTTCACTAAAGCTAATAAAGGTTCAGTTGAGCCTAATCAAGTATTCACACCTGACACAATTCAACAGAACTCAAGAGATGAAGATAACGAACCAGTTATAAAGGTTGCTACCGCTAAGAGAAGTGTTTCTATTGAGGATATTGAAGCCGATATGATGGAAGAATAATTTTAATTTTAAAAAATGAGTGAAATAAAAAAAAGAGAAGCTACTTTAGGTATTGCGGTGGGTCAAAAAGGTGTAGGGAAGACGTACAAGACACTTGAAATGATGCAACCTATACTTCGTGGTAATCCACGTACAGGAGCTAAACCAAGAAAGGTTTTAATTTTAGATGTTAACAATGAATTTAGTGATATAAAATCCGACCAAAACCCTAATTTTGCAAACGCTAGAGCAATTGCTGTGGAAGATGTTAAGAAGTGGTGTTACAATGGAATTATAGAATGTAGACGAGTTTCTACTTTAAAGCAAGGTGGAGGACAAATGACTTTAAAAGAAATTTCAACGGCATTAGGATTAATTTTAGAAAGTTTTCAAAATGGATTATTGCTTATTGAAGACCCTACTAAATTTATTTCTGATTCACTACCTGCGGATTTAATTGGAGCAATATGTACTCAAAGACATAAAAGTTGTGATTTAATTCTACATTTTCAATCAATAGGCAAAATGGCTCATCCTAAATTATGGGCTAACTGCAACTGGTTGAGGTTTCATAAAACTAAAGATACAATTGAAAAACACGAAAAAAAGTTTGGTACTGATGTGAAGTATCTATGTATTGCTCAAAAATTAGTGGATATGAAATTTGATAAAGGAGATAAAAGATTTGTCTGTTTTCTTGATACGGAAAAGGAAAATATTAGAGGTAATTTTAATGCTTTAGACTTTAAAGAAGCTATAAACCTATATCTTCAAGAGAATTACGTTATAATTGAAAAAGAAGTTAAGAAGAGAAATGTAAGGACTGGAGATTTAGTTCATAAAGATTATGCAGTAGCCTACAATTTTGTAATTGATAATTATATGAAAGATTTTTACGGAAATCCAAAATAAAGTTTTATAAAAACATTTACTTTATATACATTTGTTTCGCCATGTTTATTTATTAAGTTGAATGAAACCTTAGTTTGATTAATTTCGAGCTAAGGTTTTGTTTTAAAGTACTTAAAAACAAAATTATATCATTACTTTTACATAATATCACAAAAAATGATATTGTGTAGTTTAAATGATGTAAAATACAAAATGAATAAATTAAAAAAAAATATACAACAGATGTAATTGGCTTGAATACAACTAATGTTTAATAAAATTATATTATGCCAACAAAAAAAATGTATTTTGAATTTCACATTGTAAAGTGGAATGAAACAGGAAATAAAATTTTATAAAAACATTTACTTTATATACATTTGTTTTGCCATGTTTATTTGTTAAGTTGAATGAAACATTAGTTTGATTAATTTTAAACTAAGGTTTTGTTTTAATGTAGCTATTAAAAATATTATATTTGTTTTATGGAAATGCCGAAAAATTTAATTTCATTCGATTTAATCAATATAAGTGATGTTGACAGTAGCGTTAATTTATTCTCGCCACCATCAGTCAATACATTAAGCAATAACAGTTTTACTTCAACATTCTTTAAATCAAATTTTACGTTTATTTCTGGAGGATTATATCAAATTGAAGGTGTACTTAGTACGGGTGCATATTTTCAATGGTTATCTTCTTCTGACATATTTACTGTTGGTGACTTGATAACTGAACTAAACATTTTTGCTAGTACGTCTGATATGACTTTTACTATTGAAGGCACAAATCCATATTACACTATTACTTTTAACTCTTCAAATCAAAATTACTATATACCCGAATTGTTTAATGTACTAATATATTAATAATTAAAATAATGGCATCAAATCCTTTTATACGTTATTCTGTAATAGCAAACTCAACTGTATCAATACAGACTAATGGTGTTAGTTATTCAGAACTATGCAATGAATTACAGCAACAACCTTATATAATTGAGAGTTGTAACGTCTATTCTAATAGTCAAGCTCAATCTTCAGAGCAATTCAAGAAGATTTCAAAAACTCCTATGGGTAATGTTTCTACGGACTTTAATATGCCGAGATTAGACCCTATGCAAAATCAGTTCGCAATAGAAAATATTGATTTAAAATTCACACCAAGCCCTTTAAATAAGTTGGAATACACTATTAAAGGAGGTCAAAGCGTTAGAATGTTTTTTATTTATAACAATATAAATATCATTCCAGTTCCAAAAGAATTGAATCCAATCATTCCAGTTCCAAAAGAATTGAATCCAATCATTAAAAGTGCAACAAAAACAATATATCCTATGATTTTTTTAAAGACAATAAGCAATCCGCTATTCGAGTTGACACGAATCAAAAATGAAAAAAATGAATCCATTAAAGATGTCGTATCAAATCAAATAACACTAAGAGAAATTACTGATGAAGAGGTTTTTAATTCATTTGAAGGTTCTGATTTTAACGATTCTTTATAAGATAGTGTAATTCCTTATACTGTCTTGCAATATCTCATCTCCATATTGTTTTTTATTTGCACTTAAATTATCTATTTGTCCTCTAATCATACTGATATCTATTGAAATTGAATTTCTTTTTGAAATAGCTAAGTCAATTTCTTTTGAGTCTGCTTTATTTTTCATCAAAAGAATTAGATATTCAAGAGCCGAATCCATATCTAATTCTTTTTTAGCTAAATTATCTTCAGCAATTTTTATTTTTTTTTTATTGTAGCAAACTTTCATCTTAAATAGGTCTTGCTAAATTTATAATTTCTTTGTACTTAATCTTATCGCTATTTATTTCATCAATTAAGCTATTAACTCTTGATTTTAATGCCGTAAAGTAAAGCCAAATCCGTTCTTCATTGTTCTTATGCTCTTCATATTTTTGAAGTAGAAACGGTAATTGAGGGTCAATCCCTTTTTCTGCAATTTCACAACCTCGTTCATAGTAAATATCTATTTTCTCTTTAGCTTCAGCCAGTTCCACGACATAGACAGGAAGGAATTGATTGTAATAGTAGTTTTCTCTATTTCTAAGCCTTTTAGTTAGTGTAATCAAGTGAATCTCGTTGTTATAAAGTTCTAAATTTAATTTAGCAATTTCGTAACTACCTAATTTATTTTCTTCAATTTCTTTTTTGCAACCGTAAATGTTTTCCTCCAGAATTACTAAAAGTTTTTTTATGCTTGTAATTATTTCTAAATGTTCAATGTTCGCTGGTTCTTTTACCGCTTTTCCGTAAATTTCGTGTTTAGCTAATTCATCTGCTTCATCTTTGTATTTAATAAATTTAATTGTTTTTTTATCCTTTTCACTTGCTAATTTTTCAATGGCAGGAATTAAGTTGAATTGATACTCTCTATTTGTTGAGCGATAGTTTGTGGCGAAAATACGAGCTTCCCATTGTGTTTTGTCGAGTTCAGATTCTAATCTTGACTTAGATAAAGCAGTCAATTCTTTTTTCAATAACTCTTCCTTGATGGAATCGCATAATTGCGAATGAACAGTGCATCCACGAGCGTACTTCTCCATTGAATTTTCTGAAACTTCTTTTTTCACAAGTAAGTTTATTAATTCTTGATTTTTTTTCATAATATTTTATTTTTATTAATTATTAAATTAGTTTTTTATACCAAGCCAAGTTGAGTTTAGATGTTCGCATTGAATAGATGTGTCAGCGTAGATATTTATATTAAGTAGGTAGCAATCGTTGGCAAACCAAGTATCTGTGTGCATATCATATCTTTCATCAACTCTAAATTCAACCTCCTTAAAAACAGATTTATGGATTAATACACAACCTAATCCTGCGTGATACACTTGTTTTACCTTTCCATCAAAAAATAACGGCTCTTCTTCAACAATAAAGTCGGGGTTTCGATATTCACGAATATTTCTATCATAAGGCTCATCAATCTGAATCATTGGTCTTCTTTGAGTTCCATAGAATAAATCATACGTTCCAGAACAAACTTTCTTATTGTTATTCAAGAGTCTTTCTATAACGTCTAAAGGAGGTATAATATCCGTTTCTAAATGAAACATAAAATCAAATTCATTCTTAATTGCGTAAAGTCTACAAGCTTCGTGAGAATCCGTTAGAGTTTGTAACAATCCTCTTGAACTTTCTTTAACGTGGGTAGCTGTAATTCCAATTGAGGTTAGTTTATTATAGTTGTCTAATGTTTTTGAATTGTCCGCTAAAAACACTTCAACTCTATCTTTAGGATAGGTGAAATTTTTCACGCTATTAAACCAAACGTCAAAACAATAATTTTTGCTTTCGTGTTGAGGAGCGCATATTAATATTTTAGGCATTAACATTTCTTTTTTTTCCATATATATGTTATTTGAGGTTCAAAATTAGCAATAAAAAAGGTTCGTGAAAACTCATACTTTTAACACATTTAATAACATATATCCTTTACTTTTAATTAATTAGATTAAAATAACATTCAATCTGTTAATGTTTCACTTTATAAAACATTTTAATAATAACAATTTTGTAGCGTTAAGTCGTTTATAGAATGTTCGACAAGCGATTGTAAATTTTGTGTAAAATTAAAAAAAACAGAAAAAAAGATGAATACAGTTATCGGAATTATGAAAAGTGCTTTACCAGTTGCGATTGGTGTAGCGGTAGGAATGATTGCTTACGAGCAAATCAAAAAACTTACGGCAAAAGCATAAGTTACAAAAAAATTAAAACGTAAAAAAAATGAATTATTTCACACAAGCTGAGAATTTCGCAAACGAAAATTTCTCAAACTACGACGGATGGTCGAACTTCACAGACGATTATAACTACGCTGACGGTGGTTCAGAAGCAACGGCATTAAGTTCTTTGCCTTTCGTAATCAATATTGCTAACTCGACTACTGCCGATGTTGCTAGTGTTGTTTTCTTGAATGCCAATTTAGCTGGTAATGCTACTGCTCCTGCCTTCGGGAATGCGGCTGCTATTACTATCACAATGGATGGTACAATTACTTACGCTGAGTTCTTGCAAAACATTAAGTCTTCTCCTTTTAAAGTAGGCGAAATGTACTTACAATCTTCTAACTCTCTTCAGCCATTTAAAACTTTGACGATTATCAATCGTGAAGCGAATGGACGTAAAGTTGAATTGCCTATTAACCCACGATTAGACCCTATGCAAAATCAAGCTGGTGTATCAATCGTTAAGGTTGAGTTCACAGTTGATGCTTTCACATCAGTTTCTACTTCAATCTTAGGTTCTGCAACATTAACAGTTTCTTTATACCCTAAAGAACAAATCAATGTAGCTCGTTCATTGAGTGGTCAAACAGTTTCAAAAGCTTATTCAAGACCGAATTTATCACAATTACAAGTTCCTAACGGACGTAATTTAGTGGGATAATTATTTCTTAAAAGATGCCTGAAAAGGTAGGTGGTACAAAACTACCTACCTTTTTTTTTGAAATTTAAAATAATAAAAATGAATATATATCAGTACACAGCTATCAATAACCCAAATGGGTCAAGAGAAGTCGTAGAGAGTTTTGGGATTCAGGCTGATAGAAGACAATTAGCTAAACAATTAGCTATGGTCGTAGCTAAACATGGGAATGAAGCATTAAGTTTAATTGCTTCAATTCACCCCGATTTCAGTTTGTTCCAAAAACAAATTGACGATTTTAAAGAAAAAATTAAAAGCGATTGCAAAGGTTCAGGTTCTGATAAAGAATTGTTTTCCAATGCCGATGGTCAACAAATGAAAAATGAAATTTCTTCATTAAAAGATTCCGTAAATTCTCCAAAAGAAGATTCAAAAGGGAAAAACGATTTATTAATTATTGGGGCGATATTAGTCATTGGTTTGGCTATCATTTACAAACAAAAATAGATTGAGATGATATTAGTCATTGGTTTGGCTGTAATTTAAAAACAAAAATAGATTAAGATGATATACGGAGGAAATTTAATGAGTAATTTTAATGGTGCAGTTGAATCTGATGATGTCAATATGGCTAAAGATATTTTACTGTCTGAAATACATAAAATGTTAGAAGACTCTCCAGAAGTCTTAATTGAGGCTTTAAATTATAGTGGTGTTGAAACACCTGAAAATATATCGAAAGTTGATTTGATACACAATGTAGTTGAAGAAGTTTACGAAAACGCTTATTTTAGGGATAATATATCTTTGCTAATTTCTAACGGAAACCCTAATAATTACAGTAACGCTAATGGCGAGTTTTTGGCTAAAATTAAATCAATTTTTAAACGTAACCCAAATAGAAAAAAAGCAAGTAAAGACCCAAATAGAAAAGGTTTTTTCGATACTATATTCGGAAACAAATCTGATAGACAATCGAGAAGAGAAGCTCGAAAAATTAAAAGTAAGGATAGAAAGTCAAAAAAACCATTAAAAGAAAATCAAAGTTTAGCTGAAATGTTTAGTGGTATTTTTAGCGGTGGCGCAAGTTCTGATTTGATGGATATTGAATCGGACAAACAAGATGATAAAGATAGTTTATCATTAGATTTACAGGGGGAAACTCAAAAACCAAATTATATTCCTTATCTTGTGGGAGGGTCAATATTGGTTGTTGGAATTGCTACTTATTTTATGTTTAGAAATAAAAATAAATAAAAAAAAAGATGAATAGTGTAGATGAGTTATTTAACGATGTAGAAAATAATGAGGACGACTTTCAGGATTTTGCAGGTGCTATTATAGGTGCTGTTGGAGGTTTAGGTGGTTCAATTGCCGATTTGCAAAGAGCTAAAATAGAAGCTAAAGCTAATAGAGATTCAGATAGAATGGCTTTAATTCAGAGCCTTATTGATAGGAAGAGTGGAGTTTCTACTAATAAGAAAAATTATTTACCAATAATCATTATTGGAAGTGTTTTTTTAGTTGGAAGTGTTATTGCAATAGTTGTTTTAAGACGTAAATAATGAATAATAAAGACTTAATAACTTGTAAGGTTTTAAAAGATTTTAAGTCTCCCAAAAATAATGGTGAATCTGTTATTTACAAGGAATTTAAAGTTGGTCAAAAAGTAGTAGGTAATTTAGTTTCAAGCGATATGTTTAAAACTAAAGAAGGTTTTGTTTTACCGAAAAAAGTTTTAAAACCGTTAATGCAAAATGCAAATGGCGAAGTTCAAGATGAAATTGATTATGCTGAAATTATAGAGGACGAACCTAAGAAAACTTTTGTTTTGCCAAAAGACATTAAAGCAAATATGGGTAATTTCCTAAAAGTTAAAAGCAAAACCGCAGTAAATGGAGCAGTTACAGGATTAGTTGTTGGATTAATTTACGCAATGTATTCAGGGAAATCTAAATTAGTTTTTTCTGTTGTGGGTTCTGTTGGAGGTTTCGTTTTAGGTAATTTATACAACAATTATATTAACGAAGATTCAAAGAAATGATAACAAAAACAATGTTTAAGAAATTAGACACAAAGGGAATAGTTCCTTTTAGCGTAATACAAGATACTACTTTAGAAGTTCTAACTGAAAACCCATCAAGCGAAGGAGTTTTAAAAACTTTCATAGCTAATGGAACTTTCAATGGTGAATTAGTTAGTGTTCGCATTCAAAAGAGAATGGATGATGGCAACTTCATTCCTTATGGTGAAGGCGATGGTTATATGGTTCGGAATGATGACAATTCTGGATTTTGGTTAGTTCCAGTTTCAATAACAAAACAAAAAGATATTAATTCAATTATTGAGTTAGAAAATAATCTTATCATAACTAAGGTAGAAGATTTAATAACAGGAAATTCTGATTTAATAATAGGAAATTCTGATTTAATAATAGGAAATTCTGATAAAAAAATATTAGGATTTACCTATAAGCAATTAGCTATAATTGCTGTTTTATTGTTAATCGTTAGAAAAATATAATTATGTCAAGAAGAGTTTATAAACACACTATGGATGCCTTAATTGGTAAGCCTATTTACTATGGTGTAAACGCTACAACACAGATTGCTGACGTATATAATCCTCATAATCCGACTAAGGACGAAGGCGCAGGAGGATTTTATATCCCTAACACGGAAGTAAGGAGAGAGACTTTTTCTGATGAACCACCTACACCAGTAGTTCCTATTATTCCGATTATCGCTCCTACACCTACACCTATTGGAGTTGATTTATTCGATGAAACAAAACCTGTATTTGTTAGACCTCCGTATGTTGCACCCGAAGAAACAAAACCTGTATTTGTTAGACCTCCGTATGTTGCACCCGAAGAAACAAAACCTGTATTTGTTAGACCTCCGTATGTTGCACCTGCACCTGCACCTGCAACTACACCAATAGTTCCTATTATTCCGATTATCGTTCCTGTGTCTGCACCTACATCAACACCTTATAGCGGTGGTGGTAGTGGTGGTAGTCGTGGTGGTAGTGGTGGTGGTAGTGATGGTGCATCAATGCCAAGTAATAGTGCTTTAGCTCCTTCGGTGGCTATTGAGAAAAGTTTTTTAAGACGAAATATATTGCCAATTATATTAGTTGCTGTTGCGACTTATATTTTTATAAAAAAACCAATAAAATAAAAAAAATGGAAACAAATTTAGAAGCAGTTATACAAAGTAAAGGTGATGAAAAAGCTACTATGAATGGACTTTATAGAGGTTATTTAAACGCTGGAGGAACTGAATCGTTCAAGGATTTTGTTGAAAATAGTGATAGTTGGTCAAACGCTGGTGGAAGAATAGGCGAATGGTTTAGAAAAGCTAATGAAAGTGGTCTTATAAGTCAAGTATTGGCTGGAGCAGGTGCTTGGGCTAATTCAAAATTAGGTTTAGGTTCAGGAGGAGGTTCAACAGTACAAATTCCTTGTTTAGAGGGGTACACGAGAAATGCTAATGGTATTTGTATTGAGGACGTAAAACCTATGTCTACAATAGCAATAGTTGGTATTAGCGTTGGGATTCTAGCTTTAATAGGCGGTATAATTTACGTGTACAAAACGAAAAGTAAATAATAATAATTTAAAATTTAAAAAAAATGGGATTTAATTACAATCAATACGAAGAAGTTTTAGAAGGAGCTAATGATGTAACCGAAAATGAAGAAGTAATGAACTTTATGGGAGATGGATACGACTATGCAGATGGATACGACTATGCAGATGGATACGACTATGCAGATGGAATAACAGATGAAATGAGAATTATGCAACAAGTAGTACGTGACCCTGTAATTGTTAAAAAAGAGATTTTCACGAAGAAAAATATTGCGATGGGCTTAGGTTTAGTTGCGATTATAGGTGCAGTTATTTACTTTAATAAAAAATAATATAATGGGAAGTATTTATTTTGAGCCGTACATAGATAAATCTATTGAAAATTCTAATGATGAGATTGTCAAACAAATTTTAATAGATGAGAGTCAAGAGCAACTATCTAACATTACTGGAGATGAGATAGAGACTATTTGCACTAAGATTAGCAACTCCGATATTTCGGACAATTGTAGAGACCAATTAGATGGTACTAGGAAGAGTGGTCAAAGTGTAGATAATACAATTTCTTATTGGAAAGCTGTAGCTAAAGGCTATAAAGGAACTATTTCAGAGTTTATTGCTAAAAAGTCATTTTGGGCTAAAGCTTTAAATTTATTGAATGTTGGTGCTGGACTAGGTATTGGATTGCTAACAGGAAACTCAAATCAAGGGGATGCTCCTACAAATACTTCTAATGAAAAAAGAAGGTTAAGCGTAAGTTCTAGGTTTTGGATTGCGTTTGGGGTCGTTGGATTAGTCGGTGTTGGTGTTTTCTTTGCTTTAAGAACAAAGAAGTAAGATGAATAATGTAGAAGTTCAATGCGATAACAAACCTACTCTTCTTAAAGTAAGTGTTGGAGTTGGAAGTCCTCAAAAGATTAGACTTATGGTATTCAACCCCGATAGAGCGAAAACATTCTACACAAATAGAGTTAAAACTATTTCAGGTGTTGCAGAATTTGAGGTTAGAATGCCCCAAAATTGTAAAAGAGTAATTGTTAGAGTGTGTAATGAAAATGGCTCAATGTCTAACAATGTTAGGATTGAATCTGTTGATAAGAGTTCTTTATCTCAATACCCTTTGTGCTATGGAAGTTCTAAAGTTTTAAATTTTGTTCAGTTTGCTCAAGAATTTAGTGAACAAGCTTCAGCGATTACCGAAGGAACATATTTCTCGAATGATAAGAAGTACAGAATTGATTATTTTGAATCTATAAAAGAAAAAGGAAGAGAGCTTTCCACTCCTGCAAGAATATCTAATATTGACGGAAGAATGGAAGTGTCGAAAAAATATTTTGTAAAATATACCGTTCCAATGAGAGTGGCAATTATACTTCATGAATTTTCTCATTTTAATTTAAACATAATACAAAAAGATGAAATTGAAGCCGATTTAAACGCTTTAAAAATTTATTTAGGCTTAGGTTATCCAGTAATAGAAGCTCACAATAGTTTTTTAAATGTTTTTAAAGGAACTCCTTCTGAACAAAACAAAGAAAGGTATCAATACATAAAATACTTTATTGATAATTTTGAGGAATTAAAATTTAGATTTTGTATATAAAATAAAAAAGATGAATAATAAAAATTTAATGATTGTAGGGGGTGTTTTAGCTGTAGTAGGTGTAGCTTATTATATGAACACTAAAAAGAAAAAAGCAACCGTAGAAGTTCCTGTAAGAGACCTTACAAAACCTTATATGCCTCAAGTAGCATATACACCGATTCAACAATCTGCACCTGTAGTTCCTTTTATTCCGAAAGAATATACACTACAGGAATTATCGGATATGATGAGACTTGAAGAAGCCAAATATCAATCACAATATTTTAAAACACACGGTCGTTATCCTCCTGAAATAGACTTTAGGAAACCTGTAAAAGAGCTTTTTAAAGCCTAAACATTATAAATAAAAATTTAGAATTTGTATATAAATAGTAAATAATAAATAAAAAAAAGATGAACAATAAAAATTTAATGATTGTAGGAGGTGTTTTAGCTGTAGTAGGTATAGCTTATTACATGCACACTAAAAAGAAAAAAGCAACTAGCTTAAAATTAGCTTTAGCACCATTAACTGATGGTATTATGTATAATGCAAGTGGTAGTAAATGCCAATGTGGAGGAGGAGTTTCTGGATATTGTGCTTCAGGAGATTGTAGTAAATGTTGTGGCTCATACGGAGAGATAGAGCGACCTTCATCAAGGTTTTCAGCAAACTCAAGAATGATGAGACAATCAAACAGAATGTCTAATTAATAACTTAAAAAGTAGAAAGAAAAATTAAAAACTTTCTACTTTTTTTTGCTTAAAACTTATATGAATTTTATAAATCATATAATAGACATTATATTTGTATCTATTAGTGTTTTTTAGGCATTATTTAAAAAAAAATAAAATGGGTTTAAACTTTAATACTTTACCTAGTTGGGCTAAGGGAACAATAGCGGTTGTTACAACTGTTGGTGTTGCTGTTGGTGTATTTTATAGCGTGAGGGGGATTAATAAGTCCTTAAAAAGAAGGAAGGACGAGAAAGGACAGACTGATGAAATAGACTCAACTGCGGATGAGTTGAGTAAACTAAATAAAAACCCTTCAACAAAACAAAAACTTTCCGATTCAACAATAAAATCTATTGCGAATGTGATAGAAATTGAAAGTGAAACGGCTTGGTTCTCTCACAGTTATTACTGGTCTATTTCGTCTCAACTTAATAAATTGAAAAACAATGCTGATTTTTTAGCTCTAAATAAATCTTTTGGAACACGAATTATTTCGGGTCACTTTTTTGATAGGGATTTCACGGCTACATTATCTCAGGTTATTCAGTACAATTTAGACCAATCAGATGTTGACGGCTTAAACAGATTGTTGACAAAGAAAGGCATAAAATATAAAATATAAAAAAAAATTATGGATATTGATAGAGAATTACAAGGAATGATGGTTGACTTAACTGCACCAAATGTTTGGGATGAAGGTATGAGTTATGCTTGTGGAGATGATTATTCTAATGCAGGAGGTTGTGCGGTTAAGCACCCTTTCAATAAAGGTAGAAGAGACGAATGTAACAGACTGTTTGCGGAAAAGAAAGCAGGAAACAAAGAAACAAGTGCTGGAACGGCATTAAGTAAAGGTGCTTTTTGTGTTAAAGGCACACCTATTTATCATCCTTATGCTTATGTAGTTACTAGCAGAGCAAAAAGAACTCAAAATAGAGCGATTTGTAAAAATAGAAAGTTGGAGAAAATTGCAGATGATACCCCACCTGTTAAAGCGGTTAAAGACAAGCCTTCTGAAGACTTTAAAGCTCCGACACAAGATTCAACTGATTCACTTGGAGAACAAGTTTCTATTGGAGTAAACGCTCCTACTGGAGGACAGTCTTCACTTGGAGGACAGTCTTCACTTGGAGGAAACGCTGATGGAACAAAATCAAAAACAAATCTTTATATAGGTATTGGGATTGGTGTTGTTTTACTATCGGTTGTTGGTGTTGTTTTATATGTTAAATCTAAAAAATAATAGTTTATGTCAATAGAAAGATACTTTAAAGAAGATGATTACTCTAATGCAACGGCTTATACTGAAGCTGAATTGGTTAGTAAAATTAGAACAGCAAAAGACAGGCTTCTAGTTGTAACCCCTGAAAATGACTCGGCACGAATTTGGTACGATGAAGCAAATGCGAGAAAATGTAGCCGTAAAAAACCATACCATTCAGAATGTTGGTCGAAAGAAGACCATAAAAAAACATCTTTTGCTATTAGGGAGAATACATTAGCAGAAATGAAGAGAATTTACGCTAACATACCCGTTTGGCAGGAGGAGTTAGATGGTCTGATAGAAGCTAGAGCCGAAGCTAAACTTCAAGTTGATGAAGCTAGAGCCGAAGCTAATGTGCCTAATACTAATGTAGCTGAAGCTGATGTGCCTCGACCGCCTGAATCAAGGAAAGATTGTATGCTTATACACCCTTTCAATAGAAACAGAAGAGACGCCTGTTTTAAAATGGTTGATGAAAAGAAACGTCAATCTACAACAGCAGTTAACCTTCCTATTAGTAATCAAATCCCTAGACCAATCCCTATACCATACACCAGACCCTACACTAAGCCAAACATTATTATTCAACCAAAACCCATACCAAACAATTCTAGTAAACCAGTTGTAATTGGAGGTTCAGATTTAGACAGAGAAATTGTTGCGAGAAATCCTACAGCTATGCAGAACCCTAACTCAATTGAAGAACCTAAAAAGGGTTTAAGCAAAAACGTTATGGTTATTGGTGGTGTTTTGGTTTTAGGATTGGTAGCTTTTGGAATTTTCAGAAATAGAAAAAATGGATAGGACAGATAAAATAGTGGCATCATTATTAGTTACTACAATAATTGGGAGTGTTGCTTATTACTTTTTGGTTCACAAGAAGAAAACAGAAGTTTTAGCGATTGTTCCAGACACTAAGGTTTTAATTAAACAACTTCCTGATAAACCCAATTGGAGTAAAATACCTTTACAACAAACAACTATGTTAGTTCCAAAGTTAGACTCTGAAGAAGGAGAAGTAAAATTCCTTAACGGTATGGAAGTGAAAAACCGTAGAGGTATGTACGTAAAAAAGTAATTATGAGTTTATTATTTGATTTAGTTAAGAATGTACAGGGGAAGCCTACTGATAAAGTTTCTTTAGAAGTTTATGAAGTAAGGAAGTCAATCTGTAACTCGTGTCCTAAAAGAATGATTACTGGTAATTGTTCTGTTTGTGGTTGCTTTACAAACGATAAGACTAAGTATAGTGATGAAGAATGTCCTTTAGGTAATTGGTAGGATGGATTGGAAAAAAACAGGTGTTATTTTAGTTACTTTAGGAGTTACAGCAAGTGTTTGTTACGTTTCGTATTCATTTATTTTTAAAGCTAATTTAAAAGGTTTTGAAGCGTTTAAATCTGAATCTGAATCTAATGGTTTTTTCTCAACTTTAACAGAGGAGAATGTGTTTAAAATGAAAAAAAACATTGGAAACATAACTAAGAGACAGTTATTTAGATTTACTGAATTGTTTAATAAAAATGTTTTATTAGAGTTGGAAGAACAAGATTTCAATAAGATAAAAATAAAATGGAATTATGAATAAAACATACATTAAGATAGGAGTTATAACCTCAATAGTTTTAATAGGTGGGTTTTTGGCTTATAAATTGTCAAGAAGACGTATGAATAGGATGGCTTCTGAATTTAACAATTCAGAAGTAGATAGTCCAACTTCGGCATCAAATCCAAAATTAGAAACAGAAGCTTTTAATTCTGATAAAAAGGTCGGAATGGGAAGTCTTGGAATTAATGCTAAAACGGTTCAAGAAACCTTAAATAATATTATTTCTGATGCTTATAAATACGGAAAATCTGTAGATTCAAATTGGGCGAGTGGAGTAAATGCTGATGCTAAAAAAGAATCTTATAGAAGTATGGTTGCTAACATACCAAAACTTAAAATTGATGGTATGTTTGGAAAAAAATCAACTGATGCTTTGATTAAAATAGTTGGAGTTAAATCGGCTAGTTACAACGAAGTGAAAGCTAAAAGAATGTCTTTTGCTAAAGAATATGGAGTTTTAAATCCATACAAATAATAAATTTAAAAAAAATGGGATTCAATTACAATCAATACGAAGAAGTTTTAGAAGACAATAGTCAAGACGATTATTCTAATGCAGGAGGTTGTGCGGTTAAGCACCCTTTCAATAAAGGTAGAAGAGACGAATGTAACAGACTATTTGCGGAAAAGAAAAAAAATAAGTCGGGAAATGGTGAAGCAGATGTATTAATGTCTCAGGCTATTTTAGAATTAGCTAAAACACCAGCTCAACAGTCAAGGTCAGGTTTATCAGGACTTGCTATTGGAGGAATTGTTTTAGGGTCGGCTTTAATGTTAGTTATAATGGTAATTGTAATTAAGAAAGTAAAAAAATAAAAAAATAAATAAAATGGACGGAAAAAAAATATTATTGTGGGCAGGTATTGCAACTTTAATAGTTGGAATTGGAATGTGGGCAAAAAAACAAATGAATTTAGCTAGTCAACTAATATATGGAACAAGAAATGTTAGATTGAAAAAAATTACGCCTACTGATGTTGTAATTGAGCTTGATTTGACTATTGACAATCCAAGTGTGTTTAATGCTATAATCTACAAGATTGATATAAATGTTTTCGCTAATGGGGTGAAAGCTACAAATATAATTAATGACGTTCAGGTAGCTATTATGCCTAATGCAAAAACAGGTGTACCGTTAAAGATGTCTTTTAATCCTAAAGATTTAGGACAGAATGTAGGAGTGTTATTATCTACTGGATTTAATATAGATAATGTAGTTTTGACTTTTAGAGGTGTATTAAGAATTAGTAAAAATGGTATTCCTTTCACTATTCCAATCCTTTACACTTCAACCTACAAAGAATTGTTAGGTTAAAATGCCTTGATTTGTACGGTTTTTTATTTATCTTTAGGCTCTTATAATATCTTAAAAAATAAATAAAAAATGGTACAGGAACAAGTAAAAAAAATAATGAGCAAAGCTATCAACCGTTTTGCTTTAGAACACAATGTTGAAAGCAATAAAGTTGCTATATTCATACACACTAAGAGTGATGATAATGAACCTTTATACTTTAAGAGTGTTGAAGGTAAAAACATACTAAACGAAGAAAGTACAGGCGTTAAAAACCTATCATTCAACAAAGATATACTAGGTCTTAAAATAGACTTAGATTTAATGGGGAGAGGGTTTTTAACGGCAAACTTTATGCAAAGTTACTTTAAAAATGTAGGTGAATCTGAGGGGGTAAATCCTAAAACTTTATATCTGAAAATAGGGTGTAAAGATTTAAAAGCTGATTTATTAGACATAACCTTATACCATAATGCGAAGGCTCTAAAAAAATTAACTTTAAACGACATTTTTCCAGACTAAATAATAATTTAATTAAAATGAAATAATGAGTACAATAATTCAAAAAGTATTTACAGATGAAATTACAAATACTGTTTTTGTAACGACACCAGAAATGAGCATTCGAGCTATTAGCGTTTTTTGTTCTTCTGAAACTTCAGGTTCGATACTTGGTGGAGCTAATTTAGGTGGTAATGCCCCTTCGTCTTTAACGATAAGTCAAAATAAGTCTATAACTTTTGAAGTTATAGGTACTGGAGCTTTAGACGTTTTAACGATTACTGCACCTTTGGGTTGCACACTTCAAATAATTGCACTTTCTTAATTTTTTAAAAAAATGAGTGGATTCGGAATAACAACATCAGGAGGTTCAGCGCCTACACCTGTTCCAGAAACAGTAATAACTTTTAATCAATTAACCCCGACTACTGTGGGGGTTGTATTTGACCCTGACGCCCCTAATAATACTGATGCAATTTATAGTTCTGATATAGATGCTTCAAATTGGAGGTGGACAGGCTCAGCTTATATTACTTACAATGTTCCTTCAACAACAGCTTGGAACATATACGGCACTACTACTGATGCAGGGGGAAATAAAACTTCAGCTATTGGTAGATTTGGTTCAGTTTATGCTGTTAACTTTGGAAATAAGATAGGATTTACAAGTACATCCATTGCTGGGTCTGTTGGGAATTGGTACAACGTGTTTGCTATAATAGTTTATAGCGCCTTTGAAAATTTGGCGTTTACTATTATAATGAACGAGCGAGGTGCAGGGTCTGGTGGTGGCTCACACGTAAAGTTAGACTTTATTGTTAAAATACAGAATACAACAGTTAAATCTATTGTAGTTAACTGCGCGTCAAATAGTTATTTAAACACGTTTGATTTATCAAACTTTGAGGTATTGTGGGACAACAACACCAGGCGATTCACTGTTTATTACAAGCCTACAGCACCTAATATGTCTACTGCTTGGACTGTGATTAACGCAGATAAATCCAATAGCAATGGCTACATCATTTGGAACAACACATATCTTGCTACACCTTCCTTAGCAGGGCAGGTTAATGACGCAATTAATACCAAAAAAATTACGCTTAATCAAATCAACGGAGCATATAGTTTGCCCGTAGCAGACGGCACAGCTAATCAAGTTATGCAAACGAATGGTGCAGGTATTACTTCTTGGGCTACACTTGACACAGCGATTCCTCAATCGCAAACTGTTTACGTTGATTCAGAATACGGAGTAGATTCAACAGGTCGAGGATACTTAAATAAGCCGTATTTGACTATTGAATATGCTTTAGCTAACACTATAAATACCGGAACTATTACAGCGACAACAACAAATAATAATATTACGTTAACGTCAGTATCAGATACTACAGATATTAAAATAGGTCAGTTTATTACTGGTGCAGGGATTCCTTATGGGTCTCAGGTAGTTTCAAAAACAGTGAATACAATTGTGCTTTCAAAACCTTGTACAGCAGCGGCAACTATTACTACTACTTGGTGGACGACGTATAATGTAATATGTGTTGGTAGTTTCATAGTTTTATCTAATATCTACAAAAACGGATTTTGTATTGATACAAAATCACACAATGCAACTATTAATTTCGGAGCATTTGTATTGTTTACATTAACTTCCAACGCCTTAATTCCAGTAGGTTTTAAATTAGGGAAAACAAACGGAACTCACACAAACTCGCAACTACATACAACGGGAGCATTCTCAGGAATAACGGCAAATTTTGACCACGGAAATTATTATTCTATTGGTACGGGGCTTCAGTATAGCAATGCTAATGGTCATTTTAATTACAGTAGTGATGTTAATATTGAAGGAGTATTTTTTGATTGTAGATTTGGTGCTATTTCATACTTTTATTCAATAGGTGGAACATTTAATTGGAATAGTGATGCTTATGCACTATTAGGTGGTGTAAGAGGTGGTGGTGCATTGTTCTCTACAGTAAAGGGAAACATTACAACGCCAACAAGTGTTAATGCTATTCATGGCATAGGTGTAAATTATGCAGTTTATGGAAACATTAAAGGTTCTGTGCTAATGTCTACGATGACATTACAAAATGTCGGAAGTATATACGCAAACATTGTAGGCACAACGGTAACTTTGAACGGCGGAAACGTTGGTAAAATTAATATGTTTGGTTCTATAGTTGGGAATGTTGTAGCCATTGGTGTAGTCGGTCTATATGGTTTTGTCGATGGAACTATTACTTCGTCAGGTAGTACAGTTACTTGTACGACTATATTTAATGGAAGTTCTGGTATCATCAATGTCGGAGATAGTATTGTGATTTACGAATACGCATCACCAACATACGGTACTTTATCAAACACAATCAACATTTCTACGGGTACTTTTATAAATAAAGGTCAAGTAAGAGGTAGTTTTACTTTCACAGGGGCAGGTAAATACATAAACAACGGAACAGTTCATGTAGGTGTTGCTACAAATGTTCCACCTCAATCTGTTATTTCAAATGGTGGTAGTTTTATAAATAATGCAACAGGAGTTGTTAGAAATGATGGACCAAATGCTGCGTGTTTAATGACAAAACTAGACGGTGTTTTAGTTAATAATGGTAGAATGGTTAGTACTTATAACTTGTTTGTAAATTATTCAGCAAATACTTCAGTATCAAGAGATATTATCATTCAAAATAGTTTTACAAATGGTAATGGTTCAAATGGTGGAGTTGGAAAAGGTACAGGAAATATTTTATCACTATTAGTAGGAAATGCTAATACAGATACATCAGCTACTATTTTTGATGGAACAAATACCGTAACTATTTCAGTAGTTGGTGCAGGAAAAACATCAAATCAAATCAGCAATGAATTTGTTTCATTGATTAAAGCAAGCGTCCTCCTTTATCAGTTTACAGGTTTTACAGGGTTTAGGTTTTACTTTATTGGATTACAGTCAATTACAACAACAGCAACTTCTTTAGTAAATCTAAGCACCACACTTTATAATGCAGGAGGTGGCTTATCATTTGTGCCAAACATCTTAGTGGCAGGCACAGAAATAAACAATTCAAATTTAAACTATTAATATGAAACAAATAATTTACAGAGCTGAAGACGGTGCATTAATGATTGTACCGTCAAATGACGAAAGAGTAGTGACAAGATTCACAGGCGATTTAAGTGATGCTCAGAAAGTTGCATTTTTAAACTTACAAACATACTTATTAACTCAAGTGGAGACTTTATCCTATGCTGTTTACACGACTGAAAACAATCAACTTGATGCAGAACCTGTTGAAGGTGTAACTGTTCAGATACCGTTGGATAGCATGAGCCTAGAAGATAGAGATACAATACAAAATGTATTAGATATTTGTTCACAATTAATAAACGAATAATATGCCGTTATTTTTTACAAAAACAGACCAAGGGTTAAATAAGTCAACTGGTACGGGTGTTCCAACTCACACAGGAGCGTTTGGTGATGAATACACAAATATTACAAACGGATTAAAATATTTGTACACCACAAGCTGGATGGAGTTTGAAATAGCTGGAGGTTCTACATTAATCGCAATGACTGAATTAACGGCTACTGCTTTAGTTACACACACGGTAACAACCTCAGCAACGGCAACGGCTATCAATTTGAATAGTGATGGAACAAATAGATTTGCAAAGGTTGTGTTTATTGCTCCTACGAGCGGTCAAGTAAGCGTTAAAATGGAATTTGATGCTATCCTCACGAATAGTGTTACTAATCTTCGAATTGGTCTTCATAACTCATCTACGGCAACCACAACACCAACAAATGGGTGGTTTAGGGTAAATGGTGACGATGATTCATCTAGTAGTGGTTATACTGCTGAATTTATTTTAACTGGATTAACAGTTGGAACTATATATACAAGATATTTTATTGCGTGTTCGGATTTTTCTACAACTTTAATAAGAGCTTCTACGCAACAAGTTGGAGCGTTTACTGTAAGTGATTTACCTCAACCATTGAGAATAAAAGTTGAAGATTTAGGGTCTATTACAATTTTATCAAATCCTTCTTCTTAAAATTATTTCTCAATACACTCTCCATGCCTATCTGCGATGCACACTTGGGGAGTTTTTTTATGCTTAATATTTTATAAAATCAATTAGGATATTTACATTTGTGCTATAATACACACGTTTAGAATATGATTAATGATTTTTTGATTTCCTTAAAAGCTACAAAATTTGCTTTTTTAGTGCCTTTTATAGCTTTTTTATTTCCAGTTGTACCAATTATTATGACTGTTGGATTATTTATAGTTTTTGACACTTTAACGGGTGTAGCTAAAGTTGTGAAAAAGCACGGTTGGGCAAATTTCAGCTCAAAAGGACTATCTTCAATTGTTAGTAAATTAGTGCTATATTCGAGTTGTATTATTTTAACGTATGTTCTTGAAAGTATGATTCTTTTTAGTTTTGTAAAGCATTTTGTGGAAATGCCTCTGTTTATTACTAAAATAGTAGCTATATTGTTATGTTATATCGAAATAAAATCAGTTTCAGAAAACTTTCAAGCTATAACAGGAGTTAGTCTTTGGGGAACATTTAAAGACCTTCTTTCAAGGATTAAGACAACTAAAAATGATATGAAATTATAATTACAAGTAAATGAAAAATGACGATTTTAAAATTAAATTAGAAGGCAGTATAAATTCAAAAAAAAGCGATTGCATTAATTACGAATATGAACGCTTAGATATTTCTCAGCTAAACTTAATTAAAAAAAAGGAAAACATAAAGTTAAACACTCACTATAAGGAGGTTTTGTCTGGAAGTTTTTAAAGTAAAACAAATTTCATAAAAAGTATTTCAATGTATATCTTTGTTAAAACATTTAATTATGAAAACAGGTATAGAAGGGATTACATTAATTAAGAAATTTGAAGGTTGTAAGCTAAAAGCGTACAAATGTCCTGCTGGAGTTATGACAATTGGTTACGGCAACACTTTTTATGAGAATGGAAAAAAAATACTTGCAACTGATTCTATAACACAAGCTAGAGCAGAGGAGTTGTTACTTTCTTTATTGCCACGCTATGAAACAACGGTTAAGAATGCTATTAGAATAGAGTTAACACAGAATCAATTTGATGCCTTAGTATCTTTTTGCTGGAATTGTGGAAGTTCAAAAACATTGTTTTTAAAAGTAAATTCAAAAGCGTTAGACACAAATGTATGGTGGGAATCTCACTACATTACAGGAGGTGGCAAAATTTTGAGAGGATTGATATTAAGAAGAAAAGCAGAAAGTATTTTGTTTAGTAAAAAATGAAAAAGCTACTAATAATAATTTTATTATTTTCTTTTTATTCTTGCTCACCTCAATGGCATATCAATAGAGCTATTGAAAAAAGTCCAGAAATCTTAAAAGAGAAAAAAGAAAATATAATCATAGAAACAAAAGAACTTCAAGGTTCGTCTGTTTCTTATGATACTGTAATTATTGATAATAGTTATGTTTTCATAAAGTCATTTGTTGAGAATGATTCTATTAATTTATTTTACAAGTTAAAACCTCAAAGGATAGACACTTTTATTTTTATAAAATACATACACGACACAATTAGAACTCGTCAAGTAATTAGGCTTGAAGCTCGTCAAAAAAGATTAGAAACTAAATCTACATTAAAAACAAATATTTTAGAGATAAGAAAAGATGCAAGAGTTGAAATTGTAAAAGCTAAATCTATTAAAAGAATTAATTCACGACCTAAACCTTCTATTTTAAGTTTTTTCAGTAGGGTAACGTCTTTTATCCTTTATATTGTAGTTTTTATATTTGGATTTATTTGTGGTTACATTATTAAATTCTTCAAATAAGTTGAACATATCCTCAAAATATAAAAAAATAATAATTGCGACCTCTTCATTGGTTGCAGTTTTTGTGTTATATAAATTAATCAAAATTTCAGCAACAAATAAAGGAAAATTAAAGTTTATAGCTGATGTTGATTTAAGAAAATGGAAAGGTAAAAAAGAAACAGACCCTTCAATGAGTGATGAATTGGTTCGTTATTGGGAATTGGTAGGCAAAAAATTTACTGAAACTCAAATGCAAAATAAAAGTACTCATTCAAGCTATCCTTGGTCAGCTGTTTACATTAGTCATTTAGTCAAGGCTTCTGGATTTAATAATTTCAATCCTAAAACTACTCATTCAGGATATGTTGTTGATGCAAAATCAAACAGAAGTAAAAATTTAAAAAAGTCTTATTGGGCTTACAAACCTTCGGAGGGAAATGAAGTTTCTGTTGGAGACATATTAATTCAGAATAGAGCAGGAAGTAATAATAATTTAGACACTATAAATAGCGGTTCTATATCTCATGGTGATATAGTGGTAGATGTTTTCTCTTTAAATGGAAACAGATACGCTTCTCTTCAAGGCGGAAACGTATCAGACACGGTGAAAAGGGTTAATTACAAATTAACTAAAGAAGGTAAATTAAGTAATAACGTGCATTTTGCACACCTAAAATACATTAAATAATTATGCAGTTTGGAAATAAAAAAGAAAAAGCACCGTCAATTTTTTATAAAGTAGATTGGATTGGTCAAGACCCAAATTTTATGTTCTCAAAAACATTCTTAAAGGGAACTGAAGCTTTAGATTTAGCAAAAAAAAATGTAGAATCAATTGCTTATAAAAGTGTAAAAGTAAATAAAGACACAATTAAATGGCAAATTATACCTACTGATGGAAGTAAGGAAATGATTAGGGCTGTTAAGTTAAAAAGGGAGTTGAGCGATAAAACTGGAATGTCAAATTTCGTAAATGCAGACGGATTAGGTCAAGTTGAAACAGTTACTACTTCTGAATTTAAGCAAAGTCAACGCTCTAGGATTATTAGTTCAGTTGTAATTAGTGGTTCACTTGTTTTTATAGGTACACGAAAAGAATTGCCAATGTGGATTCGTTATGGAGCAATAGGTTTAGCAATTGTTAACGCTGGTTTTAATATAAAAAATTACAATACAAATAAAAACGTATAATGAATTTTTCAACACAGGGACACCCAACGTCTCAACAATACGCTAATAGAATGATGAACTCAAACGGAAGCGAAGAAGGGGCTTTAGATGATTCAGGAGAGATTCTTTTAGATGATATGCCTATTGATGATGTTGACACTAAAAAGAAAGTAGTACCTATTTTAACAAAAAAAGGAAAACTATTAATTGCTTTAATAATTGTGGGGGGAGCTTTTTATTATATTTGGAAAAAAAATAAAGATAAAAAAGAAGCCGTTCAGCAACCTGAAAGTAATCAGTCAACTCAATCTTCAGAAAATCAAACGCAAAAGGCAAGTGAGCCAGTTCAATCAGTTTCAAATGAAGAAGGAATTTCTGAAGAATGAATAATAAAACAAAATTAATATCGTTAGGGGTCATTGCCGTAGGAGTAGTTTCATATTTTATTTATGTAAAATTCTTAAAACAACCTTCTCGTTCTACATTTATGCCAAATCCAAATAGTCCAAAAAATGCTTGTGGCAGACCTATTGGCACTGGTGCTGTTTGCATTGTTGACAAAGACAATGACGGAAATTGCTATGATTGGAACGGAAACAGTATAAATTCAGCAGAAATGACTTCTGGAATGTCGTGTTTCAATAAGGATGGAAGCAATAGAAATGTATCTTATATATCAATATAATTAAAAGTAATATGAATAATAAAAACGTAATAGTATCGGTAGGATTGATTGGATTAGCAATATTTATTTTTATGAAAAATAAGAAAGCTCAAACGCATTCAAATTTTAGCAACTCTTGTGGAGCTTGTAATCATTAATTTGATTTTAGATGAACGGAAAGGCATACACAAGACCTGAGTTTATAAAGGAATACGCACCCTTCATAGAGAGAGTAACTAAGGGCACAGGTATATTTACAGGAACTATGGTTTCACAAGCGATTGTTGAGAGTAGTGGTTATGTAGGTGGGAAATTTCTTGTTGGAGGGTCGAAATTGTCTAGGGAAGCTCACAACTTATTCGGTATAAAAGCGAATAGCAATTGGACAGGAAAAACTTATAACATAGATACTGGAGAGGTTGATAGGTTTGGGAATAAATACATTGAAAAAAATGCAGGATTTAGGTATTATAATTCTTATAAAGATTCAATAAGAGATTATGTAGATTTTCTTAAATCCAATCAAAGGTATGAAAAGGCTGGAGTTTTTAAAGCTAAAAATGTAAAAGAACAAGCTAAATCTTTAAAGTTGGGCGGATATGCTACAAGTCCTAATTATGCTGATACATTAAGTCAGATTTACGAAACAGTAAGAGGAGATATTTACCAGTCGCTTACAGATTCAAGGAAAAGACAGAATAAATACTTCATAGCGTTGGGATTAATTGCAGTTGCAGGTATCGTATATCTATTTAAACAAAAAAAATAATTTAAAAAAACAGATATAGTAATATGTCTGTTTTTTTTTGTTTTATAAAAACAAAATGATTATGTAAATTTGTAATTACATATAAAAAATAAAAAATGAATCCTACAAAAAAGAAAATACTTATTGGAGTTGGAATTTTAGCGGTTGCTTCATTATCGTTATTGATTTTCGTTAAAATAAAAAAAAGAAATAATGCAGGTTGGTTTCTTTTAAAGCCTAAACAAGGTAGAAAAATAATCATTAATAGAGCTTAGTATGACAATTTTAAAACTAACAATCCCTCAAAAAGGATTAATTAGCCCCTCAACGTGGGGTTCTAAGGAAGCAATCAAAGGTCAGTTACTTACAACGTGGGAAAAATTCAGTTCCTTCTTTAGGTTCTCTGCAAAAGAATCGGGAATACCAGTAGAGATTTTATTATCTTTTTGTGTTGTCGAGAGTGGCGGAAATCCATTAGCAGGAACAGGAGCAAATAAAGGTCTATTTCAGTTTAATCACAATTACGTTAAAAGTCAGTTAAAAGATGAGTTTACTTCTGGTCGATTAACAGACAATGAAAAGTCAAAACTTGCTCAATACGGATTTAATTTTGATTCAGCAGGAAACACAAGAGAGTTTACTTCTTTTGATGCCGTTAAACCCGAACTAAATATATTAATTGGAGCTATACTTTTAGGGCAATTAATAGACCAAGATTTTAGTCAAAAAAACGGAGACACTAGAATGGATATTATAATTGTAGTGTATAATTCTGGTTATTACAGCAAGTGGAGTAAAATAGCAATGAAAAGTAAATCTATTAATGCTAAACAGCTACACGATGAACTTTCAGGCAATAACACTACACAGAGTTACATACGTAAAATGTTGGGAGTTGGAGGAGCTTTAGATATAGCAACGTCAGATTTAGCAAGTATTGTTAGATAAATTATTAGTAACAAAAATAAATTAAATATATATGAAAACTTACACGAGAAAGCACACAAATAAAACAGCTTTTGAAAATCACAAAAAAGGATTAAAGGGGAGAAATGCAATAATTGAAAAAATTGTTGGAATGACTATTACATATCATTTTCCAGTAAAAGCGACTAAAAACACTTCAAGGTACGAAAATTAAGTTTAATTACTTTAAAGCAAAAAACTCGCAAACTTTAAAGAAATGCATTGTTCAACTGTTAAATTTGTTTCAATCTTCATTAATCCCGAAACGGCTTCTTTTGAAAGCCCCGTAGCTTTTGAATACATCGCTATCATTTTCGTTTCGTCTTCTTTTACGCTATCTGCATAGGATTGCAACGCCGAAGCATCACCCCCAACGGATGGAATAAAAGGATTGTGAATAATGTAGTCGGTGCCAGCTTGGATTGAACGATTTTGAAGTGGTACGGATAAATGTATTTCAGTAGCTATTGATGCAAAAAGGTTTTCAGCAATCGTAAAGCAATTATCTAAAGACTTAACAAATTCAGCAATTTCACGCCCAACTGTTACATAACCTCCTTGTGAATCAATATGAATAATTGTTTGTTCAACGTCTCCATTGGAAGCAACTTGACTAATTACATCAATTAATTCAACTCCATTAGTCAATATGACTCCATTCTCATCGTAATCATTACCAATTTGACCTTTAATATAAACGTGTACTGTCATATTGACAAAATTAGAATTTATTAATGTTAAATGTTTGACGGCGTTGTGTCAAATTAGTATTTTTGCTGAAACGAAAAAATTATGAAAAACACAAAACTTGTTGCAATATTATTTTTAACTGTTGCAATTGGATGCACAACAGAAAAAAAAGAAATAGCAACAGAAAGAAGATGTTCACTAATTACAGAAAAAAACCACGGTAACGGCTATGACTATACAAGAATTAGTTGCGATAGTTTTAAAATGCAAAGCACAAGAAAAGCAGTGTTTTGGGTGGATAATGCTAAAATGATTGTAATATCTGAAAAGCCAATTATACCTGAAATTAATTAAATATTATAGCAATGGTTAAAAATCGAAATAATAAAAGACGAGAATGTTGAATTTATAGAAATTAAATCATGAAGAAAATTAGCACATTATTTAAAAAAGACCCGCAAGATTTGGGAAGAGTTATCAATGAAATCAATCCAGAAAATCAATGGGTTTTTGATGGCAACGGAATACCCACCCGAAAATATGACGGCACGGCTTCGGCTATAATTAACGGCTCTCTTTATAAGCGTTATGACGTTAAGAAAGGTCGTCAAGTTCCTGAGGACGCTATACCTTGTCAAGAAGCTGACTTAATCACTGGACATCACCCTCATTGGTTAAAATGCGATATTAACAAGAAAGAAGATAAATATTTCTTTGAAGGGTTTAATTCACGTGCTGAACTTGGCTTGTGCGTAGATGGTACGTATGAATTGATAGGTGAAAAAATCCAAGGCAATCCAGAAAAAATAGAAGGGCATCATTTAATAAAACACGGAGCAAAAGTTTTAATTGGATTGATTAACCCAATGACTTTTGAGAACTTGAAAAAATATTTAGAAAATATAGATATTGAGGGTATTGTCTTTAATCACAAGTCAGATGGTCGTATGTGTAAATTACGGAAATCTGATTTTTGTTTGAAAAGATAAATCTCACTAAACACAAAAAACCCTCGCTATTTACTAGCGAGGGTTTTTATTTTAATCGCTCAAAAAAGCCTAAGAAATAAATTCTTAGGCTTTTTTTTTACATATTTATTTTTAAAACTTCACCCCTTAAAAGTAGGTATAGGTTTTGAAGCTGATGTATATTTTTGATATGATTCAATAAAGATGAGTTAGAGAATACTGAACAACCTTCTTTATAAAAAAATATCTCTATCAAGCAAGAACCTTTAGTATATCTACCGTCCAACTGCTTTTTAAACCCAAACTTTTTTACCCAATCCTCTGTAATTAAAATAGGAACAAAACTAAGAGAGCCTATGTCGTAATTGTCAACAATATATATGTCATCATCTAAAGGTAGAGACACTATATTTCCATTCATTAATTCTAAATTATCAACTATTGTTTTGCTCATTTTATTTTGTTTTTTTTATCCAGTAAATTATTATAGCCAAGCAAGTGCTAACTATTACAAATATTTCTTCCATTATATTTATTTTTAATTATAGTAATTAAGCCTTACAATAACTGTAAGGCTTAAAAAAAAACAAAGGGTAGGATTTGAACCTACGCAAGTACCAACCTCTTCAGGTCATCGAAACCAACTTCTCAATTATGGCAAACGCTTTGCTTCAATGTTTATTTTCATAAATAAGTTTAGTTATTTCGTAAATTGACGGCGCACCCACCGTTTCGAATTCATTGTATATTTCTATCATGAGAATAAATTTATTAATCTTGCTTAAAAAATTCAAGCTCTTTTTTATGCTTACATAGTTTTTTGTACTCTAATTGGTTGACATTGTTTTTATTAATTTTATCTGCAACTAAAGTTATACTTTTTACAATTTCATGCCCTAATTCTCCTCTTCTAACTTGCATTAAAACACCTGCAAGCATTTTATTTAAATCGTTCGAGTTTTTTATCTCGAAGTTTAATTCTCTTTCTTTTTCCATAATCATCTAATTTTAATGTTGTTAATTTTTAATTCTCTTTTTAATTGTATAGTAAGTCTTTTTGTTTCTATTATTTCTGGACTTAAATCAGAAATCTTTTTTTTCATCACTACATTAGAAATATAAGAATCTGTCAACCTATCCTTTTTATTTTTAGCATACATTCTAAGAGCAAGCCTTTTATCTTCTTTTGTGAAATATTTTTTCTTTGATAATGCCTCATTACTAATTCTTTCGTTTCTTTGTTGCTTGCTGTCCTTAATTCTTTTAAAATAACTTTCTAAATCAACTACTAAATTCGCTTTTAATAAAGTTGTAAAAAAACCATATTGACCTTGAGTTAATTTTTCTTTTGAATCTAAATCAATTGTTCTTGTTTCTGTATATTGCTGTTTCCAATTTTCTCTATAATCTTGAACGTCACAATTAAATTCTTTGCATCGTTTTTTAATTCTATTTGCTCCCCCTTTAATTCCATGACATTTTATACAATCACTTTTAAAACTATTATAAACTGCAATTTCACCAGTAGATAATTTTTGTTTTATTTTTCTAATAAAAAAATACTCTTTAGTTTTTGGATATTCATTATTACAATTTACGCAAGTTTTTTTCATTATTTTCATAAATAAGTTTAGTTATTTCATAAATTGACGGTGCTACAACCGTTCCGAACTCTCTGTAAATTTCTATCATGAGAATAGTTTAATTAAGTTTTTCATGTCTTCAATAGTTTTGCAGTTTGGAACGCTTATCCAATTCCTAGATATGTGAATATCAACTGATAAATTACAAGTTTCAATTTTTACAAACTCATTTATTTTTAAAGTAAATTGTTTGTAAAAATTACCATCCATATCTGTATAACTCGTAGTTTTAAATCCGAGTTCTAATAGTTCTTCTTTTTTCATAATTTTAATTTTCTAATTATTAATTCTAAAACCTTAACTGTTATAGAGTTCCCTGCTTGTTTGTATAATTGTGAATTTGACACCCCTGTGTCAACACATTTCTGAACGTGTGAATCAGGAAAATCTTGAAGCCTAAAACACTCCAAAGGTGTCAATTTTCTGATTCTGAAATCTTTTATTACACCTTGATTACATTGAGTATCTAAAGTTTGTGCTACTCCTTTTCCAACCCTTCCACGTCTTGTTTCTGAATTAGGAACGGCAAAATTAATACTGTCGTTTTCAATTGCAATGTCGTAACCTTTTATCGTGTCTGATTTGATTTTAAGTTTTTTTATGTATTGTTGATCTCTTCCTCCCATCTTAAAATATCCAGCGTGAATGCACCCACTTATTTCTGGGGTATTATTCGCTACTATTTTATTTTGATGATGGGTTAAAACTTTAATCATTTTATCACTTAAAAAATATTTCTCATCTACTTTATCTTCCAAAATATCTTTTAGTCTAAGGTTTAAATGTTCTTCTTTTGGGAAAGAAAAATCATTGTCTACATCGTCACGAATGCCGACTAAAAAAATACGCTCTCTGTTTTGTGGCACACCGTGTTTTTTCGAGTTAAGAACCTTGTAATACAAATGATAAGGCACACTATTTTTAGACTGAAATAAAATAGGCGCACCGTTTACAGATTTTCCACCTAAATAATTTACCCATTCTTGAAAAGTATTCCCATTATCATCTGAAAGCAAACCTTTCACATTTTCAAATATAAAATATCTCGGTTTATTTACTTGGATAAACTCCAAAGAATTGAAGAATAAAATACCTCTTTTGTCTTCTTTTCCTTTTCGTTTTCCTGCTAAACTAAACGCTTGGCAAGGTGGAGATGTCATATAAATATCTAAACTTTCTTTAGGTATTTCACGCTCATAAACGTCTTTTGGATAGTATTTAGGTTCTCCATGACAAGCTATGTAAGACTGTCTTGCGTACTTATCCCAATCACAAGCAAATATTGTTTCTACATTTTGATGAACACGCTTTATAGCATAATCGAAAGCACCAACACCGCTAAAATCTGAACCTACTTTAATCATTTTAAATCTTTTGTTAATTGTTTTTCCAACCAGTCATCTAATTAGACTGCGCCTGTTTCTCTTGTGAATTTTAAACGTAAAGTTATGATTGACAAGTCTCGCTTTTCGTGTTCTTTTTGCGTTTTTTTGCTCATGTTTAATTTGCGATTTGTGTAAGTTTTTGATATTGCTCTCGTGGATTGATATTGAACGACCGCAGTTCAACATGACTAAACTCACTAATAACATTTTGATAAACATAACTTTTCATTAAATTTTCCAATTGAAACATGGAAGTATTTCTATCTTCTTTCAACTCCCAAGGGTGCAAATATACAAATATTGTCTGCTCAACCTTAACAATTCTTGACCTTAAACGTCTCGCTCTATCGCTATTGATTCGACACGGCTTACACATTTTATCTGTAACGAGCTTGTCTAAGTAGCTACGAGTGTAAAACTCTGCTATATCCTTCTTTTTACGGCAAATTTTACATTTTATCATATTGTCGGTTTTATATAATCTATTATTTTTCTCATAAACTTTTAAGTGTGTAATTTGCCACCACTTATTTCACAAATAAACTTCATAATAACTTTCAGTTCGGGGTTGCTTGAAGCTGTAAGAAATGTGTCAACTTTATCTCCATAATAACTTCTTAAACCCTTGTTAGTGAAAAAGAAGTCGCTTAGTTCGTCCTCTTCAGTTACGTTGTGTTTCGTGTAATATAAATCCTCAATTATAGACTCTTTGTAGTATTCCTCAAGCTCTTCAAAATCATCTCCATAAACATTTTCGGGGTTTTCGTTCAAGTATTCCTTTATAACATTATCAATGTCCGATTGACTCTCCAACTTTCGCCCTTCATTGGAAAACCAAAATTACTCACCTTGACCTTCATAGGCTGAAACTTCCTTTTTTTTGCTAACTTGTATCATATACGGCATCCTAGTTCCCCTATGACTTTGAGTGTTTAATTCTTTAGATATACTCATCAATGATTCGTACATATCATCTGTTACTTCGATTGTTTTCATCTTACTTTATATTATTCAGTAAATTGTAATATTTTTTTCTGTATTCAACTATTTCAGATTGTGCTTTAATAAGATTATTAGCTACTCTTAACCTCATATCATTAATTGCATCTTTTTCTTCAATAAAGAATTCATCTTCTAAGAATTTATTATTATCTAAACCGTATTTACACTGAGTATTTGAATATCCTTGTGTACATAATGTAAAATATAAAGAATTTTCTTGCACTTCTATATTAATAACATGCCACTTTTGAATTGAGATGTTTTTTAAGAATCCATTATCCTCACTAACTACTCTGAAAATACATTTAGGTAGTTCACTTGTTGTTTTTGCCAATTTATTTTCCATCACTTATTGCATTTCTTCTTTGTTCATCTTTCTATTTTTTTTATTTTTAATAATAATTTTTTATATTCTTTTGGACATTTTGTCATTTCTATTGTAACGCTACCATCAGCGTTTTCAACACGAACCTTATAAATTTCATTTTTCATATCGTTTTTTTTTTAAAAATAGGGTAAACTTTTTTTATACATAGGTAAAATTTGCTTTACCTATTTTTCGTTTTTTCTTTTTATTCCGATACGTCAAACAACTTATAATCTCCTTGTGTTTGACAAATATAGTAATAATTAAGTTATCGTAAACAATAACACTAATTATTTTCATTTTATTTTTTGAGTTGTATGTTTGATTTGTTTAATTAATTGTTTTTGAATGCTTTACCTATCTTTTGTTTGTCGGTAAATAATTAAAATAAATATTAAGTTATCGTTTAAAATAACTTAATTTCTAATAAAATTATAAAACACTCGACTAATTACCCTCTAACTGTATTTTCTGTGTCGTTTCTGTGTCGGTTGGAGGTGGTTAAGTTATTGTTATTGAATGCTTTATCTGTCTGTTCTGTGTCTGTTCTGTGTCGGTAACTGCTTAAAATAACTTAAAAGTAAGCATCTTTGTCTCCCATTTTGAATAGAACTTCTCTATATAGACCTTCGGATATATTGTTTGGATTTTTACTGGTCGGTTTAAAATCTCTATTATCACCGTATTTCTTTCTGAAAACTATGATTCTAAGCTCTCTTTTTACAAAATCTTGAATTATAGTGCAATACATATTATAATCGGATTCACTTCTTTTAAGCATCTGAAGTTTTGTTTTGAGGTGAAAAACCCCAAAATCAAAAGTGCAACATATATTGTCAATGAAAAGATTATCAAAAAAACCCTCTGTCAAAAGCTGTTCAATAAGTAGAATAGCATTCGGCATATCCGATTCTTCCGTAATCTTATTTACCTTCTTAGGTTTTCTTTTTAAATCTGGAAACTTCCTGTTAATCATACACAAACATATTTTTAAGAGCATCTCTATAAAGACCCTCTGATATATTATTATTAATTCTATTAGACAAATAAAACGGCTTAGGCTTCAGTACACCATTGGAAAGCTTAGTTATCATAATCGAACTGTAAGCTACTTCTTTATTATTTAAAGAGCTAAGATACTGGACTTTCTCAATCGCAGTTACAGGTGTGTCGGAAAACGAAAAACCCCACTTTTCAGAAATCATTTTTAACACTTTACCTCGACCTTTAAAATCCTTTAAATAAATTCCATCGACATAATACATTAAAAAATTATCGCCCAAAACATTTGCGAAATCCAACAAACAATCGTCAACAACTTTACAAATATGAAACCAAACACCCCTCAAATCTTCGTCCTTAACCTCCTTGAAGGAATCAATGTTTAGAACACCTCCAACATAACTATACCTAACTTTTTGAGTAGCGATTGAACCCAAAAAACGAAGTCGTTTCTCCTTATCCATCTCTAAACATTTCAGATACATATCCTCATCTAAATAACCTAAATTGTAGGCACATTGGTAATATGCTTTGTTGATGTCGTACTCAACAACCTTGTCCAGAACAACACCCTCCTCCAAATTCAAAACATTGTCCGAATAAAGCTTGTAAAGAATGTCTTTCTCAGTGAAAACAGGCACTTTTAAATTATTCTTCTTAATCTGTCCACGAATAACAGATTTTAATTCCCTCTGCAAATGGAACTCCTTCATAGAGTAATTCTTACCTCCAGCCAAGTAAATTAAATTTTGAGTCTTATTCGTAATCCTATAACTCCTTGACGTTGTACTAACCTCGAAATCGTGTCCTAATCGAATGAACTTATCAATACACTTAACAGGATTTTTAATCGTCATTTGTTTCGGACGAGTGTCTTTTAACTTCAGTTTTAAAGCATCACTCAAAACAACTTTACTCATAATGCAGAATCGTTATAATCATTCTTAACTCCTTCCAATAACATCTTAAACACTTGCAAATCACCACCGTCAACTATAATGTCATTGAAGTTTAAATAAGCAAACCTCGTTAAAGGCTCAAAGAAAAACCAAATCCCAAACATTAATGTATCAGTACCGTGTCGCTCCAGATAAAGCTCCCTCGCTTCCCAGAAAAAGTTTAACTCCCTATCCACCTCGACCAAAGCAGGAACGAATTTTAAAAAAACGTGTCGCTCACATTGGAAACACTCAAATCTGAAATTCTGAATCTTCTTCTCGGTTCTGTGTATCGAAATTATTTTATCTTTTAAATCACTTCGCATCGCATAATCACTATCCACACTCATATAACGAAAACAAGTAATGTTCAGAATGCCAACTGGCTTATACTTCCCCGAATTGAAAGCATACTCATCTCTAACGAAATACAAAGTGTCCACAACCTTCTGTAAAGTGAACTTCTTATTCAATTCTAAGTAGATTGTATAGACCACAGCTTTTACATCGTCATTTATCCTCGAACCCTTAATTCTTAACCCCCTTAATCGAGAAGGCACGTTGTAAGTTACTCCATTTATCAGAAACTTACTCGGTAAAGTGCTTTTTTTTGCAGTTTTCCGCTTAACAGGTCGCTTAACTTTCTTTTTAGGTACATTCTTATCAATGGGTATTTTAACACCCTTTAAATCGAGTTTCTTAACTTTCTTGCTCATCATCTAAAATTATGGATTAAAGATACGGATTTTTTGCCAAACGAAGACAAGAAAAAGTCAATTTCTTAAACCAAAATCAGAAAAAAAAATAACACTCGATTCAGATTTAATTTTGAATTTGAACCAAAATTAAAAATTAACTTTTTTTTGAGAATTTTTTTATGTTGAAAACTTTTTAAAAACTTTCTTTTATAATATTTGTTTATATGATAATATTATAAGTAACTTCTTTTTTTTTGGTG